>Ga0070679_100004305_pt1 | contig 13141 bp, 9 predicted proteins | sample KBSC63BmetaG_FD_65652 | JGI IMG/M metagenome (GOLD analysis project Ga0070679, IMG submission 65652) | Corn rhizosphere microbial communities from Kellogg Biological Station, Michigan, USA - KBS C6-3B metaG | ecosystem: Host-associated > Plants > Roots > Rhizosphere | place: USA: Michigan... | reverse complement strand
TTTCAAGCGACTCTGACCCTCTTGAAATTCGGGGGCGTTTTGCCCTGGGCCGATCAAGGGAGTCTGACCCTCTTGAATTGTCGGGGTGGGTTTCCCCCGGGGCGATCAAGGGAGTCTGACCCCGGGTTAGAATTAGCGCGATGCTTTTCGTCGACAATGGCGGGATCACGGATGCGCGGATCAATCTCGCGCTCGAGGAGCACGTCCTGCGGCAGGCGCGCACGGACGAGGACCTGCTGCTCTTCTACGTCAATGCGCCCGCCATCATCATCGGCCGCAATCAGAACACGATCGAGGAGATCAATCCGCCGGTCGTGGCCGAGCGGGGGATCCAGGTGGTGCGCCGCATCTCCGGCGGCGGCGCCGTGTATCACGACCTGGGAAATCTCAACTTCAGCTTCATGACGCGGGACGTATCCGGCCACTTCAGCCGGTACGATCGCTTCAACCAGCCCGTGATCGAGGTACTTCGTTCCCTCGGCGTGCCCGCGGAGCTCGGCGGCCGGAACGACATCCTCGCGGGCGGCCGGAAGATCTCGGGGAACGCCCAGTTCGCCGGCACGCAGCGCATGTTCAGCCATGGCACGCTGCTGTTCGACTCGAATCTCGACGACGTCACAGAGGCGCTCCGCCCGCGGCCAGGCAAGGTGGAATCCAAGGGCGTGAAGTCCATTCGCAGCCGCGTCGCGAACATCAGCGAATTCATCTCCAAGCCGCTCACAGTCGCGGAGCTGCGCGATTGCATCATCGACCGGATCTTCGGCACGCGCGATCCCGCCGCTGTGCCGACGCTCCAGCTCACCGATGCCGAGTGGTCGGCCATCCATGATCTCGTAGCGCGCCGCTACGGGAATTGGGACTGGAACTACGGCGAGAATCCGCCGAGCAATGTCCAGCGCGCCCAGCGCTTTCCGGGCGGCGAGATTGACGCCCGCATCGACGTGCAGGGCGGCCGCATCGCGGGGCTGCGCATCTTCGGCGACTTCATGGGCCGCGCCGACGTGCGCGACATCGAGGATCGCCTGCGCGGCGTGCGCTACGACAGGGAGGCCGTCATCGCCGCCATCGGCGACCTGCGGCTTCCGGATTATTTCGGCGCGATCAGCCAGGACGACGCTCTCAGCGTGCTCTGTCCGTAGCGGGCCGCGGTCAGGCCCGCAGGTACTCCGCGCTGAGCGTTTCGTCCGGACCACCTTCGACCCGCATGGCGCGCAACACCACTGTGAGGACGACGGCGACGATGACGTTCGCGATGAAGGCGTAGAAGGCGCTGTACGCCGGGTAGGTGGATGCGCCGATGCGCAGCGGGAATATCGAGGTGAAGTGCTGCGAGGCGGCCATGGCGGTGCCGAGCACCATGCCCACGAGCCAACCCGCCAGCAGCGCCCAGCGATGGAACCACCGCGTGTATAGCCCGAAGATCACGGCCGGGAATGTCTGCAGGATCCACACGCCGCCGAGCAGCTGAAAATTGATCGCCTCCTGCCGCGCGTTCTGGAGCAGCAGGATGAACAGCAGCGCGCCAAACTTCACCACGAGCGAGGCCGCCTTGGCCGCTGTGGCTTCCTCGCGCGGTGACGCGTTGGGCCGCAGGAATTCCTTGTAGATGTTCCGCGTGAACAGGTTCGCCGTGGCGATGGACATGATCGCCGCTGGTACGAGCGCTCCGATGGCGATCGCCGCGAAGCCCACGCCGGCGAACCAGGCGGGGAACATCATGTTGAACAGGGCCGGAACGGCGGCCTGCGTGCCGTACGTGGCGTCCGGCTTGATCCCGGCGGCAAGCGCCATGAATCCCAGCAGCGCGATCAGTCCCAGCAGAAAGCTGTACGCGGGAAGCATGGCCGCATTGCGCTTGATCGCACGGCGGCTGTTGCTGCTCAGCACTCCCGTGATCGAATGCGGGTAGAGGAACAGCGCGAGTGCTGATCCGAGCGCGAGCGTCGCGTAGGCGCCGAACTGCGCCGGAGCGGGCAGCAGCTTGGCCGGTGGCACGGCGGCGAAGATGCGGCCGTACCCGCCGAGCCGCGACGGGATGATGGTGACGGCCGCGATCACGGTCACGAAGATGAGCGCATCCTTGACGAGCGCGATGAGCGCCGGCGCCCGCAAGCCGCTCGAGTACGTGTACGCCGCGAGAATCACGAAGGCGATGATGAGCGGCAGGTCGCCCATGAATCCGGTGCCGGTGATGCCAAGCGCGGCGATCACGACCTGAATGCCCACGAGCTGGAGCGCGATATAGGGAAGCGTCGCGAGTATGCCGGCGATCGCGATCGCCAGCGCCAGCGATCGGCTGCCGTACCGGCCGCGCACGAAGTCGGCGGGCGTGACGTAGCCGTGCGCGCGAGATACGGACCAGAGCCGCGGCATGGTCACGTACACGAGCGGGTACGCGATGATGGTGTACGGCACGGCGAAAAAGCCGATCGCGCCGGCCCCGAACACGAGCGCGGGCACCGCGATGAACGTGTAGGCAGTGTACAGGTCGCCGCCGAGCAGGAACCAGGTGACGACGGTGCCGAAGCGGCCGCCCGCCAATCCCCATTCGTGAAGCGAGTCCAGGTCGCCGCGTCGCCAGCGCGCGGCCACGAAGCCGAGCACCGTGACGAGAAGAAACAGAACCGTGACGACGACCAGTGCCTCGACGCGAACGCCGCCGGTCACGCGCGGTCCTCGTCAGCCCCGGGAGCCTCGGGGTCCACGAGATACACGACGACGGTCAGCGCGGCGCTGATCCCGATCCACAGAAACTGATACCAGTAGAAAAACGGGAATCCGAGCAGCGACGGCGCCGTCCTGGCGTAGGTCGAAACCCACAGCGTGCCGACGAAAGGCACGATGAGCAGGAGCAGGATGAGCCGGCGGCCGCGCGAGCGGGGCCTGGCATCGGTGCGCTGTCGGCTCACGGGAAATCGTGTCCCGTGCCGCCCAGCCAGCGCACGCTGTCGGCGGCGGCCACCGGACCGATCGTGCCCTCCACGGCGTGCATCAGCGCCGCCGGATCGTAGAGGTGTCCCGCCTTGATCACGATGCGCGCGTTGCGAACCGACTTGATGTCGGCCACCGGGTTGCCCTCGACGATCACCGCATCCGCCCACTTACCGGCCTCGATGGATCCCAGCCGATCGCCGAGTCCCATGGCATTGGCCGCGTTGATCGTTGCGAACCGCAGCGCGGCTTCCGCGGGGATGCCCGACAGCACGAACGACAACAGCTCGCGGTGCACGGAGAAGGGCGTGAAATAGTCGCCCCAGCTCGGATGATCCGTGCCGAGGGTGATGAGATCGGCGCCGCCGGCGTCGTAGAATGCTTTGATCTCCTTGCGCTTGACCCAGTAGATGTTCTCGAACTGCTGCATGACGGGTCGCGGCGGCCGTGCGGCGACAACGCCGCGCATGTACGGCGTGAGAAAGCGCCTTTCGTCGGTGAAGTAGGTGAACACGGCCGGGTCGCGCTTCCCGTAGTACCCGTACGCGCTCAGCGTCGCGTCGTAATAGACATGCTGCGACATGTACAACTGCATGATGCGCTTGTAGGCCGGCGTGTCGAAGCGCGTCATCTTCTCGAGCGACGCGTACGCGGAGACGCTGTCCGGATACGCGTCTCCGCCCATGAAGTGCTCGATCCTGTCGATCCCCATCAGCAGCGCGTCGCGCGGGTTGACCGACCCGCGGATGCCGGAGTCGAGGTGTCCCGTGACCGTGAGCCCGTGCTGGTGCGCGCGGGCGACGAGCGCCTGGAGTTGATACGGCGCGATTCCCTTGGCCTTGAATCCGGCGACGCCCAACTCCGCCCAGTGATCCACTTCGGCGTCGATCGAGTCCACCGAGATGTTGCGCGGCCATCCCGGGCGTGCCGTGCCGAAGTACGGTCCCGAGTTCAGCAGGCGGGGGCCGGGCTCCAGTCCGCGGTCGATGCGCACGCGTAGCGCGTGCATCGAATCGGCGTTCATCTCGCCGGCGGGGAAGGTGGACGTCACGCCGTTCGCCAGGAAGAGCGACGGATAGGCGCGGATCTCGTCCACGCGTCCCTTGTTGAAGAAATCGACGGCGTAATGCGCGTGCAGGTCGAACAGCCCGGGGATGATCGTCTCCCCGGGCCGAACGCGCACAGTGTCCGCGCCGGAACGCGCGATCGAGAGGTCGCCGCCCACGCGCAGGAATTTTCCGGCGCGAATGAGAATGCCCGGGTTGCGCACCCGGGCATGTCCTGTGGAGGTGAACAGCCAGCCGCCCAGCAGCACCACGTCGGGCGCGCCGGAGGCTCCGGCGTCCGTCGGCCCGCCGGCGGACGCGGACGCCCAGTGCGGGCCATCGCTCCAGTGTTCGGCGGCGAAAAACCCGTCAGGCAGCTTCGGGTTGCCGCGCCAATCGCTGTACTGCTCGGTCTGGATCGGCACGCCGCCGCGCATGATGATGCACGTGGTGGCGAGCCACCCGCCGCCGACGCGGACGTAGTGCTCGAAGCGTACGTCATCCACGCCGCCCTTCGCTCCGCCGAACGAAGCGAGCACGCGCAGCGTGACGAGCCGATCGCGGTCCACCCAGAATTGCGCCGAGGTGGTGTCGGTCGCATCGCGCGCGCCGACGACGTACACGGGCCGGCCTTCCCAGGTCGTCGTATACATCCGCGCCGGCTCGACGCCTGTCGCGCGCAGTTGCCGCAGCGTGCTGTCCACGGGCTGCGTGTAGATGCCGCCTACGTACGCGATCAGCGGGTTGCCTTGCGCCAGACGGCGGGTCACGGCTCCGCCGCGTACTACGTACAGCGAGTCAGTCGTATAGAGCACCCCATTGCCAAGTTTGGGGTCGCCCATGTCAATGCGCAGCCGGTCGGGGCTGCGCATGGACTCGTACCACGGCGAAACTGTGTCGGTGCCGTTGGGCCTGTGAACTGTGGTCTTCTGCGCGAAGGTCAGCGTCTCGAACCACTTGCCGGCGTAGGTGTCGTGCATCGCGCGGACGACCTGGACCCCGTCTCGCGGCGGCTTTCCGTTTGGGCCGAGGTGCGTCGGCGACGCCAACGGCACGACAGCGAACGCGAGGGCGAGTTGCGGCAGAGATCGAAGTCGCATGGAGCTCCATTCGAGGGGGGCGGCGGCGTCCAGTATATCGAAATCCGGCGTCGGCCAAAACCCGAAACAGCAGGGCGTCGTCGGCCGCCTCGGCCAAGCGCCCGTGCCCGGGGCGGGCTCCGCTGGTGAAGGATTTGCATCAAGTAACCCTTTATCGTCGAGCACAAGGGCCACCATATTTCGTAAGCTCGCCGTCTCGGCTGTTCGCGCGGCGGGCAGGTCCGTGCAGTCGAGGTCGCCTTACCGTACGTCCGCGCGACGGTCCTCGTGAGGTTGCGCGCGCTTGGGGAGATACTACGTGCACTTCGGTTCATTGATGCACACAGACCGCGTCGCTGTTCACCCGCTCGAGGTCGTACGCGGCGGACCCGAAGCCAGGCTGCGCGCCGAGGACCCGCATGTCGGCTGAGACCGAGGCCGGAAAGCAGCCAGCGTCCCCGACCGTCGAGCGCGCAGCGACGAAAGCCGCTGCGGCGGAGATCGACATGTACCGGCTCCTCGTGGAGAGCGTTCGCGACTACGCGATTTTCCTCCTCGATCCCGAAGGGAACGTGATGAGCTGGAACCCCGGCGCTGAACGCTTCAAGGGGTACAAGCAACACGAGATCATCGGAAAGCACTTCTCCGTTTTCTATCCCGAGGCTGACAAATGGAAGCCGCCGGCGGAGCTCGAGATCGCCAAGCGCGAGGGCCGCGTCGAGGACGAAGGCTGGCGACTGCGCAAGGATGGAAGCCGTTTCTGGGCGAGCATCGTCATCACGGCGCTGCACGACAAGACGGGGAAGCTCGTGGGCTTCGCCAAAGTCACGCGCGACCTGACCGAGCGGAAGATGGCGGAGGAGCGGGCCATCGAGGACGCGCGCCGCGTCGCGCTTTCCGATGCCGCCAACCGCGCGAAGGCCGAATTCCTCGCCGCGATGAGTCACGAGCTTCGGACGCCGCTGAATGCCATCGCCGGCTACGCGGACCTGCTGCTCGCGGGTGTGGGCGGCGATATGTCGCCGCAGCAGGCCGACTACATGGAGCGGATTCGCCGCAGTCAGCAGCGGCTGTTGTCCATCATCAACGACATCCTCAACTTCTCACGCGTCGAAGCGGGGCAGATCAAGTACGACACGGTGGCCGTGAACGTCGCGGACGTGATCGCGGCGACGATCCCGCTCGTGCAGCCGCAGGCGGCGTTCAAGCACGTGGAGATCAAGCGGGACCCGGATCGCGGACTGGTGGCGTGCGCTGACCGATCCAAGGTCGAGCAGATCCTCCTGAACCTGCTCGCGAACGCGGTGAAGTTCACCCCGCCCGGCGGCCGGATCACCGTCTGCTCTGCCTCCACCAGGGACAACGTGCGCATCTCGGTCGAGGATACAGGCATCGGCATCGCCCGCGCCGATCTCGACTCGATCTTCCAGCCGTTCGTTCAGGTCGGCCGGTCGTTGAGCAGCGGACACGAAGGCACGGGCCTCGGCCTGGCCATCAGCAGCGACCTCGCCAGGGGAATGCGCGGGAAGCTCGAAGTGGAGAGTGCGGAGGGAAAGGGTTCCACTTTCACGCTCGTGCTTCCGCTAGACGGCGCCCCGATGCCTTCAGCGAAGGCCGGTTTCGTCGCTCCCGTCGCCGGCGACCGGAAGGCGCCATCCGCGCTCGATGGCCATGAACCGAAGGCCAAAGCAGAGCAGGGCTCCAACGGGCGCGACAACGGCTGAAGGCCAGCCGGCCGTCCGTCCCACGACCACGAGCGCGGCTCCCGACATCCCCGCCACGGCGTACAGCTCACCGCGGCGCAGCACGACAGGGACTTCCGACACGAGCACGTCGCGCAGCATGCCTCCCCCGATGCCTGTGATGCCACCAAGCAGCACGGCGGGGATCGGTCCGAGATGGTACGCGAGCGCCTTCAGCGCGCCGGCGACCGCGTAGAGCGAGAGGCCGGCGGCGTCGAGCATCAGCACGGATTTGGACCACCGCCCGCGTAGCCGATCCCAGTCCTTCACGATGGGAGACTGCGTGACTGTCGGTGCGGCGCGCGTCCAGTAGAAGGCAGCCAGCCCGGCGCCCGTGGCGATCGTGATGTACCGCCAATCGCTGATGCCAACGGGTGGCAGTGCGCCGATGAGGAGATCGCGCGTGATGCCGCCCACAGTCGCCGTCACGAACGCGAGCACCAGCACGCCGAACAGATCCAGCCGGTGGCGAATACCCGCCACGGCGCCGCTCAGCACGAACACGAACGTGCCCACGAGATCGAACAGCAACAGAAAGGTTCCGATCAGAACGTGCTCTTGCGGCAGCATGGGTCGCAGTGTGAGGGTTAAGAACCTAACCCTTCCAGGCATGATTCCCCGACTTTTTCGCACGATCCTGCCGCTCGGCGTGGCGCTCGCCGCCACCAGCGCCGTGGCGCCGCGGCCGGCCGCCAAGCATCACGATGTGAAGCACGTATTCATCATCGTGCTCGAGAACACCGGCTACGACACCACGTTCGGCCCGAATACAGTGGCGAAATACCTCGCCGACAGCCTGCCGGCGCGCGGCGCGCTGCTCCGGCAGTACTTCGGCATCGGGCACGTGAGTCTCGACAATTACGTAGCGATGATCAGTGGCATGCCGCCCACGCCGCAGACGCAGAGCGACTGCGGCCGCTTCGCCGACTTCATCGAAACGGGCACGGCTCCCGACGGCCAGCCGATCGGCACCGGCTGCGTGTATCCCGCCCACGTTCAGACCATCGCGAACCAGCTCGAGGCCAGACATCTGACCTGGAAAGCCTACATGGAAGACATGGGGCTGAATCCCGCTCGCGAAGCGAATCGCTGCGGGCACCCCGTGCTGAACCAGCTCGATTCCACGGAGCGCGCGACGCCCACGGACATGTACGCGGCCAAGCACGATCCCTTTGTGTACTTCCACGCGGTGATCGACTCGGCCACGTGCCGGCAGAATGTGGTGCCGCTCACGGAGCTGGAGCCTGCGCTGGCGCAGGAGAGCACGACGGCGAATTACAACTTCATCTCGCCGAATCTCTGCCACGACGGCCACGACAGACCGTGCCGCGATGGGCTGCAGCCGGGCGGCCTGCGTTCGGCGGACGAATTTCTTCGTCACTGGGTGCCAATCATCACGAGCTCGCCGGCTTTCAGGAAGGACGGGCTGCTGCTGATCACCTTCGACGAAGCGCTGACGCTCGATCCGTCGGCCTGCTGCAACGAGCCGACAGGCCCGAACACGCTGCATCCGGGCGCCGGCGGCCCCGGTGGCGGCCGCATCGGCGCGGTGCTGCTGTCGCCCTTCATCAAGCCGGGCACCGTGTCGGACGTGCCATACAACCACTACTCGATGCTCCGCAGCATGGAAGATCTCTTCCATCTGCCGCATCTCGGCTACGCGGCGCAGAAGGGATTGGCGGGGTTCGGCGACGACGTGTTCATCCACTAGCGATCACGGCCCCTGAGCCCGTGCGATCACAGGGTCAGAGCATCTTGATCCGCAGGATCAAGTGCTCTGACCCTGTGATCGTTCACATCGCGAACCGGACGAGGTGCGCGATGCGCGCGAGCAATCCGCGCGGCGGCGGGAGCAGCCGGTCGATGTCCGCGTCGGTCGTGACCCACGTCGTCCTCGACATGATATAGAACAGATCCACGAGGCCCGACGAGGCGGCGAAACCGGAAACGATCACGCTCGCTTCGCCGTCGAGCATCAGCCCACGGGGATCGTGGTTGAGCGACCCGACCGCGAAGTAGAAGCTCATCCGGTTGCGCTCCGCGGCCGGGATCGCGCGCTGATAGCGCTGGAACATCGAGTCGGCGGCCTGGATCGCGGCACTGTCCGCCGTCGCGTGATCCGCGTTGGCGTCCGCGGCAAGCTTGCTCGTCTCGCCGGACTGCGCGCGGATGCTTCGCGCGAGAATCTGATCCCACCCTGGCTGCCGCACGAGCGCGGCAATCGCGCCGGGGCGAGCGATGAACTGCGTCTTCTGGTGCAGCAGCGGGATCTGGCCGTTGACGTCGGGCGCCATCGCGGTCGCGGCCGCGTCGGATCGGCCCGCCGCAGCGTTGGCCGCGTTCAATGACGCGAGCGTGCTCGAATCGAACGGAATGAGTCGTTGGATCCATGGATTGGCGGCGAGTCCCGCCCGCACTTCGGCGAGCCGCGCGGCCACGTCCGTGATCGGCGCGCGCGACGCGTACAGCCCGATGCGCAGCGCGCCGCCGGAGGCACGGAACTGCGGCGCCATTTCGCGCTGGATCGCGAGCAGCCGCTCCAGCACGACCCGCTGCTCCGCGATGACAGGCGCTTCCTGGTTGGGGTCGTTGGCGAGCGAGGGCGCCACGATCATCACCTGCGCGCCGCGCGCCGCGGCGCCCACCAGCATGGCTCCCCAGGTCTCGCTGAGCCAGAGCGGATCTGGAACGACAATCACGCTGCCTGGCGGGGCAAGACTGTACAGCATCGCGCGCGCGACCGACGCCCGCTTGGGTGCGAACCCCGGCTGGTTGTGGACCTGGAGCGCGCGCGCTGTGTTCGCCGACGCGGCCACGAGCGCGGCGGACGGCGTGCCTTCGTGCGTGACTCGCAGCGATCCGGGAATCTGATCTTCCGAGAATCCGTTCGCCCGCAAGGCAAGCCGCGCCTGTTCGCGCGCCTCGAGGGCGGCCGGCCCCTGCACGCGGAAGCCGCGATCCTCCCACGTGTCGGCTGCGTAGTGCTCGCCGACGCCGATGCCGGTTACGAGGAGCGCGCCGTCATACGGGTTGGACTCCGTGAAGTCATAGAAAGCGAGCTTGCGGTGGTCGCGGATGATATTGTCCGGAATGAACGGCAGCGGCGGCACCGTGCGGGAGCTCCGAAACGAGAAGTCGCTCGGCTGCATCACGTTCACGTTCACGCGCACGACCTTGTCGAGCCACGCGCCGCCGCCGTGCGCCGCGGCTTCCCGCTGGAGGCGGCTCGATCTCGCGACGGCGACCCGGAGCTCGGTGAGGCGCTGCTCGAGGTGGGCCGCTTGCGCGGCTTCGCCTGGCCGCAGCGACACGCGGGCTCGCAGGGGGTTCTCGAGCAACGTCATCCACAAACGACCGCCGCGGGCGTTGTAGTAGAACGCGTCCGCGAGAATCATGTATTGCGGAAAGACCCCGCTCGTGTCGTATCGCGCGACCGCGGCGGTCAGCGCCGGCAGATACGCGTCGGCGACGAGCTTGTACGCAACGTCGTCAAGCTTTCCGTCAGTGAGGCGTGCGGTGAAGTCGTGCGTCCAGAGGACGTGGTAGCGCCGCGCGGCCGCGATGGATCGCGCGATGTCCAGCGACAGGTCGGCGGTGCGGAGATACTGGACGGCGTTGCGGTCGCTGAACGAGCGGCCGGCGGTGCGCGCGATCAGGTCGTCCACCTCGGACTGGTCGTCGTACTGTTCCGGGGCGAGCGCGAGCTGCGGCGCCATCCACACGAGGCGCGAATCCTTCCACTGGCGTAACTGGCGGGTGCAGAGACTGTCCAGCATTCCCATCCACCGGCCGTGCACGGCGAGGACGGCGTCGCGCGAGGAAACGGGCACACCGCTGGAGTCCGTGAGCCATCGCGCGAAGTGGTCGTGCGCGACCCGGAGCATGCCGGTGATGCGGCGATCGTCCTTGACCTGCCCGAAGAGCGCATCGTACGGTAGAATCGCGTCTTCGAGCGCGCCGGCGCTGGCGCGCGCCGCGACCTGGCGGCCGATCGCCGAATCCGCGATCACGCTGCTGAACGCCGTCGCGAGCGCGGTACGATAGCCGGATGTCGCGGCGGCGTAGGACGCGGCATACGGATCCTTTGCATCGGCGATGAGGGTTTTCTCGTTATCCGGCGAATAGAGATTGGTAAATACGTCGATCAGGCTGCTGGTCCGGGCCACCGCGGCGAGTGCCGCCTCGGTCGGAGCCGCGAGCGCCACCCCGTTCGTTGCCGCCGACGGCGCGGAGGCCGTGGGAACCTCCACGCTCGTGCGACGTGGGCGTGTGCGGCCGGCCAGGGGCTGAGCGACAGGCAGCTCGATGCCCACTCCGATCGTCTGGTGCCGGGTCGGCAGCCAGTCCACACGCAGGAGGGACCCGCCGCCGAGCAGACCGCCGCGGCGAACCGCCGTCTTGAACGTGAACACGGGCGACACGGCTGAGTGGTTGAATCCCCAGTCGATGCCGCCTCCGATGCCGATGAACGGGATCTGGAGCAGCAGGCGCGCGCCGACGCCGTCCTGATCCGTGCGGTGCGCGACGTAGAGCTCACCCGCGCCCGACAGCGCACCCGTGATCGGGTTCATCAACGCGTGCGAAACGCCGACGAGGGCCTCGCCGCCCCACGCGCCTCCGCTGTGAAGCACAGCCGCCGCGGCGTACGGCGGCCAGAGCGGAGGCTGTCCGATGGCGTGCGTTGGCGTCGCTGGCTGGTCCGGCGGGAGGGGCAGTCCGCCCGGTCGCTGGCCATGGGCGCCAGGTGCCGCGAAGACGACGAGCGCCAGCGCGAAAATGTGATGCTTCATGCCAGGCGCGAGTGGAAGAATCGCGCCCGGATCGACCGCCAGCTCTACCGGGCGGTCTCTGGCGGTGCGGCCACCGTGGCCGCGCGTTCGGCGAAGATCTGCGCGAGATGCACGAGCGTCTCGGCCGTCTTCTCCAGGGCCCGACGCGAGTTGAATTCGAGTTTGCTGTGGAAGCCGAAACCGCCGGTGAAGATGTTGGGGCAGGGCAGGCCGCGGAACGTCAGCTTGGAGCCGTCGGTGCCGCCGCGAATCGGGGCGGTGAATGGTTCGACGCCCGCCCGCCGGGCCGCCTCGAAGGCGTACTCCACCAGGTGTGGGTGGCCCACGAGGACATCGCGCATGTTCCTGTAGTCCTCCGCGACCGTGACATCCACGCGAACGCCGGCGAACGTCGCTTGCGCCTCGGCGGCGAGGTCGCGCAGGAGCCGCTCCTTTTCCACGAGCCGGGCTTCGTCGAAGTCGCGCAGCAGCACCTTGAGCGTGGATTCCTCCACGTCGGCGACGCCGGAGTACGGATGCACGAATCCGACGCGCCCTTCCGTGGACTCGGGCAGCATGTCCTTGGGCATCCGGGACAGGAAGTGCGCCATGGCGTACATCGAATTCACCATGACGCCTTTGGCGGTTCCGGGGTGCGCGCTCTTGCCGTGGAATGCGACGGTCGCGAGCCGGGCACTCCAGGTCTCGTCGTTGATTTCGCCGACGTCCCCACCGTCCACCGTGTACGCCGCCACGGCGCCGAAGCCCGCGACGTCGAACGACTCTATCCCGATCCCGATTTCCTCATCCGCCGTGAACGCCACCGCGATCGGACCATGCGCAAGCTGCGGATTGCGCAGCAGCACGTCCACGAGCGTCATGATCGCGACCACGCCAGCCTTGTCATCGGAGCCAAGCAGTGTGGTGCCGTCCGTCGTGATGACATCGTCGCCGATCATCTGCTTCAGGACCGGGTACTGCTCGACGGTGATCACCTGCGAGGGGTCGGCGGGCAGCGTGATGTCGCCGCCGTTGTAGTCGCGGTGAATCACGGGCGAGACGTTGGCGCCGCTGACAGCGGGCGAGGTGTCCACGTGCGCGATGAACCCGATCGTCGGCACCGCGGCCGTCGCGGGCGCGCTCGCGGGAATCTTCGCGTAAACCATGCACGAATCGCTGATCCGCACATCGCTCGCGCCGAGGGCGCGCAGCTCGTCCACCAGCATGCGCGCGAGCGTCCACTGCCCCGGCGTGCTCGGCGTGCCGGTGTGCGTCTCGCTGGACTGCGTGTCCACGCGCACGTAGCGGAGAAAGCGATCCACCACGGACTCCGTGGGCGGCTGCAGGCTAGTGGTCTTGAGCGGGGGCATCGACGTCGGGTCAGAGGGTGCTGAAATAATGGTTGGCGGCCCAATTACGACGCGCGAGCACTCATTCTGCATGAAGGACGGTGCCGGTCGCGTTCGGTCGAACGTCCCGGCCCCGGGTGTCGGCGGCGGCGCTCCGGGCACACTAGCCACCTAAGCCCTGGAAAGCACCATGCGTACGACGGGAACGGTCAAGTGGTTCAATGC
>Ga0070679_100004304_pt1 | contig 13143 bp, 10 predicted proteins | sample KBSC63BmetaG_FD_65652 | JGI IMG/M metagenome (GOLD analysis project Ga0070679, IMG submission 65652) | Corn rhizosphere microbial communities from Kellogg Biological Station, Michigan, USA - KBS C6-3B metaG | ecosystem: Host-associated > Plants > Roots > Rhizosphere | place: USA: Michigan... | reverse complement strand
CGCGCAGCGACGATTGCTTTATTGGCCTCACAGGGTTTCGCAGAGGTGATGGTTGGCGGCACTGTAACTGCCGCAGTCATCTCCACCGGCGACGAGCTGGTGAAATCCGGCCAAGAACTTCAGCCGGGCCAAATTTACGACAGCAATTCCGTGTTCCTTAGTGCGCTCCTGCTACACTGCAGTGTAAGCGCGAGAACGGTGGAACATTGTCGCGACGATCGGCAATCGTTAGGCGATGCGATCAAACGTGGAATGAAAAATGATGTTCTCATTATTAGCGGTGGCGTTTCGGTCGGGGAACATGACCTGGTGAAGGACGCATTGCTGGAACTCGGAGCGAAAATCGAAATCTGGCGCGTGGCGATTAAACCAGGAAAGCCATTTTTATTTGGATGGTTCGAGAGCGAAAAAGTCTATTCGGCAGGCGAGACGCCCGGCGCCCCCACAGGCATGATGCCTGTGCTACACAACTGCTTCATTTTCGGCCTGCCCGGAAATCCCGTGTCGGCGTTCGTGACGTTTTTACAATTCGTCCGGCCGGCGATTTTGAGAATGATGGGCGCAAAGAACCTCGATCTGCCGCAGGTTCCGGCGAAGTTGGCGGCCGACCTAACGAACGACGGCGATCGGCCGCATTACATCCGCGGGAGACTCGAACGCGGAACGTTCACGCCGACCGGTCGTCAGGAGTCCCACGCGCTTTTTGGTTTGAGCCAGGCAAATGCATTGCTACGGATCGCAGCCGGTCAGTCGTTGAAAGCAGATGAAATTGTCGATATTCAAATCTGGGACTGACGGTTGGGAATCATGGTAAGGACTGCCGCGCCGCGGCGTCCGGACAGCGCAGCGCGCTGTCCCTACCAAAGTAGCAGAATTGACAGGTCACATCCCTGTTCCTAGTTTTATCGCCTTGGATACGGGACAAGTTACCGCGTTTGCAGAAATTCCCACGAATGAAACTCGTGGGGATGCCGAACGGCTTTCCCACATCATTTTGGAAATGCAGCGCTGCTTCTTGCTGCACCTGTCCAAGGAGCTCGCGCCGGGTAACGTTTCCTTCCCGCAATTTTTTCTTCTTGCGTATCTCGACCGCAAGGAAGTGCTCAGCATGTCGGAGATAGCGAAGAAAATGGGTCACACCACTGCTGCGGCGAGCGGTCTCGTGGCGCGTCTGGAAAATCTTCGCTACGTGATGCGCTCGGCCGCGCGAGATGACCGGCGCAAAGTGATGGTCTGCATCACGCCAAAGGGCTCGGCGCTCGTCCGCCGAATTCGTGAGGAAATGGTTGGTAATGTTATGAAAATACTGAATCACCTCACACCGGAAGAACAAAAGGCGTGGCTGCACATTTACAGCAAGATTTACGACTACTGTCAGTCGAAATGATTTTGCTTTGGCTGGCGAGAATGTTATCAAACTGCGTTGAATCCACTGGCCGGCTTTTGTGCGTCTAATCGCTAACGCTGTTGTATGATAAAGTTCTTTCTTTACCTGGGGGCAGTTGCAACGTTTGGGATTTTGGGCCAGACGATTTTTGCAGGCAGCGAGGGAACGTATCGCGAAACAGTGTCGTCAAGCAGAGTGCCGACCTTCACTTTGGACCAAGCCATTTTCACGGCGCTGCAGCGTAATCCCACTCTTCTCAACGCAGAGCAAGAGATCAAACGAAGTAAAGGCGTAATCATTCAGGTACGCGCACAGGCACTGCCGCAAATCAATGCGAATGCGAATTTCCAATGGACCGATCCGAACCTGACTGGGGCGCGCATTCTTGGAAACACCAGCAACACGTCGGGATTTACCTCCTCCACGGCGGCTGCCTCATTGATGGAAGGACTGCCGTCGCAGGTCAGCGATTTTCGTGCACCCGTCGTCGGTGCAACGCCAGCGCCTGTTAGGAATGTTGAAACGAGCGATATCTCCTACGCGATCAGCGTTACCGGAACCCAGCTGATTTTTAACGGCACAACTTTCAATCAAATACGTGGGACGTTTTTTCAACGCGACAGCGCGTACTTCGCCTTTCGCAACGTTCTGGATCAACTGATCGCCGTCGTGAAAACTCAATTTTACCAAATCATCGTCAATCGCGACCTCGTCAGCGTGAACGAGGAAAACGTCCGGCTTTTGGAAGCCCAGTTGAAAGATCAGCAAAACCGGTTCGAAGCGGGAACAGTGCCCCGGTTCAACGTGCTGCAAGCGGACGTGCAGCTGCACAATCAAATTCCGCAATTGATTGCTGCCCAAAACAACTTACGCATCGCCAAGTTGCAGCTGGCCAAAACTCTTGGTCTCGATTTCCAGCGGCGACGTGGTGATGCCCCGCCACTGGATGTGATTGGTGACATGCCATACATCCCGCGCCCCATTGAACTCGCTGACGCAATCGAAATGGGTAAGCAGCGACGAGCGTTTCTGAAACAAGCTCGGGCAAACGTGTTGAACCAGCTCCAACAAGTGCGCGCGGCAGCGGGCCAGTGGCTTCCCAACATCACCACGACCGGTGGGGGCGAATGGGTCAGCTCACCGATCAACTCGAGCTGGCATGATATTTCAAAAGGTTGGACCGCATTGGTTCAGGGCAGCGTGCCAATCTGGGACAGTGGCGCAATCGCTGGCCAGGTCATCCAGCAACGCGCGCTTCTTTCCGAAACAAAGATTACTTACGACGACGACGTTCGACAGGTCGAGTTGGAGATACAGCAGGCGTATTCAAATTTGCAACAGAACCGCGAGCTGATCCAAAGCCAGGAAAAAAATGTCGAGCTGGCTGACGAAGCATTGCGCCTGGCTAAGGCGCGCCTCGACGCAGGCGCTGGAGTTCAGTTGGATGTGTTGAACGCGACGGTGCAACTGCTCACAGCGCAATCGACGCGCCTGCAAGCGCTGTTCGGATACAATTCGTCATTGGCAGAATTCGATCGCGCTACCGGCGCACAGAGCAGTTACTCGGAGCTGTTTGCCAATCTCCAGCCGCGCGCAACGACAAGTAAAACTTATTATACCGGCAGCGATGTAGATGCGATGGGCAAGCCGAAGGAAGTCTGGGAAGAACGAACTACGACGACGACGCGAAGGACGAGCTCCAAGTAGCGACGTTCAAGTGCGGAGAGCGATCGAACGGAGGCGGCGCGCCCTCGCGCCGCTCTGCTTGGACGCGGCGAGGGCGCCGCGGCTCCATTGACTGCGGGTTCATTTAACACTTGGGGGCCGCAACTTTGGAATTAGTAATGCAATTGCCCTTCGAACAATTTCCTGCGCTAGACGCGATCAAATTCTGTCATCACGTTTTCGCACAAAGAATTCCCGCTATCGACGTCTCCCACGATAAAGCCGAAGTGCTGGAGCGGCTCGACGCTGCACATCAGGAAATTCGCAACGCAATCGGCGTGGGCGATTGGCCGCTGTTCACCGCCGAACAGGTCCACGGTAACGAAATTGCAGTTATCGATAGCGGTAGCCGCGGCCCTGTGAACCGCGAATTCCCCGCGTGCGATGGCATTGTTACGAATCAGCGTGGGATCGCGCTCGGCATTTACGTTGCTGACTGTTGCGCGGTTTACATCATGGATCCGAAAACGCCTGCGATTGGCCTTGTGCATTCCGGACGCAAAGGAACCGAGTTTGGCGTCGTGACAAACGCGATCGGACAAATGATTGAACGCTTCGGTTCCGATCCCGCGGACATGGTCGTCCAACTCAGTCCCTGCGTTCGCCCACCGCATTACGAGGTCGATTTCGCCGCTGAAATCGTCCGGCAATGTCGTGCGCTAGGCGTTCAACACATTGACGATTCCCGCACGTGCACCGCCTGCAATCTGGCTCGCTACTACTCCTACCGCGCCGAGAAAGGAAAAACCGGCCGCATGCTGGCCGTGATCGGACTACACCCAACAATCCCGAATTAGAAGAAAGAAACGCTCAGTCCCTGAAGTTCTTGAAGTTCGTGGCAACACCGAAATCACGACTGCGCACGAATTGGATTACGGCTTGCAGGTCGTCTTTCTTTTTGCCGGTGACGCGAATTTGGCGGTCCTGCAGCTGGCTTTGGACTTTGAAGCCCTGCGATTTCACCGCTTGGATAATTTCCTTGGCTTTGTTCCCTTCCAGGCCTTGTTTGATTTTCAATTCCTGCCTTGCGTGGCCGACTGATGAGATCGCGGGTTCTTCCTGCTCAACATTCCGCAAATCCACGCCTCGCTTGGAGAGTTTGCCGATGACGATTTCTCGCAGCGCTTTCAAATGCGCACCATCGTCGGCGATCAAAATAATTTTGTCCGGTTCAGGAATGATTTCTGTTTTCGCGTCTTTCAAATCGAACCGTGTAGCAAGCTCTTTGCGCGTCTGATTTAGGGCGTTGTCGATTTCCTGGTTGTCCACTTCTGAGACGATGTCGAACGAAGGCATGGTGTTGAATTTCGGATTTAAGATTTCAAATTTCAAATTTGCTCAGCGAGAAATTGCTCGTCATGGATTTGCCTCTGCGATTTTAACGTCTCCCTTCTCGACTTGAACGTTGATTGTCGCCGAGCCTCCGCCGTTGATTATCTGATCGATCTTCATCTCACTGCCGGACGAATGCTCGGAGATGGGAAGATTATTAAAATCGTTGGCGATCTTTCCATGCGCGGCGCGGGCGAGGAGATGGAAGGTTGCTTCACTGGGCAACCAAACCCAGGCGTTCCCCTGAATGACGGTCGCTTGCGCCGAAAACTTTTCCTTCTGCCACCATTCGTAGGACAGCGCAAGCGTACCGCGTTTCACTGTCAGATCCAGGTTTGCAAAACAGTTCCGGGCAAAAATCCGGCCGTCGTTTAATCGTGCATGTACTGCGCCGCGCATCGAATCCACGAGAACCTCGCCCGCATTCAAATCCAGAGCAGAAATGCTGGCTGTTGCTGGAACGACAACGGTGCAATCAACCGTGCCTGAGTGATCCGAGAACGCCCACTTTGGCCGGGGAGGAGCTTTCGCGGTGATGGAAACTGCACCCGGTTTTGCGGAGACATCAACCGCGATCTGGTCTAAGCGCTCGTGGCTGTACGCTCTTTTCAGGGATCGTACCCGCACCTCGTTAACATTTGAGCCATAAACCAGAACGGCGCCGTCATAATTGTGAACGCTTATGTCCGCGCCGGGTTCGACCGCATAAACCTTTTCAGAAACCTCTTCGAGCACGCGGTTGTTTCCGCTGCCGCAGCCGTTAAGCAACATCAGCAGTGCTGCGATCTTGGGCCAGGATTTTTGACAGTTAGTAACTATCGCGCGCACAAAATTCTGTCAGGAGCAGCGGCAGCTGCGACTCATACCCAAAGCGTCCGATCGAATGTCCGATATTGGATGGCTTCGCTGACGTGCTCGGGTGCGATATCAGTCTTGCCGGCGAGATCGGCGATGGTGCGCGATACTTTCAGGATACGATCGTAAGCGCGTGCGCTGAGGTTTAACTCGCTCATGGCCACACGAATCAATTCCTGAGAGTCCTGGCTGAGCTTGCAGTGCTGTTTCAGCTGTCGAGTGGCCATGCGAGCATTGCAATTTACTTTCACTTCGTTGCGAAAACGTTCTTGCTGGCATTTCCGACCTTGCATAATGCGATCGCGAATGGCCGCGGAAGGTTCCTCAGCGCGTTCACTGGCGACGTCGCGGTATTCCACGGCCGGCACTTCGATGTGCAAATCGATACGATCAAGCAACGGCCCGGAGATGCGTTGGCGGTAGCGCTGCACTTGCACGGGGCCGCAGCGGCATTCCCGCTTGAGATCGCCGAAGTAACCACACGGGCAGGGATTCATCGCAGCCACGAGCATGAACTCGGAAGGAAATGTCACACTCCCCGCCGCGCGCGACACGGTGACTTTCCCGTCCTCGAGTGGCTGACGCATCACTTCCAATGCCGATCGCTTGAACTCCGGCAGTTCATCCAGAAACAGCACGCCGTTGTGCGCGATGCTTACTTCACCGGGATTCGGAAATGTGCCGCCACCAAGCAGACCAATGTCGCTGATGGTGTGATGCGGCGCGCGGAAAGGTCGCTTCGCGACAAAGGACTGATCGGTGTCGAGTAAACCAGCGATGCTATGGATCTTGGTGGTCTCAATCGCTTCATCGAGTGTGAGGGGCGGGATGATCGTCGGGATACGCTTCGCCAGCATCGATTTGCCCGAGCCGGGCGGGCCTATCATCAGCACGTTGTGACCGCCGGCGACGGCTACCTCGATCGCGCGCTTGACGTGGCCCTGACCTTTCACGTCGTTGAAATCCACGTCGTAACTTTGGTGCGCAACGAAGAATTTAGTGAGATCAGCCTGTGTGGGTAGAAGCGCTATTTCGCCACGCAAAAAGGCGAACGTCTGCCGCAAATTCTGCACGCCGTATATATCAATTTTATCGACCATTGCGGCTTCGAGCGCATTTGCTTCGGGTACAAACAACGCACGTTTGCCCCGGCGTCGCGCCTCGAGGGCCACTGGCAGCACGCCTTTCACTGGGCGAACAGAACCGTCGAGCGCCAGTTCACCGACAAAACTAAAATTTTCGAACGGCGAACTGTCGAGTTCTTCGGTCACTGCAATCATTCCAAGCGCAATCGGCAAATCGAAGCTCGGTCCTTCTTTTTTGATGTCTGCTGGAGCGAGATTTATTGTAGTCCGTCCACGCGGCCAGTAGTAACCGCTATTCGAAATCGCGGTCGTAACGCGGTCGCGGCTTTCTTTCACCGCGGCGTCTGGAAGTCCCACAATGACAATGACCGGCTCGCCGCCAGCGCCGTTTACCTCGATTTCCACCTCGTAAGCGTCCACGCCGTAAACCGCGGCGGAGTAAATTTTGGCCAGCATGTAGCGGGAGAGTTGCAGAAAATCGCTGCGCCGAAAAGAGCCAAATATTTATCGAAAAGGAGATGCAACGAATGCCTTAAAGGATTGTCAGATATTCAAGGGACGCCTCGGATAGCCTTGGAGTTGTGGGCCAGTAAAAGCCTTACAAAAAATTTTGAACGACAGGCATCCACTCGATGTCACAAATTCGAATATTTAACCTTGTTAAATACTTCCTCGGATGCTAAAACGCGTGATTGATAAGGCGTCGACAAATAGAGTATACGGGAAGTCCCTATCCCCTCCGATGAACGATGAAAAAGAGTTATATGGCTGCTGAAGATAGCGATACAGGAATTAAGATTTACCTGCGCGAGATTGGGCAAATCCCGCTTTTGACTCCGGAGCAGGAAATCGAGTTAGCCGCCAAGATTAAAAAGGGGGACCGCGAAGCTCGCGCACTGATGATCCGGTCCAATTTGCGGTTGGTGGTGAAGATTGCACACGATTATGCAAACCTCGGTTTGCCGCTTCTAGATTTAATCTCCGAAGGCAACATCGGCCTCATGAAAGCGGTAGAACGCTTCGATCCGGCAAAGGGCGGAAAACTAAGCACTTACGCCGCATGGTGGATCAAGCAGTCGATTAAGCGTGCGCTGGCGAACCAGAGCAAAACTATCCGTTTGCCTGTGCATCTTGTGGACAAGATCTCCAAGATGCGCCGTGTTTCGCTTCAGATGAGTGAAGAGCTTGGCCGCGAACCGACCGACGAAGAGCTCGGCGACGAAATCGGCATAGCGAGCGGGAAAGTTTCTCAGCTCAAGACAGTCTCAATCCGACCGGCTTCACTGGACGCGCCGATCAGCGACGACGATTCGACCGAGTTTGGCGAAATTGTCGGCGATGAGGAGGCGCAGACGCCGTTTGAGCTGTTGCGTGATAAAAATCTCCGTAATGAGGTCGGCGGGCTGTTGGACGTTCTGGACGATCGCGAAAAGAAAATCATCTTCCAGCGTTTCGGACTGGACGGTGGAAAACCCAAAACGCTCGAGGAAGTAGGCAAGAAATTTGGTGTCACCAGGGAGCGCATTCGGCAATTGCAAAATATTGCCCTCTCCAAACTGCGCCGTGCGCTTGCGAAAAAAGAGCGCCCGGTGGACGTGGAACTGCCTGTCGAAGCCTGATGCTGTAGGCGCTTCTCGGTAGGAAACGTAAGGATCCTTACCTGCTACAGCGACCAAGTGCGCCGCTCATAGAGCGGTGACTATGATTAACGCGACACCCCTTGCCGAACGGGCGCGTCGGCTGCAAGAGTTTCGGTTATTTCAGCTTGCCTTGAATCTCTTTTACCAGGTCGAGATGCTCCTGGATCACTTTTGAGGTGTCATCCGCGAACTTCTTTACGTCGGGATCGCTGCCGCTGTTTGCTTCCTCTTTAAATTCAGCCAGATCTTTCTCGTGATCCTTCACCATCATGTCGATGTAAGCCTTGTCTGAAGTCCATTTGCCGGCGTGCTCTTTACTCGGGAGTTCGAAACCTTTTTTAGAAGCAATAGATTTAAGTTCGTCATTGGCTTTGCTGTGATCGGTGACCATTCGTTTGCCGAATGATTTTACGTCATCGCTTTGGCCGTTCTGTTCAGCCACCTTGCCCATCGTGACTTCCATCATCCCGCCCTTTGCGGCTTTCTTCATGAAGGTTTTATCTTTTTCACTTAATGACGAACCGCCGCCGGTTGGAGTGGTGTCGGCTGCTCGGGCCGCTCCGGCCAGGCTCAGCGCCCCGACTATCAGAGCAAGAATACAAAACTGCGAAACAATTCGGATTTTGATTTTCATGGTTTTATTTGGTTGAACGCAACCGGGGACACACCCCGGCTTCAATTAACAATCGAAAGCTCGGCGCTTGTTGGACGCGAGAGAATTACGCTTCTCTCGGCGGCTTATTGGCTTTCCTAGCCTATGATCCGGAGATATTCCGTTCGTACGAAGTTTCAACGCGCCGGGCAACGTCACGGTAGCCATAATCCGCTTCGTAAATCTCCTTCATACAAGCGAGCGATTTCGCCCCCTCACCCATCCGCTCGTAGACCAGGCCAAGATTGTATACGATCTCCTTCTTCATCGCGTCCATGGACAAGATTTCCCGTGAGGCTTCTTCGAGTTGCTTCATTGCCAAATCGAGCATGCCAAGCTCGCCATAACAGCAACCCAGCACGTTCATCGCTTTCAAACGGGCGTGCGGATTTTGTCGGGCGCGCTGTAGTTCGGGCACTGCCTCACGAAACCGCCCCGCATTGAAAAAGTTGTCGCCCAATTCAAACCGCAGCTGTAGGTCGGTCGGATTGCGATTCACCCGCTCTTGTGCATCAGCAATGAGAATTTCTGCCCGGCACAATTTCGCCGCCCGCAGCTGCTCAGACTTTTCCGCGTACACTTGGTCTCGTGCACTGTATGTGGAAAGAAATTCCTCGAGGGTAAAGATCTCACGTTCGAGACATTTGATCTTCAAATCGGAAATCTTTCGAAGCAATCCTGTGTCGGCGCCCTTAGCAAGATCAGCGGCGTATTGATACCAGCGAACAGCCGATTCGAAGTCGTCCTTTTGCTCGCTCAACGCGGCCAGCCGACGCGCAGAGTCCACATTCTCCGGTTCTGCCTGGTGGCGCGTGTAAGTTTCCGCGATCTGTTGATCGAGCGCTTCACCAGTGAGCCGGATCCGGCTCTTTTGCTCAAGTGAAATGGCTTCATCCTTATCCTTGATCAGGTCGCGATAACTTTCAGCCTCCGTCCAGCCGCCTCTCTTCATCGATGCGCGCGCCGAAGCGTCCTTACCGAGACGCAGCGACTGCGCGTCAAGTGGATCGATCGCGGTGAGTTGATTGTAAATCTCCACTTCGTTTTCGTAATCCCCAAGATCGTGATACAAACGCCCGAGCTCGTACAGCACTTTCACGTCACGCGGGTTTTCTTCGAGCAAGGTCTTTAGCGCAAAAACTCCCACCTCCGACCAACCCGCCGCAACCGCCGCTTCCTTCAAAAGCAAATTTGCCTGCCGATTGTATGGTTCCGATTCCAGAACTTCCTCCAGCATTTCAACTGTGTGTTTCGGATCCTTTTTAAGTTGTCGTTGCGCCTTCATTACGCCTACAGACGCCGTCGAGATGTTGAAAAAACCCTTCTTAGTCGATTTGCTTCGTGTTACCGCCGCGCGTCGCAGCAGTTGGCGGCCCGTGAGAAACTCGGGCTCATGCTTGAGAATTTCCTGGAGGAGCGAAATCGCGTAACCGAAATTGCGCAGCTCAATGGCGCTGACCGCTTTGAGCCAAAGCGCGCGCAGCGATTCGCTCAGTTCTTTCTCGGTTTTAACCGCCATACTTGTCAGCAGCTTATCACAAAAGCAGATGCACTGCGTCAGCGCCGCACCCGATGGCAACTCGAGCTGCCAAGCTCCTTTATAACAGGTCCAGCTGCGGCTTTTGAGATTCCGGCATCGGCTTGGCCAATTTTCTTCCTCGCCGCTTTGGTTCTGCCTCAGCGCGGTTGGAATTTTCTAAATGCGCAAGAATTTCTTTCGCGCGGTCGAGGATTTCTTTAGGCAAGCCGGCGAGGCGCGCGACCTGTATTCCGTAGCTTTTGTCAGCGCCGCCAGGAATGATTTTGCGCAGAAAAATGATCTGCTCATTCCATTCACGGACGGCGACATTCAGATTACAAACCCCTTTGCGATCCTCGGCGAGTTTGATCAGCTCATGATAATGCGTGGCAAAAAGACTGCGCGCTTTGATGTTGTCGTAGAGAAATTCGGCCACGCTCCACGCGATAGAGAGCCCGTCGAAAGTGGATGTGCCACGGCCGATTTCGTCAAGAATAACTAACGAGCGGGCGGTGGCGTTGTTGATGATGTTGGCTGTTTCGTTCATCTCGACCATGAACGTCGATTGGCCGCGAGCCAGATCGTCGTTGGCTCCCACCCGGGTGAAAATCCGATCGACTAAACCGATCTCCGCCGTCTCCGCTGGGACAAAGCTCCCAATCTGGGCCATCAAGACGATCAATGCGACCTGGCGAATGTATGTCGATTTGCCGGCCATGTTTGGCCCCGTCACAATCGCCAGCCGAGTATTGTCGCCGTCGAGCTCGGTGTCGTTAGGCACAAATTTTTCGTCGACAAGGTTTTGATCCAGCACCGGATGGCGTCCATCTCTGATTACGAGCCGCAGCGATTCGTTTAGCTCTGGGCGGCAATACCGAAAAAGTCGCGCCGTTTCGGCCAAGGCGCACAGCACGTCGAGCACTGCAATTGCATCGGCGGTCTGCTGAATCGGCTCAATTTCACGCAAAGTTTCGTCACGCAATTTCTGGAATAGTAGGTACTCCAGGTTGTGGGCGCGGTCGTCTGCGCCAAGAACTTTTGCTTCCATCTCCTTTAACTCCGGCGTGATGAAACGTTCGCCACCCACAGTGGTTTGCTTTCGCGTGTAATCCGCGGGCACGTTCGCGAGATTCGATTTTGTGATTTCGATGAAGTAACCGAAGACGGAGTTGTAACGAACCTTAAGTGATTTGATGCCGGTCGATGCGATCTCGCGTTCTTGTAAATCACTGATCCAACCTTTGCCCTGGCGCGAAGCTTGGCGCAGAGCATCGAGGTCCGCATCGTAACCGTCGCGGAAAATGCCGCCTTCTTTGAGCGCGAGCGGCGGGTCATCCAGCAGCGCCTTTGTTAGTTTCTCAGCAAGCGCCGGCATTTCCCGAATAGCATTCTGGAGATGTTCTGGTAGGGCGGGACCACCAAGAACGCCATCTTCAGCGACGTTCGGCGCGCCCGGCGGTCGCGCCCTACCAAATTCCATTCGATCAATGAGTTTGCCAAGCTCACCTTTAAGCGCAGGAATTTGCTGCAGCGACATTTTCAGCGCGACAAGATCACGCGCGTTGCCTGAGGCTTGGCTCAGTCGCCCGGCGGCGCGCTCGATATCCCGGATCGACTTTAGCTCCGTGCGAATCGACCCCAGCAGGTCCGATTCGTGCAAAAGCTGGCCAATCATTTCCTGGCGTCGTTGCAGTTTGGTGAGATCACGCAACGGCTGCAGAATCCACGCACGCAATTTGCGCGCGCCCATCGGCGTTATGGTGCGATCAAGCACGCTCAGCAAACTCGCGTCGCGCGCGCCGCGTGATTCTACCAGCTCTAGATTGGCTTGCGTGGCGGAGTCGAGCAACACGTGATTCGCCGGCGCATCGCACCGCAACGAAGTGATATGGTCGATTTTGCGCCGCAGTTGATGCTTCAAATAATGTACGATTGCCCCGGCAGCAGCGACTGCCGCCGTCATCTCCGCGCACCCGAATCCGTCGAGCGATTTCACCTTGAAATGTTCGCACAACGTGAAAATCGCCTGTTCTGGCAGAAACGCGTAACTGTCGTATTCGAGCGCGTGATCGATTTCGCCGGTCTGCGTTTTCTGTTCCGAGCTGATCAACAATTCGGCGGGAGAAACACGTGCGATTTGATCGTGCAGCGATTGTCGATCCTGCGCCTCGGCGAGTCGGAACTCGCCCGTGCTGAGATCGGCGTATGCGAAACCGAACGCGCTGCCGTCGGCATAGATCGCGCCGAGATAATTCGCCCGCTTCGCATCGAGCCAGCTCAATTCGCTGACCGTTCCCGCGGTGATGATTTGCGTGACTTCGCGATCAACAATCTTGCGGCCAGGTTGCGGCTCACTCATCTGATCGCAAACGGCGACGCGTCTTCCGGCCTTAATTAGCCGCCGAATGTATCCCTGTGCGGCATGATACGGCACACCGCACATAGGCACGCCGTTGCGCTTGGTCAGCGCCACGTTCAGCAGAGCCGACGCTTCCTTCGCGTCATCGAAAAACATCTCATAGAAATCTCCGAGGCGAAACAGCAGGAACGTATCCGGAGGAATGCTTTTCCGCAGGCGTTGGTACTGCTGCATCATCGGAGTGAGCGCGTCCTGCATAATTGAGTTTACCTTGCCACCTCAATTGAACGTCAAAAAGATGAGCGGCCTGTGATTTTTTATTGGAAATAGAACGAAATACAATCGGGAATGCGCTGCAGACGCTCTTGGTAGGAATGTCACCAATGAGTGAAAATTTACACGAAATCAACGTTAAAAGAGGTGTGTCGGGCAGATTTGACGGGCAGGTCTCCGCCGAGTACTCTCCCGCTCACTGATTTACAGTATTTTCCAAAGCGAGGAGAGTGATTATTGATGCCAGAAGTGATTGTGCGCAAAGGTGAACCGGTCGATCGCGCATTGAAACGGCTGAAAAACAAGCTGGACTCCG
>Ga0070679_100004302_pt1 | contig 13144 bp, 12 predicted proteins | sample KBSC63BmetaG_FD_65652 | JGI IMG/M metagenome (GOLD analysis project Ga0070679, IMG submission 65652) | Corn rhizosphere microbial communities from Kellogg Biological Station, Michigan, USA - KBS C6-3B metaG | ecosystem: Host-associated > Plants > Roots > Rhizosphere | place: USA: Michigan... | reverse complement strand
CGCTCCGCAGTGACGAATGATCTGCGCGCGTTCGTCGTGTGTCGTCGCGATAATGCGATCGGCCTGCTGGATCAACTGACGCTCCATCTCCAGGCGTAGAGGCGCTTCGACCTCAGCCGGATTGGCCAGTTGTTTGAGATGCGCAAGCGTATGGAACATCGTGAGGTGCGGCACCTGCCAGCGCTGCGCGAGTTGCAGCCCAACCATGCCAGAGAGCCAGTAATGACTATGCACAAGATCATAGCGTATCTTTTCGCAGCGGGCAAAGCGCTCGATCTGGCGCGCCATGGCTGGCACATATTGAGAGAGTTCGTGTTTGGAGACGGGTGCAGCAGGACCGGCGTCAATGTGGACGACACGCACACGCGGAGCCAGGGTTACGATGGTCGGCTGATCGGGCTGTGTGCGGCGGGTAAAGATATCAACGGTTACATGCAAGCGGCCCAACTCGCGGGCCAGTTCACGGATATAGACGTTCATGCCACCAGCATCTTTCACGCTCCCCGCTAAAGCCAGCGGAGATGTATGGACGCTGAGCATGGCAACAGCATAACTCATACGAGAAAACAAGTCCTTTCTTCCAATATCCTTCGCTCACGACCTGGCGGCATCATCTGATCTACGCAGCAACATGAACAGAACAGCGCCATCAGCACCTTCCCGGCCAGCGTGGATGAAGGATATCTCACCGGTGTTAGCGTTCATTGCAGATGCGTGGCCAGCGACCTTCGCTTGCCGCGCGTAAAATCCGCACCATTGCGTTATGTCTCCTTTCACTTCTCTCTAGGCAAACAATCAATCCAATAACCCATTCAGTAAGAACAATCGGCACCGTGGTGGCTGCGCCGCGCGCGAGGGGCGACGTTACATTCACGACAGTAACTTCCAATCGTCCACTTTCTAAGAACAATCGGCACAGCCAAAATATTCTCAAGCTGAAGCAAGTTTATAAAACTGGACGAAAATGCATACAGAACCGCGCTATCGGTGAGCAGCGCGGTATATATCAATGATTGACCATCCTTGATTAGATCGAGGGATCAGCCCGCACATCCTGCTCGCGCGCTTCTTCTATGGCCTCATACATTTCCTGCATAGTCGCGCCCTGACCTTTGGCGAGTTCGGTCAGGCAAGCCACGCGCGACTGGAGGGCAGGCGTGAATTCGGCAGGCGTCATGCCAATCCACGCGGCCAGTTCGTCGAGGACGCTTTGATCGGCGTGTACAAAGGTATCCTCGACCTCGTTCCAGGACGAAAGCAGAACCGGCTCGATCTTATCAGGGCAGGCAGGATCAGCCTGGGGCTTGAAGAAATGGGTGGTAAACCAGCGGCGGCGCAGTGGGTAGATGCGCCCGGCCAGGCCGATATTGATGATGATGCCCAGGCGGCGGATATTTTCAACCGGCACGCGCAGATCGTGCTGATACATCTGCACCACCTCGCGAATCGTATCGGCGTGAATGCTGGTGGCAACGTGATAGCCTTGCGCGGGCAGACTCAGATAACGGCGCGCCACGCGACCCCACATGTAGATTTGCAGATGATTGCTGACCTCATTGCAGAGCGCGTAGGTCTTGTCCGGCTCAATATCAGGCAATTGAGTAAACTCGAAATCTTCGTACATGCCCGACATATAGGCCAGTGCCGTCCCTTCAGGCAAGAATTGCAGCAGAGCGTTCAGCGTCGTCGTCTTGCCAATCCCCGGCTGTGGATCGGTTGGACCGGCAACCGTCAACGAGCAGCCGTGTTCCAGGAGCAACCAGATCAGGGCAACGGTCGTAGCATCGATGCTGCCGAGCGCGATAATCTGGGCCAATGACAGCGGGCGGCGCGATTCATAGTGCCACCAGTAGCGTTCATAGGGATCACGTGGATCAAACATTATTGCTTCCCTTCTCCAAAACAGAGGCTGGCGGCGCTGGCGGTTTGAGCCAGCCCGGTTGCGGATTCCAGCCGATCGCCACGATGCGCGGACGTTGTTCGTCCTCCAGCTCGACCATGCTCACCGAGGCATTATCAATACTCAACCACCCGGCGCGTTTGACATCCAGCTCCATATAGTGGGCCAGCAGCAGCTTGACGACATCGGCGTGGGCAACGAACGCGAGATAGTCACCGATCTCCTCCAGCTTGAGCCAGCGTTCAACAGCCTCCACGGCACGCTTCTGCACCTGGGGAAACGTCTCGACCCCCTCCGGCGCGCTGGTCGGATCGTGAACAAAGGCTTTCCAGGCGGGATCAGCTTTGGAAAGCTCCTCAATCTTCTGGCCAGACCACGAACCAACGTTGGTATCCATCAAATCGTCATCAACCTGCACCGTCAGCTCGCAGGAAGCGGCCAGATAGCCCGCTGTATCGCGCGCGCGCTCCAGAGGACTGCTAATCACGGCGGTAATCGGAAGAATTTTCAACGCCTCGGCCAGCCGCGCCGCCTGTTCCCGGCCAGTCTCGGTCAACGCAACGCCGGAGAGTTGTCCCGACAGTAAATGCTCAATATTCCAGGTTGTCTGCCCATGCCTGATAAAGAGCAGGGTTCGCTTCGTACTTTTTGGTGTCTCTTCCATCAATTGCTCTCGTTGTCGCCTGAGTTCCAGCTTCCACTGTTGGAAACGCCAGGAGCTAGCCAGCGAGACGCGCGTGATACGCCACAGACTCGCGACACCGCTCTCCCCCTCCTTCAAGTGCTTCATCCTGGACCTCTCGTCACAATGCCAATCTCTCCCCCGGCAAAAATCCAACCACGACAGGTATTTGTTCATTGTATCAGCCCCGATCATTCTGCCGCAAGCAAGCTAGCCAATTCATGTTGCCACTCCGAGCATAGTGAGACAGCCCAGGAATAGGACCATCGAGCCATTTCTGAAGCTTCTAACAAGCGTAAGGCGTTATTATCAGTAAGAGGCCCAACGTGGAGGGATTACTTGTGTATAGACGCTTTATAATGGGGCCAACGCTTTTATAATTTTGTGAATGGCAGGTAAAAGTACATGGAATTTCGCGCACTGATTGAAGAGTGGCCGGGCGAGAGTACGGCCTATTTCCGCGAACTGCCGGGGTGTGTCGTATCAGCGCCCACAACCGAGGCCGCGCTCCAGGCCGCACCCTCGGTTGTCGAAGAGTATTTCCGTTGGCTAAAAAAGAATGAGATTGTGCTGTTCGAGGAAGAGGTCGAAGCAATCAGCGTCGTCCTCGCAGAGCGCTCGGCGGGCACCGAGGAGTCGTGGCCTTTCTTCGACGCTGACAAAGCCGCGCCGACCGATCAGGAGATCGATAACGCGCTGAATGTTGGGGCCACCACACGCGCGCTAATCATCGAACTGGTCGCGGAAGTCCCCGCTCACCTGCACGAAATCGCTTCCGTGTCCGGTGGTTGGTCACTGACCGAACACCTGGAGCATCTGATGGAGAGCGAAACCTGGTACGTCTCCCGTCTGCTGGAGCATCCCGCCGAGGAACAGCCCGGACCCGAGATGGATGCCGACGCCATCTCTCTGAAAATCTTCGAGAACGCCATGGATTACGAGCTGATCCTGCGTGAGTTGACGCCCGAACAACGCACCCGCGTCTACACACACGATGGCAATGCATGGACTGCTGCCAAAGTCCTGCGCCGCATGACCGGCCACCTGCGCGAACACTACCCCTGGATGCAAGCCATCGCGAACGAACTGATGGAATAGAAATAATCCGCGTAATAGTCACTGCAGCAAAATCAGGCAGCGCCGCAACGCTGCCTGATTTTGCTGCAGTGACTATTATTCACCGTTAGCTTCCGGTGACTGATGAAGGCAGGGGCAACGGGCCGCGCGCAAGGAGTGGCCTTACATTCACAAGCCGTTCATGAGGTGAGCGCGTGTAAGAAATCCTGCACCAGCCGTTCGGTTTCCTCTGGCGTTTCCGTCTCCATCAGTTGGATGCGGAATTCTTGCGCGCCAGGAAAACCGTTGGCGTAGACCTTGAAGAATTTGCGCAAGGTGGGAAAATGTTTGGTCGTGCCCCACGTATCTTGCCAGAGGTGCATATGGTCGAGCAACAGGTGCATCTTCTCGACCGGCGTTTTGTCGTCGATCGAAGTATGTTCCGCGAAAAGATAGGGGTCAGTAAAGATTCCGCGCCCAATCATCACGCCGTCTATGCCCGTTTCCGCGATCTTCTGACGTGCGCCCGCGAGCGACTGAATGTCTCCATTGCCAATCACCAGCGCCTTGCTCTGCATAGCGTCGCGCATCTCCACAACCCGCTGCATCTGATCCCAGTGGGCTGGAACTTTCGACATCTCCGCGACCGTGCGCAAGTGGACGCTCAATACGGTTGGCTGTTGCTCCAGCACAAATTGGAGCCAGTCAAAATCAAATTTGCGAAAACCGAGCCGGGTTTTGATGCTGACCGGGATAACCCCGGCGGCTCCAGCTTTGGTAGCATCGATAATTTCTTTCGCCAGAGGTCGATCGTTGATGAGGCCTGAACACACACCTCTGTGGACCGGACCCTGAGCCGGGCAACCCATATTCAGATCAATCCCATCGAAGCCTATCTCAATCAACTTCTGAGCGGCCTTGAAGAAATTTTCAGGCTGTGATCCCCAGATTTGCGCGACCAGTGGCCGTTCTTCTTCGGTATAGCGCAAACGCTGCATCACACGATCCGCGCCCTTCGAGAACATCCCCTCAACATTTGTAAATTCCGTAAAAAAGACCGTCGGCTTCCCGTAGCGCGCAATCACACGCCGCAGCACGGTATCGGTCACAGCCTCCATCGGGGCCAGGACAAAAAGTGGTTTCGGTAAAGTTTGCCAGAAATTGCCAGTCTGTTCGCAGTTATTCACAATCTCACTCACGTCTTTTTTCTATGTTGTAGCCATATAAGGCCGATGATCCTCTATTTGGAGCGTTGCCTGGAATACTGATGAAGGCGCTTTGTATCATACCATTGTCGAGGAATGAGGTCAATCGCTAGCAAGGTGAAACAAATTTGCATAGTATACCCGAAAAATTCTGCTTTCCCGTGATTTCTTGTGGATATACTATGCAAAAGCTATGATACTATTTATTCACCTGTTGTACAAGATCGCCATTCCAAAGCAACTGCATCTCAGCACTGCTTGTCAGCTGTTCATCGAGCGTACCAGTAGCTTCAATACGGCTAGCGCCTACACCTGTATTGCGCCATCACGCCATTCATCCACCACCTCTTTGACCGACGCGATATAGGCCGTGACATCGTTGTTATCCGAGCTGGGTGCGTAGACGGGAACGATCTGATCGACTGTCGAGAGGTTCCATTGGCCCACGTATTGCGTCTTAATCAGCTTATACCAATCCTCAAAGCCCTCGGCCCAGGTCTGATACTTGCGATAACCGTCATAGCTGGCGTAGCCGGGCGTGGCGCGAATATTGCCGAGCGAGAGCGTCACCTGAGCCACGCCGGTCGTGCCAAAGCGGCTCTCGTGTAGGAAGAAGGCCAGCGCGTAAACGGGATCGATGCCATACTGCACGCCGAGATCGTAGAGCGCCTGTCCCTGATCCTGCGCGGGCGAAGCATAGGCGGATAAGATCAGATTGATCGAGTCCACATCGATTGTCGGCACACCCACCAGGTCATATGTGGGATCAGCCCGGCTCTGCCCCAACGGATTGACATGCGGAGGCGGCCCATCGTTATCTGACGTGCTCTCCAGCTGGAAACGCACATTATAGGCAACAATACCGATAAAAAGGCAGAGACCAAGGATCAGCAAAAGACGTAGAAATGGCCGTGGCTGGCGAGCCTTGCGCCTGCGCCGCTTCTTACCTTCTGGCATGAAAAAGAGTTCTCCACATTCTGACAAGCGTGTTTTTGGGTGAGTTCTATCAATTTATTGTAATCAATATTACGACAGCAGTCTATGGCGTGTTGCACAAAACGCTCGGAGCGGGATAAAAAATTGCGAAGCGAGCGCTGCACTTTACTGATGGCCAGTAAGGTACAGCGCTCGCTTCGCAATTTCTGATGAGATCTTACGGAACGCGCGGCTAAGAGACCGCGACAGCCGCCGCTTCCCACGCGCCCTGCATACATTGTTTGAGCAGGAGCAGGTTGGTGAGCGGGCCAACACCACCGGGCACGGGCGTGGTGGCTCCGGCGATGGGCTGGACCGAAGCGAAATCGACATCGCCAACGATGCCGCCGCTGCCATTGGGATTCTCGTTGATGCCCACGTCGATCACGGTCGCGCCCAGCTTGACCATCTCGCCCGTGACCATGTGCGCGCGCCCGGCTGCGGCGACGAGAATATCGGCCTGGCGCGTCATTGCAGCGAGATTCTTTGTACGCGAATGACAGATCGTGACGGTAGCGTTCTTTTGCAGGAGCATCAGAGCCAGCGGTTTGCCCACAACGTTGCTGCGCGAAATCACCACCGCGCGTTTGCCCACGAGCGGTGTGTGCGTGCGTTCCAGAATCTCCATCACGGCGGCGGCGGTCGCAGGCAGGAAGCTCGGCAGCCCTAAGAAGAGGTTGCCTGCACTGCGCGGGCTGATCCCATCGATATCTTTCTCCGCCACCACGGTATCCGCGACCATCTGCTGCGAGAGATGGCCGGGCAGCGGCATCTGCACAATTACGCCGCGTGTCTGTGTGCTCGCGTTCAATTGCTGCAACAGCTCTTGTAGCTCTTCGCCAGAGGTGCGCGTGGGCAGTTGCTCCAGGCGCGCGGTCAGGCCAACGTTCTCGGCGGCGCGCAAAATAGCTTTGCTATACACACCAGAAGCCGTATCGCCGCCGACGCGCACGACAACGACTTCGGGCGTCTGCCCCTGTTGCTGCACATATTTCGCTACATCGGCCCGCAATTCTGCGCGCAATTCTGCCGCCATGGCTTTGCCATCAATCGTCTCGCCCATTAAGCACGCTCTCCCACAATCTCGGTCACGCGCTGACAGCGAGTCGTGATTCCGTCAAGCGCAACGGAGAGCCGCTTGCTGAGTTGCTCGACGGCGGCTTCGTCCTTGAGACTCTTCAGATTAACCCGCACCATCCACGCGGAAGCAGTCCCGGCGCTGGCGGCCAGCATGGCGGAGGCGGCGATATCGCTCAGGACACCCGCGTTACCAATCTGCGCCACACGCTCGCAAATCTTCGCCACAGTTGACGCGCGTTCACTCATCTCCAACGGAACAAGCGCGGCCTCGACCAGACACTTCTGCACCGCCTCGGCCCGCGCTTGACGCTGCTCTTCGCTCTCACGCGGCATTTTGAAGCAGGCCGAAAGCTTGCCGTAAGCGGCGATATCTTCAGCCATAAGCTGCTGGAAACGCTGACGCTGCTCCTCGGCCTGAGTGAGCAGCGTATTAATCTCGTCCTGCACGTCGGCGTACTTGGGCTTGCCCAGCGTGAGTCGGCAGACCATACAGGCCAGCGCGGACGCCATCGCACCGCTGACCGCTGCCGCCGAGCCGCCGCCGGGAGTAGATTGGGACGACGCGAGATCGTCCAGATATGTTTGTAATGTTTGATCTATGTACATGATCAGGATTGCCTCTTTCCAAAGGTATTCTGCTGTCATTCTAGCACCTGTCTCGTCACGACGTCGAATACATGCGCTCTCTCAGCCTATCCGTGGCGCATGGCGCGATCGAGGGTACGCGGCGAGGAGGAGAGAAAGTGATCCCACGCGCTGGTCTGCCAATCGTCGACGCGATCAGGTACCACCTGCAAATCAGGCAGGTCAAGGATCAGGTAATGAGCCAGGGCTTCGACAAATGGCTCGTACATCAAACGCAACTCTTTTAGACGTCTGGCAGCATCTTCGTCGTCACGCAGGATAACCCCATGCGCAGCCAGGTCGGTGCAGAGGCGTGTGAAATCATCGGGCGCGTATTTGCGGTGCGCTTTCGCAGGCGTAATCCTGAAACTCTGCGTCAGATCGACCGCCGTGTGACGGGCCATCGCAAAGATAAATTTCGCCGGTTTGGCGGGGATGCCTTCAATGCCAACCAGGATCAGCGCGCACGTGTCGAGGATGGTCGTCAGCGCGCTCAACCAGGACTGTTGCTCGTGCTGCGAACGATAGTAGGCCAGCACCGAGTACGAGAGATGGCTTTCGAGCAATTCCGCGCACCAGCGTTCCCAATCGCGCAAATACGCAATCAGTTCGCTGGGATTTGTACCGTTATAGTGGCGAATCAGCAGTTCTGGCCCGCTCGGCGGCGTACCAGAACGCGCATCGAGTAAGGAAATGTTGATTTCGCGGCGCGAAAAGGTCTGGTAAATCACCGGCACGTAGCCAATCACCAGCGCCAGAAAACCCAGGCCCATACCAGCCTCAAGCACGGTCAGGAAATGCCCCAGGCCGCTCAACGGCGTGATATCTCCCAGGCCAAGCGTGACAAAAGTTGTGCCGCTCATATAGAGATAGCCGCCCAGGCTCAGCCCAATCTTAGGAGCGTGCATGGGCAGATTCAAACCCCAGAAGAGCAGACCAAAGCCCACAATAAACAACGCGGCCCACAGAACCAGCAAGAGAATCGTCGAGAGTGGGCCATAATAGCTCAAGTAATATTCGCGACGATTGCCCGGACGCAATTTACGGCCAGGCGCCGCCCAGGCTGTCCAGGTTACGCGATAAAAAATCTTCGCCACGCGCACCCGGCGCACCACGCGCCGGGGCAGCACGATGGTTTCAAACGCATCGAACGCGACAACAAAAATGCACAGAAGGCCAAAAATAGCCGCTATAATTCTCATGGTTTTCCCTCTGAATCCCAACGACAACGCACGCAAGCAGCGCCACCAGGCACGGGATCAGCATATCTTCAATGGATGGGTCATCAGGTAGAGCACACAGAAACGCGCTTTGCATTGTAGCATGTTGAACAAGCAAGCTCCAAATCACCACCACTCTCAGCTTGCCTTGCCCAACCTTTTCCGCTATAATGTATCCATCAAAACATTTGCATCACAATATTTTGTGCTTGAAAGGCACTTACACGGAATGTCCATTGCGGGCATTTTTATTTTTTCATGAATTGGGGGAAGTTCATGCATGGCGCGCGCAATTTCGGAGTTGATGGGTTCGCCGGATAGCATCTTCCATTGGGTACCGGGGGAGATTGTGCTGGTGGTCAGGCTCAAACGCAAGCCGGTAGAAGAGGTGTACGCGACATTGATTGAACAGATGCGCGTGATGCTCAATACGGTCCTGGCTCCTTCCGGCCTGATCCTGGAACCCTACGGCACTGCCGGGCGCTGGAGCGAGACACCTGGCCTGCCTGCGATCTACCGCAGCGCGTTCGTCTTTGGCCTGCATCAGCCTCAGCCCTGCATGGCTCTGTTCTTCCACGTACAGCACGCCGACACGACGATAACGCTTGATCCCGTCCCGCTCGCGCTCACCACGCTCCATGCTCATCTGGAGCAACTGGCTCAGCAGGGACTGGCGCTGCTCTCGCTCATGCCGAACTGGCTGGTCGCGGCTGCTCCAGTCCTCTACAACGAGGGTGGTCCCGGCCAGCCTCCACGCCCGGCTCCCGCGCTTGATTTGCCAGGATCGGAGGATGTCCCGCTCGGCTGGCGTTTCTCGTTCGTCGATCCAATCGTGCCCCTGCATCCAACCGGCACAGAGGATGTGGTGGTGGCAGTGCTGGACACGGCCTATCACGCGGACAGCGTCAGGAGCGCGGCGACGCACCCGGCATTGCGCCACAATTGGCTCCTGCAACGGCTAGCCAACGACCTGCGCGACGAAAACGGGCTGTTCGAGATCGAGTATGACCGCTATCCGATCCTCAACGATGTGCGCACAGGACGCGACCACGCAGGTGATCCACGCTACTACTTCATGCCCGATCACGGCCTGTTTATCTCCGGGATTATTCGTGATATCGCTCCCAGAGCACGCATCCGCCTGGTCAGGATTCTCAACGATTTCGGCTGCTGCGACCTCTACAATCTCTTCTCCGCGCTAACCGATCTGGAACAGGAGTTGGTGTCAGGCACGCTCAGGCGGCTGGTCATTAATCTCAGTCTGACCGTCATGCCCGATCTGCGCTGTCTGCCCACTATCTGGCTCGATAAGCCCACGTGGCCAAGCGGGCAGTTAAGCGGAGTGACACATCTGCTGGCACAGCTTGAGGAAGGTCTGCGCCTGCTCTGCGAGAGTCTGTACGCGCATGGAGCTTTGCTTGTTGCGGCGGCAGGCAACGATTCAACCATTCCGAGCAAAGAGGGCAAACGTCCCAGACCACCACGCTCGCCAGCCTGTTATAGCACAACGATGAGTGTCAGCGCCGTGAATAGCCAGTACCAGCCAGCTCCCTACGCCAACGCCGCCTGCCTCACCCCGCTGGAATCAGGGGTCGCGACGTCAGGCGGAGATGGCTCAGAGCAGATTGAGCCGGGCAAGCTGCCAGACGCGGTGCGCGGCGTCTATATCACGCCGACTTTTCCCACCGGCGAACCGAACACAAGTGGCTGGGCCGATTGGAGCGGCACCTCGTTCGCCACGCCCATTATCAGCGCGCTGGGCGCGCACATGCTGGCACAGGGCTGGTCCGTCCCCAACATTCTGACACACCTCACGGCTGGCCACGAACGCTCAAACGTACCGATCTTCGGCTCCGCGCCCGAACTGCCAACCCTGCTGGCCAATGTCATTCGCGCTGAACAGCATTTCGGATCATAAAAGAGCATGTATATCGACCAGAACTATCAACTGCACGCCACGCCATTCAAGCTAAACGAGGTTGGAGGGGGATTACTCGTATTATTCCAGCGTCCACTAAAACCTGGTGTGATTGAGTTTCCCGGCGCGAGTGTATTGTCATTATCGCTGGTTACTGTGACCTGCGATTTATGTTGGGTGAAATGGCCATTCCACCCAAACATCACCTGCTGGCCAGCCGAGAAAGAAAAGATGAGTGTCCAACCCTGAACAGACGTTGAACTCGTATTGTTAATAGTCACGTTGGCAATAAAATTGCTTCGCCATTGCGAAGTCACCTGATAATGTACCGAACAACTCAAACCGGAGGCTGGAGGCGAGGTCGGTGTGGTCCCTGTGGTTGGCGTCGGTTTCGCCGGTGGAATTGGGGTGGGCGTGGGTGTAGGCTGCAAAGCAATGGTGCCTTCGGTCGCGCCGGGCGTCACGCCTGGTTGCGTCTGACCCGGTACCGGGGTTGCGTGCGTTTGCGTAGTTGAGATACTAACTCGTGCGATTGGATGCTTGCCGGACGAACCAAGCAAGGCAAAGAGGAAGCCGGAAGCAATCACGAGCAGGACCGTGCAGACCAGCGCCACACTCAACCAGACCCCACGACGCGAGAAACGCGCCGGTTGTTGTGGCACTGGCAGAGCGGCTTCCTGATAGGGAACGAGCGCCTGCACTTCACCATCACCATTAGAAGATGGGAATGGCACCTGTATAGTAGTATCATACACGTCAGATGTCACTACATCGATGACGGCTGGCATTTCCCGCGAATCCTTGAGCGCCTTCTCAAGCATCTCCGGCGTGAGCGTTGAAGCCGCTGATGACGCTGGCAGAACCAGTGCTTCGATCGCCGTTGTCTGCTGGAGCGCAACATCTGGGATCAACGGAGGTGGCGCGCACAGATCAGCGAGAAACGCCTGCATATCTGGATAGCGTTTATCCGGTCGCTTGGAAAGCGCCTGCAAAATCCCCTGCGCGACGTGCTGGGCGCGTGCTGGTTGGAGCTGCGCGGGCGAAATCGGCTGCTGAGTCGCGTGCATACGCGCCAGCAAGGTCAAATTATCGGCCTCAAACGGCGGTTGACCGGTCAGGAGTTCATAGGCCAGGCAGGCCAGCGCATACTGGTCGCTCAAGGGTGTTGGTGTGCCGCCGAACTGTTCGGGAGCCATATAAAACGCGGAGAAGGTCGAGAGGAGGCGCGTCGCCTGCGCTGATCTGGCCAGGGTAGGCAAAAGAAAATCAGCCAGCAGGACCGTACCATCGCTCTGTATAAAAATATTCTCTGGCTTGAGATTGGCATGGACAACGCCCTGTGTATGCGCGAAGTGCAGCGCCTCACCCACCTGACCCAACAGAGCCAATGCCTCCTTGAGCGGCAATAGTTCGCTCCCCACCTCGTTCAACCGTTGGCGCAACGACACGCCCTCAACATAGGAGCTGACCAGATAGAGTGTCTGCCCGTGGATACCATCATCCAGCAGAGGCAACACCCCCGGATGCTCCAGATAGGTCAGCAGACGCACTTCCTCAAGGATCTGATCTTGCTCCGCGCCGGGGTGCAGATGGACGGCCTCAAAAAGCTTGACAACCACCTTGCGCTCAGGCCAATCTTGACGTTCAGCCAGATGTGCGCGACTCATTGGCCCCACGCCAACCAGCTTGAAGAGACGATAGGAGCCAATCACTGTTTCTTGATACTGCGCCAGATCTTCCATGTCTGTACATCCCAATGTTTCTACATATAAATTTTTTCTACTATAACATAAGCGGCTCGACTCATCCAGAGATAATCGCGCTGACCGGGACCAATGGCTTAACGTTCGCGATGTGCCAGCAAAAGACTATTGCGCCTGCCTATGACATAACCAAAACCGAGAGGGACCGGATACGAGTTAATAAGCTTGTATCCGGTCCCTCTCGGTTACATCTTCCCCTGACTCTTTTTCTTCCCTCTTTTAAGCACCCGAAGGAAGAAAATCAGAGGAGCTTTATTCCTTACATATCTGCTGGTGTGTTGGATTTTGGTACACGCTCACACCGCCGTCAACATAAGCCATGTCTTCTTCAGTAAGCAGAATTTCCCCGGCGGGGTTGTCAGGAAACTTGGCCAGTTCCTCATCGGTCAATTCTTCGCGGAACTCCTGATCTCTCCAGGCGCGAATAATGTCACGAATGTTCATGCGTTTCTCTCCTTCTGTTAAGCTCTATCTCTGACACGCCAGATCGACTGATGGTATACAAAACAACCCATTGGACCATCCTCCGGCGATCAAGGTCATCTCCTCATCAAAAAGCTCGATTTCTCCGGCAGGGTTTTCAGGGAGTTTCGTCTTTTCTTCGCCTTTCAGGTCTTCGCGGAATTTCTGGTCTTTCCAGGCACGGATGATGTCATGTACGTTCATGGTTTGTTTCTCCTCTGCTCAACCCTATTTCTGACAGATGTTCCAAGCCGACGGT
>Ga0070679_100004301_pt1 | contig 13144 bp, 12 predicted proteins | sample KBSC63BmetaG_FD_65652 | JGI IMG/M metagenome (GOLD analysis project Ga0070679, IMG submission 65652) | Corn rhizosphere microbial communities from Kellogg Biological Station, Michigan, USA - KBS C6-3B metaG | ecosystem: Host-associated > Plants > Roots > Rhizosphere | place: USA: Michigan... | reverse complement strand
GGCGTCATCGACGTGACCTGGATCTGCTACGCCGAGCTGGTCATGATCGGCATGTACGGCATGTACTATCTCGTGACGATCTATGGCGTGCCCTACTGGGCTGCCGCGCCGATGTGCATCCTGCTGGTGGCCGGCATGGGCGCGCTGCTGCATTTCCTGGTGATCGAGCCGCTGCTGTCCTCGCCGCCGGTCAACCAGTTGCTGGCGACCGGGGGTGTCCTGTTCTTCCTCCAGAGCCTCGCCACCGTCGCCTTCGGCGTCGAGTTCCACAACATCGGCATCCAGCTGCCGGTGCTGCGGCTCGGCGAGATGAACTTCAGCTACGCGCGCCTGCTGTCGTTCGCCGCCGCCCTGATCGGCATGGTCGCAGTCTATGTCTTCATGCGGCGGACCTATGTCGGCACCGCGATCCGCGCCATCGCCCAGGATCGCCAGATCATGGTGCTGATGGGCGTCGACACGCGCCGGATCTACCTCATCACGTCGGCGCTGGGTGGTGCGCTGGCCGGCCTCGCGGCCTGCCTGCTGGTGCTGCTGTACGACGTGCATCCCTTCATCGGCCTGTCGATCGGGCCGATCACTTTCCTGATCTGTGTGCTGGGCGGCCTGGGCAATTTCATCGGTGGCTTCGTGGCGGCCTTCGTGTTCGCCGAGATCATCTCGCTCGGCGGCATGTTCTCCGACCTCGAATGGGGCTACGTGCTGGCTTTTGGATTCTTCATCGTGATGATGTTCATCCGGCCCGCCGGCCTGCTGTCGAGGCGCTCGTGAACCGGCGGCAGCTCGCCATCGCGATCGCCGGCGCGGTGCTGATCGCCCTGCCGTTCGTCCATCGCGATCCCTATCACCTGCACATTCTGATCCTGATCCTGATCTGGTCCTTCGCCTACACCTCGTGGTCGATGATGGGGCGGTTCGGCCTGGTGTCGCTCGGGCACGGCGGATTCATGGGAGCTGGTGCCTACGTGACGGCGCTGCTGTGGAATCACCTCGGCATATCGCCGTGGCTTGGCATCCCGCTCGCCCTGGCCGTCTCCGCCGCGCTGGCCCTTGTGGTCGGATACCCTTGCTTTCGCTTCCGAATCACCGGGCATTATTTCGTTCTGGTCACGCTGGCGCTGTCCGGCATCGTCCTGCAGATCATCACCGCGGCGCGCGACTGGACCGGCGGCTCGCTGGGCTACACGCCGGAGCGGACCAAAGGCAGCGTTCTGGTGGCGCTGCAGTTCGAGGACAAGACCACCTGGTACCTGATCGCGCTCGCTGTCTGGGCGGGTGGATTGCTGATCTGGCGCTGGGTCGACGGCAGCATGGACCGCTACGCCCTGGAAGCGATCTCCGAGGACGAGGATGCCGCGGCGGCCGCGGGCGTGAACGTCACTTACGAGAAACTGAAGATCACGGTGCTCAGCGCGGTGATGACGGCCTTTTCCGGCGCGCTCTACTGCCAGTACCAGATGTTCATCTCGCCCGACACGGTGAGCGGCATTTCGGTCTCGCTGCAGATGGTGTTCGCTGCCATCGTCGGCGGACTCTACGTGGCGCTCGGGCCGACGGTCGGTGCGATCATCACCATTTTGATGGCCGAGGGCCTGCGCATCGGCCTCGGCACCAAGGCGGTCGGGTGGGACAACCTCATCTACGGGCTGCTCCTGGTCCTGTTCATCATCTTCCTGCCCAAGGGAGTGCTGGGCAGCATCCTGGCCCGGATCAAGGCGCGGCGCTGATCCTGTCGAGTGCCGCGATGGCGAGCGGCTCGACCCGGCCGCGCACCGCCAGCGTCGGCAGCGCCTCGGCCCTGACGCCGTCGGGCAGCTTCGAGCGCCCCAGCAACTCCACCGACACCAGTATGTCGCGCCCGATCGCCTTGGAGGCGTCGAGCAGCCGGGCCGCGACGTTCAGCGTGTCGCCGACGAAGGCGATCTCGCGTCGCACGTCGCCGATTTCTCCGGCGACGACCGCCCCGCAGTGCAGGGCGGCGCGGTAGTCGGGCACGGCGCCGAAGCGGTCGACATAGCGGGCCCGGTGCGAGGCGATGACGTCGCGGGCGAGGAAGGAGCAGGAAAGCGCCGTGCCGTCGCCGAGGCCGGCGGTGCCCAGCCAGGTGAGGATCGCCTCGTCGCCTACGTACTTGTGGATCTCCGCGTTGCATTCGAGGGCGGCGTCGGAGACGTCGCGGAAGAAGTCGTTCAGCAGCTCGTGGAAGAGCACCGGTCCCAGGCGCTCGGCCAGGCCGGTCGAATCCTTCATATCGATCAGCAGGAAGGTGCGTTGCTCGGTGCGCGGCTGGACGTAGCGGCCGGTCAGGAGGTTGCGCAGCGTGCCCAACCCCAGCAGCCCGCCGAATTCGAAGAACAGGTTGCCGACCACCGCCATGGCGATCGAGAAGACGATGGCCTGGCGGAAGGTCTGGTCGAGGCGCACGTCGTCGCCCAGGATGATTCGCGCGACGATCAGGCCGCCGATGATCATGGCGGCGTAGAACAACGTCTTCAATGCGAAGTAGACGACCAAGGGCAGGCGCCGCAGCCGGCGGAGCGGCGCCCAGCTGTCGGCCTTGAGCTGGACGATGACGATCGGCGTGGCGATCACCAGCGACGTGACGATCCCATGGATGGCAGAGCGCAGCATCGGATCGTTTTCAGGCCCGACCTTGATGCCGAACCAGGCGCTGATCGCGGCGCTGGCCATGAGGACCCACAGGATGATCCGCCACTCGCGGCGGCTGCGCCGGGACATCTTCATGAAGGCTTGTGCCGCGCCAGCGCGCGCTGGAAGGTCGCGTGATCGACGTTGCCGCCCGAGCAGACGACGGCGACGGCGCGGCCCGTGACCGGCAGCTTGCCGGTGAGCGCGGCGGCCAGCGCCACCGCGCCGCCCGGCTCGACCACGATCTTGAACTCGCGGAACGCGGTCTCCATGGCGTCGAGCACCTCGTCGTCGGTGACGACGAGGCCGGGGCCCAGCACCTTCTGCGCCAGCGGGAAGGTGACGTCGCCGGGCGTCGGCGCCAGCAGCGCGTCGCAGATCGAGCCCGAGAGCTTGTCGTTCTTCTCTTTCCTGCCCGACTTGAGCGAGCGCGCGAGGTCGTCGAAGCCCGCCGGCTCGCCGGCATGCACCATCGTGTTCGGGCTGATGCCGTGGACGCCCAGCGCCACGCCGGTCGACAGGCCGCCACCGGAGCAGGGCGCAGCGACGGCATCGAGAAGCACTCCCAGTGCCTTGGCCTGTTCGGCGAGCTCGAGGCCTGCCGTGCCCTGGCCGGTCAGGATCCAAGGATGATCGTAGGGTGGCACGACGGTCGCGCCGGTTCTGGCGGCGATGCCAAGGCCGATTTCCTCGCGGCTGTCCTTCACGCGATCATAGAGCACGATCTCCGCGCCCGAGGCGCGCGTGTTGGCGACCTTGAGCGCCGGCGCGTCGGCCGGCATGACGATGGTGGTCTTCACGCCGAGCAGCCGGCCGGCTTCGGCGAGGCCCTGCGCGTGGTTGCCCGACGACCAGCCCACCGCGCCCTTCTTGCGGTCGGCCTCGCTCATCGAGGCCAGGAAATTATAGGCGCCGCGGATCTTGAATGATCCTGTCCGTTGCAGGCACTCGGCCTTGATGAACAGGCGGCCGCCCAGGCGGGCGTTGACGCGGGCGTTCTCGAGCAGCGGCGTGCGCAGCACGATGCCCTCGAGGCGGCGGGCGGCGGCCTGGACGTCGGCGAAGGTCGGAAGAGCAGTCATCACGAGACTCCGAGCGCGGCGGGAAGGTGGGAGAGGTCCTTGAGGTGGGCCACGACCGTGCCGGGGAGATTATCCTCCGGTGCGCCGCCGCGGTTCACCCACAGGGTCTTGAAGCCGAACTGCGCCGCGCCGTGCGCGTCCCAGCAGTTCGACGACAGGAAGCAGACCTTGTCGGCCGTCACGCCGGTGCGTTTCCTGACCAGCTCGTAGGCCTTGGGGTCGACCTTGAAGATCTTGGCGTCGTCGACGCTGATCACCGCCTCGAAGCGGCCGGCGAGGCCCGAGGCCTCGACCATCGGGTGGAGCATCTCGGGGTTGCCGTTGGACAGGATGGCCAGCCGCTTGCCCGCGCGTTGCAGCCTGTCGAGCATCGCCGGCACCTCGGGAAACGGATCGAGCGCGAGATAGGAGGCGAGCAGTTTCTCGCGCACACCCTTGTCGGTGATGCCGAAGGTGGCCAGGCAGTTGTCCAGGGCCTCGCCGGTGACCTGCCAGAACGGCGAATAGGTGCCCATGCTGTTGCGCAGCCAGGTGTACTGGACCTGCTTGGTGCGCCACATCTCCGAGAGCGCGTCGGCCTGGGGTCCGATCGCGGCGCGATGGCGGGCAACGGCGGAATTGAAGTCGTAGAGCGTGCCGTAGGCGTCGAACACGCATATCTCGGTGCCAGCTAAGGCGGCGTTCATCAATTGCTCCCGCGTTTTCCAGGCCGTAGGCTACCTCGCATGTTCATCGCGATCGTTCAAATCCCCATGACCAAGCGCCCGCGCGACGCCGCGGTCGATTCGGCCCGCAAGACAGCGCCGACCTACACCGCACTCGGCGCCAAGGGCCTGCTGCGCAAATATTACCTCAACGGCGAGACCGGCGGCGGCGGGGTCTATCTCTGGGAGTCCGAAGCCGCGGCGCGCGCCTGGTACACGCCGGAATGGGAGAAGCGCATGGCCGCTGCCTTCGGCACCGTGCCGACGGTGACCTATTACGACAACCACGTCGTGGTCGACAACGAGGCGGGCAAGGTCTGCGTCGAAGGAGAGAAGTGACATGCAACGCCGCAGGTTCGGCCGCACCGGCCTCGACATCTCCGTACTCGGCTTCGGGGCGGGGGCCGTCGGCGGGCTGATGACCAGGGGCGCGCCGGCCGACCAGGAGCGCGCCATCGCGCGCGCTGTCGACCAGGGCATCAACTACATCGACACTGCCGCGCTCTATGGCAACGGCGAGTCCGAGCGCAACCTGGGCCGCGTGCTCAAGGTGCTGAAGCCCGACATCGTGCTCGGCACAAAGTTCCGGCTGAAGGCCACCGACCGCAAAGACGTCGCGGCCTTCGTGGCGCGGTCGATGGACGAGAGCCTAATGCGGCTCCAGCGCGACCATGTCGATCTCTTCCAGCTTCACAATCCGCTGGTCGCGCAGGATGCCGACGACCACATGGACATCGAGATCGCGCTGGGCGAGGTCGTCCCCGCGCTGCAGGCGCTGGTGAAGGCGGGCAAGACGCGCTTCGTGGGCTTCAGCGGCGTCGGCGAGACGCCCGCGCTGCTGAAGGCCGCCGGATCGAAGGCCTTCGACACGATGCAGGTGGTCTACAACGCGCTCAATCCCAGCGCCGGCGGGCCGATGCCCAAAGGCGCGCCCGGGCAGGACTACGGCCGCGTGCTCGACCGCACCAAAACCAACGACATGGGCACGATCGTCATCCGCGCGCTGGCGGGCGGGGCGCTGGCGGGCACCACCGAGCGCCATCCGCTGGCGATGCAGGTCGTCGACCCGATCGGCTCGGCGCCTGATTTTGCCGGCGACGTTGTGCGCGCCAGGGCACTCGAGCCGCTGGTGCGTGAAAGTGGCTCGTCGAGCCTGGCCGAGATGGCGCAGCGCTTCGTGATCTCCAACCCCAACGTCACGACCATGCTGGTGGGCTACTCGACCCTCGACCAGCTCGACCAGGCGATCGCCGCCGTCGCCAAGGGCCCGCTGCCGGCCGAGATCCTGAAGAAGATCGGCTGACGAGGGCCACACGCCGATTCAAGCCGGCGTGCGTTTTATCGCTGATGTTGACCAAGATGGGTGATTCGCGCCGACCGGCCTATGGTGATGCTCGGGTCGATGGGGTTGGCGAACGACGATGGTGCAATGCAGCGGAGCGGTCCCGTTTTTTTTCCGTTTATTAAACGGGGAGTGCTGCGGCGCCGAAGAAAACTCAGATGCGGCCCATCGCCGGCGCGAGAGTCTGGAAGGGGCCGTTCAGCCGGTCGCGATAGACGCCGACGCCTTCCATGATGCGCTGGACGTAATTGCGCGTCTCGCGGATCGGGATCATTTCGATCCAGTCGACCATGTCGATCTTGCCGGCGCGCGGATCGCCGATCGAGTCGAGCCAGCGCGACACGCGGCCGGGCCCGGCGTTGTAGGCGGCCAGCGCCAGCTCGTAGGAGCCGCCGAAGCGCTTCAGCATGTCGGCGAGATACTGGCTGCCGAGGGCGACGTTGTAGGCGGGATCGCGCGTGAGCTTGTCCTGGATGAAGGGCACGCCCACCTTGCCGGCGACCTCGCGCGCCGTGCCGGGCATGAGCTGCATCAGCCCGAGCGCGCCCGAGGGCGAGACGGCGGCGGAATTGAACGCGCTCTCCTGGCGCGATACCGCCAGCGCCAGCGCGCGCTCGATCGAGCCGGTGTTGCCGAGATCGACGACGGGGAACGAGGCATCGAACAGCGTGACGCCGTGCTCGACGGCGCGCCGGGCGATGGCGACAGCCACGTCGGGCCGCTTGAGTTCGGTGGCGAGCTGGGCCAGCAGGCGCGTCTCGCCCGGGCCGTTCACCATGCGCCCGAGCTTCAGCAGGAAGGGTTGCGTGCGGTCCCACGCCGAGGCCTGGCCCAGCCAGCGCGCCACGGTCACCAGCTCGCGGCCGCCCAGCGCCAGCCGGTCGGCGTCGTTGATCGCGGGATCGCTCGGCAGGCGCGCCGCCCCTCCGGGCAGCTTGCGCGCGGCGAGCTGGCCGTAGAACGTCTGGCCGAAGCCTGCAGCGCGGCCATACCATTCGTTGGCGTCCTTGGGCTTGCCCTCGGCCTCGAGCGCGCGGCCCATCCAGTAGGCGGCGCGGCTTTTGGAGATGTCGGTCGAGACGCCGTCATAGAGCGTCTGGAAATGCTTGCGCCCGTCGGCCGGCTTCTTGAGGTGGCGCAGCGCAATCCAGCCGGCGAGGAACTCGGCCTCGGCGAACGCCAGCCCCTTGATGTGGCCGTGCTGGACGATCACCGCGTAGGCATCGGCGGGATGGCCGGCGGCGAGAAGATCGCGCGCGACCTGCTGGCGCTCGTTCCACCAGGCCATGTCGGACGTGCCACCGGCGTGCTTGCCGGCCGGCGCCGTCAGCAGTGCCTTGGCGTCGTTGAGGTGACCGGTGCGGCGCATCCACTGCAGGCGCTCGAGCCGGATCGCCGGCGTCTCGAGCTGGGACGGCGCCACGCCGCGCAGGATCTGGACGGTGTCGGCGGCCTTGGTCGCCATGGCGAGGCGGGCGTTGGCCAGCGGCTGGGCGGCCGGCGGCAGCTTGGACACGAGATCCTTGGCCACCTGCGGGCGGCCCTCGCGCAGGATGCGGTCGAAGCGGGCGGCCTGGTCGTCGGGCGTGAGGTAGGTGCCGTACTTGTTGAGGAACTCTTCCTCGTCGGCCGGCTTGAAGGTGGCGGAGCGCCAGCTCTCGCCGGCCAGGCGCGGCACCTCCTTGACGGCGACGGCCTGTGCGGCCTCGAGGCGGCGCATGTGGCCCGCGCTGGTGAGAGGCGGGTGATCGGCGAAGTAGCGCCAGACGACGGCGGGCGGCGTGGTCGACGTGATGCGGTCCTCGGCCTGGCGGCGCAGCACCTCGGGCTCGGGCCAGTCGGTCGTCTCGCGCAGCAGGTCGACGTAGTCGGCGAAGCGCGCCTCGGTCTTGGGCGCGACGCGCAGCGCCTGCCACTGGACGAGGCGCGTGAGCAGCGGGTTGTTGAAGTTGACGACCGAGGCGCTGGCGTCGGCGAAGCGGCCCTCGTCGATCGCCTTCAGCGCCGCGGCAAGGGCTGCGGCCTCGGCGGCGCTGAGCACCTTGCCCGAGACGATAGCCTGGCCGATGGGGCCGGGGGCCTGGCCGATTTCACCGGAAGGCGGGCCGGCCGGCGCGGCGGGCAGGACGCTGCCGCCGATGGTGCCCTCGCGGATCGGCACCGTGGCGTCGGCCGACGGGCGCGTGGTCGCGGTGGGCGCGCCTGTTGCGGACGGCACGCGTCGCACGCCGGTGTCGGGCACGCCCGGACGGGTTTGTTCGCTCTCTCCGCGCAGCACGGTCACGCCGTTCTGCTGGGCACCTGCGGGTATCGCGAGGCCCGCGGCGAGGAGCAAAATGAGGGGGGATATCTTGTCGGTCACGCCAGGAATCGTAGGCAGGTCAGTGCGGCATCACAATGGCAAGTTGCTCCCCCGCTCGGGCGGGGGGTAAACTGCTGTTTCACTGAAAAGTCGTCGGAGGAAGCCATGTTCACCGGATCGCTCGTCGCGTTGATTACCCCATTCAAGAACGGCGCGGTGGACGAAAAGGGCTTCGAGAAGTTCGTGGCCTGGCAGATCAAGGAAGGCACTGACGGCCTCGTGCCGTGCGGCACCACCGGCGAGTCGCCGACCTTGTCCATGGCAGAGCACAAGCGGGTGATCGACATCTGCATCGCCGCGGCCAAGGGCACGGGCGTGCCGGTCATCGCCGGTACCGGCTCGAACTCGACCGACGAGGCGATCGAACTCACCAGGCATGCCAAGAAGGCCGGCGCCGACGCCGCCATGCTGGTCGTGCCGTACTACAACAAGCCCACCCAGGAAGGCCTCTTCCAGCACTTCAAGGCGGTGGCCGACGCCGTCGACATTCCGATCCTGCTCTACAACGTGCCGCCGCGCACCGGCGGCGACATGCAGGTCGAGACCGTCATTCGCCTGTCGCAGGTCAAGAACATCATCGGCATCAAGGACGCGAGCTACGACATGGCGCGCCCGACCCTCACGAAGCTCAAGGCCAGGAAGGGCTTCATCCAGCTCTCGGGCGAGGATGCGAGCGCCGTGGGCTTCCTGGCGCAGGGCGGTGACGGCTGCATCTCGGTGACGGCCAACATCGCGCCGCGAATGTGCGGCGACATGCACGATGCCTGGAAGAAGCGCGATCTCGACAAGGTGTTCGAGTTGCAGGACCGGCTGATGCCGCTGCACAAGGCGATGTTCTGCGAGACCAGCCCCGGTCCGGTGAAGTTCGCCGCCGAGCTGATCGGCCAGTGCAGCGCCGAGATGCGCCTGCCGATGGTGCCGATCGCCGACAGCAGCAAGAAGGCCGTGCGCGAGGCGATGGTCCACGCCGGACTCGTCAACTAGGTAGAGTGTTCATTTGGCCAAGAAACCGGACCTGGACCGCACGGTAGTGGCCCAGAACCGCAAGGCGCGGTTCAACTACTTCATCGAAGAGACGTTCGAGGCGGGCCTGCAGCTGACGGGCACCGAAGTGAAATCGCTGCGCGGCGGGCGCAGCACGATCGCGGAGTCGTACGTCACCGAGCAGGGCGGCGAGGCGTGGCTGGTCAACGCCAACATCCCGATGTACGCCTCGGGCAACCGCTTCAACCACGAGCCCAAGCGGGCGCGCAAGCTGCTGCTGCACAAGGCGCAGATCTCCAAGCTGATCGGCGCCATCCAGCGCGAGGGCCGCACCGTCGTGCCGCTGCAGGTCTATTTCAACGAGCGCGGCCGGGCCAAGATCGAGATCGCGCTGGCCAAGGGCAAGCAGGCGCACGACAAGCGCCAGACGATCAAGGATCGCGACTGGCAGCGCCAGCGCTCGCGCCTGCTGTCGCACCGCTAGGAGCCCCGGGAACCGCTGTCATGCCGACCGTCCTGATCACCGGCGCCGCGCGCGGCCTCGGGCTCGACTTCACCAAGCGATACGCCGCCCGGGGCTGGAAGGTGCTGGCCTGCGCGCGCGACCCCCGGCCGCTGAAGAGCGTCAAGGGCGACGTCCAACACCACGCGCTCGAAGTGACGGACTACGGCGCCGTGAAGGCGCTGGCGGCGAAGCTGAAGGCCGAGCCGATCGACGTGCTGCTGTGCAATGCCGGCGTCGGCGGCGAACGCGGCTCGAACGTGCAGGATCTCGGCACGCTGGAGCCCGACGCCTGGCGGCACATGTTCGAGGTCAATGCACTGGCGCCGCTGATGATGGCGGAGGCCTTCGCTCCGCACGTCGTGCGCTCGGACCAGAAGAAGATGATCGCGCTGTCGAGCATCCTGGGCAGCATCGCGAGCAACAGCGGCGGCCGCTACTTCTATCGCGCGAGCAAGACCGCGCTGAACATGGAGTGGAACTGCCTGGCCCGGGACATGGCGGCCAAGGGCGCGATCTGCGTCGTGCTGCATCCGGGCTGGGTGCAGACCGACATGGGCGGCCCGACCGCGACTCTCACCATCGAGCAGAGCGTGCCCGGCATGGTGAAGGTGATCGACGAACTCAAGGCCTCCGACAACGGGCGCTATCTGCAGTACGACGGCGCCGAACTGCCCTGGTGACATCATGCTGCTCGACGAAGAACAGGTCCTGATCCGCGACACCGCGCGCGCCTTTGCGCAGGAGCAGGTGCTGCCGCACGTGCGCAAGTGGGAGGCCGAGGGCGCGATCCCGCGGCCGCTGCTGGCCGAGATGGGCCGCCTGGGCTTCATGGGCATGACCGTTCCGACCGAGTGGGGCGGCGCGGGGGCGTCGATGCTGTCCTATGTCCTGGCGCTGGAGGAGATCGCGGCGGCCGACGGCGGCCTGTCGACGGTGATGAGCGTCAACAACTCGCCCGATTGCGCAGCCCTGCTGGCCTATGGCTCGCCGGAGCAGAAGGAGAAGTGGCTGAAGCCGCTGGCCCGGGGCGAGGTGCTGGGCGCCTTCTGCCTGACCGAGCCGCATGCTGGCTCCGACGCGTCGAACCTCAAGACGCGCGCGGAGAGGAAGGGCAACGGCTGGGTGCTGAACGGGGTGAAGCAGTTCATCACCTCGGGCCGGTCCGCCGACATGGCGCTGGTGTTCGCCGTCACCGATCCGGCCAACGTGAAGCGCGGCATCTCCTGCTTCATCGTGCCGACGGCGACGCCGGGCTATCGCGTCGCCTCGGTCGAGAAGAAGCTGGGGCAGAAGTCGTCGGACACCTGCCAGATCGCCTTCGAGAATTGCACCGTCGGCGCCGACGCGATGCTGGGGCAGGAGGGGCAGGGCTATCGCATTGCGCTGGCCAACCTCGAGGTCGGCCGCATCGGCATCGCGGCCCAGGCGGTCGGCATGGCGCGGGCGTCGTTCGAACTGGCGCGGGCGTACGCCGGCGAACGCGAGGCCTTCGGCACGCAGATCATCAACCACCAGGCCGTGCAATTCCGGCTGGCCGACATGGCCACCAAGATCGCCGTCGCGCGCCAGATGGTGCACCACGCTGCGACACTTAAGGATGCGGGCCGGCCCTGCCTCACCGAGGCCGCAATGGCCAAGCTATATGCATCGGAGATGGCCGAGGAGGTGTGCTCGGCGGCCATCCAGGTTCATGGCGGCTATGGCTACGTGGCGGACTACCTGGCCGAGAAGATCTGGCGCGACGTGCGCGTCTGCCAGATCTACGAAGGCACCAGCGACGTCCAGCGCATCCTGATCGGACGGGGTCTTTCCGCGCTGTAAGGCCGCCTTGTGAGACCCTCTGCATCGTGACAGAATCATGGCGTGTGAAGTGGGCGGTCTATTGAGCTTTAGCCGTGGACTTTTGGGGGTGGGGATCCTGGCCGTTGCCGGCATGGCAGGGGCAAGCGCCGTCTTGGCCAACGAGCCGGACGTGGCGCCGGGCATCGTCCTGCACATGCAGACCGCCTTCAATCCGCAGCTCCCGGGTGCCGGCGAGGCGGTGCGCACCTTCACCAAGACCGTGAAACACATGAGCGGCGGCGCGCTCACCGTGAAGATCATCGAGCCCGGCCACATCGCCCCCACGCGCGACATGCTCGATGCCGTCGTCGCCGGCGACCTGGCGGCGGCCTTCACCTGGTCGGGCTATGCCGCGGGCAAGGCGCCGGTGCTCAGCCTGTTCGCGACCGAGCCGTTCGGCCCGGGACCGGAAGAGATGACCTCGTGGCTCCTCGACGGTGACGGCGGCAAGCTGCACAACCAGGCCTATGACAAGCTCGGGGTTACCGGCATCCCGTGCGGCGTGCAGGGCAGCAAGGGCGGCGGCTGGTTTCGCGGCGACCTCAACACGCTCGAGGACTTCAAGGGCATGCGGGTGCGCTACGGCCGCATCTCGGGCCCGGTGATCGAGAAGACCGGCGCCACGCTGGTGCCGCTGCCGGCCGGCGAGTTCTTCTACCAGCTCCAGCAGGGCAAGGTGGACGGCGGCGAGATGTCGACGCCGGCGATGGACGCCGCACTGGGCTTCGACAAGCTCGGCCTGCCGTACTACATGCCGGGCTGGCAGCAGCCCTCGGCGGTGCTCGACTTCCTGATGCGCAAGGACAAATGGCTCGAGCTGCCCGCGGTCCTGCGGGCGCAGATCCAGACCGCCTGCCGCGCCAACATCGCCTGGACGCTCAGCCGCGCGCCGCACATCCAGGCGCTGGCGCTGGAGAAGCTCAAGGCGTCGGGCGTCGTCATCAAGCAGTGGCCGCCGGCGCTGCTCGACGCGTTCCGCCGCAACACCGGCGTCGTCCTGCAGGAGCGCGCCGACCACGATCCCGACTTCGCCGCGGCCTGGGCCAACCAGAAGGCCTTCATCGCCCAGGGCGTGACCTGGCGGACGATGTCGCGCCTGCCCTAGGTCGCGCTTGCCCTGATCCCCGGGTCCGGGCAGTTTCGTCCGGATATGACCATCCTCTCTTCCCAGATCGACACCCGTTCCGACGCGTTCAAGAAGAACGCCGAAGCCATGCATGGCCTGGTCGCCGACCTGCGCGCCCGCACAGACAAAGTGCGGCTGGGCGGCGGCGAGGAGTCCCGCAAGCGCCACGTCGCGCGCGGCAAGCTGCTGCCGCGCGAGCGGGTGCGGGCGCTGCTCGATCCGGGCTCGCCGTTCCTCGAGTTGTCGCCGCTGGCGGCGATGGGCATGTATGAGGACGAATCTCCCGGCGCCAGCGTCATCACCGGCGTCGGCCGGGTGAGCGGCGTGGAGTGCGTGATCGTCTGCAACGACGCCACGGTGAAGGGCGGCACCTACTATCCGATGACGGTGAAGAAGCATCTCCGTGCGCAGGAAGTCGCCATGGAGAACCGGCTTCCCTGCATCTACATGGTCGATTCGGGCGGCGCCAACCTGCCGCAATGGCCGGAGGTCTTCCCCGACAAGAACCATTTCGGCCGCATCTTCTACAACCAGGCCAACATGTCGGC
>Ga0070679_100004300_pt1 | contig 13146 bp, 12 predicted proteins | sample KBSC63BmetaG_FD_65652 | JGI IMG/M metagenome (GOLD analysis project Ga0070679, IMG submission 65652) | Corn rhizosphere microbial communities from Kellogg Biological Station, Michigan, USA - KBS C6-3B metaG | ecosystem: Host-associated > Plants > Roots > Rhizosphere | place: USA: Michigan... | reverse complement strand
AGCCCTCCAGTGAACACGGAATGGTCAAAGGTGATTGCGGTACAGTGAGAAATCATGACCGCACTCTGGCTGTCGACCGTCGACATGTTCGGCGTGAAATCCACGTCGAGATTATGGAACGTCAGCCCACTGGAATTGGTCAGCGAAATTGTCCTGAACACCGCGGGATGGGTCGGGTCCGCGGATTCGATCGTCACCTGAGACGAAAAGGACAGATTCGCGATTGCGAAATCGCCGTAGCTCCCGCCAGCGAGCAGAATGGTGTCGCCGGCGTGAGCCGACGCCAGGGCCGCGCTTAGCTGAGCAGCGGTGGAAACGTTGAAGGTGGCCATACGCCCTCCCCAGGTGTTGGCTGACGAAGCGTGGTGCAGCTCCGTCCGAGCCGATCGCCCGGAGAAGTATTCGACGTTCCTTTCCAAATGGTTTCGAATAGCGTCAAATGAAGGTGGCAACTTTCCACTGACGACGATGACAATAACGAAAAGTAAAGCGGCTGCAGCACCTATACGTTTCACCAGTGCCGCGCCCTTCTCGTCAAGCATTATAATGCATTACTTGAAAATGAGCTAACGCGAACTTTATCCAGAGGTATATTCCTCTGAATATGCAGCAGCTTACGTTCGCGGCTAAGGAGGATCGCCGCCGGAATTCCACCGGCGTCGTTCGAAGGCAAGCAGGGCGATCCTTCGGACGCGCCGCAGAAAAGGGCATCCCGGAGGCCCGAAACAAGCGTGGCCCGGTCGTTAGACCGAGCCACGTGCACGCTCGCTTTTCGCCTGGTTTCAGGCGAGCTGAGGGAGCGAAGAGCGGGACCGGCGGCGCCGGATCGCGACGCCCATCGCGGCAAAGCCAAGCAGCATCATGCCCCAGGTGCCAGGCTCGGGAACCGCCACGACACTGCCGAAGAAGAGGATATGCGACAGTCCTGGCGGGGTCGTGCTCCTGCCCGATTGGAGACCATCGGTCGTGAAACTGTTTTGGCCGGTATATTGGTACAGGATGAAGTCGTTTCCGGCCTTGACGGCAAAGAAGGTCAGCATGACGCCTGGATCCAGGGTGAAGGTCCCGCCGTTCCCGGCGCTATTCATCGTCACGTTGATACCGCTGCCGAACGTAATGCCCTGGCCGGGAATGAAATCCTCAAGCGGCGTCAGGCTGATATGAAGCGCGGGATTGGTATTGGTCGGGTCCACGAAGTTATTGTACGCATTCTGCGCATTCAGATAGCTCTCGTTGCCCGACGTGCTGGTGTTGATGTTGCCGGTGAACTTGCACCCCTGCGCATCGCCATCGGTGAGGGAATCGCACGGCGTCGTAACGTCGACCGTCGAAGTAGCCCAGGCCGGCGTAGCGAGCGCCAGTGATCCGCTGAGAAGGACGGCGGCGAGTCCCGCCGACGCTATAAGTTTCTTGCCCATAACACTGCCCCTTGTGTTGCGACTCGCACGTTGACGCGCTCGAATGCAAATGCCCGTAAATGAAATGTTAATCAATGGGTAACCGGCAGTTTTTCCTTGCACCGGAGCGCCATGTTTCAAATTGGCACAGGTGGCCGGTCGGCGAATGGCGCCGGCCGCGAGGCTCATCGACTCAAAAAGCGTTTGGAGAATGAAGCGGCGTCACCAGCGTGCGCAGGAGGATCTTGAAGTCAAAACCGAGCGACCAATTCTCGATATAATGAAGGTCGTGCTCGAGCCGTTTGACCAGTTTCTCGTCGGTATCGGTCGGCCCGCGCCACCCGTTGACCTGTGCCCACCCCGTAATCCCCGGCTTCACGCGGTGCCTTGCGGCATAGGTACTGACCACGTCGCGGAATAGCCTTTTTCCCGCCTTTGTCGAAGGTGCGTGCGGACGGGGGCCGACGAGAGACATTTCTCCGCCGACGACGTTGAACAGCTGGGGGATCTCATCGAGGCTGGTCCGGCGCAGGAAAGCGCCGACGCGGGTAACGCGCCCGTCCGATTCGACGGCCTGACGAATTTCGCCCTGGTCGCACTTGTCCGCATACATGCTCCTGAACTTCCAGACCCGGAACTGCTGATCGTTGAACCCCTCCCGCAACTGCCTGAAGAAGATCGGTCCCGGACTGTCCAGGCGGATGGCGATTGCGACCGCGGCGAAAAGCGGCGCAAGGAGCAGGAGGAGAGACCAGCCCAGTATCTGGTCCTCGAGCAGCTTGATCGATTGATCCAGGCCCGAGATCGGCCGGTCGAAGAGCGTGACGACCGGGAGGCTGCCAAGAAGCGCATAGGGTTTGTCGATGTACGCATAGCGCACGAGGTCGGGAGCAAGTCGAATCCGCACCGGAGTCAGGGCGAGCTGCTGGACAACCTCCTGGACGCGCTCTTCCGACGACCAGGGCAGCGAAACGATGACCTGGTCGACCTCGCCCCTGCGAATTGCGCCGAGCAGGGCGCTCAGTCCTCCAAGCCTTGGCGGAAGCCCGACCTTGCGGGCGGAGGACCGATCATCGTAGCGGCCGACGACGCGAATGGTGAGTTCCGGATGGGCGGCCAGATACTCAAGCAGCTTCGCCGCCTGCTTGCCGCCTCCGAAAACCGCCGTTCGAACATCGAATACGCCGCGGCTGCGACTGCGGTTGAGGAGCCGAAAGACCGCGACTCTCACTCCCCAGAGCGCGACCGCCGTCGAGGAGAACCAAAGCAACGCCCACTCTCTGGAAATCTGCGTCGAAGCCTTGAGCACGAATCCCAGGGCGACCAGGACCAGCCCCGTGATTCCCCAGGTCTGGACGAGGAGCTTCAACCGTTGATGCCGGACGAACACCGTCTGGACGTCGTAGGCGCCGTTGACCGAAGCGATCGTCAGGTAAAGGAGGGCGCCGAACGCCGACAGGCGGATGTGATCGCCGACCATGGCCGGCGGGAATCCACTGCCGACCCAGTTGAGAAGAATGAGACCCGAGACGACAATAAGGGCGCACTCGGAAACCTTGAGCGAGAGGATGGTAAGGTCGGTGGCCATCGCCGCGTTCGAGACGCGGCCAGGCTCCCGCCCCGCGGCATTGGCCGGGGGGGCGTCTGGCAGCGCATCGGGGCGCTCGATTACCGCGGGCGATTCACCGCCCGTGGGGAAATCCAAGGGAACCATTGCCGCCCCCGCCAACCGGTTGTTTGTATTGCGTTATTCGTTTCGGGGTAAATGACAAGCGTTTTCCGGGAACTGTGCCGAACTTGAACACCGCTTCGAAGGTCCCTCGTCAGCCTAGGCGAAAGAAGCTTTCCCCTGTAAGTTCTTATTTCGACAGCGCATCTGGAGGTGACGCATGGAGACGATCTTCGACTGGCTGGCGATAGCGATCTTTGCCGGGCTCATTGTCCTGTTCCTGAACCGCTCGGTGCCGGAACGCCGCTCCGATGATCCGATTTGGCATTACGCGCCGCCGGCGGCTGGATGCGCTGTCGCCAATTATCTCGGCAATCACGGGCAGCCGGCGGTTGCTTTTGCCGTGATTGCGGCGGTCATCGCTTACACGTTCTACGTACTGAGGCCGTTCCGCGATCTAAGATCCTAATGTACGGCGAGGAAATAGCAGGTGAGCATAGCGAACGTCCTTCGAAACCTGGCGGGATTCCGGAAGCGAACTGACGGACAGGCGCCCGATCCGCTGCGTCTGAAACGTCCCCGGCGCCGAGCCGATCGAATCGGCGCCGACGGCGAGCCGCGGTTCCGGATGCTGGCGAGCGACCGGTCGGACGACCACATCACGCCGCAGGTGAGGGAGGCGTTTACGCCGACCCAGCCGGTCATGTCGCGCTCATTGCTCGCCGGTCGCCTCGATCCGCTCCGCCAGCTCATCGAAGCCGTCGAGGATCATCGTTCCCACATCGTGCTCTACGGTGAACGGGGCATCGGAAAGACATCGTTGCTCGGGGTCTTCGCCAATCTCGCGCGGGACGCGGAATATCTCGTGATCCGCGAGAATTGCGGCGCCGACACTACCTTCGACGAATTGTTCAGGACGATCAGCGCGCAGATCCCGCTCCTCTATTACGGCGGGTTCGCGCCCTCGGAAGCGCAGTCGCGCGCTGGCGGAACGATTGCCGACCTTCTTTCCGATTCGCAGGTCGGTCCCAACCAGCTGAGCCGAATCTGGTCGGAAATCATCGGAACGCGCGTTCTCGTCATTCTCGATGAGTTTGACCGAACCGAGCAGCCCGACTTCGACAGGGACGTGGTCGAGCTCATCAAGAATCTGTCGGATTCGGCGGCACGGGTGCAGCTCGTGATCGCAGGCGTGTCACGCACCCTGCGCACGCTGTTCGGGCATTCGCCTTCGATCCGCCGCAACATCACCGGCATTCCGCTTTTGCCGATGGACGACTTCGAGGTCGCACAACTGGTGGAGCTCGGCGAGCGCCACGCCGGGCTGGTGTTCGATCCCGCGGCGAAAGCGCGAATCATAGGTCTCGCCCATGGTCGGCCGCACTTGGCGCGGCTGATCGCGCATCACGCCAGCCTTCGCGCGGTGGCTTCCGGCCGCAAGGCAGTGGGGCTCAGCGATGTCGACCATTCGATCGTGCTTGCACTGAACGACATGGAGACGCGGTTCTCCGAGTCCACGGTCGAGGCGGCGCAATCATTGCTGAAGAAGCGGCCGGACCTCGTAGCGAGCGTTGCTCAGGCAAGCCTTCGTCATGGGGGCACCTTCGCGGTCGAAGAAGTCGTGTGCGACGGCCTGGCTGGAGAGAATCTCGAACGCTTCATCAGCGGATCTTCCACGCTGATCGCGCCAGCCGAAAATCTCTCGAGACGCTACTCATTCGTCGAAGAGGGGCTTCCCGCTTATTTGATGCTTGCCGCCAATCTCACGCGCAGCGCAGCCTGAGACGACCCGGCGGTCCGCCGAGTCGCTGCAGAAGAGACGTTGGAATCGCCATTCCGGCCCAGCGCAGAGTAAGAAAAATGTTAATGATTCACACGGTCTGCCGCTGAATCGGCACGCTTCGTCGCTGGTTGTGCCAAAAAAAGACAGTATTATTAACGGGTAACTGGCGCGGAAACTTTCCAGGGTTTAGCGGGGAGTTAACGACTCGCATTTCGACAGCGGTGAAAAAGACGCTGGCCGTGTGGGGCGTACGGCCCGAACGGGCATAACAGGAGAAGGGGCATGCGCAGAATAGCAATAGGATTGGCCGCGGCTGCGGCGTTTACGATGGCGACTGCCGCTCAGGCGACGGTCAGCATCACCGGGACGACTGGAGTCACCACCTCCAATCTCCAGAATCTCACGGCCCAATCGGGCAGCTTCCAGTTCGGAAGCAATTCGCTCGCAGCGGGGAATTTCACCGACTCGCTCACATTCCACAATGACCTGGCCGATCTTTACAATCTGACGGTTCAGACATTGAGGGGAGTGTCGCTGGTCAACTTCGGCTGCGAGGGCTGCGGCATCTTCCTTTCGGGAACCGGCATTGTTTCGCCGATCCAGCTGGGGGTGACCGGCCTCAACCAGTTCGGCGATACCGTCAGCCTCGGCGCGGGTGATTTCACCCTCACGTTCAAGGGATTCGCGACCACCGCGGCTGCGAACTTCAACGGTATCGTGGACTGGAGCGCGGTCCCGGAGCCGGCAACCTGGGCCATGATGCTGCTTGGTTTCGCGGCTATCGGCGCTTCGGTACGGCGCCGCAAATCGGGCGTTCCGCTTCCGCAGCTCGCCTAAATCTCCTGTTTAAGCATGCGCGTGGCTCGGTCGAAGGACCGGGCCACGTCTGCAAAAGGTTCATTCATCGCGATACGCGCCAATCCCGTAGGGCGCGTCCCTGGCTCGGCACCGATAATTGGTCGCCGAGCCTTTTTTGTACGAGCGGAGCGGCCGGCTCGCGACGCTCCTAGCGGCTTCAGCTGCCAATAAGTTCGAAACAGCCCCAACATGAAGCGCGATCCGCGAAATGTCCTCGCCGGCTTGGGCGGGTGCAACCATTTTCCGTCGCGAAACGCCCTCGACAATCAAGAGGGCGTTGGGCGCGGCCGACGGCGCGTTGCACGTATGGCGTCAGTGCCTCGCCCGGGATTCTTTAGCGTCCGCTCTTTCTGCCTGTCTTTGGGTCGGTCCACTTCGCTCGAGCTCGCGGCTGCGTTTGAGATAGTAGGAAGCAATCTGTTGCGGGTTAAGCAGGATAGAGCGCTTGAGGTCGATCATCGCTTCATCGGCGCCGGGCCTGGCATCGTCACCGATCTGATGTTTGGCGACAGTAATCCGGGCGTTGATCTCAATCGCGCGGTTGAAATCGGAGATTGCCTTGTCCGAGACCCCCGCCCTCAGATAGGCATTGCCGCGGCTCGTATATGCGATGGTCAGGCTTCTCTGCTGTGCGCCTGCGGACTCAATGATGGCGGTGCATCCGCGAATGACGACATCTACTGGAAAGCGGCCGTCCGAATTGTTGCAATAGGCCCATTGCTGATGGAGATCCTGGCCTAAGGCCGGCTGCGCAAGGGATACGATCGCGGTGAGCGCAAGGCTTTGAAAGCACAGCCGCATACTTTTCCGGTTCACAGCCAGAGATTGGGTCCAAGAGCACGAGTCGGTCAAGTCGGGTCGCAGGCTGCGCGATCGGCTAAGTTCCTGGGATAATCTCGCCAGTTTGCGGCGCGCCTCAGCCACGAGGGCGGCGGAGGGTAGGGCATCGAACTGAGCGGGAATTTGCCGGCAGGACATCGGCCAGGTGCAAGAGCGGCGGCGGGCCCGGCCGTCATCCTGGCCAGGCGATCCCACTCGGCCACTCGACGGAGCGGAAAGCACATATTGGGGAAAATTTGGGGAAGTACGTGGTTTGCAACTGATATAATCTACGCTAAACCATTGAAATCATTGGTGACCCCTACGGGACTCGAACCCGTGTTTTCGCCGTGAGAGGGCGACGTCCTGGACCGCTAGACGAAGGGGCCGTCGATGAAGCGAGGCGGCGATATGTGGGCTCGCGCGCCGCTAGTCAATCAGTGGAGCTTCAATCGTACGAAGCCCATCAGGCCGGTCGGGTTCCTGCTGCCGTAGAGCGGGGCCAAAGGAGCGGGGACGAAATTGACGGCGAACAGGCCGCCCGCTCCCAGGCTCAGGTGATCGGCGACCGCGAAGTCGCGTAACGCACCGAGCGAAACCTTGCCGACCCGAAAGGCAGGGCCATGCTGATCGAGCCCGAGCAGCTCGCGATTGTCGACCCTCTCGCCGCGGCCAAAGATCGTCCACGCCTCATGCTTCAGCGAAAGCTCGGCAGCGAAGCCATCGTCGCTATGACGCTCGATCGTCTTGCGGCCCCACGCGAGCGTTGCGGCGGCGTGCCACCCGGGCGCGACATCGTCGGCCCAGAGCGCGCTTGCGGACAGCCGCTTCTGGTCGATGCCGGGCTCCAGCTGCTCCGGATCGGTGAAATGTCCCCAGCTGCCCTGCAGCGCCAGGGTCCGAACCGGATTCCACGATAGCCGCACCGCGGTCGAATCGAGTGGGCCGGTCTCGATATTCCAGCGGTGCTGGTCGGGCTCGCGCGCATTGAATCGGCTCACCTCGAGCTTGACCCCGTCGACCACCAGCCCGGCGGTCAGAACGCCGAAGCTGATGTGCGTCGAATCGAGCCAGTGATGGGTGATCGGCGCCTCGGGCGAATCCATGATCGATTCGCGGTGCATGAACGCGGGCGGCCCGAACGCCGGCTCGCCGGGCAAGCCGCCATAGACGAACAGGCTGCCGTTCGAGCCGATGTTCTGGGAGACGGAGGCGGACAGCTCCATGAACAGATCGTGCGGGTGCTGGCGGTCGATCAGCGGCGTCCGGCCGTTCGCCGTCTCACCGATCTGGAGCAGCAGCGGATAGCCGCTCGGACCCATCAGCGGGTCGGGACTGAGCATCGTCCTCAGCTGCAGCATGCCGTCGCCGAGCGGCCGGCTGGCCATCGCCATCACCATGCCCGAAACGAATGCCTTGTCGTCTCCGCGTGGGCCGGACTGATGGTCATAGACGAGATTGACGATGCCATGCGCCATCAGCATCCAGCCGCCCGACATGATCATCGGTCCGCTCATCGCGGTGGATGCGTCGGGCTGCCACGCCGTGCCGGACGATTCACGCTGTTCCGGGTAGGGGCCGAGCACGGCCTTCATGGTCATGCCGTGCATCGCTTGATCCATGCCCTGCATCGGCATTGCTGCGGCCTGGCCCGCCTGCTGCTGACCCATTGGCATCGCCATTGAAGCGCCGGGCGCTCCCCGCATCGGCATCTCGCCGCTTGGCGTCGCTTGCGATGGCATGGGCATCGGCATCTCGACCCTCGGCGTCGGCTGCGATGGCATCGGCATTGGCATCGGCATCGTCGTGGGCGGCTTCCGTGACACCGGCCCCTTTCGCCTTCCGGTCGCCGCCACATGCGGATGCTTTGGGCGGCCCTTCTTCTTTAAGGCCGACTTGGGCGTGGGCGCATGCCTCGGCGCCGGCATGTTCATGCCCGGCATTTCAACGCTTTGGGCAAGGACCGGCTCAGCGCAGGCCAGCATCGCCGCGCTGCAGCCAAGGGCAGAAATCCACATGAGGTCAGCCGTCGCGTTCGCTCAAATAGCGCATCAGCTCGGCGAGCGTGCTTTCCATCTGGTCCTGCATCTGGCTGACCAGCTCGTTCTCGCGCATTCCGACATGGTCGAGCGGCTTGGAATAGCTGTCCGAAAAGGACTGGAGGTCGGATCGGTCGAACACGCCCTTGGCGACCAGCTTGGCGAGGATAACGAGGAGGCCATTGGTGTTGGCGATGGTGCCGGCGACCAGCGCCTCGTCGACCATCGACAGCCTTTTGTCGCTGTCGACCTCATCTTCTTCCTCGACCGGATTCATGCGCGTTCACTCTGGGCGGGCGCGGCGAATTGGGCAAGCCTCGACCACGCCGTCCGCTTTTCGGAGAACGGTCGGGTGTTGGCCGCGCTGGAGGAGGGAAGATCGATGAGCGCGATATTCGGCGGCCGCTCGCCGATCAGCCTCCGTCCGACGGCCGCCGCGGTCGAGCCGTTGAACGCGATCCCCTTCAGATCCGGGTAATCGTGGAGCACATGCTCGATGCGGTTGTGCGCCGCGTCGCGGATCGCCTGGTCTAGGCTTCCCGGCCGGCTCGCCGAAGCGATGACATCCCACAGGCCGATGCGGCGCTCGGCAAGCCGTTCCAGCCGTTCTTCATAGGACAGCGACTGCAATTCTTCGCCAACGGCTGAACCGAGCAGGCGCCAGAACTGGTTGGTCCGGTGGGCATAATATTGCCGTGCAGCAAGCGACGCATCGCCGGGCAGGCTGCCGAGGACGAACAATCGCGCGTCGCTCCGAGCGATGGGCGGAAGGCCGAATTTGACGCCCACGAATTAACCCCTACAGCCCAGCCCGTGAAGCCGACGGACCTCCGCGTCGCCCTCTTCTCGGGCAATTACAATTATGTGCGCGACGGGGCCAACCAGGCGCTCAATCGCCTCATGGGATATCTCCTGCGCCAGGGCGTGAAGGTCCGCGTCTATTCGCCGACGGTGAAGGAGCCCGCCTTTCCGGCGACCGGGGACTTGGTCAGCATCCCGGCCATCCCGATCCCCGGGCGCACCGAATATCGCTTGCCGCTGGCCTTGCCGCCCCGAGTCCGGCGCGACCTGGCGGAGTTCAATCCCAACGTCGTTCATGTTTCGAGCCCGGACATCGTCGGCCATCGCGCGGTCACCTGGGCCCGCAAGAGGCAGATCGCCTGCGTCGCATCGGTCCACACCCGGTTCGACACTTATCTCGCTTATTATCACTTGCAGGCGCTTGAGCCGCTCGCGCGCGACATCATGCGGCGCTTCTATCACCGCTGCGAGGTGGTCATGGCTCCGGCGGAATCGACAGCGATCATCCTGCGCGTACAGCGGATGAACCGCGACATCGCGATCTGGGCGCGAGGGGTGGACCGGGAGCAGTTCAACCCCGAACGCCGCGACATGGACTGGCGCCGAGCACAAGGGATCGGCGACGACGAGATGGTCGTCGCCTTCCTCGGCCGGGTCGTCATGGAAAAAGGCCTGGATGTGTTCGCCGAGGCGATCCATGTCTTCGCCGAACGCGGCCTCAAGCATCGTGTGCTGGTCATCGGCGAGGGCCCTGCGCGGTCATGGTTCGAGCAGCAGCTGCCCGACGCCATCTTTACGGGCGAGCTTACCGGAGATGACCTCGGCCGGGCGCTCGCCAGCGCGGACCTGTTCCTCAATCCCTCGATCACCGAAGCCTTCGGGAATGTGACGCTCGAATCCATGGCTTGCGGGCTGCCGGTCATCGCCGCGGAGGCGACCGGCGCGACCAACCTGGTGCGCCACGGAGTCACGGGGACTCTGGTCGACGGCACCGAGCCCGACGAATTCGCCGACGCGCTGGAGGCTTATGCGCTCGATCCCGACCTGCGGCGCCGCCAGGGAGAAGCGGCGCTGGCCATCGCCAAGACGATGGACTGGGATTCGATCAACGCCGCCGTGATCCGGGTTTACATGCACGCGATCCACAAGCGCGAGCGGCTTGCGCGGATGACGGGCCGCTAGCGCCCGGTCACTTGATCCGCTCGATCTTTTGCGCCGCTTCGTCGAGGACCGCGGCGATCTCGTGGAGCAAATCCTCGTTGAATCCATCGCGGCTGACGCGGTGGCTGAGCGCGGTCATCAGATTCTTGACGGCGCGGCCGATCGCCGGCCCCGCGTCCGAATGGCGCGGCTTCATGTCGTCAAGTCGCTCGAGCAGGCCGTCGACTTCCTCGCCATGCTCGCCGAGATACTTGCGCCCCTCGTCGGTCGCCTGGAATGGCTTTCGCTGTCCTTCGCCCGGCGCCTCTTCGATCAAGCCCATGTCCTGGAGCAGGGTCAGCGTCGGATAGACGACGCCGGGGCTCGGCGCATATTCCCCGCCGGTCATTTCCTCGATCGCGCGGATAAGGTCGTAGCCGTGGCGCGGCTCATCGACGATCAGCTTTAACAGCACGAGCCGCAACTCGCCGCCTTCGAACATGCGGCGGGCGCGCCGTCCGCGGCGACCGCCCCAGCCGCCGCCATCGGGCCCGTCGCCGAAATCGAAGCGGAAGGGTCCCCAGCTGCCCTGCCAGCCGCGGCCGGTCGCGACTTGGCGCCAGACGTCGGCGAAACGAAACGCCCGCTCGCATTCCGGCGGGAACGGGGGCATCGGCGGGATTGGCGGTTCAGGGGGATGAGGATGATATCGAGGCATGGCTGCGGTCCTCCTTAGATGCGTCGTAGATATATCGTAGCTGCATCTTGAGCAAGCCTGTTGATGCAATTTGCCGGATGCGGCTTATGGTTCGCAGACCATGGCGGACCTGTTTGCCGATCAGGAATTGCCTGCCCGCCCGGCCGACGTGCCGGCGACCGGTGCGCCGCTCGCCGACCGGCTGCGCCCGAAATCGCTCGAAGAAGTCGTCGGCCAGGAGCATCTGACCGGTCCGGACGGCGCCATCGGGCGGATGGTCGCCGCGGGACGGCTCGCTTCAATGATCCTGTGGGGCCCGCCCGGCACCGGCAAGACAAGCATCGCGAGGCTGCTTGCCGACGCCGTCGGGCTGCGCTTCGTTGCGGTCTCGGCGGTTTTTTCGGGAGTCGCCGACCTCAAGAAGATCTTCGCGGAGGCCCGTACCGCCGCCCGCGCCGGACAAAAGACCTTGCTGTTCGTGGATGAGATTCACCGCTTCAACCGCGCCCAGCAGGACGGTTTCCTGCCCTATGTCGAGGACGGCACCGTCACGCTGGTCGGCGCGACGACCGAGAATCCGAGCTTCGAGATCAACGCCGCGCTGCTGTCGCGCTGCCAGGTGCTGATCCTCCGACGCCTCGACCATGATGCGCTGGAGGAACTGGTCCGCCGCGCCGAAGCGCTGGAGGGGCGAGCGCTCCCGGTCACGCCGGAAGCGCGTGAGGCGCTGATCGCGTCCGCCGACGGCGATGGGCGATTCCTGCTCAACCAGGCGGAGACTTTGTTCTCGGTGGACCTCAAGGACCCGCTCGATTCCGCGGCTCTGTCCGAGCTGCTGCATCGGCGGGTGCCCGTCTACGACAAGGACCGCGAGGGGCATTACAACCTCATCTCGGCGCTCCACAAAAGCATTCGCGGGTCGGACCCGCAGGCGGCGCTTTACTATCTCGCACGGATGCTCGTCGCCGGGGAGGAGCCGCTTTACCTGCTTCGCCGACTCACCCGCGCGGCAGTCGAGGACATCGGCCTCGCCGATCCCAACGCGCTTCTGCAGTGCCTCGCCGCCAAGGAAATGTACGATTTCCTCGGCTCTCCCGAGGGCGAGATCGGGATCGTCCAGGCCTGCCTCTATCTCGCCACGGCGCCCAAATCGAATGCAGCCTATACGGCGCAAAAGAAGGCGTGGAGCTCGGCCAAGGAGACCGGCTCTCTGATGCCGCCGATGCACATCCTGAATGCGCCGACCAAGCTGATGAAGAGCGTCGGCTATGGCAAAGGCTATGCCTACGACCACAATGCCGAGGAGGGCTTTTCGGGGCAGGACTACTGGCCCGAGGAGATGGAGCCTCAGAGCTTCTACGAACCCACCGACCGCGGCTTCGAGACGCGGGTGAAAGAGCGGCTGGACTATTGGCAACAGCGGCGGAAAGAGCTGCAACAATCGGGCGAGGACGCGGGTTGAGCCGCCAAGGCTGAGCAGGGAGCAAGCACATGTACCAGGTCGATTCCGGCGCCTACTGGCAGGCACAAACGATGTACTGGGGACCCAAGATCCTCATCGCCATCCTGATCCTCGTCGCGACCTGGATCGTCGCGCGCGCAATCGGTTGGGTGCTTCGAAAGGCGATCGACCGGAGTCCCGCGCTGAGGAAACACGTCACCGGGACGCCGGAGGAAACCGTGGGACATCAGCTCGCCGTCATCGCCAAGTTGATCATCTGGCTGGTCGGGATCATGGCCGCGCTCCGCTTTCTCGGAGTCGGGCAGATCCTCGCGCCGATCAACGAGCTGGTGACCGAGATCTTTGCCTTCCTGCCCAAGCTCATCGGTGCCGGCCTCATCTTCTTCATCGGGCTGATCGTCGCAAGAATCGTCAAGCGGCTGGTCGAAACCGTGCTCATCGCCGCGAATATCGATGGGCTGCTCGCGCGCATCGGCATCGG
>Ga0070679_100004297_pt1 | contig 13147 bp, 10 predicted proteins | sample KBSC63BmetaG_FD_65652 | JGI IMG/M metagenome (GOLD analysis project Ga0070679, IMG submission 65652) | Corn rhizosphere microbial communities from Kellogg Biological Station, Michigan, USA - KBS C6-3B metaG | ecosystem: Host-associated > Plants > Roots > Rhizosphere | place: USA: Michigan... | reverse complement strand
AAGGCGATCGATGCCTTTACCGGAGAAGAAATGAGTTCAACCTTCGCGCATTTGAACGCCGATCAAACGGTGGGGCTGTCGCTGCCTCTCTACGAAATATATGGGCGAGCCGTGTTTCTCTTCGAGTTCAGCGGCACGGCGTATATGCAGGTCACGGCGGAGCAAATCCTCGTACAATAGAGCGTACGAGAAGCATTTCAGCCGCGCTCCTTTTCGGGTTTTTTGTTTACGCCAGCGTGTGGGTCAGCTCTTTTACCGCGGTCTTCCAGGATTCTGAACGTAGCCGTTCTTCCAGCCGCCCTCCTTGCGTTTGGCAAAGATAGCGCGCAATGCGCATTAAAAGCGGCGCGATCGCCCGTGTCTTATCGATTCTTAACCGGGCAGCCTCCGCTTCCGAGCAGCCGAACAAATGCGGAGCGTTCATTACGAAGCACTTCTGCATGGCCTTTTCCAGTGTGCCTTTCCGGATGGCAAGTTGGGTTGCTCCTGAATCGAGCAAACGATATTTGACGAGACATGCGTCGATATTCGCAAGTTTATATTTGACGGCGAGCCGCATCCAAAGATCGTAGTCTTCGATGCACGGATCCCAATTGCGATAGTTGCCGACATCAAGAACGGCGTGGCGGCGGAACAAAACGGTCGGATGCCACATCACCCATGCATGTAACATTCGCTGTACGATATCTTCGTGCTTCAAAGGAAGCGCGTAGTGCTGTCCATATTCTCTTCCCGCGTCATCGATTCGCATTACTTGCGACCCGACGGCGGCGACCTCTGGGTGGTTTCGTAGAAATGCAAGCTGGGTTTCGAGTCTCGACGGAACATTCACGTCATCCGCATCGATCCGGGCGCAAAATTCCGTCCTCGACTCTTCGACCATCATGGCGAGAGATCCGCCAAGACCCGCCGGACGATCGACGACAACTCGTCCCGGTATGCGCGACGGAATCCAGGATTTAAATTCCTCGACGGTGCCGTCCGTCGAGCCATTGTCCCACGCCAGTATTTGATGGCCGCGATAAGTCTGGGCCGCTATAGACGCCAACGTTTCGGGCAAATAGGGCATCCCGTTCTTCACGGGCAGCAGCCAGGTGACCAGAGGGTTCGTTTCCTTCGGGTTTGTCATTGTCTTCGCAAAATCTTGGCCTCGAATTCGGTTGCATTCCAATCGCCAACATAGAAGCGCGGCAGCCGCATTAGATCTTGGGCAGGCACAATGGGACGTTCTTCGGTAGTGCAGGCAAATTTAAATCCAGCAGCACTCACTAGCGACAGGGAGCCCTCATCAAAGTCGCCGAACGGATAAGCGAAACCGGAAACCGGCGAATTGGTAAGCTCCTCGCACACCGAACGGCTTTCTTCGATCTCCCAGCGCTGGTCCGCGAAATCAAGGCTGGGCAGAAATGGGTGCGTAACCGTGTGGGCGCCGATATCGAGAAATGCGGGCTCGCTCAATTTGCGTACCTCGTTGGGGGTCAAAATCCGGTCGCGTTCCTGTTCATCCGCATGCACCCCCGCCCAGGCGGCTACCAACGAAATGACCGCCTGCCGTTCGCGGGGGCTTAGCGGCTTTACGAGGCTCCAAAGCGCGAAATACAAATCGGAACGAGAGAATCCGGAAGGTTCTCCATTTTCCTGACCATCATGTTTTAGGCACCATGAATGGGTTTTTCCGTGAACTTCCACCGTCAGCTCCTGCGGCAAAGGCGCGGATTCGAGAACAATTCGCGCAAGAACGTCCCACCAAAATCCGTTGTGGCCCGAGATCGGGCCGGTGGCGAGGAAAGAGGTTGCCGGACAGCCATGTTTTTCGAGGATAGGCTTCGCATGAAAAAGGATGTCGGCGTAACCGTCGTCGAACGTAAGGACCACAGTCCGCTCTGGTACGTGACCGCGCTCTAGATTTTCCGCCAGCCAAGAAAGCGGAACGACATCGCGTTGCTCTTTGAGGAGCATAAGCTGTTGCGAGAAGTTTTCGGGGCTGACGCAGAGATTCCATGGATCACAGCTCAGTTTGTTGATGCGATGGTACATCAGCAAAATGGGCAAAGCCGAATTCTCGGCGACGCGGCGTGCCGAAACGGCAATTTCGGAGCCGGTGTCGGGCTCCCCTGGCTGCAGCGAATGGAATTCGTAACGAAGCCGGCCTTCGAAGTCGGCGATGCAATGGCCGGCAAGATCCGGAATCCCGCAGCGTTCCTGCAAAACGGCGAAAGCTCGCTTAATCGAATCCTTGTACAGAGGCCAAAGCGTTGGCCAATCCTCGTATAAGGTGCAGGCGCCCATCGGAACTCCGCCCTGCATCATCGAGACGAGAGGATCGATTTCGACATCCGTGGCTCGCGGAAGCTCGGCCCTTTGCAGAAACGACTCGGCGTTTTTGTTAGCTCCGATCAGGATGCCAGCGCACCAGACCGCGAATGCGATAATCGCCGGGAGCGCTTCTTGTGCGGGCTCTCCATCCGCAAAGTCCGGCACGGGATCGGCTACGCGCGGATCGCGGTCATGACCGCGCAGGATGACCTTGCATGCATCCTCGAAGAGCGTCTCCACGTTACGAGAAAGGGAACGAGGTCTCAGGCGGTAGAGAGTTAGCGCTTCTTCCACTCCTGCGAATACAGCACCCGCTCGCGCAAGCCGTTGCCACAGATCCCATTCTTCGCAGGTCGCGAGCTTCTCGTCGAACCCGCCGAATTTTTCGAATGTAGCACGGCGAACAAGGCAGGCATGGATATGAAAAAGATTTTGTGACGCGAGAAGTTTGAAGTGGTCTGCCTGCGGGGGAATCTCCGCTTGGTCGATGCGGCCGTCGAACGCCATTTTGGCGCCCCCGCAATAAATCAGGTCAGCGGGGCTGGAAGCCGCCGCAGCAAGCATCGTCGCTAGATGCGTTGGCAAGATCAGATCGTCCGCATCAAGAAAAAGAAGCCAGATTTTCACGGCGTGACGCACCGCTTCGTTTCTCGCAGCGCTGGCGCCGCGTTTGCGACCCGTAATCAAACGGATCCGTGGATCACGGTCACACCATGCCCGCGCGTTAGCGGCCGTAGAGTCGGTCGAGCCGTCATCGATAATGATGATTTCCCAGTCAGTATGGGTTTGATGAACGACGCTTGCGATCGCCGCATTCAGTGTGGCTGCGGCATTCCGGGCTGGAATGACAATGCTTACGCTAGACATACCGGCCCTCTAAGGGGATCAGCAGGTAACCTGCCATTGTTGAAAAGATTTCAGTCAAGAACAATGGTCTTATTTGATCGGGTTTTGTGCTCTCGTAGCGGTATTAAAGCGATTGAGTGCAAGAATTTCGTAGTACAAATTCGTCTGTAACCAATTGTACCGCAGGTCTAAGAGCGGTCGAGCGCCAATGTTTTGCCAATAAAACGATGGCGATGCAGGGCGTCGAACGTGCTCAAATATCGCCGGGCTCGTTGCTTTTGCTCACCTTTTCTCGGGCTTTGCCTTTGGTCTCTCGCTCATAACGGTCTGGTTCCTGGTTCGAGTCCAGGCGGCCCACCAATATTTCCAGCCGCACCGTATTTGGTTTGCAGAGGCCGCTTGCGCTTCCGTCGTTATCGATCACCGCAAGAACGGACACGGTCCGAGTGCGTGTCTTGCCCATCGAGTTGATCGTCCGCGGCTCCGCGCTAGGCGGCTCCGAAACGGGAGCGTTTATTGTAATTATTCACTTTTTCCCGGGCTTCGAGTAACGTTCTCGCCTTACATAAGGTCTGGCGGCGGGGCGCCCTGGGCCGGTTCAGGGGTTGGGTAATCTATGGGTACGAAAGTCACGCTCGAAGCCGCCGACGGCTTCCGGCTCGGCGCATATCGGGCCGACCCAGCGGGACCCGCGCGCGGCGGCGTCGTGGTGATTCAGGAAATCTTCGGCGTCAATCATCACATCCGCGCGGTTTGCGATCGCCTGGCCGATGCCGGTTATCGCGCGATCGCGCCGCAACTCTTCGATCGCATCGAGCCGAAGTTCGAGTCCGGCTACACCGTCCCCGAAGTGACCTACGCACGCGAGCTCGCCGGCAAAGCCGACTGGGCGAAGATGGTGCTCGACACCTCCGCCGCGATCGAAGCGCTGAAACATGACGGGCCGGTCGCGGTCATGGGCTTTTGCATGGGCGGCTCGGTTGCGTTTCTCGCGGCGACGCGCTTTGGCGGCCTCGCGGCTGCGATCTGTTATTACGGCGGACAAATTGCGCGGAACGCCGACAAGAAACCGAAATGCGCCGTGCAGATGCATTTTGGCGAGGATGACGATCACATCTCCATGGACGATGTGGAGACGATCCGACAGAAACGACCGGAATGCGAAATCCACATTTATCCCGGTGCAGGCCACGCATTCGGCAACGATGAGCGCAGCAATTACGAATTGCGGAGCGCCAAGATTGCCTGGCAACGTTCGCTCGCGCTGCTCTCGCGCGTATTCGCTTCGGCGAAGTCGAAACAACTCGCCGCTGTCGCGGCCGCGTCGCGGACGGAAGTGACGCCGTCGGCGCCCTCGGAAGCCGTGAAGCCAGGAATTAAAAAACCGGAAATCAAAAAGCCGAAGGTAAAAAAGCCTGAGACCGTCGAAGCGCAAAAACCTGAAGCAGCGCAAGTCAAAAAACCGGAAGCGGCAAAACCGGCCGTGAAAAAGCCGGCCGCGAAAAAACCTGATGCTAAACAGCCGGATGCCGCAGCTAAGCCTGCGAAGCCGACGGTTCAGGTGAAACCCGCTCCGGTGAAAAAGCCGCCGGTTGAAGCGGCGAAGCCAGGCGCAAACAAAGCGAAGCCGGCGAAAAAGAAAAAGCCGCGTAAAACGCCGGCAAAAAAAATCGCACCGAAATCAACGAAGGTTGAGCCGAAGCGGAAACGAAAAATCCGTCCCGCGGCGAAAGCGGTCAAGAAAACGAAAGCGCGGCGCAAGCCCACACCGCGGCCGAAAATTAAAGCGCGGCCAAAAACGAAAATCCGGCGAAAAGCCAAAGCAAAACCGATCGTTCGCAGAAAAGTTTCGGTTCGGCCGAAACGCAAAATGCGTCCGAAGCCGAAACCTGCACCGCGACCAAAGCGGCGTGTACCGAAGCGCAAGCCGGCGCCGAAAATCATCCGTCGGAAGCCAAGGCCAAAATCGGAACCAAAACCAAAGCCCAAGCTCAAGCCGAAATCCAAACCGCGGCCGAAGCCGAAACCCGAGCCGAAACCGGAGAAGCGGCGCAGCCTGTGGGGCTTCGGGCTATTTTCCTCGCCGTATTATCGGCGCGGCCGCTTTTAGGCTGGCGATGTCGGTATAGCCGAGCTGCGCCGCGCCGCGGCTCATCTCGTCGCGCAGGATTTCAATCGCGAGCGCCGCGCCGCGCGCGCCGAGCGCGGAAATCGCATACATCAACGCGCGCCCGACTAGCACGAAATCCGCGCCGGCCGCGAGCGCTTTCAGAATGTGCTCGCCGGAGCGAATGCCGCTATCAAGAATGAGCGGAAATTTCGGCCCCACGGCGGCGCGAATATCGCCGATCACACTGATCGGAGCGGGGAGGGATTCAAGCTGCCGCCCGCCGTGATTGGAAATGACCGCCGCGTCGCAGCCGAGATCGCGCGCCTTGACCGCGTCTTCCGCGCTCAGCAGGCCTTTCACGACGAGCTTCCGCTTCCAGCGGTCGCGCAGTTTTTTCAACTCGTCCCAGTTAAAGCGGCCGCTGATTTGCGAAGACACAAAGCCCGCGACCGGTTTTGCTCCGGTAAGCTGGGTATAGCGTGCCATGTTCTCCAAGGTTGGAACCCCGGCCTTCAAGGTGGCGAACGACCAGACCGGATGGCTTGCGAGTTCCCACACGAATTTTGGGGTGACGCGGAGCGCGACGCTGAAATCGTTGCGGAGATCGCGCGGCCGCCGCGCGGAAACCGGGATATCGACGGTCACGACCAGCGTTTCGTAGCCCGCATCGTCGGCGCGCTTCACCAGATCGTCCGCGATCTCGCGCACCCGCGAGACATAGAGCTGGTACCAGGCCTGTTCGGGTGCGAATTCACGATATTTTTCCATTGATGTCGTGCCCGAGGTCGAAAGAACGCAAGGAATGTTCGCGTCTTTCGCCGCGCGCGCGACGATTTCCTCGCCTCGGGGGCACATCAAGTTGCAATAACCGATCGGGGCGGCGCCGAAAGGAAGCGACCACTTTCGGCCGAGCAGCGTCGTTGAAAAATCGCGCTCCTCGACATCGATCAGCATTCGCGGCTTCAGCAGGATTTCGTCGAAAGCGTCGAGGTTCCGCTGCAAGCCTTTTTCGCCGCCTGCGCCGCCGTCGAGATAATCGAAAACGAAGCGCGGTAATTTGCGCTTTGCAAGCGGGCGCAGGTCGGAAATCGTGGCGATCGCCATTTCTAGTTCCTTGGTGTTCTTTCTGTGTCGGGAAAGTTCGGTGCGCGGATCAAATCAGGGCGTCTCTGTGGCACAGCCGATATTTTTATCATAGCGCCTTTTCGCGCGGCAGCCGGACACGAAAATCTCATACAGCAGTGAACTTTCGTTGTGGCTCAGAGTTTGCACTGCAGCACTCGTACGTCACGAGTGCCCTAAGACGGAGCCAAAAAAATATGCGAATTGCACAGATTAGTCCGCTGATCGAAAGCGTGCCGCCCAAAATGTACGGCGGAACCGAGCGCGTCGTTTCGTGGCTGACGGAAGAGCTGGTGAAGCAGGGGCACGATGTCTCGCTGTTCGCGAGCGGAGATTCCATTACCGGAGCCGAGCTCGTGCCTTGCTCCGATCAAGCGCTGCGGCTGGATCCGAAATGCAAGGACACTTATCCGCATCTAATGATGATGCTCGACACGGTGCGCACTTGCGCGCACGAATTCGATCTCGTTCATTTTCACGTCGAATTTTTTCATCTGCCGCTGTTTCGCCAGATGGCGGACCGCACGCTGACGACGCTGCACAGCCGACAGGACTTTAACGATTACGCTCTTCTTTATAAGACCTATAACCGCATGCCGCTTGCCGCGATTTCCAAATCGCAATCGACGGCGATCCCGATGGCGAATGTGGCAGGCGTCATCTATCACGGCCTGCCGGCGAATCTGTTCAAGACGAATTTGAAACCGAAGGGCGATTATCTTGCCTTCCTCGGCCGGATCGCGCGCGACAAGCGGCCGGACCGCGCCATCGAGATTGCGAGAGCTGCCGGCATTCCTCTCAAGATCGCGGCCAAGATCGACGCGGTCGACCAGGCCTATTATCGCGACGAGATCAAGCCTTTGCTCGATGGCCCCGACGTCGAATTCGTCGGCGAAGTGAACGAGCGCGAGAAACAGGATTTTCTCGGCAATGCGCGAGCACTTCTTTTCCCGATCGATTGGCCCGAGCCTTTCGGTCTCGTGATGATCGAAGCCATGGCCTGCGGGACGCCGGTGCTTGCGTTCAAGAACGGCTCGGTGCCGGAAGTCATCGACGAAGGCGTCACCGGCTATGTGGTCAATACGGTTGAAGAAGCGATCGAGACTTTGCCGAAAGTGCTCGATCTCGACCGGAAAACGGTACGCGCCACTTTCGACGAGCGCTTCACCGCCGCGCGCATGGCGCGGGATTACGTGAAGCTTTATCGCAAGCTTCTCAACAAGCCCGCGCCGCTCGAAACGCGTCGTGCCAATGGCGTGGGGGCTGGTCTCGTGCCCGAACTCCGCATCAGTCACGAACCCAATCGTACGTAAGAAGCAAGCTCCGGCGATACTCCGCCGGAGCTTTTTCTTTGCGTGGCTTGCTCAAAGCGGATGAGACCGCTACTAACGCGCGGCTTTCGTTGAAGGAGCGCGCGGCGGATCATGGCGTCCTGGCAATATGTCTATCAAATGAACGGTCTCTCCAAGACCTATCCGGGCGGCCGGAAGGTGCTAGACGACATTCATCTCTCGTTCTTCCCCGACGCCAAGATCGGCATCCTCGGCGTGAACGGCGCCGGCAAATCGACGCTCATGCGCATCATGGCCGGGATCGACAAGGAATTCGTCGGCGAAGCCTTCGTTGCGAACGGCGCGCGCGTCGGATATTTGTCGCAGGAGCCGCAACTCGATCCGAACAAGAACGTGCGCGAAAACGTCATGGAGGGCGTTGCGGGCAAGCGCGCGATCCTCGATCGTTACAACGAACTTGCTTCGAATTATTCGGACGAAACCGCCGAGGAGATGGCGAAACTGCAGGACGAGATCGAAGCGAAAGGGCTTTGGGATCTCGATTCCAAAATCGACCAGGCGATGGACGCCTTGCGCTGCCCGCCCGACGATGCGGATGTCACGAAGCTCTCGGGCGGCGAGCGCCGCCGCGTCGCGCTTTGCCGCTTGCTGCTCGATCAGCCGGATTTATTGCTGCTCGACGAGCCCACCAACCATCTCGACGCCGAGACGGTCGCGTGGCTCGAAAACCACTTGAAGGAATACCCCGGCGCTGTCCTCATCGTGACGCACGATCGCTACTTTCTCGACAACGTTACCGGCTGGATTCTGGAGCTCGATCGCGGCCGCGGGATTCCCTATCAGGGCAATTATTCTTCCTGGCTCGAGCAGAAGCAAAAACGCCTCGAGCAGGAGGGCCGCGAGGAGGAAGCGCGGCAGCGCGCGATCGAGCGCGAGCGCGAATGGATTTCGGCGTCGCCCAAAGCGCGGCAGGCGAAGAACAAGGCGCGCTTCCAGCGCTATGAAGATCTCGTCAAGAAAAGCAGCGAGAAGGCGCCGCAGACCGCGCAGATCATCATTCCGGTTGCGGAACGGCTTGGCAGCAATGTCATCGACGCCGAAAGCTTGGCGAAGGCTTACGGCGACAATCTTCTGTTCGACGAGCTTTCGTTCAAGCTGCCGCCCGGCGGGATCGTCGGCGTCATCGGCGCGAACGGAGCGGGCAAGACGACGCTATTCCGTCTTATCACAGGGCAGGAGAAAGCCGATAGCGGTTCGATGAAAATCGGCGAGACGGTGACGCTCGGTTATGTCGACCAGAGCCGCGACTCGCTCGAGGGCAATAAGACCGTGTGGGAGGAAATCTCCGGCGGCAACGACGTCATCACGCTCGGCAAGAAGGATGTGCAGAGCCGGGCCTATGTCGCGGCCTTTAACTTCAAGGGCGGCGACCAGCAGAAGAAAGTGGGCTCGCTCTCCGGCGGCGAGCGGAACCGCGTGCATCTCGCGAAGATGCTGCGCTCTGGCGCGAACGTTCTTCTCCTCGACGAGCCGACGAACGATCTTGACGTCGATACGCTACGGGCGCTCGAAGAAGCGCTGGAGGATTTCGCGGGCTGCGCCGTCATCATCAGCCACGACCGCTTCTTCCTCGACCGCATTGCGACCCACATGCTGGCCTTCGAGGGCGAGAGCCATGTCGAGTGGTTCGAGGGCAATTTCCAGGATTACGAGGCGGATAAAAAGCGCAGGCTTGGGGCGGCCGCCGAAATTCCGCACCGAATCAAATATAAAAAGTTCACGAGATAGGGACTCGTGATGAAAAACCGCGCCGCGAAAGCTCTTTTGGTCTTGGTTTTCGCGGGCTGGTTTTTTCCGCAGGTGGCGCGCGCCGACGCCGCCTTCGACCAGTTTATCCAGAGCCTGTGGCCGCAGGCGCAGCACATGGGCGTTGCGCGCGCGACCTTCGATGCCGCGACGCGGGGGCTTGAGCCCGATCTATCGCTGCCCGATCTCGACATCCCCGGCAAGAAACCGCCGGAGCAGCCGGAGTTCATTCAATCGCCGGCGGTGTATGTCTCCGAAAAAAGCATCGATCGTCTCGCGAATTACGCCCGCCAGCTTTCGGCACAATATGACGCGGCACTCTCCGCGATCGAGCGGCAATATGGCGTGCCGCGCAACGTGCTCTTGGCGATCTGGGGACGCGAGACGGATTTCGGCCGCTACAAGCTGCCTAACAACGCGGTTCGTGTGCTGGCGACGCAGGCCTATATCGGCAAGCGGAAAGAAAAATTCCGCGAGGAATTCCTGCTCGCGCTGAAAATTTTGCAGGAAGGCCACGTCAAGCTTGCCGACATGCGAAGCTCGTGGGCGGGCGCGATGGGGCTGACGCAATTTCTGCCGTCGGAATTCTACAAATACGCCGTCGATTTTGACGGCGACGGCAAGCGCGATATCTGGAACTCGGTGCCGGATGCGCTCGCCGCCGCCGCGGGCCAACTGAAAGCGAAAGGCTGGCAGACCGGCGAGCGCTGGGCCTATGAAGTGCGCGCGCCGCAAAGCGCAGACTGCTCGATCGGCATTCCTGAGGTGAAGCGGCCGATCCGCGACTGGATCGCGGCGGACTTCCAGCCGTTCCGCAAGCTTTCGGCGCGCGAATTATCGCAAGAGGCTTCGCTCCTGCAGCCGGAAGGGATTTACGGGCCGTCGTTTCTCACGCCGAAAAATTATTACGTCATCAAGGAATATAATTTTTCCGATCTTTACGTTTTGTTCGTCGGGCATCTCGCGGATAAAATTTCGGGCGGAAAACCGTTTGAGACGGCGTGGGCGAAAATCCCGCCGATGAAAACAAAAGACGTCGAGACGATGCAGAAGGTGCTGACCGCCAAAGGCATCTATCGCGACAAGATCGACGGCAAGGCGGGGATGCTGACGCGCGCGGCGCTCGGGCAATACCAGAAGCAAAGCGGGCTCAAGCTCGACTGCTGGCCGACGGCGGAAGTGCTCCGCCACATGCAGGGGCGATAAATCTACCCGCTGTCATTCCGGGGCGCGAGCGAAGCTCGCGAGCCCGGAATCCAGAAACATCCGCCGGTGATTATGGATTCCGGACAGCCGCTTCGCGGCTTCCGGAATGACGAGAGATAAGGCTGAGCTATAAACAAAAACCGGCGGAGTTTTCTCCGCCGGTTTCAATTTGGAAATCGCTACCCGATTAGTACGGGCAGAAGAAGCGCGGACGGCTCCAGCCGACCTGGTTGCCCCAGCGGTCGAAGAGGGGGCGGCGGGCCCAGTAGCCGCCCGGGCAGCCGACCGGAACCGGCGCGCCGTAACCGGCATAGACGGCGTAGCCTTCAACCGGCGCGTAAGGCGCATAGGCATAGCCCGGAGGCGGGCCGGCGATCGCATTGCCGATGATGGCGCCGCCGATGACGGCGCCGGCACCGATGGCGGCGGCGCAGCCCCAGCGGCAGCGAGCGTCGGCGGAATTGGTGGTCGCGAGCGTGCCGGCAAAGAGCGATGCGGCAGCGGCGGCGGCGAGTAGGACTTTTCTCATGACAGTTCTCCTGAGCGAAGTTCGAAGGCGACTGCACGAATCAGTCGGACGTTAGACCGGGCATCCTTGCAGTCAATGAAAGGCACGAATTTTGTTGGAATTGGGTTCGCACCCTCCGCATCCTTGCGCCCTTCATAGCCCACAAGCAGCGGCTTTGGGTGTGATGCGGGTCACGTTTTCCGGCGGGAAAAGGTCCCGGTGCTGCGATGGTTTCCGCGAGGTTTCGGGAGATTTACCATCCTGAACGGGCGTTCAGGATCTCACGTTTTTGCCGTGTCCGCTTTCCGGATCTGGCCGGGCGGTTCGAGCGGGATCACAAGCTCGAACGCCGCTCCCTTGTCGCGAACAGGATTGGAAAGCGAAGCATCGAGCTGCTGCGACAGCGCTAGCACGAGCCGCGTGCCAAGGCTCTTGCCGTGCGCCGGCTTGAAGCCGGCGGGAAGGCCGACGCCTCCGTCATGCACGGTAATCGCGACATGCGTGTCGCCGCGTTTTTCCGTCCCCACCCAGATCTCGCCGTCGTCACGGCCGGGATAGGCGTATTTCGAGGCGTTGGTGACGAGTTCGTTCACGATCAGCGCGATCGGAATGGCGCGGTCGGAAGCGAGCATGACGCCGTCCGGCGCGTTGAAATGGATTTTTCCGTTCTTCATCGCGTTTTCGAGATCGCGCACGACGTCCCGCAGATAATTTCCAAGATCGACTTTCTCGTATTGCGTATCGTAGGCGAGCCGCTCATAGGCGCGGCCCACGGTGAGAATGCGGCTCGATGCCGCCGCGAGATGATTGCGGAGCGTCTTGTCGTCCGATGCGGTTGCCTGCAACTGCAGCATGGAGGCGACGACCTGCAGGCTGTTCTTGACGCGATGATTGATCTCGCCGAGCAGAAGCGACTGCCGGTCAAGCGCTGTTTTCAGATTCAGCTCGTAACGTTCGCGCTCGATCGCCATGCCCAGAAGGTTCGCCGTGCCTTGCAGGAAGGAGAGATCCTGCTCGGAGAATTCGCCGTCGTCGCGGCTGTCGACTTCCAGCACGCCGAACGGCGTGCCGTCGCCCTGCAGGATGACGTTCATCGCACGGCGGATGCCGTGCTGCGCCAGAAGCTCCGGCGTGCGGAAGCGCTCTTCGTTTTCGAGATGGTTGGAGATCACCGGCTTGCCGGTGCGGAGCGCGAAGCCGCCGGGAGATTCGAGGTCGGCGCCGACGCTCGCATGGCCCACGACATCCGCACCCCAGCCGACGCCCGCGCGCACGAACAGCCGGTTTTCGGACGGCACATATTGCAGCACCTTGCAGTATTCGCATTGCAGGCCCTCGGCCGTGAGGCGCGCGGTGTCGTCGAGCAGTTGCTGGAAGGTCGCGCCTTTCAGCGCCCTCACGCCGAGTTCGGCGAGGATTTCCTGTTGGCGGATGCGCTGCCGCAGCGCGCGATGGGTAAGATCTTCTTCATCGCCGCGAGAACTTTCTTCGACGACCGGTTTTCCGCGGTGGGGAGCAGGGCACATGGAACCGAGATAGCACTTTTGGAGGGGTGGGGCCGGATTTTTTGAAGGAGAGGTACCCGCATCGCGCCATATTTAGGGCGGCAGCGGAATTTCCGGGAGAATCCGCACTCGCCATCGTTACCGCGCGAGGATTCTCGCCGGATCGTCGTCAGTTCCGCCCGCCTCCGACGCATACAGAGGGGGCGCGCGGGACGCCGAGGACTTGCCGGTCCTCTACGGTCCATGTGCGAGAGAGAAGAAGCACATGGAGTTGTCTTCCGCGAGTGCCGGTTTGTCCGGACGTCCCGCGCGCGACGTTTTAGGCTTGCTCCGCACGAACCCCGGTGGACTTACCTGGCCTTCCCTTTTTTCGGACAGGCCGTTCTCTATCCACCGCTGGACGGGGTCCCACACCGGATGCGCCGTATTTGGGATA
>Ga0070679_100004294_pt1 | contig 13152 bp, 12 predicted proteins | sample KBSC63BmetaG_FD_65652 | JGI IMG/M metagenome (GOLD analysis project Ga0070679, IMG submission 65652) | Corn rhizosphere microbial communities from Kellogg Biological Station, Michigan, USA - KBS C6-3B metaG | ecosystem: Host-associated > Plants > Roots > Rhizosphere | place: USA: Michigan... | reverse complement strand
GCGTGCGCGCTCTCGAGGCGCATCGTGGGGCATGCAAGACCACCGCAAGCTCCGCGTCTGGAAGCGGACGTTCCAGCTCGCGTTGAGCGTCCGCAAAGCGATAGACTGGGCGTGCCTTAAGGCTCTTTCTTCCACCTCGACGCCACTTTCTTCCCCTCGTCTCCGGGCACCCAAATCACAACCACCTTCGCCCCATCGGGTCCCGTCTTGTGCGTGATCTTGTCCGGCGGCCTGACGTATCCCGTCATCCCCGGCGTCAGCATGTAACTCTTCCCATTCACGACGTGCTCGAGCGTCCCCGACACGACATAGAACATCTCGATCGCTCCATGCGTGTGATCACCTGAGTCGAGGTTCGGCGGAAAATTCATTTCGCCAACGGTCACCTCTGGACCGACGTTCGAATCGTCGAGCAGCAAACGAAGCGTGACGCCGCTCGGCGCGCGATACAGTGTGCCTTGCTTCTCGGCTTGTGCGTTCGCCGATCGGGCGCTGGCCAGCGCTCCGGCAGCACAGAGCGCGATCGCGGCAGCACTACGGTGGAGTGGGCTCATGCCATGAGTATGTGCCCCACTTGTGCTCGCGGCCAGATCGATTGGTCCCCTGGCGCGAGATCCTTGATCACGTCAGGTTGACGCCATGACCACACCTGCTCCTTCGACGCTTCGCGAATACGACGTCAGTGCACGATCCACCGACGTCTTCGGTCGCGTGCTGTGTACCGCGCGCACGCATCACTTCATCATCGACGGCCCCGTGCAGAATGGTTGCCCGGGCGAAGAGGTCACGCCGATCGAGCAATTTCTCTCGGCCGTCGCGGCTTGTGGTGTCGAGTTGATCCACGTCATGGCGCGCAACGAGAACATTCCGTTGACGCGCGTCGGCGTTCACATCTACGGCGCCGTCGATCGCGCGCAGCAGACGCGAACGGACGTGACGACGTTCAACACGGTGCGCCTCGATTTCACGCTCTGGGGCACCGACAGCGCGCAAGCAGCGGCGCTCGTCGAGGGATTCAAGCGGCGGTGACCCCTCTTCGGCACGGTCGCGGTCGCGACCGCAGACGTTCAAGTTCGCCACACGCTCGGCGCGTAGTCATCACGAGGCAGGCGCGCCGCCCTTGCGGAGCGCAAGCGACGCGAGGGAGGGATCTACATTTCGCGCCGTTTTAAGGCTTCGTCCCTCGCTGCCGCGCCGCAACCGTGTCAAGGTTCGCGCGCGCCTGCCCGAAGTCTGGTTTTAGCCGTAGTGCTTCACGGAACTGAGCTGCAGCCGAATCGAGCTGGCCTCGCCGCAGGTGGACGACGCCGAGGTTGTTGTGTGCCTCGGGATTTTCCGGACTTGCAGCGACGGCGGCGCTGAACTCCGCTGCGGCGCTGTCGAGCTGTTTCCGGTCGAGATAGACCGATCCAAGATTCGTGTGCGGATCCGGCCGCGCCGGATTCGCTTTGACCGCGGCGTCGAATTCGGCAATGGCCTGATCGGTCTTGTGTTGATCGAGATACACGACGCCGAGATTGTTGTGGGCATCCGGATCGTTCGGCTGCAAGCGAATCGCTTGCGCGAGCTCATTGGCAGCGTCGTCGAGCTTTCCTTGGCGATAGTAGACCGTACCGAGGTGCGTGTGAAACAGCGGTTGCTCGGGCGACTGTTTCACCGCCTCGCGAAGTAGCGGAACAGCCTGTGCCGCGTCGCCGCGATTGACCAACTCGCCCGCGGCAAGGTCGTTCATCAGCGGCGATGTCGGCGAATCGTGAAGCGTCGCGAGCGCGAGCGTCAACGTGTTCTTCCAATCTTCATTGCGCCGATACGTGCGCGCGGCGAGGACAATCAAGATTGCGGCGACCGCAGTCGCAACGACGGCCGGCCGTCGCCATGCCTTCTCGGCTTTGAGGGCGATCCACCCCACGATCAAGCAAAGCCCCACGGACGGCAGGTAGAGAATTCGCTCGGCCTTTCCGACGCCGATCGGAAACAGGATGTTGCTCACCGGCAGAACGGTGATCAGAAACCATCCGGTGCCGAGGATGAATACACGATCGCGGCGCAGGCGCACGATGGCGACGACGACGATGGCCCACAGCAGAAGAGCCGACAACACCGCGGGCTGTACGATCGACTGCGCGATCGGTACATCGGTCTTCCAGTAGTCCGCCCGCAGCGTTCGCGGGAACAGGAACATCCCAACGTACTCGGCGAGAACGCGAACTCCCGTGAGTGCGCGGTCGCCCGCCGAAATGCCGGCGAAGCCAGTCCAGATTTGCGCGGCGTGTGTTACAGCCTCCTGTCGCATCAAGAGGTAGAAGCCCGCGGCCAACACGAGCGGGACGTATCGCGCAGCGAGCGTTCGAATCGCCGCGACGCGGTTGCTCGGCAGCTCGTCGCGCCACAGCCAATCGCGAAGCACGAGCACCACCGGCAGCGTCGCCGCGATCTCTTTAGAGAACATCGCCATCAGATAGCACACTGCCACGGCGAGCGATCGCGGCACGAGGCGCCGTTCGCTCTCCGGCCTCTCGTCGATTGCGGTGCTGTGATGGATCAAGAACGCGAGCAGGAACAGCAACGTCGCAAGCACCTCGGCGCGGCCGACGATGCTCGTCACTGCCTCGGTGTGAAGCGGGTGTGCCGCGAAGATCGCTGCCGCGGCGAATGCCGCGATCGGTGACGCGAGCAGCTCGAGTGCGAGGAAGAACAGCGCCAACGTTGCGATCGCGTGCAGCAGCACATTCACCGCGTGATAGCCCGTCGGGTTGAGCTGCCACAGCTGATAGTCGACGGCGTAGCTCGAGACGGTGAATGGCCGGTACAATCCCGGATCGACGGCGGCAGCCGTTCCCGCACCGCCAGCCCAGTAGTCCGTGCGAAAGATCTCCGGAACGTTTGCGACGCTCCGAATCAGCGGATTGCCGACGACGATGTTGTTGTCGTCGAGAACAAAGCTCGCGTGGACCGCGTTGACGTACGGAACGATGGCGATCGCGGCAAGGAGCGCGACGAGGATCGCGAGCCGGCGGCGAGGGACCTCCATACCCGTGCTCGGCCGAGCGCGAGGTTGTTCAGCCTTCGAGCGCTCCGCTCGTTCGCGTTTGCGTTGCTGCTGTCTGCCCATCGGCGCGGGGCGGCGAAATCAGTCGTGCGAAGGTCAGCGACTACGCGCAGCGTCGGCGACCGTCCGCCAGACCGCAGGATCTTCGGTGCCGAGCACCCATACCGAGTAGCCGCGCAGCTTGTACTTTCGAACCAGCTCGAGCTTGGCCTCGAACGCGCGCGCATCCTCGATCCACAGATGCTCATAAACGCCGTCGTTCGGCCACATGGCGTAGGACGCCTTGTCTCGATCCTCCCACGTGGGGTGCAGCGAATACTTCGTGACGAGCTCGGTCACCTTTGCGTACGAGATGTCGGTTCCACGCGCTCGCGGTCCGGCCTTCTCGTAAACCGGATACCACCAGTCCGAATACGACGGGATGCCGAGCGAGATCTTTTCCGGTGGAACGCCGGTCGAGAGGACGAACTTGAGCGCGTCTTCCATCCACGTGAACCCGGCCACTGGTCCGGGCGTCGATCCGCCCGTGTGCTGTGCGTACGTCATGTACGACAGGAAGTCGAGCGCTTGGGCGAGAGCGGGGTAGTCGTACGCGCCGCGCCAGTTCTCGAACATCCACTTTCGGTAGCTGCCTTCGCCCGGCGTGTCGCTGGTGCGCGGTACGACCGCCGCGGACACTGTGCAGTTCACGTTGTGCAGGGCGCTCGCCGACTCCTTCATGAACGCCGTGAGCGCGGCTTTGTCCGAGACATTCACGTTCTCGATGTCGAACTGGATGCCGTCGAAGTGATTGTCCCGGCACAGTGACACCAGATTCGCCACGGCGCGCTGACGCGCCGCGGGCTCGTTGAGCACGTGATGAATCGTCGGTTGATCGAATCCCGGATTCATGACGAGCGGCACGAGCTTCACACCGTGCTCGCGCGCTGCCGTGACGACGCGAGGATCGACATGGCCGCGGATCGCGCCGGTCTTGTCCATTGCGAACACCTGTGGCGCCACGATCGAGATCTGGTTGGCGTGTGCCACGAAGCTGAGCGTGCTCGCTTCGCTCCCCGTCGAATACCAGAGCGCCTCGAGACCGGGGGCTGGCGGATCGGCTGCTCCCGCGCTGGCGCGCTTGGAGGTCACCAGGAAATTCGGGTCGACGTGCACGGAATCATCCGCCGAGAGCGGAATCGCCGAGGTCTTCCACGTACCTGTCGGCCGCAGCCACTCCATCTCGCGAGCCCCAACAGCCGCGCGCACGGGCATCGCGAAGCCAGGAACGACGTTGGTCCAGCGGTACGCAAGTTTTCCGCTCTCGATCTTGTACTCGAGAACCGGGATCTGCGTCGTCGTCAGATACTGCTGGAAGATCTTGCTGAAGTCCATGCCGGCGTGCTGGCTGATGTATTCCTCGATCTGTGTGCCGGTCACGGTCTGGTGATAGAACGTGCTGTTGAGACCGCGCAGAATGCCGCGCCACTTCTCGTCGTCGCCAATGAGTTGGCGGAGCATGTGCAGCATGCTTCCGCCCTTGTAGTACATGTCGCCCGATCCGTCGGCGTTGACGCCGTGGGGCGCGATGATCGGCTCATCGTTTCGGATGTTCCGCCGGCTGCCGATGATGTACTCTGCGCCCGCCTTTTTTCCGTCCTGGCACTCGGCGTAGAGCCCCTCCGCATAGTTCGCGAAGCTTTCATGGACCCACATGTCGGCCTGGTCTTTCACGGTGATGTTGTTGCCCCACCACTCGTGCGCGCTCTCATGCACGATGATGAAGTCCCACTTCATCCCCCAACCCGTGCCCGAGAGATCGCGGCCGCTGTAGCCGTTCTTGAACCGATTCCCGTACGCGACGCCGCTCTGATGCTCCATGCCCAGGTGCGGCGCTTCGATGAGCTTGTAGCCGTCCTTGTACCACGGATATGGCCCGAACCAATGCTCGAAGCATTTCATCATCGGCGCGGCCTGGGCGAACTGCACCTTCGCCGTATCGAGGTGATACGTCAGCGGCCAGAAGTCCATCGTGAGTGGACCGCGCTCACCTTCGAAGGTCTGGCTGAAGTGCGCGTACTGCCCCGCGTTGATCTCGATGTCGTAGTTGTTGATCGGCTCCGTGATGAACCACTCGTACGTCGTCGTGCCGCCGGCGTTGTGCGTCGTCTTGCGCAACCGGCCATTCGACACGTCCATCATCGAATCGGGTACGGTGATCGCGACGCGCTGGCTGTCGGGCTCGTCGGCGAGATAGTCCTTGTTCGGCCACCAGACACTCGCGCCGAGCCCTTCATTGGCCGTTGCAACCCACGTCCGGCCGAGGCTGTCCGTTCGCCAGATCAATCCTCCATCCCACGGCGGACGAGTCGCCGCACGTGGCTTTCCGTGATAGAAGACAGAGATGGTCTTGCGCGCTCCGGCCGGCTGCGGCGACGTGAGCGTCACGAAGAACGCGTTGCTGTCGCGACGGAAGGTGAGGGGGCGACCGTCCTGCACCATGCTGTCCACCGCGAGAGGAACCTGGAGATCGATCTGCATCTCCTTCGCGGGTCGAATCACCCGATAGGTGATCGCGTTGTATCCGCGGATGGTGCTGTCCGGCGGGTTCACGGATACGTGCAGATCGTAGAAGGAGGCATCCCACCACGCGCGCGCGGGCCCGTTGCTGCCTCGGATCGTGTCGGCGTGTGTGAAGACCGGCTTGGCGCGCTGAGCGAGACCGGGGGTGGCGGCAACGCAGGCGAGCGCAACGGCGGTGATCAATCGTGACATGACTTCGCTGGGTGTCGGATAGCCGATAAATCTATCGGTTGCATGCCGGTCCGTTGACCCGGACTCGGCACTCGCCTACGTTCGGCGCCGGGTGACGTGCGAGCAGGTCCACTTTGACGGCGCGATTCACGAGCATGATGAAACGTAGATCGAATCACGCCGGAGGTCGACGTGCGCTGGTGACGCTCGCGGTCGCTGCCGTGTCGGTGGGAGTGGCGTCGCCGGCATGGGCGCAACGATACCGCGTGCTCGTCAGCGATGAAGGTTCTACGCGCGTCTCGGTGGTCGAGTTCCGTCCGTGCGTGCCGGCGGAGACGAGCGACTGTGGGGCATGGCTCGATCGCACCTACGACGCCGCGCTCGACTCCGTCGGCGCGAGGCCAGTCCATCGCACGACCGCCGTGGTGTCTACTCGCTTTGCGGTATCGATCGCGATCGACGGACGGAAGGTCGTCGTCACTCCAACCGGGAAGGGCAAACGGGTCGTCGTCTCCGGAACACACGGCGCGCCGCTCGCTCTCGAGCTCAGTGGCGACGGCGCATACGTCTTTGGGATCTTCGAGGGCGCTCCGGGTCAGACGCCAGAGATCGAGATGATCGATCTCAATACCAACTCGGTGTGGGCGGTTTTTCGCCTTAAAGCGCGGCCCGCAGCCGTCGCGATGGCGCCCTGATCGTTAGCTCTCGGGAATAGGCCAGGCCGGTACGAAATCGAACGAGCGCACGCTGGCGATTCGCGCGCAGTCGCGCACGTTGTTCGTGACCAACACAATGCCTGACTCGCGGCACGACATCGCCAAGAGCACGTCGTTCACGAAGCTGCGCGACACCGCGTCCCACCCTGCGGGCGCGATCAGCTCAGCGAGAACTCGGCCGGATTCCTTCCACGCGGCGTAGCTCGGCGTGATGAGCCGGCTGCGACGTTCGAAGGGCGCGATAATCGCCGACTCCAGCTTTGTCGCCGCTCGGCCTCGCACCCCTGCACGGAGCTCCTGCACGACGACGGCGCTGAGATGCTCGAACGGTGCGTACGCCGCGTGAAAGGCGAGCAGCGCCGCATTGCCCTCGAGAGTGCGTAAGGCGTCGATGTACAGATTCGTATCGACCGTGTACCGACGTTCGCGCGCCATTCGTCAGCGCCGCTTTCCGTCAGTCGCGTCGGGGAATGCGTCGGCAATTGGAATCCCAAACGCGCTCCGCACGCCGTCCATGAGCTCACGGCGAAAGACTACGGCGTCGAGTGCCTGTTCGATCGCCGCGGTGGCTGTCGGTGCGCCAAGAATCGCTTGTGCGCGCGCGATTCTGGTCCGCGATAAACGATAACTCTGCGCGACCTTGGGCTCGCTGACTCTACCCGGCCCGCCCTCGTGGGGCTTTTTCCTCTTTTTCGGCACCATCTCCTCCGCTGTATATACGCAATTAATGTACGGTACATACGAAACCAAACGCAAGGAGTCGCTGAATCCTGGACCATCGCCTACACTGGCCACGGTGAGCATGATGTGCCATCGTTCCGAGCGGATTCGCCCGTGTTCCCCAGAGGTGACGATGAACGCTCGTGGCTTGACTGCTCTTGCGGTGGCGATTGGGTCGGCATCGTCGGTTCGCGCGCAGCGCCCGCTCCCCGAGTCGACTGCGCATCGAGTCGACGCGATTTTCGCCCGCTTCACGCCGCAAGGTCCCGGATGCGCAATGGGCGTGTTCCAGGATGGTCGTATTGCGTACGAAAAAGGCTATGGCCTCGCGAACATCGAGTACGGCATTCCGATGACGCCGACCACGCCGACCATCATGGGATCGCTGTCCAAGCAGTTCACCGCCGCGTCCATCGCCTTGCTCGTCGAACAGGGACGCCTGTCACTCAGCGACGAAGTCCACAAGTATGTTCCGGAGCTTGCGGATTATGGAAAGCCGATCACGATCGAGCAACTCGTGCACCACACGAGCGGTGTGCGCGACTTCTGGGCGCTCGTGGATGCGGCGGGCATGCGACCCGACGACGGCTACACCGTTGACGACATTCTCGCGCTCGCGTCGCGTCAGAAGCATCTCAACTTCGATCCCGGCGCCGAGTACAACTACAGCAACACGGGCTACGTGCTGCTCGGCGTCGTCGTCAAACGAGTGACCGGGAAAACGCTGCGGCAGTTCGCGGGCGAGCAGATCTTCACTCCGCTCGGCATGACGAGCTCGCATTTCCACGACGATCACAACGAGCCTGTGCGCGGCCGAGCGTTCGCCTACAGCCCGCTCACGAACGCCGGCTGGCGCATCAATATCTGGAACAATGACATCGTCGGTCAGGGCGGTCTGATGACGACCGTGGAGGATTTGCAGAAGTGGGACGAGAATTTTTACACAGGCACGGTGGGCGGCACGAACTTTCTCGCGCGCCAGCTCGAGCGCGGGCGGCTGAACAACGGAACACAGCTCGCGTATGCGTTCGGACTGGAGGTCGGGACGTATCGCGGCATGCAGATCGTCGAGCACAGTGGCAGCACCGGCGGCTATCGAACCGACCTTCTGCGGTTTCCCTCGGCCCATACGTCGGTCGTCACGCTGTGCAATGTGAGCAACGCCGACGCCGTCGGCCTTGCCCATCGCGTCGCTGATATCGTACTCGGCAGTCAGTTCAAGGAGCCCGTTCCCGCGCCGCCAACGCGCGCAGCCGCGGCGCAGGCGGCGACGGTGACGCTCTCAGACGCAGCGCTTGCCGCGTTCGCCGGCCGGTTCTACTCGCCGGAGCTCAATGCGACATACGAGTTGAGCTCCGCCGATCACCATCTCCTGCTCAAGCGCCCGCGCGCGGCGCTCGATACGCTGCGTGCGCTGGACGATCACACCTTCCGCGGAAATGGTGTGACGTTGCGCTTCGGCGGCTCGAGCGCATTCACGGTCGACAACGGCCGCGCGCGCGGTCTCGAGTTTGCGCGCGGGAATTAGAGCGGATCCATCACGGATCGGCACGGGCACAGGCGGACCGGCACGGAACTACAATCTCTTTTGCAACGACGCTCGCGAAGCCACATCTGGCGTCCCGAGCGTCGGTCAGTAAAAAAGCATTTCCGTCGTTGTCCGTGCCGATCCGTCAGTGTCCGCGTCTGTCCGTGATGCGCGTGTAGTTACCGCCAAGCACCTCGACGTACATACTCAACCAACCCACCCGCCGCCAAGATACCAGCCATCATCGGCGGCAGCGCATGCGCGGCCAAGGTCACACCGCGCGATCGATTGTCGACGGTGATTCCCTCATCGCCCATCGTGATCGTCAGTCGATCGCCTTCCGCGATGGCCGACGAATCGCATTCGATCGGAAGCAGGCCATTGTTGACGGCATTGCGGAAGAACGTTCGCGAAAAGCTCCTCGCGACAACGGCTTTGATTCCTGCGGCAAGAATCACCGTTGCAGCGATCTCCATCGCGGAGCCGCAGCCGAAATTCATGCCGCCCACGAGAAAATCCCCCGGTCGCACCGACGCCGCGAACGCCGGGTCGACCGTCTCGAGCAGGTACTGTTTTAGGACCTGCTCGTCGAGCGTGTCCCGCTTGCGTGTGGACGCGATGATGTAGTCGGTGTTGATGTCGTCGCCGACGACGCGCGCGCGGCCCTGGAGCACGAATGACATCTAGACCACCACCGAGCGCGGATCGGTGATGCGGCCGGTGGCTGCGGCCGCGGCACATGCCGCTGGCGACGCCAGATAGATGCGCGCCGTCGCGTTCCCCATTCGCGCCTTGAAGTTACGATTTGCCGTCGACAACACCGTCTTATTGTCGCCGGGGATCGCGCCGCTCGTGCCGCAGCACGCGCCGCATCCTGGCGTCGTGACGATCGCGCCCATTCTGGCGAGCTTGGCCAGCGTGCCGTCGTCGATGAGCCGAAGGTAGACCTCGCGCGACGCGGGCGTCACGACCAGTTGCACGCCATCCGCCACGCGTCCACCGTTGGCCTCGAGCACGGCGAGCGCGTCATGAAAGTCGACGACGCGTCCGCCGGTGCATGTTCCGAGGAAGATCATGTCCACGGGCGTGCCGATGACCTGCTCGAGCGCGACAACATCGTTCGGCGAATGGGGAATGGCGACGCGCGGCGTGAGCGCATCGATCGCGATCGTGATCTCGCGATCGAACGTGGCCCCCGCGTCGGACCGAACTGCCGTGCCGAACGATGCCGATCGCTCTGCGAGATAGGATTCGATCGCATCGTCGGCGGGAAAGATCGCGGCCTTCGCGCCCGACTCCACGGCGAGATTCGAGAGCACGAAGCGATCGTCGAGCGTCAACTCCGCAACGCCTGGTCCGTGAAACTCCAGCGTGCGATAGTTCGCTCCCTCTGCCCCAAGTTCCGCGACCATCGCGAGCGCGATGTCTTTCGCTGACAGACCCGCCGCTCGGCGTCCATTGAGCGTCACTTTGATCGTTTCCGGAACGCGAAGCCAGATGCGCCCGGTGATCATTGCCGCAGCGAGGTCGGACGATCCGACGCCCGTCGCGAACAGGTTCAACGCACCACACGTGACCGTGTGGCTGTCGGCGCCGACGATGAGACTTCCGGGAAGCGCACGCCCGCGCTCCGGGACGACTTGGTGGCTGATCCCCTCGCCGACATCGAACAGCTCGATGCCGTACCGTTGAGTGAACGCGCGAACGCGCGCATGAAATGCCGCGGTTTTCGGTGTTGACGGAGGCGAATAGTGATCGAGCGAGAAGACGATCCGCGATGGATCGAATACCGCGTTGCCGCCCATCCGTTCGAAGTAGTCGATCGACATGGGTCCCGACGCATCTGTGCCGATGACGAGATCGACGCTGCACACGACGATGTCGCCCGCGCGCGCATCCGCGCCCGACTTTGTCGAGAGGATCTTCTCGCTGATCGTCTTCGGGGTTGTCATGCGCCGACTCGATTCTCGCTGCGCGCCACCCACGCCGACCCGATCAGATTTCCGAACGTATTCACGGTCGTGCGGCACATGTCGAGCGGTCGATCGACGGCCGCGACGAGCGCGATGCCGGCGGCGGCATGTGGTCCAAGCCCAATGGCATTCAGTACGATCAACGTCGTCACGAGCGAGCTACCCGGAACGCCGGTGCCGGCGAACGCCGCGAGCGTGGACGTGAGCGCGATCGTCAACATCGTTCCACCTGTAAGCGGAAGCGCGTACAGCTGCGCGAGAAACACCGCGGTTACCGCCTTGTATGCCGCCGCGCCGTTCTTGTTGATCGACGCGCCGGCTGGAAGCACGAAGCCAACGACATCTGGTGAGATCTGAAGCCTGTCGCGCGCCGCGGCAATGCTCACTGGGAGCGTCGCATTGGACGATGCCGTCGAAAACGCGAGCAGCAGTGCATCGCTCACGGACTTCGTGAAGTGTCGCAGGCCCATGCGCGCGCCGAGACGCAGTGCCGGTAGATAGATCACCAACACGTGGACGGCGAGCGCGATGACGACGACGAGTGCGAACTCTGCAAGCTGTGCCAGCAACCCGAAGCCCGACTTCGCGATCGCCACTGCGATCAGGACGAAGACACCGACCGGCGCCAATCGCATCAGCCACGTGATGACAATGAGCGACAGGTCGTTGACTCCCTCGAAGAAGCGAACGACTGTCGCGCGTCCGTCACTCGACGTGACCGTTGCCGCCGCGCCGAACACACAAACAGCGACGATCAGCGGAAGCAGATCGCCCGATGCGGCGGCCGCAAACGGATTCTGCGGAATCATCGAGACGAGTGTCTGGACCAGCGTCGGCGGAGTTGGCATCGGCCCCGTCGCGGTCTGACCTGCGGCACCGACCAGCGCCGCTTGCTCCGCTGGCGGCAGGCCTTGTCCCACTCTTGTGACGACGGCGCTGACGAGCCCGATGACCGACGCAGCCAGCGTCGTTGCAAGGAAATAGAGCAGCGTCTTGCCGCCCACGCGGCCGAGCGCTCGCACGTTGCCGAGCGACGCGACGCCCACGAAGACGCTCGCCACGACGAGCGGCACGACGACCATCGTGATGAGTCGAATGAACACCGTGCCGATCGGCTCGAGCGCGACCACTGCCGACGCGAGCCATTGCATTCCATTCGCGCGCGACACCGCGCCGAGCGCGATGCCGGCGGCGAATCCAATCCCGATTTGGCGTTCGAGCTTCATCGAGGCGCGAGCGCGGCGCTCAGTGCCTGGCCAACCGCATTCATTGTTCGCTCGACATCCTCTGCGCGGATGTCGCCCATGTGGCCGATCCGAAAGCCAGTCGCTTCGAACGGCCCGAGTCCTGCCGCCGTGAGGATGCCGGCGGCCTTGATGGCGTCGCGGAACGGCTTCGGTGCGACGCCGTCGGGCAGCGCGATCGCGGTGAGCGTGTCCGACCGCCGCACGAGGTGCGCACATTGCATCGCGAGTCCAAGCTCGCCGACCGCGTCGCGAACGCGAAGCGCGTTCGCATGATGGCGCGCGTAGACGGCGTCGATGCCTTCCTCATGGATTTGCCGCAGTGCTTCGGCGACCTGCAGCACGAGATGCACGGGCGTCGTGCCTGGCGTCTCCGGCTTTGCTTTCGAGATCGATTCGCGAACGGCTCGAAGATCCCAATAGTTGCGCGGCAGTGTCGCGCGTTCGCTGGCGGACCACGCGCGATCGCTCATTGTGACCCACGCGAGCCCGGGCGACGACATCAGGCACTTCTGCGACGCGGTCACCGCTACGTCGACGCCCCATTCATCGAACGCGAACGGCGTTCCGCCGATCGTGGACACGCCGTCGACGAGCGACAGCGCACCGTGCGAAGCGGCGACGCGAGCAATCGCGGCAACGTCGTTTGCTCCGCCGGTCGACGTGTCGCCATATGCGACCGTCGCGGCGCGCGTCCTCGGAAAACGATCGAGCAACGCATCGAGCTCCGACGGATCCGCGTCCTGATCCCAGTTCGCCGAGTAGCGATGCACGACGAGACCGTACGATTCCGCGAATCCTGCCCACATCTCGCCGAACTTCCCGTTGCAGCAGATCGCGATCTCGTCGCCGGGCGAGAAGAGATTGCAGATCACCGCTTCGAGCGCGCCGCGCCCGGTGGTGTGCAGTGGAAGCGGGCTGGTTCGCGTTCCGAAGAGTGGCGCGAGCAGCTCGATCGCCGTCGCGAGCTCACGCGAGAATTCCGGTGTTCGGTGATGGATCATCGCGCGCGCGCCCGCGCGAAGAACGCGTTCGGGAACGCGGGTTGGACCTGGGGTCATGAGAAGGAGCGGCGCCGCTGACGCGAAGGCCTGCTCCGTCACTCGATGACTCCCTTCTTTCGCAGCGCGTCGTCGATCTCGCCCTTGTACAATGCGCCGCCCTTGATCTCCGCGATTCGATCGCGCTC
>Ga0070679_100004290_pt1 | contig 13156 bp, 9 predicted proteins | sample KBSC63BmetaG_FD_65652 | JGI IMG/M metagenome (GOLD analysis project Ga0070679, IMG submission 65652) | Corn rhizosphere microbial communities from Kellogg Biological Station, Michigan, USA - KBS C6-3B metaG | ecosystem: Host-associated > Plants > Roots > Rhizosphere | place: USA: Michigan... | reverse complement strand
CCGCGCGCTAAAGCGGCGGAAATGACGGCGGCGGAATACGCCGGCGGCTCGCGTTCTCGTAAGCCGATGCGATCTCGAGCACTACGTCTTCGCGCCCCGGCTCGGCGCGGAAGACCAGCGAGAACGGCAGCCCTGGTTCGGGTAAGGACGTCGGCACGTCGGTCGGCGTGTAATCGTAGCGTTGGCGATCGGCGCTGAGGGTGAAAACCGGATCGTATGCTGTGGTTACATAGCCGGCCGGAATCAGCACCTCCGTCAAGCCTGCATTAGGGCCGCTCAGTGACTCCAAGGTCAGATTGCTCGGCAGGCCCGGCTGTCCGGCGCCGCCGATGCGCGCCGGCGGAAACGGCGTGTGCAGCCGCACCAGCGCGTCGAGCCTGTTCTCGAGAATGACCATCATGTCGGCGCGACGGAGCAGTTCGCGCAGCATGATGCGCTCGTTAACGCCCTGACGCTCGCCCAATGGATTGCGTGGGTCGGCGATCTCTTCCCAGTTCTTGAAGGCAGCGCGCTGATCGTCGCCCCAGAACTTCGAGCGCGCGTTGAGCGCCGCCCAGCTGTCGAGGCTTTCCGTAAAGTCCTTTTCCCGCCAATCGGCGGCGCGGCGCGTCAGGTATTGTGAGATATGGAAACGGAATGTCGGCGCCAGTTCCTGCTGCTGGATCGTCGCCAGGTCAAAATTCGCCGGCGGCTCGATCGCGCCTTCGGCAAGCCCGACCAGATAATCCATCGGCTGCATGTTTCCAGTGCCGAAGAATTTGCCAGGCTGAAATTCTGTTCGCACGATGGCTTCGGCGAACTCAGTGAACAGCGGCTGCCCTTCCTTGTTCAGCCGAAATAGAATGTCCGGCATGAACACCGGCACGAGCTGCGCCAGCGCGCGGCGGTAATTGACGCGCATGCGCTCGATTTGCGGATCCGGCGTCCACCAGCGATGGTCGGATTCGACCAAAGCCGCGCCAAGATGCTCAGCGAGCATCGTCTTGATTTCCCGTACTGCGGCTTCGACGATCGGTTGCTCGGTCTTCGATCCCGGTTTGTAGACCATCGACTCGCGGATGACGCCGATGCGGAGACCGCGCAATGCCCCGGCGGCGCCGGAGCGCTTGGCGTGTCGCGCGTATCCGTCGGTCAACACCGAAGAGCGCGGCACCGTGGTGTAGATGTCGCGCGGGTCGTAGTAGCCGCTCTCGGCGTCTTTCAGGGCGTCGAGCACCTTGGCGCAGTCGACGACGGTGCGGCAGTGCACACCACTGCGGTCGCAATAGATGTCGGCGCCGATGGCCCCGCCATCGAAGCCGAGCATCGCCTTGTGCGGCAGGATCAGGGCCACGGCATTGTGGTTCGATGGTCCGCGACAGGAGGCGCGGGTCTCTTCGCCGATGCTCGCCATGACGAAGTTGACGCTGACCGACAGCGCCGAGCCGGAGCTCGATCCGAGCGAGGCCGAACGCGTCGTATCGTACGGATTCGACGGATTGCCGCCCCATGAACTGCGTTGGTAGCCGATGGTCGACGGAAGCACCCTGTCCGGCTTGTGCCGCCCGCCGGGATCGCCGCCGCCGCGGCCGTTGTACTCGGTGCACACCGCCTTGGCGAAGATGATCGCGCCTTTCTTGCGCAACTGATCGACGAGAACATGGTCGCGGGCGGGAACATCCATGTCGTAGCGCGCGTCGGCGCCGCCGGTCGAGCGCATGTCCTTCGCGTCGAACGAATCCTTGAACGAGAACACGACGCCGTACATCGGCATCCGCTCCAGGTCGGGAGTGCGCCCATATTGCGCATCGAGCGCCGCGGCCTGCTCCAGTGCGTCAGGCAGCCGCCGGAAATATTCGCAGATCGGCGGCGCTCCCTTGGGAAGCGGCCCAAGCAAGGGATGCCGGTCGAAATCGCCTTTGCAGGTCACCGAGCGCTCGCCGCGGATATTCAGCGTTGCCAGCGCATTGACTTGGCCGGCGTTCGGAATGCCGACGATCATGCCGTATTGCTGGTGCACTTCGGGATCGGACGCGGTCGGCGCCATGCGGCCGAACTCCAGCGGCACACCTTCGTAATGGTCTAGATCGGGCAGGATGTCCGAAGCCTTGACCGTCTGGGTCGGGAACTTCAGCGGGGCCATTCCGCGCACAACTCCCGGCACATCCGGCACGGGTGCGCCATCCGGCGTGACCAACATGCTGGACACTCCGTTGAAGGTGCGGATACGCGCCAGATAATGTTCGACCACCTTCCGGCAGGTCGTCTCGCCCGTGCGGATCGCATCATGCAACTCGGCGATCGTCGCTTCTTCCAGGCGAAATTTGCTCTTGGTCGTGACCGCGTCCATGTTCCTATTCCGTCAGCCCACCAGGACTTGCCCCTATAGCACGGCCTCGACATCCCATTTCGGCGCCCGCTCCGGCGGATCGGCGATCCTGATCTGCTGTTTGCGCAGCGCAGAGAGGCGGCGCATCTCGCCGTCGCTGAGCGTGAAGTCGAAGATGTCCAGGTTCTCGACAATATGACCCTCCTCGAGCGCGCGCGGGGCCGCTGCAACCCCCGGCTGCTGCACGAGCCAGCGCAGGCAGACTTGCGCCGGTGTCTTGCCGTGTGCCCTGGCGATCTCGCCGACGACGGGATCGGCCAGCAGCTTGCCGCGCGCCACTGGACAATAGGCCGTCAGGATCATGCCGTGCCGCTTCAGCGCGGCGAGCATCCGGTCTTGCGGCAGATAGGCATGATACTCGATCTGGTTGGTGACAAGCGGCTCGGGGCAGACGCCCACCGCCTCGTCGAGCATGGCCAGCGTGAAATTTGATACGCCAATATGACGAGTCATGCCCTGTCGTTTCGCTTTCGCAAGCGCGCCCAAGGTTTCTTTGAACGGCACCTTCGGCTGCGGCCAATGCACCAGCAAGAGGTCGACGTAGTCGAGGCCGAGCGTTCTCAGGCTGGTCTCGACCGAAAGCATGAAATCGGCTTCGCGCGCATTCTCTTCCGTGACCTTGGTGGTGACGAACAACTCACTGCGCGCGATCTTGCTCGCGCGCATGCCTTCACCGACGAACTGCTCAGTACCGTACTTGCGCGCAGTGTCGATATGCCGGTAACCGGACGCGATGGCCGCAGCGACCAATTCGGCGGGTCGCTGCGGCAATTCCATCGTGCCGTAGCCGATGACCGGCATCACCGCGCCATGTGCTGAAAGCGTGGGTGCGCGCAATTTTTCCATCGTGAAACCCTTTCAGCAGACCGCCATACGATCGACAGATGATGACCGAATGGACGCTCTCTGCAAGAGGAGCGTGCGCGCGAGCGGCTCCCTCACCTGCTGGACGTATCGCGGCCGACGCGTGTTGCGGACGACATCGCTTCCACTTATGATCGATAGCACCACGCCATCAGTGCGCGGACAAAGGGACTGAAAACGCCGAAGTGTGTTTGGCGACGAGCAAAGACGCAAACGCGTTCTATGCGTCAGCCAAGCGGGGAGGATTTGTGATGTCTCCCGACACATGCGACGTCGCCGACCGATCTCGGCTGCAATGCGGCTGTAGCGGTCACGGCAAACATTGCCCGCCCAGCATCATCGTTATCGCTGCGCCAACGCACGGCCTGCTCTCACAGAGGCAGGCCGCTTTTGTTTGCGCTCGCACACGTCAGCAAGGCCGCAAAGGCCAACAGGGAGGACGTCATGGGTAAGTTCGATATCTCGCGGCGCGGCTTCGTCCAGGGCGGTCTCGGCCTGACGATGGCGAATTTCGTTCCCGGCACAACGCCCTTTGCGCAAGCGGCGACGATGGAAGAGAGCACGATCGCCGCAGCCAAGGCGGCCGGGCCGGCCGGCGTCAACGGCATGATCTGGTCGCCCTATCTCGTGCCGATGCAGCCGGTGATCGCGGAATTTCAGAAGCAGACGGGCATCGGCATCGGCGCGGTGCAGGACATCTCCATCTTCGACGCTCCGCAGCGCGCAATGGCGGAAGCGCTGTCGCGTTCGCCGCAGTTCGATTTCATTCACATCGATTCCAACATGATCCCGTCGCTGGTCTCGGCTGGGTACCTCGAACCGCTGGATGAATACATTAAGAAGGCGAACTTCAAGTTCGAGGCGGTCGGCGACTACGGCAGCTTCATGACCTATGGCGGCCACACCTACGGCGTGCCGACCGACGGCAACGTCCATATCCAATATCTCCGCAAGGATCTGGTCGAGAATCCCGATAATAAGAAGCGATTCGCAGACAAGTTCGGCAAGGAACTGAAATTCCCGGAGACCTGGGAGGAGAACCTGCGGCTGCAGGAATTTCTCATGGATCCGTCGAAGGACCTTTACGGCTCGGGCAATCTTCGCAACCGTGCGAACGGTGTCACCTGGTGGTACATGATCTTCTACAGTGCGGGCGGCTTCCCGTTCGATGACGACATGAAGCCGACGCTCGACACGCCAGCCGGCCAGTATGCCGTCGACATTTATCTGCAGGACAAGAAGGTCAACCATCCGGAGGCCGCGAACTGGGGCACGCCGCAAATGATCCCGCGTATCGCGCAAGGCCACGTGGTGAGCTGCCAGTACTGGGACGGCACCGCCAAGCTCAACGAGAACCCAGAGAAATCGAAGACCACGGGAAAATGGCTCTACGGCCTCGTGCCCGGCTCCGACTTCAGCGGCAAGCGTATGTACCGCTCGATCTCGTCGCCGCTCGCCGCGATCCTCATCAATAAGTACAGCCCACGCAAGGCGCAGGCCGCCTATCTCGCTCTGTGGCTCGGCTCGGGTAAGAACTCGATCCCGATCGTCACCGACCCGGTCAACACCTTCAACGACGCCTGGTCGACCGAGCACATGTCGTCGCCGCTGGTGAAAAAGGCCTACAGCCCGGAGGGCGTGAAGGCGATCGAGACGAACTTCAAGGTCGTCGCACCGCCGATCTACCTCACCGGCTATCTCGAGTTCCAGGACGCGCTCGGCAAGAACCTGTCGGAGGCCTATGTCGGGCAATTGCCTGCCAAGGACGTGCTGAAGAAGACCGAGCAGGAATGGGCCGGCATCATCAAGCGCATCGGCCAGAGCAAGCTGAAGAAGGACCTGGCGAGCTACAAGGCGGTTATGCCGAAGCGCGACACCCCGGCCTGAACGCGCAGCGTTCGACACGACTGCGGACGGGCGTGTGGCCCGTCCGCTTCTTCTCCGGCGGTCGAGGCAAGGCATGGCAGTCAGCGCGCTCCCGGCTCGAGATGCTCCGCTCGCAACGTCGACGCGCACGGTGTCGCGGCGGCGCGCGGTGCGGCGCTTCAAGCTGACGCTGCTGCTGCCGCTGATCGGCCTGTTTCTGTTCCTGCTGACGCCGGTGCTGCTGCTGCAGCTTTATTTCTCCGTGCATCAGTGGACGGTCTACCTCAGCTCCTGGTGGGACGCCGATTACGTCGGCCTCGACCTGTTCCGCGACGTGCTGACCGATCCGCGCTTCGGCTGGGCGGTGGTGCGCTCGCTCGCATTCGCCACCGGCTCGACGATCGGCTGCTTCGTGTTCGGCTTCCTGCTCGCCTACCTGATGTACAAGCCCTTCCACGGCCAGGCCATCTATTATGTCATCTTCATCCTGCCGATGCTGACGGTCCCGGTGGTCGTCGCCTACACGGCGGAAATGCTGCTTTACCAAAACGGCCCGATCAACGACGTCATCTCCATCCTCCTTGGCGTCGACTTCAAGCCGTCATGGCTGACCAACCCGCACATCGCGCTGTTCACGGTCGCCTGCCTCGAAGTCTGGAATTGGACTCCGTTCTCCTTCATCATCATGCTCGCCGGCCTCTCCGCGATCCCGAAGGAGCCCATCGAGGCGGCGGAGATTCTCGGCGCCTCGAAGTGGCGTATCTTCTGGGAAGTCCAGGTACCGCTGCTGCGGCCTGTGATCCTGTTGGCGCTGGTGCTGCGCTTTCTCGAAGCGATGGCCGAATTCCCCAAGACCTGGGCCCTGTTCCAGGGCGGCCCGGGCAGCGCTACCGAGACGCTGCCGGTCTACATCTTCATGACCACCTGGCAGTACTTCGAAATTTCGAAGGGCGCCGCGATGTCCTACATCGTGATGCTGCTGATGATCGTCATCGTATTGGTGGCGATCCAGCTTCTGCGCCGCGAAAAGCGCTCGCTCGACGCGATGTACGAGCAGGGCGCCAAGGAAACGGAGGCGTGACATGGCGATGACCAAGACCCAGCGTCGCCGGCTCTCGTCCACCGTACGCTACGTCATCCTGACCGGCTGGGCGCTGATGGCGGCCTTCCCCATCTACTGGATGGTCGCGACCTCGTTCAAACCGGACACGCAGTGGTTCTCCTGGCCGCCGGTCTACTTCCCGCATCCGCCGACGCTCGCCAACTACATGAACGTCTGGTTCGGCGCGGAGCAGTACGCGCAGACGCAATACGCAATTTCCTCGCAGAAGCCGTTCGTGTCGCTGTGGAACTCGACGGTGATCGCCAGCACCTCGACATTCTTGTCGGTGCTGTTCGGCTCGATCCTCGCCTACGGCGTCTCGCGCTATCGCATCCTGTCGGAAGCGCGCATGTTCCAACTCTTGATGCTGCGCATGATCCCGCCGATCGTCGTGGTCGCGCCGCTATCGCTTTATTACTCCGCGCTCGGGCTGCTCGACACGCGCATCGGCCTGATCATGGTCTACTTCCTGACGACGCTGCCTTACGCCGTCTGGATGACCAAGAGCTTCATCGACGAGGTGCCGCTCGAGGTGGAGCAGGCCGCCGAAATCCTCGGCGCCTCGCGCTGGCGCACGATTTTCGAGGTGGTGCTGCCGCTGATCCGCTCCGGCCTGGTCGCGACCTTCCTGTTCATCCTGATCCTGACCTGGAGCGAATACCTGCTGGCGCTGATCCTCACCAAGACGCAAGTGTCGACGCTGCCGATCGAGCTCTCGAAATATCAGGGCTCGACCGAAGGCCGCGTCTACGGGCGCCAGGCGGCGCTCGCGGTCGGCATCACGATCCCCCTGATGATCGTCGGCCTAATCATCCGTAAGCATCTCGCGCGTGGCTTCAGTTTTGGAATGGTACGGAGATAGACGGTGGCGCGTATCGAACTCGTCAATCTGCATAAATCGTTCGGCGCGGTCGCCGCCGTGAGAAACCTCAACATGAGTATCGAGGACGGCGAGTTCGTCGTCTTCGTTGGTCCCTCCGGCTGCGGCAAGACCACGACGCTGCGCATGATCGCCGGCTTCGAGGATCCGACCTCGGGCGAAATCCGCATCGGTGGACAGGTGGTCAATGACCTGGAGCCGCGCGACCGCGGGCTCGGCATGGTGTTCCAGAGCCACGCGCTGTTTCCGCACAAGAACGTCGCGCAGAACATCGAGTTCGGTTTACGCATGAAGAAAGTGCCCCAGTCCGAGCGCGTCAAGCGCGTTCAAGAGGTGGCGGAGATGGTGCGCATCACGCACCTTCTCGGTAAGATGCCGGGACAGTGCTCGGGCGGCGAATCGCAACGCATTGCGCTGGCGCGCACGCTCGTTACCAATCCGTCGACCTTCCTGCTCGATGAGCCGCTGTCGAGCCTCGACGCCAAATTGCGTCGCGAACTGCGCGCCGAATGTGATCGCCTGCATCAGGTGCTTAACCGTACCTTCATCTACGTCACGCACGACCAGGAAGAGGCGATGACGCTTGCCGACCGCATCGTGGTAATGCGCGCAGGCGAGGTCGAGCAGGTCGGCTCCCCGATGGACATCTACGCCAATCCGGTGAGCTACTTCGTCGCGGACTTCTTCGGTTCGCCGTCGATGAACCTGGTGGCCGGAGAGATCGTGCAAAATGGCGCCGGCGCGCACTTCCGCTCCGCGAGTTTCGACGTCGCGCTGCCAGGTCGCCTCCAGAATGCCAAGCCCGGCCCCATCACGCTCGGTATCCGCCCCGAGCATGTCGGTGTCGGTAGCAACAATGGAGGACCCCAGGCGGCGTCATTGCCGGTGCGGCTGGTCGAGCCGCTCGGCCGCGACACGCTGCTCTATTTCGACGCCGGCAGCGAACGCGCCTTCGTCGCCATCAGCGAGGGCCTGGCGATGGCGGATGTGCAGGTCGGCGCGCCGCTGTCGCTGTCGTTCGATCCGGAGCGGCTGCATCTGTTCGGCGCCGACGGCCGCCGGCTTGCGCGGCATCACGCCTGATCATCATCCCGCAATGACAGTCAGCACTGGTAGGGGCGAGCGATGGATTATCGCGAGAAGAGTGAAGTTCGTGACGGGATGCGCATCGACTGGGACATGCCGATCCCGATGGAGGACGGCATCGTTCTGCGGTGCGATGTCTACCGGCCGGTGGTCGAGGGAAAATACCCGGTCATCATGACCTACGGCCCCTACGGCAAGTGGCTGCACTTCGAGGACCTCTATACCGACCAGTGGCGCCGCATGTGCGCCGACCAGCCGGACGTGCCGACCGACTCAACCAACAAATACCAGTGCTGGGAGGTAGTCGACCCGGAGAAATGGGTGCCAGACGGCTACGTCTGCATCCGCGTCGACTCGCGCGGCGCCGGCCGCTCGCCCGGCGTCATCGACATCTGGTCGCTGCGTGAGGCGCAGGATTTGGCACAATGCGTCGACTGGGCCGGCGTGCAGCCGTGGTCCAACGGCAAAGTCGGCCTCAACGGCATCTCCTACTACGCCGAGAATCAGTGGCAGGCGGCGGCGCTACAACCCAAGCACCTCGCTGCGATCTGCACCTGGGAGGGCGCAGCCGACTTCTACCGCGATATGGCACATCACGGTGGCATCTTCTGCCGCGGCTTCGTGCAGGATTGGTCGCGCGCGCAGGTCTACACCGTGCAGAACGGCCGCGGCAGGCGCGGCTTCAAGAGCCGCATGAACGGCGATTGGGTGTCGGGGCCTGAGACGCTCACAGAGGAAGAGCTGGGCAGGAACCGGCGCGACTTCTACGAGGACTGCATTTCGCGCAAGCTGGACACCGACGAATACTGGCAGTCGCGCATGCCGGACTGGAACAAGGTGAAGGTACCGCTCTTGTCGTCGGCCAATTGGGGCGGCCAAGGGCTGCACCCGCGCGGCAACTTCGAGGGCTTTGTGCGCGCGGCGTCCGACAACAAATGGCTCGAGGTGCACGGCATCGAGCACTGGACGCATTTCTACACGAACTACGGCCTCGACCTGCAGAAACGCTTCTTCGGCCACTTTCTCAAGGGCGAGGACGCCGGTTGGAGCAAGCAGCCGAAGGTGCAGCTGCAGGTGCGTCATCCCGGCGAGAAATTCGTCGAGCGGCACGAAAGCGAATGGCCGCTGGCGCGCACGCAGTGGACCAAGCTCTATATCGAGCCCGGCGGCATGACGATATCGCAGTCGCCGCAGAGGAAGGCCGGCGCGGTCACCTATGCGGGCTTAAGCGACGGCGTCACCTTCCTCACCGGGCCGCTGGAAGCGGACACCGAGATCACCGGCCCAATCGCCGCCAAATTGTGGGTGTCGTCGGCGACCGAAGACGCCGACCTGTTCCTGGTCGTGCGCGTGTTCACGCCCGACCTCAAGGAGGTCACCTTCCAGGGCGCGCTCGACGCGCACACGCCGATCGCGCAGGGCTGGCTACGCTGCTCGCACCGCAAGCTCGACAAGAAACTGACGCTGCCGTACCGGCCCTATCACACTCACGACGAAGAACAGAAGCTCAAGCCCGGCGAGGTTTACGAGGTCGACGTCGAGGTCTGGCCGACCTGCATCGCCGTGCCGAAAGGGCATCGCATCGCACTGTCGGTGCGCGGCAAGGACTATGTTTTCCCCGGCGAGCCGGGCGCCGGCGTCGAGACGCTCGGCAAGGTGTGGACCGGCTGCGGTCCGTTCCTGCACGACGATCCGCGCGACCGGCCGCCGGCGGTCTTCGGCGGCGACGTGACGCTGCACACCGGACCCAATCGGCAGGCCTATCTGCTGCTGCCCGTCATCCCCTCGAAATAGCCGCGCACAGTCATTGGAGCACGACACATGAGTTATCGTGAGGTCAGCGAGATCCGCGACGGCATGCGCATCGAATGGGACATGCCGATCGAGATGGACGACGGGCTCGTCCTGCGCTGCGACATCTTCCGCCCGCTCAAGAAGGGCCGCTATCCGGTGATCCTCAGCCACGGCCCTTACGGCAAGTGGTTGCACTTCGAGGACGGCTACAAGACCGCCTGGAAGCGCATGGAGGAGAAGCAGCCGGATGTGATGGCCGGCTCGAGCAACAAATATCAGAGCTGGGAAGTCTGCGATCCGGAGAAGTGGGTGCCGGACGGCTATGTCGTCGTGCGTGTGGACTCCCGCGGTTGCGGCCGCTCGCCGGGATATGTCGAGCACTGGTCGCCGCGCGAGACCAGGGACTTCGCCAACTGCGTCGAATGGTGCGGCGTGCAGCCGTGGTCGAACGGCAAGGTCGGCCTTTCCGGCATCTCCTACTACGCCATCAACCAGTGGCAGGTGGCGAGCCTGCAGCCGAAGCATCTCGCCGCCATCTGCGTGTGGGAGGGCTTCGCCGACTTCTATCGCGAGCTCAGCCACAACGGCGGCATCTACAACACCTTCGCCCAGAACTGGTACGACATGCAGGTGAAGACCGTGCAGTACGGTCTGGGCCACAAGGGCCATCGCAGCCGCATGAACGGCGATTGGGTGTCGGGCCCGGAAACGCTCACCGAAGAGGAGATGGGCGCCAACCGTTACGACATGGGCAAGGTGCTGTTCGGTCATCCGCTCGACGACGACTATTACAAGGCGATGGCGCCGGACTGGTCGAAGGTGAAGGTGCCGATGTTGTCGGCGGCGAACTGGGGCGGCCAGCCTTTGCATCCGCGCGGCAATTACGAAGGCTTCTTCCGCGCTGCCTCGAAGCAGAAGTGGCTCGAGGTGCACGGCATCGAGCACTGGACACATTATTACACGGACTACGGCGTCGACCTGCAAAAGCGCTTCTTCGGCTATTTTCTCAAGGGCGAGAGGAACGGCTGGGACAAACAGCCGAAGGTGCAACTCAACGTGCGTCATCCGGGCGAGCGCTTCGTCATCCGCCACGAGGACGCCTGGCCGCTGCCGTCGACGCAGTGGACCAAATTCCATTTGATCGCCGACGGCCATCGACTCGAGACGTCACCCGAGAAGAGCGCGAGCAAGGTCGCGTTTGACGCCTTGAGCGACGGCATCACCTTCCTCACCGAGCCGATGGCGGAGGAGACCGAGATCACCGGGCCGGTCGCGGCCAAGCTGCACGTGTCGTCGTCGACCGAGGACGCCGACATCTTCCTCGTGCTCCGCATCTTCTCGCCCGACATGAAGGAAGTCGTGTTTCAGGGCGCGCTCGACCCGCACACGCCGATCGGACAGGGCTGGCTGCGCGCCTCGCACCGCAAGCTCGACAAGAAATTGACGCTGCCGTTCCGGCCGTACCATACGCACGACGAGAAGCAACCCTTGAAGCCCGGCGATATCTACGAGCTTGATATCGAGATCATCCCGACATGCATCGTGGTCCCGAAGGGCTATCGCGTGGTTTTGAGCGTGCGCGGCTGCGATTACGTCTATCCCGGCGGGTCCGGCGGCAAACTGTCGAACATGAAGAACGAGTTCACCGGCAACGGGCCGTTCCTGCACAACGACCCGCGCGACCGGCCGATCTCGGTCTACGGCGGCAAAACGACCATCCATCTCGGCGGTGGCCGCGAGAATTTCATATTGCTGCCGATCATTCCGCCGCGCAAGGCGGCGCGCACGAAGGACGCCAAACAGGCGCGCGGCGCGACGAAGAAGAAGCGGCGATAAGCGACTCCACCGAAATCAAGCTTTCAAGGGAGGCCGAGCGATGCACGTCTTCAGTCTCGAACGCGAACAGGAGTGGAATCCAAAACATCACGTCGAGAAGATTCTCGGCACCGAGGCGGACGGCGATTTCACCGTCGCCTGCTGGGAACCGGGACAGATCAGCCCCAACCACTGCCATCCACACGCGACTGAGATATATTTCTGCTTTTCAGGCGGCGGCACCATGCGCACCCCGGGTCGAACGGTACCTGTGACACCAGGGTCGTTCATCGTACACCCGCCGGGAGAAGTGCATGAATATGAGAACGGTCCGACCCGCACGCTCCTGTTCCGTGTGCGCTACGGCCACGATATGCTGTCGCGGCACGTCGCCTGGCGGAACAATCCCGGATGGGCGCAGTCGGCGGAGGACGCCGCGTATTATCGACAGCATCCGGTGAACTGACCAGCCAATGCGAATCGCGGTCTTGGCGGCAGGCGGCGTCGGCGCTTATTTCGGAGCGCGGTTGGCGGTTGCCGGCCACGACGTGCATTTCGTCGCGCGGGGCGCTCATCTCGAAGCGATGCGCCGCGACGGTTTACGCGTTCTCAGCGTCCACGGCGACGCCCATCTGCCGCATCCGAGCGTGACCGACGACCCGGCGGCAATCGGGCCGGTCGATATCGTCCTGTTTGCGGTCAAGCTGTGGGACGTCGAGGACGCCGCCGCGTTCGCTCGTCCCTTGCTCGGCGCGGAAACCCGCCTGATCACGCTCCAAAACGGCGTCGACAGCTACGAGCGCGTGTCCCACATTTTGCCATCGCACCATGTCGTGCCGGGCGTCGCCTCGGTGTCGAGCGTGATCGTCGAGCCCGGATTGATTAGGCAGACCAGCAGCTTCCACGCTATCACGTTCGGGCAGCCGGACTGCGGCAACGACGCCGTGCTCGAGCGCTTTGCGGCGAGCTCGGCGCAGGCGAACTGCATCGTCAAGTTCTCGAACGACATCCAGCGCGACCGCTGGCGCAAGTTTGTGGTCTTGACCGGCACATCGGGCGCGACGGCACTGACGCGCGCGACGCTCGGCAGCATTCTCGAGGATCCCGATACCCGCAGCTTCCTGCGCGAGATCATGCAGGAGACGTTCCGTGTAGGACAAGCCGAGGGCGTAACCTTGGAAGACGGCTTCGTCGAGGAGCGGCTTGCCTTCCTCGACGCCAATGCGCCGCGCGAGATGCGCACATCCATGGCGCACGACGTGCTGCGCGGCAATCGTCTCGAAGTCGACTGGCTCAACGGCCACGTCTCTCGGCGCGGCCGCGCGCACGGCATTGCGACGCCGCGAAACGAAACTGTCTATTCGGGTTTGAAGCATCTGCG
>Ga0070679_100004289_pt1 | contig 13156 bp, 12 predicted proteins | sample KBSC63BmetaG_FD_65652 | JGI IMG/M metagenome (GOLD analysis project Ga0070679, IMG submission 65652) | Corn rhizosphere microbial communities from Kellogg Biological Station, Michigan, USA - KBS C6-3B metaG | ecosystem: Host-associated > Plants > Roots > Rhizosphere | place: USA: Michigan... | reverse complement strand
CAGCTGGAGGCGATGCTGCACGCCATCATGTCGCCTACGATCATCGAGGAGTTTGCCGAGAACAGCGATACCGACTGGGCCTATGAGATTGACGGCGTGGCCCGCTTCCGCTGCAACGCGGGCCGTGACCGGTTCGGGCCCTTCGCGGTCTTCCGGGTGATTCCCACCACCGTGCCCACGACCGATGAGCTGGGCCTGAGCCGGGAGGTGCAGAATCTCTGCTACCTCACCAAGGGGCTCGTGGTCGTCACCGGTCCGACCGGCTCCGGCAAGTCCACGACGCTTGCGGCCATGGTGGACCTGATCAACCGCACCCGGACCGATCACATCCTGACGATCGAGGACCCGATCGAGTTTGTGCACCAGAGCAAGAGCTGCCTGGTCACCCAGCGGCAGGTCGGGGTGCATACCAAGTCGTTCAAGGGCGCCCTGCGCGCGGCGCTGCGGGAAGACCCTGACGTGGTGCTGGTGGGCGAAATGCGCGATCTCGAAACCGTGTCCATTGCCATCGAGACGGCGGAGACAGGACACCTGGTGTTCGGGACCCTGCACACCACCACCGCCGCGTCCACCATTGACCGCATCATTGACCAGTTCGCCGCGGACCGGCAATCCCAGGTCCGGGTCATGCTCAGCGAATCGCTGCGCGGCGTCATCGCGCAGACGCTCTGCAAGAAGAAGGGCGGGGGCCGGGTGGCGGCGCGGGAGATCCTGCTTTCCATTCCTGCGGTGTCCAACCTGATCCGGGAGGGCAAGACCTTCCAGATTCCCAGCATCATGCAGACCAACAAGCGGGCCGGCATGGTCACGCTCAATGACAACCTGCTGGAGCTGGTGGACGACGGGCTGGTGGAACCGCAGGAGGCCTATATGAAGGCGGTGGACAAGACCAGCTTCACGGGGATGCTCAAGGCCAAGCGCCACGATGTGAGCTTTCTGGGCGACGTGGCATGAAGCCGGCTCCACGCATTGTCCTGGTGGAGCCGAAGGACCTGGTGAACATCGCGTCCACGGTGCGGATCGCCAAGAACTTCGGCATCAGCGAGCTCACGCTGGTCAATCCGAGGGAGTTCGATCCCTACCGGATCGAGGGTATTGCCCACAGCACTTCGGATCTGGTCGAGCGCATCACCTTTGCCGATACCCTGGACGAGGCACTCCGCGATGTGACGTTCGCGGTGGCGCTGTCGGCGCGTGAGCGCACCGCGCGGCGGCGGTCTGCCCGGCCCCGCGATGCGGCACCCGAACTGGTGGCACGCGCGCTGGATGGGCCGGTGGCGCTGGTGGCCGGGCGCGAGGATGCCGGGCTCACTAATGACGAGCTCGATCGCTGCCAGCTCATTGTCGCCATATCCACCAATCCCGATCACCGCTCGCTCAATCTGGCGCAGGCTGTGGCCATCATGGCCTACGAAGTCTGGGTGGCCCGCGGGGGCGACGAGCTCCCCTTCAAGCGGCCCCGCCGTGATGCACCGCCGGCCACCAAGGCAGAGCTGGAGACGCTGTTCTCCGACTGGCATACGGCGCTCGACGGTCTCGATTTCTTCAAGGCCCGCCTGGACAGCTCCGTCATGCGGTCGTTTCGCGAGATGTTTTTCCGGGCTGATCTGGACGCGCGGGAGGCGGCGTTGCTTCGCGCCGTGGGACTCGAAGTAGCCCACGCGCGCGGGCGCACGACCGCGGCAGCACGCGGCGCTCAAGAACCCGAGTAAAATACTCGGAATACGCAACCCCTTCGGGTTGTGAAAGACGTTCAGGCCGCTATACTTATGCGCGCGCGGCGGCCCTTGGGCCCATCAAGCTGCGCCCCCGTGTGAAACTTTTCACAAGACCAGGATTTACGCTCGGTCGAGGTGGGCTCGATAATGCGCAAGCTTGCGGTTATTGCGGGTGGGAGTCTGGTCGTGGTGGCCGCTGCGCTGATGGCGCTGGGCGGCACCTCCCGGGCTCAGCAGTCCACGGGGCCGGCCGAGCCGGACTCCATAGCGGCGACCCGGCTCGCCGCCTCCGACACCGCAGCGCTCCTCGGCCCACGCCAACCCATTTTTTTCCGTCACGATCTGCATGCCGGTCAGTACAAGCTGCAGTGCCAGTATTGCCACTACTCCGTCAACGTCTCCAACGAGCCGGGCATTCCCTCGCTGCAGACCTGCATGGGCTGCCACCTCGTCGTGGGCGGGAGTGATGCCGGCAATTCGGCGGAGATCGGCAAGTTGCGGGACGCGTGGAACAAGAAGCAGCCGGTCGAGTGGGTTCGTATCCATTTCCTGGCACAGCACGTCCACTTCCCCCACCAGCAGCACATCAAGGCCCTGGGCCCCAACGCGTGCGCCACATGCCATGGTGACGTGGCCCGCATGCCCCAGGTCCACAAGGTGAACAACATCAACAACATGGGCTTCTGCATCAGTTGCCACATCGAGCGCAAGGTCACCCGGGACTGCTCGGCATGCCACTACTGATGCACTCGCTGGAGTGCGATGATCCGCCGCGCGCCGAGCGCAGCGGCGTCGTCGTTTCTGTTTTCGGGAGCCGCGATGTCTGACGAAGGACTGAACCCGACGGTTGACCGCCGCAGGTTTCTCACGGTACTGGGTGTGGCGGGTGGTGGCGCGGCCGCGCTGTCCGGCTGCAGCACCAAGGCGGAGAAACTGATTCCCTACCTGGTACAGTCGGAAGATCAGGTTCCGGGTATTCCCACTTACTACGCCAGCACCTGCACCGAGTGCTCCGCTGGGTGCGGCCTGCATGTGAAGACGCGCGAGGGCCGCGCGATCAAGCTCGAGGGAAATCCCGAGCACCCGGTCAATCATGGCAAGCTCTGCGCCCGCGGGCAGGCCTCGCTGCAGGGCCTGTACAATCCTGGCCGGATCAAGGCTCCGATGGTGCGCGAGGGTGGAAGCTGGAAGGAAATCAAGTGGGACGACGCCATCGCGCGTCTCGTCGCTGCGATTCAGAAAGGCGGCGCCCCGCTTGCCGTGCTCTCCGGCGCCCCGCGCGGGACGTTCTCCGATCTCCTGGCCGATTGGACGGCGACGGCCGGCGGCAGCGTCACCCGCTGGGAGCCCCTCGACCACATTCCGATGCGCGAGGCCAACAAGCTCACCTTCGGCCGGGATGAATTGCCGGCCTACGATTTTGCATCGGCCAAGTACATCCTGAGCTTCGGTGCGGATTTCCTCGACACCTGGCACAGCCCCACCGAGAATCAGCTCGGCTATTCCAGGTCGCACGGGTTCCATGGAGACGCTGCCCGCCATGTGCATGTGGCGCCGCGGCGGGACCTCACCGGCCTGAACGCCGACGAGTGGCTCGCGGCTGCACCCGGCACCGAGGCCGCCGTGGCCCTCGCGATGGCCAACGTGGTCGCAGGCCGCCGGAGTGGTGCGGGCGCCTATGCGGGCATGCTGGCGGAGTGGACTCCTGAAGCGGCGGAGAAGGCCAGCGGCGTTCCGGCGGCATTCATTCGCCGGGTGGCGCTCGAGTTTGCGGCGCAGACGCCCACGCTCGCCGTGGCCGGCGGCATCGCGTCCCAGCATCGTGGCGCGGTGGAGCTCTGCCAGGCCGTGAACGTGCTCAATGCGGTGGCGGGGAACATTGGACAGACGGTCCGCTTCGGGGCTGACCTCGCCACCGGCGACGGACTGGCCGGCGTACAGCGACTGCTCGCTGCCATGGACGGTGGACAGGTGGGCATCCTGCTGGTGCACGAGGCCAACCCGGTATACGCCCTGCCGGCCTCGCTCAAGTTTGCCGAGCGGCTCAGGAAGGTGGCCTTCAAGGTCTCGACTGCCACATACATGGACGAGACCGCGGCGCAATGCGATCTGCTCCTCCCCAGTCTGCATTCGCTCGAGCGCTGGGATGACACCAACCCGCGTGCCGGCGTATTCGGCCTGATGCAACCGGTGATGGAGCCGGTGTTTCCCGGCATGCACACCGGCGATGTACTGCTCGATGCCTCCCGCAAGCTGGGTGGAGTCTACGCGAAGTTTTCCGCTCCCGACTTCAAGACCCACCTGCGCACTGCCTGGAACGCACGCACCGCCGATGACGCTGCCTGGCGTGCGGCACTGGCGCGCGGCGGCCTCTATGCGGAAATGGCTGCGGCACCGGCGGTCACGCCGAGCGGCAGCAGTTTTTCGGCGGCCACACCGGCGTTTGATGGCGACGGCGAGTTCGTGTTTGTCGCCTATCCACACGCCTTTCTGCACGATGGGCGGGGTGCCAATCGTCCCTGGCTGCTGGAGAACCCTGATCCGGTCACCAAGGCGACCTGGAGTCCGTGGATCGAACTGAGCGCGGCCACCGCCAGGCGGCTGGACATCCGTCGCGGCGAAGTGGTGCGGATCGTTTCGCCGCATGGTGAGATCACCGGCCCGGCGTTTCCGTATGCTGGCCTGCATGATGGCGTGATCGCGGCGCCGCTGGGATCGGGGCACACCGAGTATGGCCAGTTTGCCAAGGATCGGGGCTTCAACCCGCTGGACCTGCTGGGCGCGCCGGATGCGTCCCTGAGCTTCCTTCCGTATGCGTCCACCCGGGTGCGCCTCGAGAAGACCCACCGATACCAGGAAGTTGCCACGACCGAAGGCACGCCGCGCCAGCTGGGCCGCGGTATCGCGGAGGCAATTCCGCTGGAGTACGCCAGGAAGGGCATGACCGTCAAGGAGGCGCTCCGCGCGGAAGGCCATGCCGAGCACGAGCTGAACACCGAGGAAGAGGTGACCGCCATTCTGGGGTGGCGCGAGCGCCAGGTCGAAGGACGGAAGCTGGGCAACTACGCCGAGGTGCATCCGAGCTGGGGCCTGACGGTGGATCTGTCCAAGTGCACCGGCTGCTCGGCCTGCGTCACCGCCTGCTACGCGGAGAACAACATTCCGACCGTCGGTGAGGACCAGGTCCTGCGCGGGCGTGAAATGAGCTGGATGCGGATCGAGCGCTACTGGGAAGGCGGGGAGGGTGACGATCCACTGGAGGCCCGCTTCGTGCCGATGCTGTGCCAGCAGTGCGAGAACGCTCCGTGCGAGCCGGTATGCCCGGTCTTTGCGGCGTACCATACGGTGGACGGGCTGAACGGCCAGGTCTACAACCGCTGCGTGGGCACCCGGTACTGCAGCAACAACTGCTCCTACAAGGTTCGCTACTTCAACTGGTACAAGTACAACGAAAAGGCGTGGCCCGAGCCGCTCAACCTGCAGCTCAATCCCGATGTCACGGTGCGGGCACGCGGGGTGATGGAGAAGTGCACCTTCTGCATCCAGCGCATCCGCACCGCGCAGCACAATGCGCGGCTCGAGGACCGCGAGCCGCGTGATGGCGAATTCACCACGGCCTGCGCCCAGGCCTGCCCGTCCGAGGCCATCGTGTTCGGCAACCGCCGCGATCCGGACAGCCAGGTCGCTCAGGTGAGCCGCGACCCGCGCGGGTACCGTGTGCTCGAAGAACTCAATACGCGCCCGGCCATCACGTACCTGGCCAAGGTACTGAACCGGGTGGAGGCGTAAGCATGGCGACCGTGGCATACGGCCCCAATCTGACGCGGACCCACGCCGAGATCACCAGCGACGTCGTGGCCACGCTGTCGCCGCCGAGCCGCGGCTACCTCGCGGCGTTGTTCGGTGCGGTCGGCCTGTTCCTGATCGGGCTCATCACCTTCGTCATGCTGCTGAAGGACGGATTGGGCCACGCCGGCTACAACCCGCCCATCATGTGGTCGGTGTACATCACCAACTTCGTGTTCTGGGTTGGTATCGGCCACGCCGGCACGCTGATCTCCGCCATTCTCTACCTGTTCCGGTCGCCGTGGCGCACGGCGGTGTACCGGGCCACCGAGGCCATGACGGTTTTTGCCGTGATGACGGCGGGGCTGTTCCCGATCATCCACATCGGGCGCCAGTGGATCTTCTACTGGCTGTTGCCGTACCCGAACGCGCGCTATCTGTGGCCCAATTTCAAGTCGCCGCTCATCTGGGACGTGTTCGCCATCGGCACCTACCTGACGGTGTCCACCTGTTTCCTGGTCTTCGGCCTGATTCCGGACGTGGCGGCGGTCCGCGACCGCGCCACCGGCTGGCGGCGCGCGCTCTACAGCCAGATGTCGCTGGGCTGGACCGGGTCGGACAACCAGTGGCGGCACTTCTCGCGCGCCTACCTCTACCTGGCCGCGCTCTGCACGCCGCTGGTGCTGTCGGTGCACTCGGTGGTGTCGTGGGACTTCGCCATGTCGCTGGTGCCGGCCTGGCATGGGACCATCTTCGCCCCGTACTTCGTGGGTGGCGCCATCTACTCGGGACTCGGCATGGTCATGACCCTGCTGATCCCGCTGCGCAAGGTGCTCAAGATCGAGCACCTGATCAACGACTACCATTTTGACAATCTCGCCAAGCTGACGCTGCTCACCGGCTGCATCCTGTTCTATTCGTACTCGATGGAGTACTTCGTCGCCTGGTACAGCGGCAACACGTTTGAACAGACCACGTTCTTCCGGCGGGCGTTCGGCCCCTACTGGTGGGCCGGCTGGACCATGATCATCTGCAACGCGCTCGTGTCGCAGCTGCTCTGGTTCAAGAAGATCCGGACCAACCTGACGTCGCTGTTCGTCATCTCGATCTTCATCAACATCGGCATGTGGTTCGAGCGGTTTGTCATCATTGTCTCGTCGCTGTCCAACGAGTTCATTCCCTGGGCGTGGGACGGCATCAATCCGACCTGGGCCGACTGGGGCATCCTGGCCGGCTCCTTCGGCTGGTTCCTCATGTACTTCCTGCTCTTTGCCCGGACCTTCCCCATCGTGGCGATCCAGGAAATCAAGGAAATGATCCCGATGCCGCGCCGCAAAGGGACCGCGGGAGGGCATCACTGATGGCGCTCAAGCTCCCGGTTCCCCGTCGGCGGGAGGTGCCCGGTGTGCTCGCGTCGTTCGAGCACATTGACGCCGCCTGTGATGCCATTCGCACGCTGCGCAAGCAGGGCCGGCGCAATCTCACCGTCTATACCTCGCACCCGAATCACGAGGTCGAGGCGGCGGTGGGGCATACCAACAGCCCGGTCCGGCTCTTCACCCTCATTGGTGGCCTGGCGGGTTGTACCGCCGGCTTTGCCATGACCATCTGGATGTCCCGTGACTGGCCGCTGGTGGTCGGCGGCAAGGCCATCGGGACGGTGGTGCCGTACGTCGCCATCGCGTTCGAGCTCACCGTGCTGATCGGGTCGCTGGTGACTTTCCTCGGCATGGCACTGCTGACCTTCCCGCGGGCGGTCAGGAAGGTGGCATTCGACCGGCGGTTCAGTGACGACCTCATCGGGGTGTTCGTGCCGGCCAGCGTCAGCGAGACCGACAAGCTGAGCGACTTTTTCCGCCGTGCCGGGGCAGTGGAGGTGCGGAATGCGTAAGGCAGGCCGGTTCCTGTTCCTGGCCGCGGTGGCGCTGGGATCCAGCGGCTGCGAATACTGGTACAACAAGGTGCCGTCGCCCGATGATCTCTGGCACGTGATTCCCTGGTTTGACCACATGATTCACCAGCGGTCGGTGCACCCCTATGCGCGCGCCGATATTCCCCGGAACACGGTCGCAGGCACCGTGCCGATCACTGGTGGCGAGGCGGACTGGGAAACCGAGTTCAAGAGCGGCAAGACCACGACCGCGGACGCCCTGGTCAATCCATTCGGCCCGAACGGGTCGGGCACGGCGCTGCCGCCGGGACCGGCGGTGCCCACGTTCAATTCGACGGTGGAAGCCACCGGTGACACGCTCTATCACACCTACTGCGAGCCGTGCCACGGTAATTCGGGAGCGGCCGACGGGCCAATCTCGAAGAAGATCGGCGCGCCCTCGCTGCTGACGCCCAAGGCCAAGGCGCTGTCGGATGGGTTCATCTATTCCATGATCCGCTATGGCCGGGGCGTCATGCCACATTACGGCGACAAGGTGTACCGGCCGGCCGACCGCTGGGCGGTGGTCAACTATGTGCGGAAGCTGCAGGCCGCGGTGCCGGATTCCTCCGGCACTGCCGGAGGCCAGCCATGAGCGACGTTCGCGAACGCCTGGCCGCCCGCTCGGTGAGCGGGACTTACGGCGCGTTTCTCGGAATCGGTGCGGGACTGGCGGTGCTCGGCATCATCCTGGCCTGGCGGGGCGCGGCCATGGGTGCCAGCGATCGCGTCTGGCAGCTGATCCATGTCAATTACCTGTTCTTCACCAGTCTCGCGTTCGGCAGTGTGGGACTCGCGGCCGCGCAGAAAATTGCCCGCGCCAAGTGGTCCGGCGTGGTGCTGCGGTTCGCCGAAGCGGCCGTGGCGTTCCTGCCGCTTTCTCTGGTGATCCTGGTCTTGATCTTCGTCTTCGGATATGACGCGGTCTATGGCCCGATGCACGCGCAGCTGCATGCGCTGTCGCCCGGCAAGGCGCTCTGGCTTTCCAAGGGATTCATGTTCGGCCGGATGTTTTTCGGAACCCTGATCCTGACCTGGGTCGGCTGGCGGCTGGTGAAGCATGACATGCTGCCGGACGTCTATCTGGTCCGGAGCGCCGTGGCCGGCGGCCGGCGTTCACTGTACGAGAAGTGGAGCCGCACGTTCGACGGCTCCGAGTCGGCCGCTGAGGCCAACGAGGCGCGGGTCAGCAAGTGGGCCGCGATCTACGCCGTGGTGTACGCCATCGTCATGTCCATCCTGGCGTTCGACGGCGTGATGGCGCTCCAGCCCCACTGGTATTCCAACTTGCTGGGCGGCTACTACTTCATGGGCGCGTTCCTGGCGTCCCACATGCTGCTCGCGCTGCTCATGACGTACGGCGCGGCCAACCTTGGCATCTCCGACCTGGTGTCGCCCAAGCAGCGCCACGATCTGGGCAAGCTCTGCTTTGGCTTCACGGTCTTCTGGGCCTATCTCATGTGGGCCCAGTTCCTGGTCATCTGGTACGGCAACATGCCGGAAGAGACCGGGTTTGTCTTCGCACGCCTGTGGGGCCACTGGCTCATCATCGGCAAGCTGGTGTTCATCGGCATGTTCCTGGTGCCGTTCATCGGGCTGCTGGGCGTGGTGCCCAAGAAGCAGCCGGTCACCCTCGGCCTGTTCGCGTCGGTGAGCCTGATCGCCTTCTGGCTCGAACGCTACCTGCTGGTGGCGCCGTCGGTCTCGCCGCTGCCGGGCCCGGCTTTTGGCGTGCCGGACCTGGCGCCGACGTTCCTGCTGGCGGGCCTCTTCCTGCTGAGCTACGCGGTCTTTGCCCGCACCTTCCCGATGGTCTCACCCCGGCTGGCCATGATCACGATCAATCGCGAGCTTGGCCACCATGCGGTGGAAACGTTCGACCACGAAGACCATGAGAAGGATTTCCTGCACCAGCCGGAGATCGAGGGCGCGTAGCGGCGGGATAGTGCACAGCACAAACGGGGGGCCGGTGGAACACCACCGGCCCCCCGTTCTGCGTGGTGCCGCGTCCGCTAGCGGTCGGCGGCGTTCAGCCGGCGGATCATGGCGCGGAGCGAGTCTGCCGGCACCGACGGCGACGCCTGGATGGCGAGCATCCGGTCACCCCGGAGCATGGACATGGTCCCGTCCGACGCCGCCAGCGAGTCCTGCACCGTGGGCCAGGGCGAGCGTGATTCGGCGTGCTGCGAGGCCAGGAGCCGGGTGACGTCGGTGGCCGGGCCCTCGATGGTGCGGATGAGCTGCCCGGAGCTCAGCTGCTGCGCCACGATCATGGTGGGCCCGCCGCTGGAGTCGCCGCGCGACATCCCGATCTGCACTTCGACCACCGGCAGGCCCCGAATCCGGGGTACCGATTCTCCCCGCTCGCGCTTGGCATTGTCCCACGACAGGGTGCGCCACATGCCCTCGCCGGCAAACTCGAAATCGCTGGTGGGGAGGCGTCCGGTGGAAAGCCGGGTGCCGACCGGCTCGGTGGGCGACGGATCCGCCAGCGTATCACCAGCCGCGATGGCGCGGTCCGATGCATCAATGGCCCGCTCGGCCCGCTCGGCCTGCGCGCCTGGCACAGATGACCGGACCAGAGCCGACTCGGGCCGGGTGACCGGAGCCGCAGCATGAAATGCTGCCGGTTGCTGGCCGGTGGACGTGCGATGCGTCTGCACCGGAGCCGGCCGCAACTGGGCCAGATTTGATTCCGCTGGCAGCGGGCGATGAGTGAGCGCCTGCGCGCCCCAGCCCAGCCCCAGGGCCGCGACGATACTTGCCGCCCAGAGGCCGATCTGGCGGCGAGCGGTGCGCCGGCTGCGCCGCTCCTCCGCCTGGCGGGATAGCACGCCCCACGAAGGCGGGATCCGGTCCCGTACCGGTGTCAGGCTCGACAGCAACGCCGTGGTCCGGTCGCGCAGCGCCGCAATGCCGTCACGCTCGCCACGGCAAGCGCCGCAATGCGCGAGATGGCTTTCGATTTCGACGCACTGCGACCGGCTCAGGGCCTGGTCGAGATACGAATGGAGTTCGTCTTCAGGAATGTGCCGCATGGTCCTGCGCATGTTGAGTGTCGTAAGCCTCGACCAAGCGCTTGCGTGCCCGTGCCAGTGTCGTTCCTACCGCACCGACCGCGAGGCCGGTCTGGGATGCAATCTCCGGGTAGCTGAGCCCGGCATCCCAGAGCAGCAGCACTTCCCGGTCCCTCGGCGTCAGCGCGGCAAGCGCCTCCCGCACCGCTTCCATCTGCTCGTCATGCTCGACGGCTTCGTCGGCCGCCTGAATGCGTGACGGACCAGGGGTGGGGTCGGTGGAGAGCAGGGTCAGGTGCTTCCGGCGCCGGATGGCCGACCGCGCCTCGTCCCGAGCCAGGTTGGCGGCAACTGCAAATACCCAGGCGCGGGGCTTCTCCGGCTTGTGCTGGAACAGCCGCAGGAAGACCTCCTGGGCAAGATCTTCGGCCCGGTCTGCGTCCCACACCTTCCGGTACAGGAAGCGGACCACCGCCGTGTAACTGGTCTGGTACAGACGTTCCAGTTCGTCCACGCGTCTCATCCGGGTAGTGACGGTCTATAAGACGTTTCGCAGGGCCAACCTATGCACACGTCAGGCGGATTTTCGCTTGGGCCGGGCAAAGACGCAGCCGGGGTGGAGGACCTGCTTCTTGGGCGGCCAGTCAAAGCAGAGGTCCGGCTTGGCTGTCCGGCCATCGGTCCGGGTCCGCCCGTGCAGCGTGCAGTTCACCCCGCCCGGCTCAAGGTATCCGCAGGCCGAAATCATCTCCACCCCGATGGAAAAGTCGCCCTCGCGCTCGATCTTGCACAGGTAGGGCGACTGGCGCGAGCGTATGAGCGACTCGAGGCGCTTTTGCGCCGGAGTGCACATGATCTCCACCTGCAGATCCCTGCAGCAGGCTGCGCCCCGGGTGTGGTCCGCCGTCTGGCAGGGCGCTCCCTCGCAGGGATTCTCCGACGCCAGGACCGGAAGGGCGCGTCGCGCCGGCACAGGTAGCTGGAGCCGCCGGTTGACCAGTTTCCGGCGCTCCACGACCCGGAACTTGTCTTTGCCCAATTGACGGGGCTGGATGTCATGGGGGTCGGCCGGCATGGCTCCGGCGAACCCATGAGCAGCGCAGGAGGCGGTCCCGTCGTCGCCAGCCTTGAGGAACCGGCAGCGCACATGAAGCAGGGCATCGGCGTACAGGTCCCCGCCATCTTCCCAGAGGTTCAAAAATGTGATATTGCCGGTATGGCCCAGCAGCCAGGTGGCTTCGTGGTCCAGGGATTCATCGCCTTCCGTCAGCGATCCGATCCGCAGGGTGACTTTCAGCCGGCGGCAATGGGCGCCGAGCCGGTGGCATGGCGGTGGTGGTGTGGGCACGCGGTGGTGGTGGCTCCGAGTTCGGGACTCCCGATTCGACTATGTCCAATATATACTTGTGAACTGCTTCACAAGGTATTATGCCGCAGGGTGCGGCCCTGGAGCAGGGTATGAACAATCATCGTTCGGGGAGGCGATTCAGCAATGCGCGTGACTTCGATGGTGGCGGCGCTGGCAGTGGTGCTGGCGGCGTGCGGTGGCGAGAAGAAGGCTGACAATTCGCAGGCGGCAGTGCCGGACTCGGCGGCACCTGCGGCGACCGCGACGGCGGCCACCGGCACGACGCACGACGTTCAGATGACCATGGTTGACGGTGAGGCCCGGTATGTGCCGGACCAGATCACCATCAAGCCCGGTGACGCCGTGCGCTTCGTGAATGGCGAGGGCGGTCCACACAATGTGCACATCTGGGCGGACAGCATTCCGGCCGGCGCCGAGAGCGCCATCAGCTTGGACAAGCAGCTTTCGCCGCTGGTGTCCGAGATGCTGGTTGAGCAGGGCGCGACAGTGACGGTGACGTTCGCAGCGACTGCACCGAAGGGACAGTATGCCTTCACCTGCGATCCGCATGGTGCGATGGGCATGCATGGCAAGCTGACCGTCGAGTAACCGCTCGAGGTTGCTGCTGACGGACGGCGAGGAATGCAGATTCCTCGCCGTCCTTTTTCATGCCCATCACGCCACTCGGCGCCCCGCCTCCCCGGCCAGGACGCCGATCCCCAGCCCGGCCAGCGCATCCACCGCGTAGTGCATCTGGCAGTACACCACCGCCACCAGCAGCAGCCCGGTTGGCACCAGCAGCAGGAGACCCAGTCGTCGTGAGCTCTGCCAGCCGGCAAGCAGGGCGGCGACGGTGCCGGCAACGTGGCTCGATGGGAAGGCGGCCCCGAACGAACTGCCCTGGCTCAATGCGTCATATACCCATCGTGCGGTGAGTGTCTCGACGAAGGGCCCGCTCGGCCGGGGGAAGGCGTAGTAGGGGCCCGCCACCGGCATGAAGATGAAAAAGAGGTAGCAGATCACGAAAGCCGCCATCACGCTGAACACAAACCGGCGCAAGGCGTGGAGCTGCCGGTGGGCGGCAAACCAGAATGCCGGCATCACCAGAATCGGATAGTATGCCAGATAGGCGCCGTGCAGCACGAACGACCAGAACAGGCTCGGCGCCGAGCGCCACCAGTCCCGACTGGGCTGGCCGCCAAAGAGCGCGAATTCCCACTGCTGCACCAGCCCGTCGTGCACGACACGCCCGGCGTTGAGTACGTCGAGCTCGCTGTACAGCCCCGCGAGCAGGATGAGTGGATACAGTTCGGCGATCGAGCGGCCCACGCGGCCCAGCCCCGGCGTCCGCACCAGC
>Ga0070679_100004288_pt1 | contig 13159 bp, 5 predicted proteins | sample KBSC63BmetaG_FD_65652 | JGI IMG/M metagenome (GOLD analysis project Ga0070679, IMG submission 65652) | Corn rhizosphere microbial communities from Kellogg Biological Station, Michigan, USA - KBS C6-3B metaG | ecosystem: Host-associated > Plants > Roots > Rhizosphere | place: USA: Michigan... | reverse complement strand
AATTTCACAAAACCCAGGCTGCCAATCACCGCCAGAACAACAGCCAGCATGAAGCCCATTCTTTTCAGCATGATTTCCCTCTTAAAATGAACGACGTATTAACATCACGATCTCGACCAAGTGGGAGCGCGAAAATTTAGCTGCGCTGCTTTCTCAAAGTTGATGAAGTTCGAGGCTGGCGGAATGTCCTGGTTGTTACTGGCAGCTTGTAAGGCGCGCACCCGCGCCTGCTCCACTTCACGCGGGCTGGCGCCCAGGAGCGCCGCACATTCGCGTACGGCGTAACCTTCCAGCACAGAGATCACGAACACAAACCGCTGGATGCGATCCAGCCGAAAAAGCCAGCGTGCCGATGAATTCAGCTCCAAAGCAACAGCTTCCACGCCGGTCTCCAGCCCGCCATTCATCGGGAACCGAACCGGGTCAAGCAGACGGATCGCGCTTTTGATGACAGCGCGTCTGCTCCACGAGCGGGCCCACTCCGCGAAGACGGCGGTTCCCGTCCGGCAGTCGTTCAGAGCAGCCTCGAAGCACTGCTGCGCCAGGTCATGGCTGGCCGTGAGACACAGCGCCAGCGTGTAGAGACTATCCATGTCTTGCCGGAAGATGGCACAAAAGGCTTCGATTGAAGCGTATCCGCGAGAGCGCTGAATGGGCGCAGCACCAAGACTGTAAGTCGTGCTTTTCATGATTGTCTCCGATCCTTTCTTGCGTGCTCCCCACGCCTGCGTTCGAGTTGCTTCACAACGTGTCTTGTCAGGACGCCACGGCAACAGTTGAACGTCGCACCTTCACGCATCATCTCCAGGAGAAGGTTTTCGCCGTGCTGGCTGATCACGGTAACGTCCTTGAGATCGATCCTTACCTTGCCTTGCTCCACCATGCGCTGTGCCTCAGTCCAGCTCTTTTCGAGCTCGCCGACCCAGGGATCTATCAACTTGCCTTCAACGACCAGAGTCCGCTGGTCTCCGTAATCTTTTGTCGTTATCTTCAACATGTCTTTACATGGAGCAGATACAGCAAGGCCCGTGCCAAATGCAGAATTTGAATGACATCACGGGAAGCCGTTGAAAGAGAAGGAACTTGAGAAAAGGCGGACTGAGAAGCCCGAGGAAAAGTGTCGAGAAGAGTCGTCGATGACGTCGACAGGTGTCGAAGGTTTACGACACCTGTCGAGCGGAGATGCTGATGCCGAGTTTTTTCATTCGAGAGATCAGGGTTGTGCGTTTGAGCCCAAGCCGCGCCGCTGCGCCGTTCGGTCCGCCTACCTGTCCATTGGACTCATTCAGGACGCGAACAATCTGATCGCGCTCGCTGGATCGGACGATCTTCGGCGCCGCCGACTTAGCGTCGCCGTTCTTCAGCTCGTCCAATGGGAACTGCAGCGTGGCTCCGCGCGTCAGAATCACGGCGCGCTCTACGAAGTTTTCCAGCTCACGGATGTTGCCTGGCCAATGCCATCCCATGATCTTGTTGAGCGCAGCCGAAGGTATGGAGTCGATCTGCTTTTCCATCCGCCGGGCATATTTCTGGGTGAAGTAACGGACCAGCAATGGAATGTCTTCAGGGCGTTCCCGCAACGGCGGAATGTGGATGGGAAAAACGTTAAGCCTATAATAAAGGTCATTGCGGAAGTGGCGATCTGCCACCATCTTCTCCAGATCGCGGTTGGTCGCAGCCACCAGCCTCACATCCACACGCTTGGTTTGAGTGCTGCCCAGGCGCTCGAATTCCCGTTCCTGAAGTGCGCGCAGAAGTTTCGGCTGGATCTCAAGCGGAATATCGCCGATTTCGTCCAGGAACAGGCTGCCGCGATCCGCCAGTTCCAGGCGGCCGAGTTTCTGGGAGATCGCACCCGTAAATGCGCCTTTTTCATGACCAAACAATTCACTTTCAAGCAAGCCCGTGGGTATCGCGGCGCAGTTCAGCTTCACAAAGGTGCGGTCCTTACGGCGGCTGTTCTCGTGAATGGCACGCGCAATCAGCTCTTTGCCTGTCCCGGTTTCCCCAAGCAAGAGCACGGTAGAGTCGCTGCTAGCCACGGTTTCAACCATCCGCAGGACGTGTCGCAGCGCCGAACTCTGGCCTACGATACCTTCATAATCGAGTTCGCCACGGATTTCGTCTTCCAGATACAGCTTTTCCTGTGCGAGTTTCTCCTTAAGTTCTGCGATTTCCTGATACGCCAGTGCGTTCTCCACTGCGATCGCCACCTGCCGCGCGACCTGGGTAAGAAAATCGATTTCATCAGAGCTGAAAGGAACCGGCGCAAAGCGTGACAGAGCCATCACTCCGAGCGTTCGATCACGACTCGTGAGCGGCAAGAAGCACCCTGACTTTAACCCTTCGCGTATCGCCTGATTGGTGCAAGCCTCCGGACAATCCCTTTGTATTTGCGGCTGGCCGCGCAATTCGACTTTCCCGCTCCGAAATGCCTCGCCCAGAGGCGAGCCCTCGATAGGGATGCGAGTATCTTCGGTCAGCAATCCTTTGCTCGCCGGGAAATCAAGCGCGTAAAACCGGAAGTGACTCTTTTCGGGATCGGGGAGCGCCACACCCGCAGCATCGCATTTCATTACGCGACGAACGTGCGCAGCGACTTCGCGCAACAGGTCACGAAGCTCCAGATTCGAGACCACCCGGTTCGTGAGCTCCAACACAAGCTCCAAGCGCTCATTTTTGCGTTCAAGTTCGGACCGGGCGTTCTGAGAGGCCTCTATATTCAATGCGCTATCGATCGCCAAAGCCAGATGGTCAGCCACAACGGAGAGGAACTCAACTTCCTCGGCAGAGTACGCGCCAGGCTGGGATGTGCCCGTGGCAAAAACTCCGATCCGGCGATGCACCGTGCTTAGGGGCAGTACACAAGTTGAGCGGACACCAAAATTGCGAAAAAACTCCCGCAGGCGCGGATAACGGGTCTCATAATCCCAGTCATCGATGATTACCGGCTTCTGGTTTTCGTAGACCCATGCAGTGGGGGTTTCATCAGCCTCAAATTGCACGGTGACCTCATGGTTTCGGCCTGGTGCATCCAACATGCGCCACTCAACAACGTGTGTCGCGCTATTGATAATATTAACGATGACGTAGTCAAACGATATGAATCGACGCAACTCGCTTGCAAAACGCTCCCGAAACGTAGCAATGTCACGATAGCCGGCGATTGCCGTTATTGCCCGAAGCAGATCCTCATAGCGGTGGATCGACTTCTGACCAGAAGATAAGAGGACGGGTTGCACATTGGTCGCCATGACAGGTGCCGTAAATCTCCTCCGGGGGTTTAGACCTTGGTTTTGTCTGATTTACACAAATGACGGAAGGATTCAGACAAAATTCCGTTCCGTGTGGATTTCCTGGCTGGCCGGCCGACATCATGCAGCCATCGAGCCCTTTGATCCCCACAGATCCGAATCTTCGGGTCGCCTGATCAGCTTCCCGGGTGGTACTCCCGTTCGGTGTGTCCTTTGAGTTGTTCGCGGTAGAAGTAAACCTCGCGCAGTTCGCCCTTGCTGTATCGTACGGCCTCGTCATCGAAATGACGGTTCTTTGGATGGCCGCTTTCACCTCCGGCGGTCACGGCTTTTGCGCGGATGCGATCACCGAACTCGACCACCGCGACAAAGCTGTTCCCGCTGGTGCCGTACCACTTCTTTGTATTGGGATATGCTTTGGCCCCAAATGACGCCAGCGATCCCCAGATTCCCGAGGTGAAACCGACGGGAATGCTCGGGTCCGCATCATTGAACGTCGGGTCGATATTGTCGTTCACGCGCTGGAAACGGTTGATGTCTCCCCATGCGGTCTTCCATGTACCGAATGAGGCCTGGATTTTGTCGGAAGCCGCAGCAAGAGCCTCCAGCAGCATTTCCGGCGACGCCTTGCCGGCAACATAATCTTCTATGGACACGCCGGCCTTCTTGGCGCCAGGGCGTACACGATGCTGGATCTCCTCAGCCCAGAATATGGCCAGAGAAGTCGGGACGGAGCTGATGGACCAGCGGTGGTCCCACGTACGAAGCGCTGCGATCTGCTCGGCTAGTCTTTGTTTGAACGGGCTTGAAGACGGTGCATCGTCCCAGGCTTTGAGCAAGGCGGGCAGCGGCTTATCAAACCATGTGAGATAGCTGTCATAGGCCGCAGCCATGAGAGAGTCCAACGTGAAATCTTTCTTGCTTTCCAGGACCCTGATCGCGTGCAAGCCGCGGGCTGTCTCGCCTCCCATCTCTACGTAGGCCGGATAATCTTCCTTTTTCGGGCTGCTCGGCCCCGCAGAAGACCATGGCCAGTTATTGGAGTTGTACAGCCAGCCGCTCTTTGGATTTAGCAGATGCGGCGTTTCGTCAATCGAAAGAAGTCCCTGCCAATCCGTCTCTAGATTGCTGCCGTCCACTGGCTTGGTGAAATCGAATTTGGTGTCGCGTTTGGGGATAAAGTTTCCATGGAAGTAGGCGATATCGCCGTCTGTATCGGCAAAGATGGTGTTGTTTGAGGAGTTGGCCTTGAGTTCCATCGTTTTCCGGTATGACTTGTAGTCCGTGGCTTTGGTGCGCAGGAATGATTCGCTCAATGCCTCAATCGGCTTCTGCATCAGCCGGATGCTTACCCACTTGCCGTGCTCTTCGCGAATCACGGGCCCATGTTGGGTAAAGTAGGCGGTGATTGCCTTTTGAGCCATCCCATGGTCGGTCTTGTAGGGGATGGTGATGTTCCGCACGATCACAGGCCGTTCTTCATTGCCGTACTTGTAGTAATAACGATTGTCTTTTTTGGTGACGGTTTCCAGATACTCGTCCACTGCGTCCACGCCGCTGGATGTGTGCATCCAGCCAACGTGGGGATTAAATCCCTGGTAAATGAAAAACTGTCCCCAGGTTGACGCACCGTAGGCGTCCAGGCCTTCCTTGCTCACCATTTGCAACTCGGAACGGAAGAAAAACGACGTATGCGGATTGATGAGCAACAGCGCGTGGTGACCGGCCGTGTTTACGGGCGCTATAGCCATGCCATTCGAGCCGGTGGGCTCAACGATTTCGTCATCGATCGTGGGCATAGACACGCGGGCAGATTGGTGTGCGGGACCGTTGCCGTAAAAGGCTTCGAGTTGCGTGAGATTCACACGCTCGATGTCTCCGCCGATGCTCCCTTCCGTGAAAGAAAGCGCCATCCACGGCTCGAATCGGGTGATGACTCGCGGCTTCACTTCAGGATGCGTATACAGGTAGTAGTTGAGACCGTCGGCAAAAGCGTTCATCAGCTTTTGCAGCCACTCCGGACTTTTCGTGTATTGCTTCTTCAAAATCTCAGGATCAATGAACAGCTTCATCCGCAAGTCCTGGTAGATTTTGGACTCGCCCTCTGCTTCAGCCAGCCGCCCCATGGCGTTGATATAGTTCGTCTCAACGCGATTGAAGTCGTCCTCAGCTTGCGCATACTCTGCGCCGAAGACAGCATCGGCGTCGGTCTTGCCGTAAACATGCGCTATGCCCCAGTCGTCACGAATGATTGTGACGTTTGCGGCCTGCTGCTTCCAGCGCGCGATCTCCTTTTCCTGAGGCTCTGAAGCAAAAGAGCTGCGGGAAGCCGCCAGAAGAATAATGAGCGTCAGGATGAGGGCAGAGCTTGGCCGCAAGAGGGCCTTCTCTTTCATGAGCAACTTCCTTCGTTGGGAAAGGGTATGAGAGGAATGGATTTGCACGCGACATCTTACCAAATCGCGGCTTGGCAGCTCTCATTGCACAAATGTGCCGAAAAACGCGTACCTGTCGGACGCCTTTCCCGAATCTCTGGTTATGGCACACGAGTACTTCCGCCATAATCATCCGCTTCTCGTATGAGATGAGATCAGCTACGCGACTCATAAGCTGCGGTGGTTCTTAAGCCTTTCTGATTAACGATTCTAATCAGCCATTAACCTGCTCCTAATACGTCGTAGTCAGAGTGAATCGCGCTACGACGCGGTGCTTCCGGCCCATTCAGATAATGGTGACGCTTTCGGTTACCTCCTTCCGGCTGTGTGGTGTTTCCTGCCTTCTTTGTACTCCTGAAAAATCTCGAGAACCGTAAAGAGGGCGTTAATGCACAGCAATACCTTGCGAACACGTTGCTACCGGAGCGCGGTGCTCCTGGCAATGCTTGCGATCGTCTCGCTCGCCGCGCAGGCGCAACGAACGATTAATGATGCGGACCGGGTCACGTTACACGGCAATACCCATCCCCTGGCACGCGCGGAATTCGATCGCGGCTCTGCGAATGCGGCCACGGCAATGAACAACATGGTCCTGTCACTTGCGGTGCGCCAAGATGCCCAGGCGCAGTTGCAGCAGCTTCTGGCCGACCAGCAGAATCCCAGCTCTCCCAACTTCCACAAATGGCTCACGCCGCTTGAATTCGGCATGCGATTTGGTCCCACAGACCAGGACATCGCCGACGCAACCAGCTGGTTGAAGTCTCAGGGCTTCCGCATTGAAGAAGTTGCGAATGGAAGAATGTGGATCAATTTCAGCGGCGACGTGCAAAAAGTACAGCGCGCTTTCCAGACGCAGATTCACCAATTCAGCGTGGATGGCGAAATGCACCACGCCAACACAACGGACCCAACCATCCCGCGCGCTCTTAGCGGACTGGTTAACGGAGTGGTCTCGCTGAATGACTTCCCCAAGAAGCCCAACAGCACGGGGACGCAGCTTCCACCTGACTTTACTGCCGGCAATGGCGCGCACTTTATCTCTCCGGCTGATTTCGCTCTCATTTACAACGTAAATCCACTCTACAACGGCGCTCCGGCGGTTGACGGAACCGGGCAGACGATCGCGATCGTGGGCCGCTCGGACATTAACCTCGCCGACGTCCAGTTCTTCCGCAGCTTCTTCGGCCTGCCGTCAAACGATCCGGTCTTTATCAACAACGGTCCGGATCCCGGTAACCTGGGTGGCGGAGAAGAAACAGAAGCCGACCTGGATGTGGAGTGGACAGGCGCGGTGGCCAGGAACGCGACTATAAAGCTCGTGATCTCGCAGTCCACGCTCACAACGGACGGCGTGGATCTTTCCGCACAGTACATTGTTGACAATAACGTAGCGCCCATTATGACCACGAGCTTTGGCCTGTGCGAAGCTTTTCTCGGCACAACGGGTAATGGCTTCTGGAATAACCTGTGGGCACAGGCGGCTGCCGAAGGCATCACGTCTTTCGTAGCGGCGGGAGATAGCGGAGCCGCGGGTTGCGACCCAACAAGCTCGACGCTTGGCTCGTTACAGGCAGTGAACGGCCTCAGCTCGACGCCCAACAACATTTCCGTGGGCGGCACTTTGTTCAACGAAGGCACAGGCACATTCTGGTCAACGACCAACAACCCGGCTGATCAATCGTCGGTATTGAGCTATATCCCGGAAGTTGCGTGGAATGAAAGCGGCGCAACTGCTGGTGGGAGCAACTTGCGATCCACAGGTGGCGGTCCCAGCAGTATCTATCCCAAGCCTGCATATCAAGCAGGCCCGGGAGTACCGGCGGACGGGCTGCGCGATATTCCTGACGTCGCGTTGACATCCGGCGGCCACGATGGCTACCTGATCATTCAGGGACACACCGCGTCAGCTTCGGGGCTCGGAGTGGTAGGGGGCACCTCCGCGGCTTCGCCCTCCTTCGCGGGTCTCATGGCCCTCGTCGTTCAACAAACGGGCTCTCTGCAAGGCAATGCAAATCCGGTGTTCTACCAGTTGGGACAAAACCAGGCTGCGGGCGGGGCCGTGGTGTATCACGACATCACCAGCGGAAATAACAGCGTGCCCGGCGTTACCGGGTTCAGCGCGGGCGCAGGTTACGATATGACCACCGGCTGGGGCTCGGTGGATGCCAACGCTCTTGTAACCTCGTGGGCTGCAAGTTCCATACCTGACTTTGGTGTGGTCGCAAGTCCAGCATCCCAGACGGTTAACCAGGGCAGCACAACCACCTATGCGGTCACGGTTACTGCGATCGCGGGTTACAGCAATGTTGTGAGTTTGAGTGTGAGCGGCCTTCCGGCCGGCGCCACTCCGACTTTCACTCCTGCGTCGGTCACTGGCTCTGGCACTTCGTCGCTGGCCATCAGCACGGCGAGCACAACGCCCGCGGGCAGTTATGCCCTGACCATCACAGGAACCGATGGCGTGTTGACCCACACTGCGTCAGTCACGCTCGTCGTCAATCCGGTTGATTTCAGCCTTAGCGCTACACCGGCACAGCAATCGATTCCGATCGGCGGCACAGCCAACTACACGGCAACCGTGAGCGCGATCAACGGATACGCGGGCACGGTAAGCTTCAGCGTAAGCGGCTTGCCTGCCGGCGCCACGCCCGCCTTCAGCCCTGCTTCAGTGACCGGCTCAGGAAGCTCAAGCCTGAGCATTACCACAACCGTTGGCACAACTCCTGCGGGAACTTATGCTTTAACGATCACGGGTAGTGACGGTGTGCTGACACACAGCGCTTCCGTGACCCTGGTTGTAAACGCAGCTGATTTCAGCCTTACGGCCACACCCATTACTCAAACGGTGTTGAATGGCGCAACGGCGAGTTACACGGCGACGGTGGCCGCTCTGAACGGATACGCGGGCACGGTCAGCTTTAGCGTAAGCGGCCTGCCCGCCGGCGCCACTCCTACCTTTACTCCTGCTTCGGTGATTGGCTCGGGCAGTTCAAGTCTGAGCATCACCACAACGGCAGGAACCACTCCTAATGGCAGCTTCCCGCTTACGATTACCGCGACCGACGGAGTCCTCACCCATTCTGCGAATGTTACGTTGACCGTGGACAATTTCTTCATCTCGGCTGCGCCGGCTTCGCAGACGATCATCCAGGGCCAGCCGACCAGCTATTCGGTTTCCCTCACTACCGCAGCGGGGTATGCCGGAACCGTAACGTTTAGCGTCGCGGGGCTGCCTGCAAGCGCACTTGGTACGTTCAGTCCTGCCAGCCTGACTGGGTCTGGAACGTCGACCTTCAACATAACCACCTCGCTCAGCACTCCTGTGGGAACATATCCGTTAACGATTTCCGCCAGTGATGGAGTCAGTACGCAAACAGCTTCGGTCACGCTTGTGGTCAACTCCGCGGCCGATTTCAGCCTGACGATCTCACCTTCGTCACAGTCTGTGATTGCAGGCCAGAACATTGGCTATGGAGTCACTGTGAATGGTGTGAACGGATTCACCGCTCCAGTCAGCCTGAGTATCAGCGGGCTGCCGGCTGGAGCCACTGCTACTTTCAACCCGTCTACTGTTAGCGGATCAGGACTCAGTTCGCTTTCAATCGTGACCGCAGCCAACACGCCGGGAGGCAGTTACACGTTGACTGTAACGGGAACGAGCGGAGCCTTGGTGCACAATGCCACTACGACGCTGATTGTGCTGGCGCCTGATTTCTCGTTGTCGGCATCGCCAACGTCGCAGGAAATCATCGTTGGCCAGAACACCAGCTTCGCCATCACGCAAACGGCCCTGAACAATTATCAAGGCACGGTGAGTTTCACGGTGTCGGGTCTGCCGAGCGGCGCAACCCCGACCTTCAGCCCGGCTTCGCTGACCGCCTCAGGAAGCACGACGCTCTCGATTACAACGAGCGCGAGCACGCCTCCGGGAACGTATCCGTTGACGATAACAGGGACGGATGCGCTTACGTCACATTCGATCTCGGTGACTCTTGTGGTGGATGCAGTTCCGACAGCCGATTTCATCATCTCGGCGCCGGCCGCGATCACAGTGAAGCGCAACTCCAGCGGTTCTGAGACCGTTACGGTTACAGGGATCAGTGGATTCACCGGAACCGTGAACCTGACGATCTCGGGCGTGCCGTCATTGGTTACTGCCACTCTGGCTCCGACTTCGGTGACGGGCAGCGGCAGCTCAACGTTAACTTTCGTGGTGGATCATCGTGCCCAGCAGGGCGTCTATCACATGACCGTCACCGGAACGAGCGGACCTCTGGTCCACTCAACGCCTGTGACTTTAACCGTCAACTAAGTCCAAGAAGCTATGGGCCGCTTGCAGCGAACTGTTCCAGCGGCCCATAGATTTGGCCTTAAGTTACAGAGTGTCCAGCTACCTCTTAGTTGTTTAAGATTATATAGACATCGATTATTTGTGGTTTTATGAACGTTAATCTATACGGACCTAGATTCTTAAAGACTTTAATCTGACCTCAATACGCTTCTAATTGGCTCAAGTTTTAATCTTAGAACTATTTGGCGGAAATCCGCCAAGAATGCGGCGTGGCTTGTCCTTCCGGATGATTCCCTGCCACGCTGCTAAAAAAGAGCCCTCGACGTGCTGCGCAGGCCATGGATGCAGCATGCCCAGGCTACGGATGATGCCTTATCCCACTTTTGAATAGCTCCTGGAGCTGACGCCCGGGAGGGGAAAGGTACTTTATGACATCCTCCGCACGGACAGCAGCCGCGAATGGCGGCCTCTTCTGTGGATTACTTTCTGGTCGCGCTTTTTTCGTCATGCTGGCGCTACTTGCGCTCACGCTGCCGGCTGCCGCCCAGACCGCCGTCAATCCCCCTACAAACACGATTTTGTTTTCCGGACAGGACGCGAACAGCATCAACACCGGTCCTCTGGGCGGCATCGTTCTCCAGGGCTCGGCAATCAGCGTGTTCACCGGATTGCCGGTGCGTCACCTTTGGGTCGCTGACACATTCTCCAGTATCTGCCGCATGGATCCTGAACTCGGTGCGCCTGGGCCCTATGACATCAACCGTTCCACCTGCGCATTCTCAGTCCTGCGCGGTGGTGGGGCCATTCCTCTGGGCGGACAGATGGCCTACGATCCCGGGCGCAACTGGCTCTATTACACAGATAACAATACCGCCAGCATGGGAGTCGTGCGCGTGAAGTGGGACCCGACGGCTGATAGCGGTCATGGTCTGCTTGACTTCAGCAATGGCTTTACGCTCGCGGGTGGTTTCTTCGCACGGAAAGGGCCCTTCATCGGTGGCACCGGATGTCCCTATCCGGGACCGGCGGCACGCCGGGCGCTCCCCAATGGCGCCGTTCTAGATCCGCTCGGTAACCTCTGGGTCGGCTTTGCTGATGGTGGTGAAATCCTCCGCATCAACAGCCCGGGTACTGCGGCCGAATTTGGATTCGGTTCCTGCGACCAGTTCGTTCAGCTCGTTGCTACTTCTCCGGACGGAGCCATCACCAACGGTCTGGCGTTTATCGGTCACGATCTCTGGTCCGGCGACGGCACTTCGCCGTTTGTGATCCACAACGCGGACACTACCTGTCTGGTTCCGCCAAATGCAGCTTGTACCACTGCCAACGGAACAGTTGTACCGACACTAGCTGCCGTGGGCGCAACCAACGCGCTTGAGAGTGACCAGAAATATCCCGCGACCAACGGCAACAATCTTTATTTCGGCGCTGGAGCCCAGATTGCCTGGGTAGGCAACGCATCCGCTCCAACCGCGGCACAGACTCTTGATGTCACCTACCTGAACACCGGCGCTTTGGTCGTCAATCCTCCGCTGGCCGCAATCAGCGCGATGGGCGTTGACACCACAGATCCGGCGAACCAGGTGGTGTACTCGGCGGAAGATCCGATTATCCTCATCAATCCGCTAGCGATCGGTAACGCCCGCTGGTGGCAGACAACACAGCCTCCGGCTGCTCCGGCGGCTCCCGGAGTTCCGTTGAACGTGGTTGCCGTGGCCGGCAACGCGCAAATCAGCCTGAGCTGGAGTCCTGATCAGGTGGCTCAACAGGTTACCAGCTACACGGTCCGCAACAGCTTCATCTCTTCGGGCGCCCCGATTGCGGACATCACCGTGAATCCTGGCCCCGGCGGCGTTTTCCCGCCGACCTCAATCGTGATCCCCGCGACGAATGGCGTTTCCTACGCATTTGAAGTTGCTGCTTCCAACGCAAACGGAACCAGCGCCTTCTCAGCGCAGAGCAATATCGTTACGCCGCCGGGACTTTCCGTCCCGAGCACTCCAGGACCCGTGACAGCGCAGGCTGGCGACACCCAGGCTCTCGTTACCTGGACCGTTTCTTCGAGCGCTCCCGGTACACCGATCACCAGCTATACGGTTACCAGCAATCCTGGCGGACTCACGGTTACGGTTCCGCCTCCGGCGTTCGGCTCCAACACGCAGAGTGTGGTGTTTGGTGGGCTGACGAACGGCACTGCCTATACCTTCACAGTCCACGCGACGAACATCGCAGGCGATAGCGCTGAATCGGCTCCTTCGAACTCAGTGACACCGTCGGCCGCATTTCTGCCAACCGTATCAGCAACTATCAGCAAACCGCTGGATCCGACCTCGACTCCGGCTCAGCTCACCTTCACGATCACGGTTACAAACACCTCAAAGTTCCCGGCGACCAACATCAACGTTACCGATACGTTGAACACGATTCCGGCCAACATCTCGCTGATTACGCGCGATGCCACCGGGTTGGTCACCGTATCCACTACGACCACTACCCAGTTTGCTCCGAACATGACCGTAGTTGTGGCCGGGGTGACCGATCCCTCGTTTAACGGAACATTCACGATCGTGAATACTCCTACGACGAGTACCTTCACGTTCCAGCAGCCCGCGGCGCTTGGCGTGGCTTCCAGCAGTCTCGGAACCGCAACGCTCCAGCCACTGGCGAACGTCATCTCTATCCAGACTGGCCAGGGTACCTGCACAGCGGCTGGGCCGGGCGTAGTGACGTTCTCCTGCAACATCGGTGAATTGGATCCGGGCGCGGTCGTCCGCATCCCGTTCATCGTCCAGATGCAGAACCAGAGCATCACGAACTCGGTAGTGGTGAGCGGCACCGATTTCGCCGGTACATCATTAGCGCCGAGCTCAACCAGCGTCACAACCAATGCGCCGACGTTCGCGAGCACCACTACGACCACTGATCTTCAGGTCTCTGGTTCGGCGGCCAACGGCGGGCCGACGGTGACCGGGACACTGCCAACGGGAGCACCGGATAGCTACAGGTGGCAGATCCGCAATGCAACTGCGATCCCTGCCAACAACGTAGTCTTCACCCAGACGATGCCGGCATCGCTGGTGTTCCAGTCCGTCACCACTGATCTTCCGGCGGATCTCGGCCTGTGCAGTGGCCCGGCTCCGGGAACTGCTGGTGGAACGGTAACTTGCAACTCCGCAAAC
>Ga0070679_100004287_pt1 | contig 13160 bp, 9 predicted proteins | sample KBSC63BmetaG_FD_65652 | JGI IMG/M metagenome (GOLD analysis project Ga0070679, IMG submission 65652) | Corn rhizosphere microbial communities from Kellogg Biological Station, Michigan, USA - KBS C6-3B metaG | ecosystem: Host-associated > Plants > Roots > Rhizosphere | place: USA: Michigan... | reverse complement strand
CCACCGCCTCCCGCCGATCGCCGCGCGCGCCGCGCCCAACTCACTGGAACGGCAGGTGCAATACGCGTCCGCACCCTTAGGAGGGACCATGCGTACGCTCGCTCTGATTCCCCTTGTCGCGCTGTTCGGATGCGCACATCAGCAAAAAACCGAAGCCAAGCCGCAGGCCGCCGCGGCACCCGTCGCCCCCGCGCCCGTCGCGCAGACGACGCCGACCAACAGCTGCAGCCGCGACGTCGACTGCCCGAGCGGCCAGCTCTGCCTCGACGGCCGCTGCCAGGACATCTCGTCGAACCTGTCGGCCTGCACCTCCGTCCGCGTCCACTTCGCCTTCAACCAGAGCGACATCGACTCGGCCGACCGCGACGGCCTCGAGCGCGCCGCCCGCTGCCTCAAGGCCGACCGCGACCTGCACATCTCCGTCGCCGGCAACGCCGACGAGCGCGGCACCGAGGAGTACAACATGGCGCTCGGCGACCGCCGCGCCCACGCCGTCCACGACTACCTGCGCTCGCTCGGCGCCTCCGACGCGCAGATGCAGACGGTCAGCTACGGCAAGGAGCGCCCGCTCTGCTCCGACCACGACGAAGCGTGCTGGTCGCAGAACCGCCGCGCCGACCTGATGGCGCAGAACGGCTCGTCCAAGCCCTCCAAGAAGAGCCGTCGCAAGTGAAGATGCCGCGGCTCGCCCTCGCGTTGGTCGGAGCCTTGGCATGGCTCCCCCCTCTTTCGGCCTACGCCGAGGGCGAGCCGCCGCAGTACTGCATCGGCGAGTACGCCGAGGATCTGTCGACGCTGGCGCCGAAGACGCGCGAGCTCGAGCACCAGCCCTACTCGTTCTGCGTGCGCAACACCGTCGTCTACGAGTGCCTCTCCTACGCCGCCGACGGCAGCGTGCGCCGCACGCGCCGCTCCGGCGTCGAGCACGGCACCGCCTTCGGCTACAAGCAGGACAACGGCACCACGCTGCTCCTGACCAACGAGCACGTCGCCGAGTGGCCGGCGGTCACGCCCGACTCGCACACCGTCGACGGCGTGCCGCCCGGCTGCAAGCGCGTCTCCGAGAGCATCAAGATCGTCGACAACGAGAACGACGCCTACGCCGCCGACGACGTGCCGCTCACCCGCGTGGTCGCCGATCCACAGCTCGACGCCGCCGTCCTGCGCGCCAAGACGCTCTTGCCCATCCTGCCGTGGAAGATCGGCCGCTCGTCGGCGCTGCACGAGCGCGACGCCGTCGAGGTGCACGGCTTCCCGCTCGGCGCCTTCCACGCGACCAACGAAGGCAAGGTCGTCTCCGCCTTCCAGCACGACGACGAGGGCGTGTGGGACCACGACGACTTCGTCATCGACGCGCTCTTGTCGAACGGCAACTCCGGATCGCCGGTGCTCGCCATGTCGTGCAAGACCGGCGAACCCGAGCTCGTCGGCATCTATCACGCCGGCTACACGCTCGGCTCGGCGCTCAACGTCGTCGTCGGCATCGATCAGCTGCGCGATCTCATGACCACGCTCAAGCGCACGCCGCGCAACCACGACGTCGCCGTCGCGCTCGACGACGCCGCGCGCGGCAAGCTTCTGCGCCAGGCCACGACCACCACGGTGCCGTTCTTCCCCTTCGGCAACCTGGTGGCGTCGGTGCGCCCGCGCAGCGACGGCGCGCTCATCTTCGAGGTGTTCGCGCGCGACTTCCCCTTCCACACGGCGCCGCTGTTCGCGTACGAGGATCTGCCGCTGCCGCGCGCCTTCGGCGACGTCGGGCGGCTCTGGTTCGGCGGCGTCGCCGGCGTCAAGGCCTACGCGCGCCCCGACCTCGACGCCGACGCGCAGGCGGCGGTGATGCACGCCGTCGACGCCTTGCGCCGCGACGCGCTGGCCTTCTTCGCCGATCGCGCGGCCGCCTCGCCGGCGCCCAAGACGCGCCAGGAGTTCGAGCGGCGCGCGCGCGCCGAGCGCTCGCTGTCGCGCACGGTGGCGACGCGGCGCGACCTCGCGGTCAGCATCTCCGAGCTGTCCGATCGGCTGGCACCGCTGCCGCCCGAGCCGGGGCTGGCCGAGGTCGAGCTGTTCACGCCGCTCAAGCCGCCGTCGCTGGCGGCGACCATCGGCGGCGCCGGCGCGCTCGTCAAGCCCGACGGGTTGACCAAGCCGCCCGTCCTCGGCAAGTGACGGCGCGCGCGCTCGCGATCCTCGCGCTGTGCGGTCTGCCCGCGGTCGCTTCGGCGGCGCGCACCGATGACGTCACGCCCGACGTCACGCCCGAGCGCTACCTCCTGTCGCTGTCGCCCAACGCCGCGCGCCACAGCTTCGCCGGCCGCGAGACCATCGAGCTCACCGTCGCCGCGCCGACGCGCACCCTCACGCTCGACGCCGCCGGGCTGACGGTGACCGAAGCGCGCGTCTCCGCCGGCGACGCCAGCCTGACCGCGACGACGACGACGGCGCGCGATCGCCTGACGCTGACGCTGCCCTCGCCGGTCGGCGGCGCCGTGCGCGTCGAGCTGGCCTGGAGCGGCGCGCTCGCCGACGATCTCGGCGGCATGTTCGCCGCCGGCAGCGGCGGCCACCGCGCGCTGTTCACCCACTTCGAGCCCTCGGGCGCGCGCCGCGTCTTCCCCTGCTTCGACACGCCGCAAAAACGCGCGCGCTTCGAGCTCACCGTCGACGTCGACGCCGGCGACGCCGCGGTGTCGAACACGCCCATCGTCGAGCGCACGCCGCTCGGCGCGCACCGCGAGCGCGTGCGCTTCGCCGAGACCCCGCCGCTGCCCACCTACCTCGTCGCGCTCGCCGTCGGCCGCTTCGCCACGCTCGACGCCGCCGCCGGCGCCACGCCCATCCGCGTGGTGGCGCCCGCCGAAGAGCTCCCGCTGGCGCGCTTCGCGCTCGACACCGCGCAGGCGCTGTTGCCGCGCTTCGCCGACTACTTCGGCCGCGCCTATCCGTTCGCCAAGCTCGACCTCGTCGCCGTGCCCGCCTTCGCGCCGGGCGGCATGGAGAACGCCGGCGCGATCTTCTTGCGCGACGATCACATGCTCGTCGATCCCGCGCGCGCCTCGCCGGCGACCACGCACGCCATCGCGCTCCTCGTCGCGCACGAGCTGGCGCACCAGTGGCTCGGCGACGTGGTCACGCCCGCCTCGTGGAACGACCTGTGGCTGGCCGAAGCGACCGCCACCTACGTCGCCCACGAGATCGTCGCCGCCTGGCACCCCGAGTGGCGGCCGTGGGACGATCTGCAGCCCGCCATCGGCGAGGTCATGGCCGACGACGAGCTGCCGGCGGCGCATCCCGTGCGTGCCTCCGACGGCGGCCGCGCCCTCTTCGACGCCTTCGTCTACACCAAGGGCGCGGCGCTGTTGCGCATGCTCGCCGGCTGGTCCGGCGACGACGTGGTGCGCGGCGCCTTCCGCCGGCTCGTCGACGAGCACGCCTTCTCCGCCATCACCGCCGACGATTTCTGGGCCGCGCTCGACGCCGCCGCCGACGCGCCGCTGTCGCCGGTGGCGCGCCGCTGGTTCGAGGAGCGCGGCCATCCGACGCTGCTCGCGCACGCCAGCTGCGACGGCGCCACGCTGACGCTGTTCGTGCGCCGCGATCGCCCGCTGCCGGCGGCGCCCATCCCGCTGTTCGTGCGCTGGCCCGGCGGCACGCGCACCGTGCTCTTCGACGACGAGGCGAGCGTGCGCATCGACGGCGGCGCGCGCTGCCCCGCCTGGGTCGACGCCAACGCCGGCCGCGCCGGCTTCTACCGCGTGCACTACGATCCCGTGCTCGCCGCGACGCTCGCCGCCACCGCCGAGGCGGCGCTCGAGCCGGCCGAGCGCGTCGGCCTCGCCTCCGACGCCTGGCTCGACCTGCGCGACGGCGCGCCCATGGCGTCGTACCTGGCGCTGGCGCTGGCGCTGCGCGGCGACCGCGCCGCCCCCGTCCTCGACGAGCTCGGCCGCCGCCTCGCCTTCATGAGCGCCTATCTCGTGCGCGATCCGTCGCGCTCGGCGTTCGAGCGCTTCGTCGACGAGCTGCTCGAGCCCGCGCACGCCGCGCTCGGCCTCACCGCGCGCCCCGCCGACGACGACGGCACCCTGCTCGCGCGCGCGCGCACCGTCGAGCTCCTCGGCACGCTGGCGCGCACGCCGCACGTCCTCGCCGACGCCGATCGCCAGCTGCGCCGCTATCTCGCCGATCCCGCCGCCGTCGACGGCGCCATGGCCGACGCCGTGGTCGCGCTCGGCGCCCTCGGCGGCGACGCCGCGCGCTTCGACGCCTACCTTTCGCACCTGCACGCCGCGCGCGCCCCCGACGTCGCCGAGCGCTTCCGCGACGCGCTCACCCGCTTCGAGCGCCCGGCCTTGATCCACCGCGCGCTGGCGCTCCTCCTCACCGGCGTCGTGCCCGCGCAGGAGCTGATGCGCTTCTGCGCCGACCTCGCCGACAACGTGCGCGGCCGCCCGACCGAGTGGCGCTTCCTCAAGAGCCACTTCGACGCGCTCGAGCGCAAGTCGCCGCGCACCGGCTGGCTCCTGCCCACGACGCAGCGCTTCTGCGACGCCGGCGCCGCGCGCGAGATCGCGCGCTTCTTCGCCGAGCGCGAGCCCTACGTCTCGCCGGCGAGCGCCGTCGCCGAGACCACCGAGCGCATCGCCAGCTGCGCCGCGCTGCGCCCGCGCGCCGGCGCCGAGCTCTCCGCCTGGCTGCGCGCGCGCTTCGCCGAGGCGCGCAAGGCAGGGCGCCGATGAAGGTGCTCATCGTCGGAGCGGGCATCGCCGGCCTGACGCTGGCGCTCTCGTTGCGCCGCGCCGGCCACGCCGTCGTCGTCCTGGAGAAGGCGCCGCGCCTGCGCGACGAAGGCTACATGATCGACTTCTTCGGCTCGGGCTACGACGCCGCCGAGCGGCTCGGCATCCTGCCGGCGATCGCGCGCGTGCACTATCCCGTCGGCCGCCTCGCCTTCCTCGGCGCCGACGGGCACGAGCGCTTCTCTTTGCCCTATCCCGCCCTGCGCAAGCTGCTCTTCGGCGATCGCCACTTCAACTTCATGCGCGGCGATCTCGAGCACGTGCTGCACGACTCCTTGCCCGGCCTGACGCCCATCCGCTTCGGCGCCACCGTCGACAAGCTGCGCGACGAAAAGGGCGGCGTCGACGTCACGCTCTCCGACGGCTCGACGCAGCGCTTCGACCTCGTCGTCGGCGCCGACGGCAAGCGCTCGCGCGTGCGCGAGCTGGCGTTCGGCCCGGCCAGCGACTTCGTGCGTCCGCTCGGCTACCGCACGCTCGCCTTCATCGCCGACGCCGACGGGCTCGGCGACGTCGCCGATCGCTTCGCCACGCTGACCACGCCCGGCCGCCAGGTCGCGGTCTACCCCATCCGCCAGGGCCGCGTCGCCACCTTCTTCATCCACCGCACCGACGACGAGCGGCGCGACTTCTCGCGCGCCGCCGCGCTCGAGGAGCTGACCGCGATCTATCGCGGGCTCGGCTGGATCGTGCCGGCGCTGCTCGAGCGCGCGCAAGCGGCGCCGAGCATCTACTACGACGAAGTGGCGCAGGTGGTGGCGCCGGCGTGGCACCGCGGGCGCGTCGTCCTCGTCGGTGACGCCTGCCAGTGCGTGTCGCTGCTCGCCGGTCAGGGGGCGTCGATGGCCATGGCCGGCGCCTACGTCCTGGCCGAGGAGCTGAGCGAGGCCGAGAGCGTGACGCTGGCGCTGGCGCGCTATCAGAACCGCGTGCGGCCGAGCATCGAGAACAAGCAGGCCGCCGGCCGCAACATGGCGCGCTGGTTCGTGCCGCGCGGGCCGGTGCGGCTCGCCGTGCGCGATCTGTTCATGCGCATGTCGACGTGGCGGCCGGTGGCGCGGCTGGTGCGCCGTCAGCTCGCCGGCCAGAGCATCGTCGAGCGGGCGACCGCATGACGAGCGCGACGGCGAGCGCGAGCGTCGTCGTCATCGTCGACAACGATCATGGCGCGCGCGTGCGGCTGCGCGCGCTGCTCGAAGGCGCCGGCTACGCCGTGTTCACCGCCAGCGACGGCGCGGCGGCGCTGGCGCTGTTGCGCAGCCTGCCCGTCCTGCCGCGCCTGGTGCTCCTCGATCCGCGCATGCCGATCATGGACGGCTGGCAATTCCTCGACGCCAAGCGCGCCGATCCCGCGTGGCAGTCGGTGGCCGTGGTCATGCACAAGAAGATGAGCGACAGCGACATCCTCGCCATCGCCGAGCGCATCTGCAGCACGTCGTGACCCGCCGCGCGGTCAGCGGAAGCGCAGCATGGCGTGGTGGATGGCGGTGACCAGCTCGCCGACGGTGTAGCGGCTCGACGGCGTGATGTCGCTCTTGCCGATGAAGTAGAGGCCGAGGCCGTGCTGCGCGCGCGTGCGGCTGGAGGCGTGGCGCACGGCGGTCGCCTCGCGCGCGACGGCGGCGAGATCGTGGCGCGTGTCGTCGAGGTAGTTGTACTGCGCGTAGGCGGTGTGCATCGACAGGCCGAGCGTGGTGATCTCGCGCGCGCTGATGCCGGCGGCGCCGCGCATGCCGTGGACCGCGGCGGCGACGCGGTTGGCGGCGGTGCGGAAGGTCGGCGGCGCGGCGCCGCCCATGACCGCGCCGGTGTGCAGGTACTCCTCGAGCGCGAGCGCGCGCGCCCGCAGCTTGAGCGCGCGCACGAGGAAGCGGCGCGCGTGCAGCGCGGCGCCGCCGCCGGGGTACATCGTCAGATCGAGGCTGATGTAGGGGATGAGCGTGCGCGGCGGAATGCGCAGGAGGAGCTGGCGGAAGCGATGGTTGACGGTGGCGCCGTCGGCCCAATTGGGATCGGTGGTGACCTCGTCGACGACGACGTAGTCGTAGCCCGCCTCGAGCAGCTTGCGGATGAAGGCGGCGGTGCGCTCGACGCCGTTGGAGCGGAGGAGCATGTCGCGGAACTGGCGGCCGTTGTCGCCGAAGATGAAGGCGCTGCGGCCGCCGGCGGCGTGCGCGGCGGCGCCGGTGAAGACGCCGCGCGGATGATCGGTGTGCTTCTCGCCGAGCACGACTTCGCCGGGGCAGCCGCGGAGCAGCTCGAAGTCGGAGTCGTGGTCGATGCCGGTGTAGAAGAGGAAGAGCGCGGGGTGCCGGCCGAGCGCGCACGCTTTGACGGCGTCGGTGGCAACTTCGCCGTCGCCGGCGGCGTCGGCGGCGGCGTCGGTGGCGGCGTCGGACGGGTCGCCCCAGCCGGGCGGCCACACGTAGCCGACGACGGCGCCGGGCGCCCAGCCGTCGGCGACGTACTCGGCGATGACGTCGGCGTCGGTCTCGTAGACGACGCCGCAGCCGCCGGGCGCCACCAGCTCGGTGAGCGCGGCGGTGCCGCTCGCCGGCTGCGTCGCCACGTACCCGACGAGCGCGCCGTCGCCGTCGGTGGCGAGCCGATCGCCGCAGGCGTCGTCGCTCGCGCGGCGGAGCGCGCGCGTGCCGTCGAGCGGCTGCAGCGACACCGCGAACTGCGCGGCGGGCGCGTCGCCTGGCTCGGCGAGCCAGACGTCGGCGAAGCGGCCGGCGGCCGTCGCGGGCGGGCCGTCGGCGAGCGCGCCGTCCCAGCCGCCGTCGCCGCCGCCGACGCAGCCGCACACGATCGCCAGGGCCACGAGCGGCAGGGCGCGCCGTCGGCGCAGCATCACCAGCGCGATCAGCGCCAGCGCCGCCAGCGATGGCAGCGCGCCGTCGGACGCGGTGCTGCAGCCGCCAACGACGACGCTCGCCGCCGACGAATCGACCGGCGCGGCCACAGGCGCCGTCGCCGCCGTCGCATCCAACGCGTCGCCGACCGGCAGCGGCGCCAGCTCCGCGCGCTCGAGCGCCGCCTCGTCGAGGTCACGCTCGGGCAGGCAGCCCGCCGCCGGATCGGCGCACTCGTCGACCGACAGATCGATCTGGCAGTCGGCGTCCGTGCACTCCTGCGCTTGCGCCGGCGCGGCCGCGCACGCCAACCACAAAGCGACCGAGATCCCCGCGGCGATTCTCATGGAAGCCGCCGCTTTTGCCAGCCGCGTGCCAGCCGCCACGGGCCGATCACGTCGCAGCGCGCGCGCCTGTGCGACGGCGCGGCTGGGGCCGCGACTTCCCGATCGCTGCCGCCAGTCGTTTGCACTAATGTCTAGGGCATGGGGGAGCGGAGACGCGACGAGCACGCGCAGGCGCTCGTCGAGCTCGAGGCGGTGCAGCGGGTGGCCGAGGATGTCATCTCGTCGCGTGATCTCGACGAGGTGCTGGCGCGCTGTATCGACCACTGCCGCCAGATCGCCGACACCAGCTCGGGCGCGATCTACCTGCGCGACGAGCCGCGCGGCGTCTTTCAGCGCCTCGTCGCGCGCGAGACCACCGACGATCAGATGCACCTTCCCATCGCGCAGATCGACGCGGCGCTGGCCGGCCGCAACTACTTCATCTCCGACATGCACGACCCGGCGCTCGCCTGGCATCCGGCGGTCCAGACGGCGCGCGCGCGCGGCTTCCGCATCGTGCTCAACCTCGGCATGCGCTGGCGCGGGCAGCTCATCGGCCTGCTGCTGCTCGCCTGGCGCCACGAGGTCGCGATCCCCGAGTCGACGCTGCACACGCTCGAGGCGCTCATGGGCTATCAGGCCGCCGCCATCGAGAACGCGCGCACGCGCATGCTCCTGGAGACGCGCGCGCGCCTGGCGCACGTGCTGCTCGACTTCTCCGGCCGCGCGCTCACCACCAGCGACGAGGGCGCGCTGCACGAGCTCATCCTCGAAACCGCGTGCACGCTGGCGCGCGGCGACGGCGGCGTGCTCGCCGTGCGCGTCGACGAGCGCTTCCGCCTCGCCGCCGGCCGCGAAGCCAACGGCCCCGAGTACCTGCCGGCCGCCGATCCGCTCATCGCCGCCACCGTCGCCAGCGTCGAGCCGCTGCTCATCGAGGAGCTCGACGAAGCGCCCGCCGATTCGGCGATCACCGCGGCGGCGCGCGTCGGCGGCTACTCGGCGCTGGCGCTGGTGCGGCTGCAGCACGGCGAGGCGCCGTCGGGCCTCCTGGTCGTCGGCCTGCGCCAGCCGCACCACTGGAACTCGGAGGAGGCCGAGGCGCTGCAGACGCTGGCGCACGTGTCGAGCGAGGCGCTCGAGCGCTGCCGCGTGCAGCTCGCCGAAGCGCGCGAGCGCCGCCGCCTCGACGCCACGCTCGAGCACCTGCCCATCGGCGTGGTCGTCGTCGACGGCGAGGGGCGGCAGCTGCACAACAACCGCGCCTCGACGGCGATCGGCACGCTGCTCGGCTCGATGGGCGCCACCTACGGCGACGCCATGAAGAAGCTGCGCACGCGCGACGGCTCCCCGGCGCCGCGCTTCGAGGAGTCGCTCATGGCGCGCGCGCTCGCCGGCGAGCTACCGCCGCCGCGCGACGTCGATCTCGTCGACCTCGACGGACGGCGTCGCGTCATCCGCGCCGTGGCCGCGCCGCTGCACGAGCCCGGCCAGCCGCCGGTGGCGGTGCTCGGCTTCTCCGAGGTCACCGAGCTGTACGAGCTGGCGGCGGCCAAAGATCGCTTCCTGCGCATCGCCTCGCACGAGCTGCGCTCGCCGGTGACCGCGCTGCGCGCCACCGCGCAGCTGCTCATGCTCGATCCGGCCGTCGCCACCGACGAGGAGCGGCGGCGCTCGCTGCACACGCGCATCGATCGGCAGTCGGAGCGGCTGGTCAAGCTGGTGGCGCAGCTGCTCGACTCGGCGCGCCTGTCGGAGGATGCGCTGCCGCTCGACCTCGAGGAGGTCGATCTGTGCAAGCTGGCGCGCGAGCTGGCCGACGACGCGGGCCCGCGCGTGCGCGTCGTCGGCGAGGGGGAGCAGCGCGGCCGCTGGGATCGCGCGCGCATCGAGCAGGTCGTCTCCAACCTCTTGTCGAACGCGCTCAGCTACTCGGCCGCCGACGCGCCGGTCGAGCTGCGCATCGCCGGCGACGACGCGCGCGCGCGGCTCGAGGTGCGCGATCACGGCGTCGGCATCCCCGCCGACGAGCTCGACCGTGTCTTCGCGCCGTTCTACCGTTCGGCGCACTCGAGCGGGCGCCACCAGGGCATGGGGCTCGGCCTGCACATCACCAGCGAAATCGTCCACCGCCACGGCGGCACCATCCGCGTCGAGTCGCAGCCCGGCGTCGGCTCGACCTTTGTCGTCGAGCTGCCGCGCGGGCGGTGACGGCGGACGGCGATGCGCGCTACGGCTTGCGCGTCTCTTCCGAGACGATGAGCCGCTCGATCGAGTCGTCGAGCCGCACCGGCGCCGGCGACGGCTCGCCGCTCTTCTGCGCCGGCGTGCCCGCGGCCGGCGTCGCCGAGCCGACGCGGCCGAGCGGCACCTTGTCCGCCGCCAGCCCCTCGGCGAACAGCGACTCCTTGGCCGGCATGCGCTTCTTCTCGACGAGCGGAATCGGCTTCTCCTCCGTCTTCGCCGCCGCCGCAGCCGTCGCCGCCGTCGTCGCGGTCGCCGCCGCGGCCGGCGCCGCCGCCTTCTCCGGCGCCACCTTCACCGTCGGCGGATCTTCGGCCGGCGGCTCGCCGAGCTCGAGCGGCGCGAACACCGCGCGCGCCTCCTTGCCGAGCGGCCGCAGCTTGACCTGCAGATCGCGCCGCGACACGAAGATCTCCTCGCGCCGCCCGTCGCCGGTCTGACGCTTGAGCACCAGCTCCGTCGGCGCCAGCGAACGCTTGGCGATCTCGCGCACCACCGGCGCCATCTCGGCCACGAGGCGCTCCACGATCACCTTCTGATCGCGCTGCTCGCCGAGCGGCTTGTCGCCGAGCGCCGCCTCGACGAGCGCGCGCCGCGCCCGCCGCAGGTCCGCCGTCGACTCGAGCACCTTGTCGCGCAGGTCGCGAATCTTCGACGAGTCGGTCTCGTCGAGATCGAACGGCGGCAGCTCGCTCGCCTCGCCGACGCGGCGCAGGCTGACGCGCACGCCGTCGGCGGGAATGGTCAGATCGAACCCGACGCCGGTGCCGTCGGCGGCCGTGCGCAGCTGGATCGACGTCTCGTGCGCGTTGGCCACGACCGCGGTGATGAACTCCTTGTCGAGCCGCTGCGCGCGCAGCTTGACCTCCTTGCGCAGCCAGCCGCCCGACTCCGGCGCGTGCACCTCGAGCCGCTCGACCAGCTTGTCGATGCGCGCCACCGTCGAGAACGGATGCGACGCCGGGATGGCCAGCTCGAGCACCGCCGCCACGTTGTCGAGCGCGCGCACGTACAGCCGCGCCGCGTAGCCGGTGCCGTTCTCCTGCTGCAGCCGGAGCTCGCTCGTCATCTTCGGCAGATCGTGGCGCGCCAGGAACGCGCCCAGCGCCTCGACGCAGCGCTCGCGATCCTTGCGCGACTCCTCGTCGAGCGCCGCGACGTCGCCGGCGGCGGCGCCGTTGACGCGATCGATCGCCGAGCGCACCGTCTCGGCCGCGCCGCGGAGGAGCGTGCCCGCGCACTGCGCCGTCGCCGACTCGGCGGTGCCGATGTCGAACGCCTCGACCGCGCGCGCCAGCGCCGCGCCCAGCCCCTCGATGCGCTTGACCTCGGCCTCCGCCTGCAGCCGCACTTCGACCGCGCGCGCCGCGCCCTGCATCATGCGCTCGTGTGCGGCCAGCACCTGCACCGAGAAGTCGAGCGCTTCGCGCAGGAACTCGATGTAGTCGAAGTCGAGGTTCGACGGGCTCGAATCACCGAACAGGTAGGTCATGCGGCACCTCGTGGGCAATCGTACGCCCGCGGGGTGGGTGGCGTCTACGACGGCTGTCACCGTCGTTTCGCGGAGTTGGCGAAATACGGCGCGGCGCGGCGGCTACTTTTTTTGCTTCGGCTTCGGCTCGACGACGGCGACGTCGCCCATGATCGGCGCCGGCTCGCCCATGACCGGCTGCTGCTTCTTGGGCGGCTGCGGCATGGCGATCTTGCCCATCAGCGGCGGATGCTTGTCCGGCCCCGGCGGCGGCTGCGGCGGCGTCACGTCGTTCACCGCGACCGCGCCGCCGAGCACGCGCACCTCCACCTGCCCCTTGACCTCGCCCGTCTTCTGCTGCGTCCCGGTCACCTTCTTGCCGTCGACGGTGAGGTCGGCGCGCGCGCGCCCGCCGAAGAGGCCGAGCACCAGCGCCGCCGACGCCGCCGCGCCGGAGATCGACGCCCACACGCGCGCCCGCAGCCGCGCGCGGCGCACACCGACGGGGCAATCGTTGGTGATGACGGTGCCGTCCTTGCGCTGGTAGAGGCGCACGCACAGCCGCCCCTCCTTCTCCTTGACCAGCGCCTCGCCCTCCTCGCGCGTCATCGCCGAGAGGTTGTAGACGTTCTTCTCGCACTTGCCGCAGAAGCGCACGCGCGCGTCGCCGGTCATCTCGTCCCAGTCGGCCGAGCAGGGCGTGGCGATGCGGATGTCCTCGAGGACCATCGGGAGCTTGCGGGTCGTCGTCGTGTCCATGGCCTGTGATACGCACCAGCGACGGAAACGTTCTACCCGACGGAACTCCGTGATCCGACGCGCGGATACGGCGGCCGGCCGCGTGATATCGTAACCGCGTGCGCCTCCTACTCCCGCTCGCCGTCGTCATCGCCACGGCCGGCGTCGGCCGCGCCGCCGATGCCCCGCCGACGTTACGCGTCGGCACCCTGGTCCCCGACGGCACCGCCTGGGCGCGCGAGCTCAAGGCGTTCGCGCGCGAGGTCGACGACGGCGCGCACCAGCGCGTCAAGATCTACTGGGGCGGCATCGCCGGCGACGAGCGCGAGATGGTGGCGCGCATCAAGCGCGGCCAGCTCGACGGCATCGCCGGCGCCGCCGTCTGCACCGACCTCGCGCCGTCGCTGCAGGTGACGCGGCTGCAGGGCCTCTTCCCCAGCCGCGAGGCGCACGAGCGGCTGGTGCGGCAGATCCCCAACGTCGACGACGAATTCAAGAAGGCGGGCTTCGTGAACCTCGGCGTCGCCGGCATGGGGCCGAGCATCGTCTTCACGCGCACGCCGGTGACCTCGTGGGCCGAGCTCAGAAAGCAGCGGCTGTGGCGCTGGGACCTCGACCCGGTGGCGTGGCAGCACAGCCGCATGCTGGGGCTGACCGTCGTGCCGCTGTCGGTCAACGCCGGCGCCGCGGCCTTCGACGGCGGCAAGGTCGACGGCTTCGTCGCGCT
>Ga0070679_100004285_pt1 | contig 13163 bp, 14 predicted proteins | sample KBSC63BmetaG_FD_65652 | JGI IMG/M metagenome (GOLD analysis project Ga0070679, IMG submission 65652) | Corn rhizosphere microbial communities from Kellogg Biological Station, Michigan, USA - KBS C6-3B metaG | ecosystem: Host-associated > Plants > Roots > Rhizosphere | place: USA: Michigan... | reverse complement strand
ACGAGCACCACCGCGCCCGTCCCGATCGGCTGGCGAACCCGGCGCTCCTGCCCGGTCTCACCCGAGTTGAGCAGACCGAAGGCCAGCAGCACGACCAGCAGTACGGGCATTGCCCGTACCGTCCGTCGCTGCCTGGTCCCGCTCATGCCGCTCCCGTCGCTTCCCCTCAACCCTACTGGTCGCCAGCCGAAGTGCGCTGAGATGACGAGTGGCATCCTCGTAGGGTGATCCGTGACGCATACCTCTCCGCCGCGGGGGTCGCGGCGACGCTGCTGCGCGACCCCGCCGTATCCGCCCGCTGGTCGCAACCGAGCGCCCTGGCCGACTACTCGGTCGCGGGACTCGCCTGCCACCTGGCCTACCAGATCACCCGTACCGTGCCGACGCTGGCCGCGCCGCCCGGCGACTCGGCAATACAGATACCCGTCCTGGAGCACTACACCCGCAACGCCTGGGTGACCTCGGGCGCGGAGGGCGCGGACAACGTGCAGATCCGGCGCGCCAACGAGCAGCGGGCCGCCGCTACCACGGCGCAGGCTCTGGCCGACGAGGTCGACGCGGCCGTCGCGGAGCTTCAGCGTGTGGTGCCGGCCGAGCCGGCGCAGCGGGTGGTGGATCTGCGCGAGTGGGGACTCACGGTCGACGACTTCCTGCTCACCCGCGTCATGGAGCTGGTCGTGCACGGCGATGACCTCGCGGTCAGCATCGGCGTACCGACGCCGGAGATGCCGGCCGAGGCGACCGCGGCGACGATCCGGTTGCTGGCGAGCATCGCGGCGTGGCGGCACGGCCCGCTGGCGGTGGTACGGGCGCTGTCCCGCCAGGAACGGGCGCCCGAGTCGATATCGGCGTTCTGATCCCGCTGTCGGCGGTGCGTCAGGCGGCGGTGCGGGTCGCGGCGACGGCCACCGTGTTGTAGGAGACCGTGAAGGCGCTGCCCAGCTCGTCGATCGCCGCCGCGACGCCGTCGTGTACCTCCGCCAGCTGTTCGGGCGACAGGCGGGTCATCGCACCCGTGGTCGGCAGCTGGTCCAGCCACTCGTCGCGGGTGTACGAGCGCTCCCAGTCGAACCGCCACTGCTCCGGCTCACCGAACGCGCCCGACGCGCGGATGGTGTCGGCGACCTTGTCGAAGAACGGTTGGAACAGGTCGAGTCCCTGCCGCAGCGACCGGAGGTCGAACGGCGAGTCGGGCACCACGCGCTGGTACACGGTGGCGAACGCCTCGGCCACCGGGCGCGGAACCTCGAACACGTGATGGAACGGCGCCAGCAGGCCACCGGGCCGCAGCACCTGGGCCGCCTTGGCCGCGCCGAGGACGGGGTCCACCCAGTGCCACGCCGTACCGGCGACCACCGCGTCGAAGGTGCGGCCGGCCGGTTCCCAGTTCTCGAACGTCGCGACCTCGACGTCCAATCCGGTGCCGCGCGCGAACTCCGCCATCCGCGCGTCCGGTTCGACGCCGAGCACCGTGCGGCCTGCGTCCCGGAACTGGCGCGTGGCCGTGCCGGTGCCGCAGCCGACGTCGAGGAGGTCCGGGCCTGGACTCGCGGCGACGATCCGCTCGATCAGGGCGTCCGGGTAGCGCGGCCGGGTCCGGTCGTACCGTTCGGGATCGGTGCCGAACGACTCCGCGATCTGCCGGTGCCGGTGCGGCTCGGCCGTGTGCGGCTCGGCCTGGTGCTGCTCGGCCTGGTGCTGCTCGGCCTGGTGCTGCTCGGCCTGGTGCTGCTCGGCCTGGTGCTGCTCGGCTCTGGGCGGGTCTGGTGGCTCCTCCGCTATAGTGGGCATGCGCCCACGTTAGTGGGCGCATGCCCACTCGTCAACGTTTGTTGTGTGTGAAGGGATGTGCGGTGCCGACCGGGGTTGCCATCCGCGATGTTCGCGAGCAACTGTTCGACGCGGCCGAGCGGGTGCTGCTGCGGGACGGCCCGAGCGCGCTGACCAGTCGGGCGGTCACGGCCGAGGCGGGCTGCGCCAAGGGCGTGCTGCACCGGCACTTCGACGACTTCGACGCGTTCCTCGCCGAGTTCGTACTCGATCGCGTCGAACGGATGGACCCGCAGGCCGCCGCGCTGTGCGAGTCGGCCGGTCGGGGCACGGTCGCCGGCAACGTCACTGGGGCGCTCATCGCGCTGTTCGGCTCGGTCGCGGTGGCGATCGTTCCGCTGATCACCTTCCGGGACGAGTTGCGGGCCCGGCTGCGCGACACGTGGCCGGCCGGCGTACCGGTGCTGACCGAGGGCGCCCAGATGTTGGCGGCCTATCTCGCGGCGGAGCGGGAGGTGGGCCGGGTCGCGGCGGACGCGGACGTGGACACGCTCGGTGCGATGCTGGTCGGCTCGGGGCACCTGCTGTTCGCCGACCGTACCGGCGCGCGACCGACGACCGCCGCCGTACGCAAGGTGGTGACGGCGGTCATCGCCGGCGTCCTCCGGTGATGGCGCTAGCCGTCGGGCGGTGGGGTGAAGACGGGTCGGCCGTCTTTGATGTGGACGGTCCATTCGCTGTGGTGGATGAGTCTGTGGTGGTGTCCACAGAGCAGGACGCTGTTTTCGAGGCTGGTTTTGCCGTGGTCTATCCAGTGTTTGACGTGGTGACCTTGGCACCAGCGTGGTGGTCGTCCGCAGCCGGGGAAGGCGCAGCCCTTGTCCCGTACGACGAGGGCTCGGCGGATGGCTCCGTTGATGGAGCGTCGTTCGCGTCCGACGTCAAGCACCTGGCTGGTTCCGCTGAGGACGACGGGGAGGATTTCGGCGTCGCAGGCCCATTGCCGCACGGTCTGCGGGCTGAGTTGGGTGCCGTTGTCCAGGCTGCCCGCGCCTTGCTTGGCGCGGACCCCGTTGCGGAGTTGCTGGTAGTCGATGGTCACCACGACCTGCGGCCGGTCACCGCCGTTCTCGGGGAGTTCGCCGCACTCGTTGACGAGCTTGCACACGTCGACGAGCGCGTCGGCCCGCCGCTGCCCTGGGGTGCGGGGATCCGGTGCGTCCTCGGTCGGCCGCGGCGCGCTAAGGGCATGTCTCAGATGGCCAGGAGCATCGTTCGACTCGGGTTGCCAGGCCGGATGATCCACATACGATGGGGGCGATGAGCCTCAGCGATACTGTCAGCACCGGCGACTCGGTGGTCGTCACCGCGGTTTTGGCCGAGCCAGATGGCGACTGCCAACCGGTTCAGGTGCTGGTCGCGGGTTCCAGCGTTGGCGATGTTCAGCGGATCTTGCGTCGGGCAGGCTTCAAGCGGGTCAGGCTCGGACGAGGCGGGCTCAAGCTCCACCCGGAGGATGCGGCGGTTGCTACGGGCCAACCCAGGTGCGTCTTCCAGCGGGCGTGGCCTGGCGGCGGGCGTTGGGTGATCCGCGGCGGGGAGCTCAGTTAGGGTGCGCCTCGGCTGGTGAGTTTGGTGAGCCGGTTGTAGGCGAGTAGCGCGCAGGCGAGGTCGGCGAAGGCTTGGAAATGTTCGGCCTTGCGGTCGTAGCGGCGTACGAGTCGGCGGTTGCGTAGTAGCCAGGACAGGCAGGACTCGACGATCCACCGGTGGCGGCCCAGTCGATGGGAGGACTCGACGCCTTTGCGGGCGATGCGTACGGCGATGCCGCGGCGGCGGACCTCGGCGCGTAGGGCTGGTTGGTCGTAGGCCTTGTCGGCGTGCAGCTTGTCTGGGCGGTGTCGGGGTCGGCCGCGGGGTGAGCGGATCGGGGCGAGGGAGTCCAGCAACGGCAGCAGGAGTTGGGAGTCGTGGGTGTTGGCGGCGGAGACCAGCACGGTCAACGGCAAGCCTCGTTGGTCGCACATCACGTGAATCTTCGAGCCGGGCTTGCCCCGGTCGACCGGGTTCGGGCCGGTCAGATCGCCCCCTTTTCGGCCCGTACGCTGATCGAGTCGACCACCGCCCTGGACCAGGCGATGGCCGCGGCCTCGCCCATCTGGTTGAGGAACGCCTGATGCAGCCGTTCCCACAGCCCGTCCGCGGTCCATTCGGCGAAACGGCGGTGCGCGGTGGCTCGGCTGAGGCCGAACATCTGCGCCGGTAGCTTCCACCAAGAGCAGCCGGCCTGCACGAGGTACACGACCGCGGCCAATACCGCCCGGTCATCAGCGCGCCGTTTCCCGCCGCCTTGCGGACGTCTGGCCGGTACCGAGATCAGCGGCTGTGCCACCTGCCAGAAATCGTCGGGCGCCCACGTGCGGACCATGTCCTCGATCACGAATAGAAGATCATGCCGCAGGTTGGCATCCATCCATCTGAGACACGCCCTTAGAGCCTGTTGAAGGACTTGGTTGTACGGGTAACCGAGCCGTGATCATCGGACGGTGAGCGGGGTCGGCGTGTCGAGCTGACAAGGGAAGGGCCTTCAGATACGAGCACTGGTGACGAAACCTCTGCCCGTACATCCCTGAAGGCCCAACTATGTCTTTGTACCTTGTCGCCGGTCACGGCGCAGCTACCGCCCCGGCGTCGATCGGGCAACACCTGCCTACGGGTCGTCCCCGCCGGTATCCGTCGGACACCAGTGACACCGAGTGGCAGCTGCTGGCCGGCTACATCCCGGCCGGCGGGACCGTGGCTGGTCGTGGTGGCGGCCCGGTGGTGTACCCGCGCCGCGACATCGTGGATGCGATCCGCTACGTGGACCACAACAGTTGTGTCTGGCGGGCGCTGCCGGTCGACTTCCCGCCCTGGCCGATCGTTTACCACTACTTCCGTACCTGGAACCGAGACGGCACCCTCACGGCGCTGCACGCAGGCCTGCGGGAGCAGATCCGCCAGGCCGAGGGTCGGTATGTCGAACCGTCGGCGGCGATCCTGGACTCCCAATCGGTACGGGCAGCGGAGACCGTCGCCCGATCCAGCCGTGGCTTCGACGCCGGCAATTATCCGGGGTCTTCGGTTATGCCGGGCCGGCCGCGCCCGTGCTGGCGGGAGGGTGTGCCGGCCCGGGATAACTACACGTTCTCCAGGAAGGCCAGGAGGCTGTCGGTGGGGCGGTAGCGCTTGGCGTCCTGGGTGCGTGGCGCGGTGCGGGCCAGGGCTTTCTCTTTCAGGGCCATGTCGGCATGGAGGTAGATGTCGGTGGCCTTGGTGCTGGCGTGCCCGAGCCAGAGCGCGATGGTGGAGGTGTCGACTCCGGCCGTCAGTAGGTCCATGGCCGCGGTGTGCCGCAGCGTATGCGGGGTGATGTTCTTGGAGGCCAAGGGTCGGACAGTCGGCGGCGGCGATCGGAAGGTATTTGGCCAGCAGATCGGCGATCGCGTCGCGGCTGAGGTGACCGCCGAGGCGGGCGGGGAACAGCGGGTCGCTCGGTGCTGCGCGGCGTTCGGTGATCCACTGGCGCAGGAGCCGTGCGGTGGATTTGGTCAGTGGGGTGCAGCGCTGCTTGCGGCCCTTCCCGGTGCAGCGCAGGTGCGGCCCTGCGCCGAGTTCGGCGTCGGCGCAGGTAAGCGCGGTGAGTTCGGAGACCCGCAGTCCGGTTTGGGCCGCGACCAGAAGGATCAGGTGGTCACGCCGGCCGAGGAGGCTGGTGCGGTCGGGGGCGGCAAGCAGCGCGTCGGTCTCCGCGTGGGTGAGGTAGCAGACGTCCGTGGTGATATGCCGGGCGGTGGGGATGGCCAGCACCCGCTGGATGAGTAGGGTGTGCTCGGGACAGCGCAGCGCCGCGTAGCGGAACAGGGAATGGATAGCGGCCAGGCGCGCGTTGCGGGTGGTCACGCTGTTGCCCCGTTCGGCTTCCAGGTGGTTGAGGAAGCCGCCGACGAACGCGGCGTCGATGTCGGTGACCGCCAGCGCCGAGGGTGCTTTGCCGAGTTCATGTTGGGCGTGGTGGAGCAGTAGTCGGAAGGTGTTGCGGTACGCGGCGACGGTGTGCGTGCTGGCGCGGCGCTGGGCGAGATCTTCGGTGAAGAACCCTTGCAGGATCGGGGCGAGACTGGTCATGATGCGGGGCTCCAGAAGGATTCCAGGCGCTGGGCTGCGGCCGTCATCAGCAGCGGGCAGGCTTGCAGGTACCAGTAGGTTGTTGCGGGGCTGACGTGCCCGAGGTAGGTCGACAGGGTCGGCAGCAGGTGCGCGACGTCAAGGTTCTGCTCGTACCAGTCGGTCAGGGTGGTGACCGCGAAGGTGTGGCGTAGGTCGTAGAGGCGTGGCTTGGGCTCGGCTGTGATACCGGCCGCCGTCAGTAGCTTGTTGAATGCTTTGCTGGCGTTGGTGTGGTTGAGCCGTGTCCCGGCGCCGGAGAGGAAGAACGCCGGGCTTGCTGGGCGCGGGCGCAGCAGGTCGCGTTGGTGCTGGTAGCGGTCGAGTTGCTCGATCACGGTGGCGTGCAGCGGGATCAGACGTGACTTGCCGAACTTGGTTCCGCGCACCGTCAATGTCCCGTCTTCCAGGTTCACGTGGTCGCGGTCCAGGCCCATCGCCTCGCCGGTGCGCATACCGGTTGAGGCCATCAGCCCGATGAAATACTCGAAGGTCGCCGCGCGCATCGGGCAGCGCATCCCTCGGGCCGCGCATAGCAGCGCGACGATCTCCTGCTCCGAGTACAGGTATGGCGCCGCACGACGCTGGTTGCTGGTACGCGGCAGCAGGTCCGTCGGCGGGATCTCGGTTCGCTGGTCGAAGCCGGTCTGGAAGCGGGCGAAGCCGCGTACCACGGTCAGCCGAGCGGCCCACCATTGCATGGCGGCGCCGGCCGGCGCGGTGGCCCACTGCAGTGCCGCGTTCGTGGTGACATGGTCCTGGCCGCGATCCTCGAGGAAGGCGGCGAACTGGTTGAGCATCCGCCCCTCGATCAGGAGCTTGTAGCCCAGGACGCGGCGCACCCGCAGGTAGTGCTCGACCGCCTGGCGTATTTGAGTCATCGCCCGCTCACCCTGCCTGCGGCCAGGGGCGTGCGCCTACGGACAGCGCAGTCAGGTCCACCTTGGCGTAGATCGCGGCCGTCGCCTCAGCTTCGTGGCGCAGCAGTTGGGCGACCTCGGTCAGATTCCCGCCGTCGGCCAGCACCCGGCAGGCGGCGCGGTGGCGTAGCCGGTGCGCGGCGACCGTGGGGATCTCGGCGCGGCGGGAGGCGCAACGCGGCACCATCACCACCGACTGCCTGGACATGGTGTTATCTGGGCCGATGGTGCGGAGAAACACCTGCCGCAGCGTCGAGGGTCTCCGACCGCGGCGCAGGTAGTCCACCAGCGCCGCGCCCACGTCGGCGGGCAGCGGCAGGCGGTCGATCCGCCCGCCCTTGCCGTGAACCACCACTTCACCGCTGCGCCAATCCAGATCCTCAAGGCGCAGGATGGCGATCTCCGCCGCACGCAGGCCGAGCCGGGCCATCAGCAGCAGCACCGCCCGGTCCCGCAGGCCCAGCGGCGTGGCCTGGTCACACGCGGCCAGCAGCGGCCCAAGAACATCCACGCCCGGGGTGCGCGGCAGGCCGCCCAGCCGCCATCCCGCTACCGACGGCACCACCGCGGACAAGTCCCGATCGACCACGCCGACAGCGAACAAGTACCGCAGCAACGAACGCAGGCTGACGGTCAGGACCTTCATCGAGCCCACCGAGTAGCGCCTGCCGGCGTCGAGGACGAAGTCCACCACGCTCTGGGGAGCCAGCAGCTCGACACGCAGCAGGTCCTCGACCACCAAAGTGCGCAGGAACCGGTCAACGATCGGGGCCCGCCCAGATATCGTCCGTTCGCTCAACCGGCGTTCGCGCCGCAGATAACCCGCGTATCGCTCGACCAGCTCAGCGACAGGGTCCTCGACCTGCCGCGGCTGCTCAGGCGGGATCACGTCGACCTGCCGCAGAAAGGCGAGCATCTCTCGTAGCGAACGGACCGAAAGCCAGCGCCGGTAGCCCACCGTCCGCCGGTGCCGAACGAACTCCTCCAACTCGGCCGCTCCCAGCCGCTGCGGCACCAGGCCCGTGCGGTCCAGCCACCTACTCAAACACGCCAGCACGTAGGCGTTGTCCTGCGCGGTCCGAACCGCGTAGCCAAGCCGGATCATCTCCATCCGGAACGGGTGCACCAGCCCGGCCAACGGTCCACCAGGAATCAGCGGGTACCGCGCAACGCCCGTCGTCGCCATGTTCGCCTCCTTCGCAAATCCACAGAAGGAGACGGTCTCAACCCGCAGTTATCACGCCCTCAGAACGGCGCCCCACCGCACCCGCAAGGGCGGGCGTGCCCAGCCCGGCATAACCGAAGACCCCGGATAATTGCCGTTATCCCGGGCCCGGGATAACGGCAAGAAGGTCAACGGCCGCAAGCGGCACATCGCGGTAGACACCACCGGGCTGCTGCTGGTCGTCCTGGTAACCGGCGCCGGGGTACAGGACCGTCACGCTGCCCGGCTACTGCTATGGGCCCTGGCCGGCTGCTTCACCCGCATCAGCATGGTCTGGGTCGACGGTGGCTACAGCGGCACCCCCATCGACTACGGCCTAACCCTCGGCCTGCTCGTGCAGGTGGTGGCCAAGCTGGCCGGCCAGACCGGTTTCACCGTGCTGCCCCGCAGGTGGGTCGTGGAGCGCACCCTGGCCTGGATCAACAGATGCAGACGCACCACCCGCGACTACGAACGCCTCCCCGAACACCACGCCGCCATGGTCCAGTGGTCAATGGTCATCATCATGACCAGACGCCTCGCCCGATACCAACGCCGCCACCCGCGATCCCTGACCCCGTAACCCAGTCCTTCAACAGGCTCTTAGAAAGACGTACCAGCTGTGCGGAGATTGCCGGGTCTGCTGGAGCTGCGGCGGTTAGCTGAGCGAGGTACTGCGTGTTGAGCCGCTGTACCGTCGTGCGACTCAGACCCCACGTCTGCGCGATCTCGATCAGGTCCGCGCTCTCTTCGCTCGTTAGCACGCCGTCGCGCAGGGCCCGGTCGAGCACGTCGAGGTAGGCGTCCGCACGGTGATCGCCAGTCAGCCCGGCCTGAACCCGAGCCGCTGTGCCGGCGAGGCTGACGGCCAGCGGCCCGGTCCGCACGGGTATCGGCAAGTCCGACCGCGCCAAGCTGGGCCTCGTGGGCAGGGCGGCGAGAACGGCCGGCTCGGCACCGATCCACGGTTCCGGGAGTTCGGTTGGTTGGCAGCCCAGTGACGCGAGGTCTGTTGCGGTGGCGAGGCGAAGTGCGTGCTGGAACAGTCCCGCCGTCGCGGCCGCGTCGCCGAGAGCGGTGTGCGCGCCGTCGAGCTGGATCCCGGCCGCGGCGCAACAGTCGGCGAGCCGCCGTGATTGTCCGATGCCGAGTCGCCCGGTGAGTTCGAGGGCTCTGTTGCGTCGAGCGTTGGAAAGATCGAGGCTTGAGCCGTGAAGTCATTGACTCGCCCTCGTCCGTGGCTGCCTGTGGGGTGCCACGTCAGGGCGGGGCGTTGGCCTGGGCAGATGCGGTGCGGCAGGCTTGGTGGCGTGGTGGTTCATACGATCGCGTTGATGATCGTCCGGCGGGTTCTGGGTGTACTTGGCTGCGGTCCGACGCCGAACGCCGATGCGGTGGAGATCGCGGTGCTTCGGCATCAGTTGGCGGTGCTGCGCCGCCAGGTACCGCGTCCGCGGTACACCTCGGCCGATCGGATGTTGTTGGCCGCGTTGGCGAAGCTGTTGCCGCGCGAGCGGTGGGCGGCGTTCATGGTCACGCCCTCGACGCGGCTGCGTTGGCATCGGGATTTGATCGCCCGCCGATGGACCTACCCACACACCGGTCGTGACCGGCGCGGCCTGGACGAACAGGTCGTCGCCCTGGTGGTCCGGCTGGCGCGGGAGAACCCCCGCTGGGGTTACCTACGCATCGTCGGGGAGTGCCGCAACCTCGGCGTGCGCGTGTCGGCGACCTCGGTACGACGGATCCTGCGCCGCCACCGGATCGGGCCCGCACCCCGGCGGGGCGGGCCAAGCTGGACGCAGTTCCTGCGCACCCAGGCCAGCGGCCTGCTCGCGACGGACTTCTTCACCGTGGAAACCGTCGGCCTAACCCGGCTGTACGTACTGTTCGTCGTCGAGGTCCAACAACGGGCGGTGCACCTGGTGGGGATCACCGCTCACCCCACCGGGGCGTGGGTGGCGCAGCAGGCCCGCAACCTGCTGATGGACTTGGATGAGCAGGCGCACCGGTTCCGGTACTTGATCCGGGACCGGGACGCGAAGTTCACCGCCGCGTTCGACGCGGTGTTCGCCGCGTCCGGGATCGGCGTGGTGAAGATCCCGCCACGGGCGCCGCGGGCGAACGCCTACGCCGAGCGCTGGGTGCGCACAGTCCGGGCCGAGTGTCTGAACTGGACGCTGGTCTGGAACGAACGCCAGTTGCACCGGCTGCTGAACGAGTACCTACGCCACTACAACACTGTGCGACCGCACCGCAGCCTGGACCTGCAGCCACCAAACCCGACCCGGCTGACGCTGGTCAAGCCAGGCACCGTCGTAGCGCCGGTGCAACGAGTCGACGTGCTCGGCGGCCTGATCCACGAATACCGCCACGCCGCTTGATCTAGATGAGACTACCGCTGGGCTCGTATTGGGCCTCGTATCCCCTGCCACCGCAACCGTCGCCACCGTCCCGATCCCACCGCGGTCGGTCCATCCGACCCACGAGAACCGCAGATCCGCGTGCTGGCACCCCACAACCGAAACGAACGATGCCATGCGTCCATCGGCGTAAGGCGTTCAGCCAAGGACCAGCCTCGCTAGACCGCGAGTAGTCAGGTGGCCCAGCGGCATGCTCACACACGTTTGCCCAGGTCGCCAGAAGAGTAACCCGGCCGAGTAAAGGAGTCATGGCGATGCGCTGCGGCCCGACTCTCGTCCATGCTCGGTCTCATCGCCCGCGTCGATGAAGAAGCAAGTGGGCGGCCCCGCCGTGGAGCTACACCCTCGACCGGATCGCCGTTACCCTCGGCATCACCAGAGGCAACCATCTACCAGCACCTCGACCGCACGGCGGCGCTGCCACAACCAGGCACGCCCCTCACTCTGGAGGGAGGACCGGTGACATGACTGAGTCTGAGAACCGCCGGAAACAGATCCTGGAAGTCCTTTACGAGTACCGGCCGCAGCCGCTGGGGATGGTCCCGATCGGGGAGTACCTCGCGCGAGGACCCGACGGCCGTGAGTCTGCAAGGCGACCAAAGATCGCTGGCTCAGCACGCTGATGTTCCGGGCCTGACCCGTGCGGGCCTCGACCCAGGCATCGGCGAGGTCCACCACCTCGGCCGGGAACGGCCGTAGTTGAACTGCGCTCGACATCTGGACCCCCTCATTCCTCATGCACGGTAATGCCCGGTCCAAAGTGGACACCGAGACGGGCCGCCAACCCCCACAACCGAGCCCAACTTCGGTCCCACCGACGGGAGCCAGAACGCCGACTTCGTTCCGCCGCTTGTCAGCCGGAGCGAGTCGACCAGGCAGTCCCGACGCAAGATCGATCTGGTGGACGCGAAACCTGTGAGCTGGGTCACTCGGCAAACCGGACGCGTCATCGTGCGTGAGTTACTGGCTACACACGTCGCGTAGCGCGGATCCGGATTCCGGGGACTCTTGGGCGAAGACTCACACGTCGGGCCACACGGAGAATGATCAAGCTTCGTCAAGGCGGTAGCGGCCTACGTGTTAGAAACGTCTGCCGGCAGCTAGCGCCGGCCGCACCGGTCCGGAACGCCGAGTCCTGCCCGCCAGGCCGTGCGGATTAGCCTCCGGAAACAAGGGACAGCGGGCAGGAGTGGGGGACCCACAGCGTGGCGTCGCACCGCGACGCCTTGGGGTAAAGCCGGAAACGGCCGGGCAACCTTCGCGCTCGAACCCGACAGCTAACCCCACAGGCGTGCCGAAGGGATGCTCGTGCACGTCGTACAGTCGCACCGTCGATCGCGCTCAATTCGTTTCCGCGTCGCACTGGTGCTCACAACGGTAGGTGTCATCACGGTTGGCGGAGTTTCCGCAGCCTCCGCCAGTACCGACTCTTGGCATCACTGGCGGCACACCGATGGCCAGCGCGCCGGCGAACACGCCGCCTGGGCCCAGCGCCACCACCATTGGCAGTCACCGTCGCCCTCGCAGTCACCGTCGCCCTCGCAGTCGGGGTCGCCCACGCCGTCGGCGTCGACCAGCCCGACTCAGAGCACTAGCCCGAGCCCGACTGGTACCGGGTCCACGAGCCCCAGCGCAAGCCCGAGCGCACCCGGGTCCGGGCCGGTCTGGAGTCCGGTGTGGACCGACGACTTCAACGCCTTCCCGGCGTCGACCGAGTGGGGCATCTACAACGGCGCCGGCCACAACGGCCAGGGACTACGTAGCCCTAGCGCGTTTTCGGTCAACAACGGGATCCTGACGGTCACCGGCAACTCCAGCGGTACCACCGGCGGCATGATGCGCCACAGCCAGCAGCGCTACGGCAAGTGGGAGGCCCGGGTGAAGACCGCCGGGTGCAGCTGCTACCACCCGGTGCTCCTCCTATGGGGTACGCCCGGCTCGTGGCCGCTGGCCGGAGAGGTCGACTACCTGGAGAGCGTGGGCCGAACGACCAACACGATGTTCGTGCACTACGGCTCGAACAACAGCCAGGTTTCGGGCAGCATGGCGGTGGACATGACCCAGTGGCACACGTACACGTTCGAGTGGACGCCCAACTACATGGCCGGGTACATCGACGGCAAGCGGTTCTTCTACTCCACCAACAAGGCCATCCAGCCGCCGGCGCAAGTTGCGGCAACGATCCAGCTCGACTGGTTCCCGGGTGACGCCGGCGCCAGCGGTCTGACCGGTGCGACGATGGATGTCGACTGGATCAAGCAGTACCAGTACGTCTCCGGCTGACGCGCGAGGCTGAGAAGTCGCCAGGGGCGCCGCGAGGCGCCCCTGGCGACTGTCCGTCTGGAGGTTGCTGTGCTTGGCTTGAGCTACTCTCTCGCCTGAATCACCAACAAAGGAACGGTGATGGGCGAACCAGGCGGCAGAGGTCGGCATCCCGCGTCCTGGTCGGCCTCGTCGACCGTGCGGATCTGGCGTGCCTGGAAGGGTCGGTCGATGGGCACGTGGTCTAGGTCGTTGGCCAGGTAGGGGCCCAGGTACCGGCGGGCCTTCGGGCTGCGGCGCAGGGTGGCGTTGAGGCGGCCGGTGTGCGGGTCGTCCAGGGCGCGTCACCCGGCGATCGCCCACGCGCTGCCGCCGGCC
>Ga0070679_100004283_pt1 | contig 13165 bp, 8 predicted proteins | sample KBSC63BmetaG_FD_65652 | JGI IMG/M metagenome (GOLD analysis project Ga0070679, IMG submission 65652) | Corn rhizosphere microbial communities from Kellogg Biological Station, Michigan, USA - KBS C6-3B metaG | ecosystem: Host-associated > Plants > Roots > Rhizosphere | place: USA: Michigan... | reverse complement strand
CAAGCCCAAAACCATATTGGCGGATCACTTGCTTTTTATCTTCACCAGTCATTGGCACCCTTTCAGTACGCAGAAGTTTATCTTCATCAGAAGGTCCTGGAATTATTGAAAGCATCCACACAAAAAAACAAAATACAGGTAAAAAAAGTAACCCGATTGCAAAGGGCATCCAGAATTCAGACAGCGGAAAAACCGACTGTACTGCGAAATAAATTGTTTTTAAAACACCCGAAGCAATCGTAAGACTAAAGCATAAGCCAAATGAAATCATTTCTGTAAGCTTTCTTCCTTCCAAGAAACTAAAGACGATGCCCCAAACCATACCCAAAGGAAGTCCATTCATGAACAGGAAAATAAAATTATACGGATAAGGAACGAGGCCAAAGAACAGCAAGGATATTTCTGCAAAAAGAATAAGCCCGATAATTAATTTTATGCGCTTCGTGGGTTTTAACTCTGAAATTATTTTTATGCCAACAAATTTTGAAAACATGTATCCGAAAACCTGGAAAATAATTAATACTACTTTATAATCGAGCCCCCAAAGAAAATAGCCTTTGTAAGTACCTGCATTGAATGGCTTACGAAAAGCATACATGCTGAAGTAGGCGCCAAAGGCCGCTATTGTACACCAGGCAATAAAAAAAACTTTGGATGTTTTAAGTTGATTTTTCAGGAAACTCATGGCTTTTGTAACTTATGGTATACTTGCTATTTTGAAATTTAAAGTATAGATGATTGGCAATGGCGACTTAATTATTAAGCTACCTCATTACACTTTTTATGGCCTGCCCCACGGGATGATTTGCAGTAAAATGGAAACCTAACAGGTTTGCGATGGTTTGCGCAAACTGATCCTGGTAAATTTGTTCTTGTGTTTTTACCTCGCCCAATGCAGGAATATCCGGCCCCATGGCCAATAAGTATGTTTCATTTGCGTGTGCTATTTTTGACCCGTGACTTGTCCACTCATCACCATAACCACGTCCATGATCAGGAAATATTAAGATAGAAGTTTGGTCTTTATAGAATGGGTCTTTTTGCACATAGTTCCACAAGTCTGAAATCATCGCATCAATTTTAAATGTTGCATCTAAATAAGAATCGTATTTACCTGCATGAGCAAATTCATCATTATCACCAAAATCAATATATAAAACACGCGGATGATTTGCTTCTACATAAGCTTTTGCCATCTCGAAAGTATTTGCATCAGGCCTCTCGCCCTGCCCAAAGATATCTTCTACATAATGCTGCATAGCATTTGCCTGCTCTTGCGCCGGAGTGAGATTAGCGGCTTTCACATCTTCGCCGTAAATATTTACCAGCATATTATTTCTATCCCGGTTAAGTATCCATGCTACCACATCCCATGCAGAAAATGTTACCACTTTACCATTATAACCCTTTTGCTTATTTACAAATTCCAAGACATTTTCATTGGGATTATTAATCTTATCATTTGAATTGATGAGCGAATCATAATAACCGCAAAATGTTTCGCTGCGGCCTGGCTCTGAAAACCAATATTTGTTTTTTACATTTACCAGATTACCTACATCACGATTACCATAAATTTGCCCCTTCTTTGCGATATGCTGCCATACAAATGGCATCAATTTTTCACGCCGGGTTTTTTCATTCGACGCCCAATATTTTTGCATTCGCCAAAGAGAATCTTGTGTATTGTATTTCTGGCTAAATAACAAGTTCGAATCCGCCCCGTGAAAAAGCTCGTTCCAGCGGTACCCATCCATTAAAATAATTATTTCGTTTTTAGCTTTGTTCTGCTGCGCAAGGCTGCTGCCTGCAAAGAATAAAAAGACCAGGAGAAATTTAATCTTCATTTTTGATTATTTATTTGATTTTAACTAAAATAAATTGCTACAGGACTTACACAGATGCGCCACTAAAAAAGAGTACTAACGGTAACGGATATACGCAAAGTATCTACCAAGGTAAAGAGAATGTTTTTACAAACGTGAAACACTTCATGGCTTCTATAACTCCCTCCTTTACTCCAAGGCCTGAATCTTTAATACCACCGAATGGAGAACGTTCTATGCGGTAACCGGGTACTTCGTTAATGTTTACTGTACCTACATTTAATTCTCTCACGAATCTTAAAGCATATTCCATATTTTTGGTAACTACACCTGATGATAAACCATAAGCCGTTGAGTTGCTTAGTGCAATAGCATCGTCTATGTCTTTGAAACTCATAATCGGTGCAAGCGGCCCGAAAGATTCATATACTACCATGTCAGCATTTCGGGGAACATCAATAATCACAGTAGGCTCCATTAAGGCTCCTTTGCGATTACCACCAACAATAACTTTTGCCCCCTGCTCCACAGATTTTTTAACCACTTTTTCAAGGTAAATGGCCGCAGCTTCGTCTATCACTGTTCCAACCCTCGTTTCCGGATCAGATGGATCGCCACATTTATATTCTTTTGCTTTCTCTGCAAATTTCTTTATGAATTCATCTTTTATTTTTTCATGAACTAAAATTCTCTTTACTGCTGTGCAACGCTGTCCGCTGTTGCGAAAAGACCCTTCTGCCGCCAGAAATACGGCCCTTTCTATATCTGCGTCTTCCATAATGATGAGCGGATCATTGCCGCCTAATTCCAGTATTACTTTTTTATAACCTGCAGTAGTGGCAATGTGTTTTCCTACGGCCACGCTTCCTGTAAAAGAAACGATTGAAACACGAGGGTCTTTCACCAAAGGTTCAGCAATTTCATTGGTTGGACCGAGTAATGTACTTAGCATATAATGAGGCAGCCCCGCTTCATATAGCAGCTCTGTAAGTCTGATGGCAGATAAAGGAGTTTTTTCTGAAGGCTTTAAAATTACGGGTGTGCCTACGGCGATAGCAGGCAATATTTTATGAACAACCTGGTTTAGAGGATGATTAAAAGGTGTAATACAAACCGCGAGTGAAAGTGGCTCACGGAGCGTAAATATTTTTCTTGCCTTCCCATTCGGCGTTATATCGCATGAAAATATCTGCCCGTCATCATTTAAAATCTCAATTGCGGCAAAAAGGAAAACATCCTGCGCCCGGTTTGTTTCATACCTGGCTTCACGAATGGCAAGGCCAGATTCAGCACTTATAAGTTGAGCGAATTCTTCCTTTCGTTCCAAAAAAATATTTCTTGCTTTTTCCAAAATACTATAACGCTCATATCTCGTTAAAATATTACCTGTTTTGCCGGAAAAAGATTTCCCCGACAAAGCTGCTTCAATGGCTTGTTGCACATGCGAACAGTTTGCCTGTATAACGGTACCAACTATACGATTATCATAAGGACTATGAACTTCCAGTATTTTATCCGATTCAATTTTTTTACCCGCTACATAACTTGAAAGATTAATTACATCAACACCATTTTCAGAAACAGATTTTTGTTTATGGCTTGCCACATCAATTTCATTATTACTCATGTTCTCTTATTTGAAAGTGTAAAATGTCCTTCTATAATTAACTGGTTTTGGCCTCTCGGCTTGCCGCTGATTGGTCATTATTCGTTCCATTTATTGTAAAATCAAATATGTCAAAATTTCTTGGGTCAGCTTCCGCTTTCATTTTATATGCAGCATTCAGAGTATGTGATATTATCATCGGCACCATTTCTTCATAGCGGCCTCCATGCGAACGCAATGTTCCATCCAGTGCAGACAGATCATGATATTGCGGGCGCCTTCCTAATACTACGTCCCTGCCTGATAAAACAATCAAATCGCCTATACGGTCTTCGGGCTGTTCCAAAATACGAACAGCCGCAGCTTTCTCATATACTTCGGTGATACCCGGCTGCAATGCCAGCCAGTCTTTTATTTCTGTTGCTTTCGATGGATCGCTAAGATGCACTACAACATAAGAACCCAAAGCGCCATGATGTTTTACATACGGATCGGTAATGGGGCAAATAACCCTAAACTCATTTGCACCAAATTTCGCTTCCAGCAAATCCTCCACAAATAATACATTAGGGCTTCCATCCGCTTTTACTTTTGCATTCATACCATGGTCGGCAGTAGCTCCTACTATCGCACCGAGCTCAATCAATTCACCGATCTCTTTGTCCATTGCTTCATAGAAAGCTAATGATTCTTCTGCATCCGGTGAATAAGTATGTTGCATATAATCGGTGAGTGAGAGATAAAGGAAATCAGCTAAACCTTCTTTAATAAAAGCAACGCCGGCCCGCAATACAAACAAACTGGCATCTGCACTGTAAATAGTCGGAGTACCGTGGCCTACAATTTCTTCAACATTATCTATCCCGTGTGTTTCCCTTTTCGCCTGGTTGGCTTTTTCGGCAGAGATTGCAATACCATTCATTTTATAAGACAGGATATCGCGTAATTTTTCTTTCGCGGTTACAACGGCCACTTTTCTACCTGCATTAGCTGCCGCTGCCAGGATAGTCTCAGCCCGCAGGTATTTTGATGAATTCATCATTACTTCTTCATCTTTATCCGCATCATAAAAAAAGTTGCCGCTTATGCCGTGAATAGCGGGAGATACACCAGTAATTATAGAAGAGTTATTAACGTTAGTAAAAGAAGGCAATGCACCGCGAACCATGCCCCGATAGCCCTTTACGGCCATCTTCATTAAATTAGGCATGCGTCCATGAGCCATAGTGGTATCGATATACTCATCTGCCGAGCCGTCAATGCAGATTGCTACAATTGGTTTCGATGTTGGATGATAAGCTTTACCATTGGCAGAAAATTCATTTGTTGAAATTGTATCCATTTTTCGTCTTATAAGTTCAGAGAAAGATTAAAAATATTACAGCAATGTATAGAAAGAATACGTTGTTATAATTCGATTAGTAATAAAAGAAATTTACATGGCAGCCTTTTAAAATTGCCAAGCTTTTCATTTTTTAATTCCTGGTCAAATGGTTTATCATCATATCCCTGTATTTCTCCAGGTTGGGTAAAGGAACATGTTCTTCTTTTGCCCTTTCATCCCAGCCTCTAAGGGTAATATACAAACTGAAGAATTTATCGTTCTCAAAATTCTTTGCTTCTTCACTGCTCATGCGGCCGCCCTGAAAATTTAAAGTGTTCTTGCTCGCTTCAGAAAGCTTTGCATAATAAGCAGGATTTTTAAAAGTGAGGTATCGCTTGGCTGCCACATGAGATTCAATAAGCCTGGCAATTTTTTCTGAAAAACCCTTCTCGCTTAAAAAAGCTGCTCCTATTTTTTCATGGTCCACTACTCCATATTCATCCATATATTTTACTTCCATTACATGTTCGCATAAATGGCCAATATCATGAAAGAATGCAGCAAGGATTACTTCATCGTCATAGTTACCCCTCTCTGCAAGCTGGGCACACTGGCACATGTGTTCAATCTGCGAAACCGGCTCGCCGATATAATCCTGGTTACCATATTGCGAGTAGAGAGCAAGAACTTCATCAGCAATTTTGATAGCATCTTCTTTTTTCATTTTCAATTATAATTTTTTTTTAAAAAGTACTTATTATTCTGTCATCTATTGTTATTTATCCAGTACAGTATTAATAGTTTACAAATAGTTTTAATTCAGCCTGATTTATAATTTGTTTTTTTAAAGCTAACAAACATCTATCTCACATTTAAAAATGTGAGACAGATGTTTAAAAATATGTGGGCTCTAATGAATGTAGAACCTCTAAAACTTTACGTTATTAGCCCCTTACGAAAAGAAGTTATTTTATCAACCACATTTTTGCATTTATATCATCATTGCCTCCATACTGGCTTTGCAAAGCGGCCTGAAGATTATCATTGTTAGTTGTTATTTCGTTCGTTGGGTATTGCCATCTTAACGGTATCACGCCTCCATTACCTGTTCCCGGGCCGGTACTAAAAGTGGGCACTCCCGTTCTACGCCATTGGAAATAGGCCTGGTAACCTGAATTGCGTGCATAAGCCAGATATTTTTGTGTAAGTATTTGCTTTAATCCTGTATTGTTATTGCCGGCATATTTTACCGCAGGCTGATTGAAGTAATCGGCAAATTTGAATACAACAGCATAAGGCACTTCTGTTCCTGCTGCGTTCATTAAAGTAACGGTATTGGTTCCATCAACTATACCATAAAATGCAAATTGTGCAGTTACGCCTTTCTCATACCAGCTTTCTGCATCGCCACTTATCCAGCCCCGGTTTATTGCTTCTGCAATGCAAAAACATATTTCAGGATAACTTAAAATATATGTTGGTTCCCCGGTATAACCTGAATAAAAGTGATTGCGATTATATAAAGACAACTTGGAATCTGGAAGCCCTGAATTAATTAATGCATTCATGGTACTTAAATCCATACCTGACGGCGCACCAACGAATGATGCGTAAGATGTATCGCTGTGCCCCAAACCGCGGGCCGGCTCACCAAAAACCATGGCTCGTAAATCATGCAATTGACCCAGCGTAGTTTCTAACGTAGCAGCCAGATTTAAACGAAGCTGGTTATTCCCGAAATTGGTTATGTTATCCGGGTAATAATTATAGGTGCTGTTATAAACATATTGCAAATTGTCTGCACTGCTTGAAAAGATCGGGTAGGTTGCCGGGTCGTTAAAGATAGTTGCGAATTGCTGAGGTATGTTTAAATCTGCATTATCTACTGCCCTTTTGCTTAATTCAATTAATACCCGCAATTTATAACTGTTTACAACTTTCTGCCATTCAATTAAAGCGTCAAGGCCATTGCCGCCGCTTACAGGATTGTTTATTCTTTCCTTGTAATAAAAATCACCTGAAAATTCGAGAAAGCCATTTTTAATTAACCCACTCAGAATTGTATTGGCAGAATCCAGCCACGCTAATGATTGCTTAAATATATCTTTTTGTGTGTCATACTTTGGCTGAGTATTAGTTAAACCCTGGAGAGCTTCCGTCATTGGAAGATCGCCGACTTTCTCAGTCATGTTCACAAAGAAAAAAGCACGAAAGAAAAGTCCTAACGCATGATAAGGATTATTATCAGAACCGGCCAGGCGCCTTGCTTCTGCTTCCATTTGTAGCGTGTTATTAAGGTCGCCATAATTAAGGCTCGCACTTCCCGTCCAATACTGGTTGGTGCCATAATATACATAGTTGGAAGCGATAAACTGGCCCGCCTTATCAGCATCGCCTCCGGGAAAAACAACCAAATCATTTAAAATAGATTTTAATATAATTCCGGGCGGCACCTTGCCGGGTAGTGGCTGGTTGGGATTCTGCGAATAATCTTCAAACTTTTTAGTGCAGCCCGCAACAATTGCCACTGCTAAAAAAAGTATTACAGGAAACTTTATAGATTTCATAATAATATTTTTATTGATTATTTATATTCTTCTTTTAGAATACTACATTAATGTTAACACCGTAACTCCTGGTAGTAGGTGTTTGCAAAGATTGCTCTCTTGATATTCCATTGAACTGGCTTCTTCCCGGAAACTGATCCACATCTATATCGTGAAAGTCTTTATGGAAAAAGTATAACAAGTTTCTGCCAACAAGTGAAACATCAACCTTTGAGATAAAACTTTTTTCAAGGAATTTAGAAGGAAGTGTGTATGTTAAAACGACCTCACGCAATTTTCCATAGGTTTTACTTGTGCTTGTATGTTCCGCATCATTAAAGAAACTGCTCACATAATCCTGCATCCAGTGCGTTGCTACAGTATTTGGGGAATAGCTAAGCGATTTACCATTCGTAATTACACCCGTAACGGCATCATAAACAATTTTGTCTGAGCCACCGGTAACCTGCACCTGGTCGCCACTTAAGATTGGTTTGCCATTAACGATAGCTCCGGCATAACCGGGATCAGCCCAATGTTGTGATTCATATAAGCGGGCCTGGCCAATAATACCTGTAACAGTATTTTCTCCTCGTCCGCCTTCTACAAGCTTTCTATGCACATAGTCGCCGATAGTTCCTCCCACCATTCCATCAAACTGAAATGATAAACTCACTGATTTGTAAGAAAATTTATTATTGATTCCCCAGGCAAAGTCGGGGTCTGCATGTCCGAATTTTTGAGCTTTTGGCAGGTAAATAGGAAAGCCAGATTCATCTACAATTACTTTTCCATCGGGAGTTTTCGCTTCAATACCGGCATATAGTTCATCAACCCTGTCACCAATTTGATAAGGATAGCCTGTGCCGTTGGATACTTCCTTAGCACCACCTGCAAAAGCTTTATAAACTTCTTTGTAAGTCGACCAGTTAATTAAAACATTCCAGCTAAAGTTTTTCTTTTGTATTGCAGTACCGGTTAATGATAATTCGGCGCCTGTTCTTTGTGTTGTAGCCCCATTAGTAGTAAAGTAACTTAACCCTGTTGTTTCTGATATAAATTGATCAGATATTTGTGGGCCGTCTTTGTATTCGAAATAAGTTCCGCTGAAGCCTAACCGATTTTTAAGAACTCTTACATCCAGCCCAAACTCGTAACTGCTGCGGGAAGATGGCTTAATATTTTTATCTACAACATAGTTTGGTGCTACAGCACCCGTCTGGTTATTATAGGTATAATTGGTATAATAAAATGGCGTTGAAAGGCCATAAGTTGGGCCATCATATGGTGTGTAATAACTGTTGCCGTACCCGAGTGGGCTGCTGGCTCCGAGCGACTGGAAGGAGGAACCAATATAAGGTGTGGTACCGCCATCTTTCACGATAGCAAAACTTCCACGCAGCTTTAGAAAGGTAATAGTTTCCGGCAGCTTCACATAATCAGAAAGCGCCGAGCTCAATGATACGGACGGATAGAAATAAGCATTATTCCCGTTAGGCAATGCAGAAGTTTTATCAACACGGCCGGTAGTGGAAATAGTAAAATAATTTTTATAAGTAATATCCGCTGAATAATATGCACTAAGCATTAAAAGATTAGAACCATAAGAAAAAGAGCGGACAGGCAGGTATGAATTCGCAAATGTATAAACCTCCGGAACTATTAATTGGTTGGTGCTGTTAAAGCTTGAACCAAATTTCATGTTACGGGCCGAACCACCAGCATTTGCACTAATAGAAATTCCTGAGTTACCAACATTCTCTTTGTTATAACTTAATAATACTTCGGTGTTATTCTCCCAAAGATCGCGACGGTCTTCGCGATAGTTGCCATGATTGTGTTCATCTCCATAAGGATGTGCGGACCATGGTTCTTTTTCTGTTCTTAAAACATTATAAGTGGTCACATTTGAACGGGCCATCAAATTCAGATTTTTATTGAATTTATACGTGAAAGCCATCCAGCCGTATAAATCATTTTTGTAATGGCTTCTTAGCCATTCATAACTCATAAAATAAGGGTTTTGGTAACGCTTGTATTCTACGAACATTGACTGTGTGCCTTCTTTGCCCGGCTGCCATATAGCCTTAATTTTGGGATCATTTACATCCCAGTCAGCGCCCGTCCAAAGATCAATATCGTATATAAGGCTATTAGGCCCGTATGCTACATCGGGAATATTATCCGAAAATTGACGATTATAGTTAAGGTTGGCCTCTATTTTAAACTTATCGCTTACAGTATAACTTTCAATTAAATTTAAATTTACGGTGTTCAGGCTTGTATTAGGTACTATACCGCCCTGGTACGATTGAGACACTGACATGCGCAAATTTGAACGGTCTGAAACAGCGGAGAAACTTATATTATTTTTTGTAAGAAAGCCTGCTCTTAAAAAATTATTCAAATTGTTTTTTCCCCTGGATACCCATGCTGTAGGTTTAATATGGCTCTGATGTGTAACACCCCCAAGCGTGTAATCGTAATATTGAGTTGGGTCATAAGGGCCGTCAAACTGCGGCAGCATCAAACCAATGTCAAGCTGTGGCCCCCACACATCGTAATCTTCATCATTAATTCCATCAACGGAATTGCCAGTGCTGTTGTAATCACCAAAAGCATATTGTTGTTTTTCGCCACCACCATACATATTTTGCGTTTTCGGTATAGCGATAAAGCCTTTATTTATCTGGTTGCTGCTGTTAAATTCTACGGTAAATCCTTTTTTGCTTTTACTACCCCGTTTTGTAGTGATTAAAATAGCGCCGTTTATACCGCGGCTACCGTACAAAGCAGCTGCAGTTGGACCTTTTAAAACAGTAAAACTTTCAATATCATCAGGGCTTATGTTCCAGGTATCAGAATTGATAGGAATACCATCTACAACAAAAAAGTTAAGCGGAGAACCACGCAACAGCACAGTTGGCGATGCCAGTAATTCCTGGTTTACACCTACGTTTAAGCCGGCCACTTTGCCTACTAAACTATTTATTGGATTAGATTCCCGTGCTTTTACAAGGTCAGCGCCTTTAACTTCCTGGATAGAATACCCAATGCGTTTAACTTCTTTTGTGATGCCCAGCGCTGTTACCACTACTTCGTTTAAGGCATTGGCATTTACCTGCAACTGAACGTTAATAGTTGACCGGTTTGCTACGGCAATTTCTTGTGGAGCGAATCCGACAAAACTAAATTCCAGCGTGGCATTGGCGGAAACATTTATAGAATACTGGCCTTTGGCGTTTGTGTTAGTGCCTTTGCCAGTACCTTTAACTTGCACAGATACACCTTGTAAAAGATGGTCGCTCGCATCAGTGACTACACCTCTGACTTCGGTTTGGGCAAATGCGCTATGTAGACCAAACATAACAACAAGCATAGTTAATAAAACCGGCCGCAAATAATGAAAAGCAGATTTCATAATTAGTTAAATTTTGGATGGATAAAGATTGTTAAGTAATAATAATAAAAGTATAGTATGAATATACATCAATAAATTAATTTACGTTAATAAATACTAAACTTTTTTAACGCAACCGGTTGCATAAGATATCGTAGTTAAAATCATATTTTAAAATTTTACCGAACAAATATTAGAGTTTATACGATTAAGTAAGTAGAATCTGTACTAACGATGCTGCCACAATAATATTGAGCTCACTCTTTCCTTTATTTAATTTATGGTGGCGCAAACTTCCGCGAAGAAGATTATTTAAACATTACCGGAAATTTAATTAAATGTTACCAAAAACCCGGGACTTACTAAATTATTTTTTCATCCGTTATAAAAAAATAAACTACCAGAATAAGCGCATCTATCTTTCCAATATTAGAAGGCTTATGGCCCTTGCGGCCATCAAAAAAAAGTGAGTCTCCCTGTTGTAAAATATATTTTTTATTATCTATCATATATTCAACGGTGCCTTTAATAACATATTTATATTCGAAGGCTTGTGTTTTTACTGCCTGTGCTCTTTTAGCCCCTTTTTTTAATTCTAATAAAACAATATCAATCGGGCCGCCGGTTACATTCCGGGTAAGTATTCGCTTGTAAATAAAACCTTTTACCTTTTCTTTTTCAAAAACTTTGTATTCACTGCGTTTTTTAATTTCCACTTTTGAAGTGGCCTTTTTGTTTCGTTTTATATCCTTAAAAAAATCATTCACATCGAGGTTTAAAGATTGAATAATGCTCATCAATACCATTAAGGACGGAACTGTGCGATTATTTTCTATTTGGGAAATCAGCCCTTTGCTGACGTTTGCCTTATCAGCCAGCATTTGTATAGTGATGCCTTTCTGTTTCCGAATTTCTTTAATGTTGTTCGACACCTGAATAAGTAAATCATCTTGCATAAAGTGTCATTTTTGGGATTACAATATCTAGGTGTTTAATTTTAGCTTCTTTTCTGTTTAGTGAAAGCAGATTAATATTACATTTTAAACTTTGAAATTTTGATGGTTCTTAACTCATCACTACTAATAATATCGATCTTGCTGTAAACTTACTTCAAAGCAAATCACTTTTGAGTATAATTCCATTTCAGCTAAATAACTGCCTAATACTTTCTTCAGCATAGCCTGCGCTGGATGTCATTCCTTTCCCACCAATCGCAGTACGGATATGGATTTTGTCTTCTATATCATATTCCACAATTTCTTTCTCAGGATGCTGAGGATAAAAACCTGCCCATGTTTGTGATATTTTTCGAACATCAAAATCCACGATTCGTGAGGCCTCCTGCAGCATTAATTCATTAATATGCTGATTGATATTAAAGCCAAGATTTTCCGAATGATTAACATCAGCATATTCATGCGAATCGCCAATAATAATAGAACCATCTGTTGCTTTTTTAAATAAAATATGAATCCCCCATTTTTTCAGCTCTCCATAATGCGGCGGTGTTGTTAGTTTTTTAAACGAAGGACATTCTTCAAAAGACTCATATCGACGAATACTTAATCCTGTTAAAATGTTTCCTTCCAGTTTTACTTCCTGCATTGGAACAGTTTTCATCATTTGCAATTTGCTTAGCACGATTCCGCTTTCGCTAAAAAGATCAGCGAAAAGCAGTTTATATTCTCCTCCATTGCAAATAATTAATTTCTCTGATGAAAACTTTTCATTAGATGAAGTTTGAATAGTTACCAGATCATTCGCTATTGAACAATTTAATACAGCAGTGGCGGGCTTATAATCAAGAGAGGAAAATTTTTTTGACAAATACTGTATCAAACTATGAATCATTTTATCCGGTTCTATACTCACTTCCTGTGGAAAAAAAATAGCTTCTTTGCAATATTCCTTTTTTAATGAAGGCCATCTTTGCAAACAATCCGATGAGGATAGTATATGAGCCTCATAAGATTTATTATCCATTATTTGTTTTAATTCATGAATAAGGCATTGCTCTTCGTCGTCAGAAGCAATATATACTGATCCGTTTTGCCTCACACTAATGTCGCATTCTTTTTGAATTGCTTTGTATATTTCAGTAGAACGCTCGCCATATTCAAGCCACTTACCTGCCATGCCTGAAGGAACTACCTGTCCAAAATTTCTGACAGTTGCATTTACCGGGTATTGATCTTTTTCAGTAAGCAGTATCTTCTTGCCCATACGGGCTGCATGGTACGCGTGGAATGTACCTAGAACCCCGGCGCCTACGACAATTAAATCATAATGGTTTTGATTCATTTTTTTTGGTATGTATTTTAATGTAGTTTCTTTTATTCTTCACAAAGTCCTGTTTTGTTGAAGTAGGTGCGTGTCGAAATCTAAACTTCTAGTAAAATATCGTTTGCATATTTATGTAGCAGTGGCAGTTAATTATATTTACATTGATAATATTCTTAATCA
>Ga0070679_100004282_pt1 | contig 13166 bp, 9 predicted proteins | sample KBSC63BmetaG_FD_65652 | JGI IMG/M metagenome (GOLD analysis project Ga0070679, IMG submission 65652) | Corn rhizosphere microbial communities from Kellogg Biological Station, Michigan, USA - KBS C6-3B metaG | ecosystem: Host-associated > Plants > Roots > Rhizosphere | place: USA: Michigan... | reverse complement strand
TCACACGATCGACAACGGCGGAATTCAGATGGCTGTTCGTCGAGCGGGGGCGGCGGGGATGAGGGCGATGCAGCTGTTCACGACGATCCCGAAGTACTACGGCGACAAGAGCTCGATCCGCCCCGAGCGCATCGAGCGCTTTCGTACGGCGCTCGCCCAGACGCAGATCGATCCGAAGCATGTAATGGCGCACGCGCCGTACGTGCTCAACACCGCGACGCACGAGGAAGAGAAGTCATCGCGCGCGCGAGCCGGCCTGGCCAAGGAGCTCGAGCGGTCGACGGGGCTGGGCATCGGCTCGCTGTGTTTTCATCCAGGCGCCGCGCTCGACGAGCCGGGACACAAGTCGGAGCAGGAGATTCGCGAAGCCGCCGCCGAGCGCGTCGCTCAGGCGATCGTCCACGCGTTGGAGTCGGTGCCGTCGAGCAGCACGCGCGTGCTCGTCGAGAACACGGCTGGCGCTGGGCGCACGTTCGCAAAGACAGCCGCCGAGGTGGGCGCGATTCTGCGACATGTGCCCGCGTCGCTCAGGTCGCGCACGGGCTACGGCCTCGATACGTGCCACCTGTTTTCGTCGGGGTACGATCTCCGCGTGTCCGCGGACGCGGTGCGACGCATCATCGACGAATTCGAGTCAGCGACTGGCGAGCCGCCCGGCTTTTTTCACTTGAACGACAGCGAAGGCGATCTCGGTTCGAATCGCGATCGACACACGCTCTTGGGCCAGGGAAAGATCGGCACCGAGCCGTTTCGCTGGATCGTGCAGGACCCACGGTCGCGCGGCATTCCGCTCATTCTCGAGACGCCGCAGCAGAACGTCGAGATCGGCGAGGACGATCCGTCGGCAGATCCGTACGACACGCAGATGATGGCGCTGCTGAATTCGTTTTCGGCTTGAACTGCAGCCGGATCACGGACAGGCACGGTCACTGACGGATCGGCACGGACACCGCGAACGACATCTAGGCTTCGTGGCGCAACGAGCCGAATTCTTCGATACCGCCGCTCGGGACGCCACGCGCGCTTTCCCATCGACCAAGAAAAAAAGACGCGTTCTGGTTCATGGCGTCTCCGTGACTGTCCGTCCGTGTCAGTACTGTCCGTGATAAGAACTCGCTTCATCGAGAACGGAATCGCGACGCCGGCACGATCGTCCTACCCGTGAATCTCGCCTTCGTGGCGTTACTCGGACGTAGCATGACAGGAGATGTCTCGATGAAGTGTCGTGCTGGGCTCGTCGCTCTCACCCTCGCATGGTCGGCTGCCAAGGGACAAGCCGCGGATCGCGCGTCGTTCTACCTCATCACCAAGACGGTGATCGGTACGACCGATACGCTCATCATCGAGCGACGCACACGAGGGCCGAACCAGCTCACGGGCGAGTTTCTCGACCACACCGCCGGCGGACATCTCACGTACGATGCGACGATCGGTTCCGACGGATTGATCACGCGTCTCACGACGCGGCTCTTTCGCTCGGCAGCCGATACCGTCGGCGACCGAAGCTCATTTGTTCTCGGCGGCGACAGCATCGTCGTCACGCGGGGAGCGGAAGGACCAGCGCACTTTCCGGGTCTGCCCGGCACGCTGGTCGTCGTCAATCCGTCGATCTCGTTCATCGAGCAGATGGTGATGCGCGCGCGCGTGATGGGCGGCGTTCAAGCGCAGTTCCCGGTGTTCATCGTCGGCGCGCCGCAGGTGCTGCCGTTGACCGTGAAGTTCCCGCAGTCCGACACCGCGGAGGTCACCTATGCCGGCGTAACCATGCGGCTTGCGGTGACGCCGTCCGGCGAAGTGCTCGGCGGCGGAATTCCCGCGCAGCGAATTTCGATCACGCGCGGACCGGCGCTCGAGACGCTCGCGGTTGAACGGCGAGACTACTCTGCGCCAGCAAACGCACCCTACACGGCCGAGGAGGTGGTCGTCACGTCGAGCGCGGGCCTCAGGTTTTCTGGAACACTGACGATTCCCAAAGGCCGCGCGACGGGTCGCGCGCCGGCGGTGGTCACGATCACGGGATCCGGTCCCGAAGACCGAGACGAAGAGTCGACGGCGCTCAAGGGATATCGCCCGTTTCGCGAGCTCGCCGATACACTCGGCCGTCGTGGGATCGCGGTGTTGCGGCTCGACGATCGCGGCGTGAATGGCTCTGACCGCGGATCAACGAGCGCAACGTCGCGCGATTTCGCAGACGACATTCGAGCTGGAATTGCCTATCTCCGCACTCGGGCGGAGATCGATGGTGAGCGAATCGCCATCGTCGGCCACAGCGAAGGCGGAATTATCGCGCCGATGATTGCCGCGACCGATCCACAGCTCAGGGCGATCGTGTTGATGGCGGGAACAGCATCGCCGGGCCGAGAAGTTCTCCGAGCGCAGGCGACGTACGCGATCGATAGCATGTCGCATCTGACGGGCGAGGCGCGCACGCGCGCGCTGGACGCGTCCCAGCGCGCGCTGGATTCCACTGCGGCGGGACTCCCATGGATGAAGTTTTTCCTGGAGTACGATCCCTCTGTGCAGGCGCGTCAGGTGCGAACGCCGACGCTCATTCTGCAGGGCGAAACGGATCGCCAAGTGCCCGCCGCCGAGGCGGAAAAGCTCGCCGCCGCGTTTCGCGCGGGAGGGAACACGAGCGTGACGGTGCGACTCTTTCCGGCGACGAATCACCTCTTTGTCGCCGATTCCTCGGGCGGATTCGCCTACGCGAAGCTGCCGTCGCTGCACGTGCGTCGAGAGGTACTCGGCGCGATCGCCGACTGGCTCACGGTGCAGTTCAGGTGAAAGTGCAGATCCCTCGCGAAGCCTGCCCTCGAGCAGCGCAAGCGACGAAGGGCTCGGGATGACGTTTGCACGGGTGATTTTTCAGAGGGAAAACGAGGTGTTTTCAGAGGAGAATTCGTGTCATCTCCGGAGGTACTGCATCGATTTTCAGAGGGAGAACACACGATTCCCAGAGGAGAAATTGCGCTTTTCAGAGGGGAAAAACGCGAATTCCCTATTGCGTCCCACAACGATCTCTATACTTTTCGACCGCGAGGATCGGGCATTTTCATAGGGAAAATCGACGATTCTCGCGAGGCGACAACCCCAACCATTCCATCTACCGGGAGAGAGAATGGCTGCAAAGAAGGGCGGTAAGAAAGCCGCCAAGAAGAGCGCGAAGAAGGCTGCGAAGAAGAGCGCGAAAAAGGCTCCGGCCAAGAAGGCGAAAAAGCGCACGCCGAACGCGGCGTTCATGGCTCCGAAGCAGCCGGCCGGTCCGCTCGCGGCGGTCGTCGGCGACAAGCCGATTCCGCGTACCGAGATCACGAAGAAGCTCTGGGCCTACATCAAGAAGAACGGGCTCCAGGACGCGAAAGAGCGTCGCATGATCAACGCCGACGACAAGCTCAAGGCCGTGTTCGGCGGAAAGAGCAAGGTCTCGATGTTCGAGATGACCAAGTTGGTCAACAAGCACATCAAGTAACCTGGGCGGTACGAGTAGCTCGACGGGCCGCGTCACACGACGCGGCCCTTCTCGTTCACCCTGGAACGATCAGCGTTTTGGAGCCGTAGTAGAGGGCTGCTAGCTTGTCGCTGCGGACTCGACGTGTCCGCGGTTCGCTCGCCCACCGCCAGTTGGAATTCATGGCCAAGCCCAATACCAAGAGCTCACCGAAGCCGAAGAACGTCGTTGCCGACGCGCGCAAAGGCGGGCAGAAGCCCGCCGGCTCCGCGACCGAGACGTTTCAAATGCTCTGGCGGAACATCAAGTCACTCGCCGGCGCGGTGCTGATCTATCTGGTAGTCAAAACGCTGTTCGTCGAGGCGTTTCGAATTCCGTCGGGGAGCATGATTCCCACCTTGTTGATCGGCGACTGGCTGTTCGTCAACAAGCTGGTCTACGGTCCGACGATCCCGTTTACGAACTCGCATCTCCCCGGCTACGCGAACCCGAAGCACCAGGATGTCGTGGTGTTCGTGTCGCCGTATCAGGCCGACGAAGCCGCGCGCGGTGCGGATCCGACGCCGACGCTCGTGAAGCGTCTCATCGGCATGCCGGGTGACACACTCCACATGCGTGACGGCCAGCTGTACTTGAACGGCGTCGCGCAGCATCTGCCGTTCGAAGCGACGATCTGGAAGGGCGATCCCAACGAAGTGAACCCGGACTTCGACTGGCAGCACAAGGTGGAAGTGAAAGGCTCGCGCTTTGGCGCGCCGCCCACGCAGCCCACGCACGACAATTGGGGACCGCTGCTCATTCCGCCCAATCACTATTTCATGATGGGCGACAACCGCTACTGCTCGAAGGACAGTCGGTATTGGGGCATCGTCCCTCGAGAAAACGTTCGTGGGCGGCCGTTGTTCGTGTACTACTCGTACGTTCCCGGTCCCGACCCGGCCGACGATCCGAACTGCAATGGTCAAGTGAGCGATCGACCGCTGCCGTTCATCACGAATATCCGATGGAGCCGGCTCGGGCACGTGATTCGGTAGTTGTTCTCGAGAGAGGAGAACCGAGTACGGGGAGGGGGCGAGAAAATGGAAGGTGTGCGGAGTGGTACGGGATTGCCCCGCACACCGCACGATTCACTCGCTCCCTCCTCCGCACGCGATCCTCTTCTCCCGCCCCTTCAGCTTGGGACGACCCGCCGATCTAGCGATCCTCCCGCCAACTTTGCATGCTGATGCATGCCCACCCTCTCCCGCCGCGGATTTCTCGCGTCGCTGGCCGCAGCTGTCCCGCTCGCGGTGGTCGTCCGCAGAGCGCACGCCGCTGCCGCCCAGCATCTCGAGAGCGATGACGCAACACTGATCGCGCTCGCCGAAGTCGTGCTCCCGTCCAAAGCCCTCGGCAAAGCCGGCGTCGCCAGCGCGGCGAACGCGTTTCGCGACTGGGGCGCTGGCTATCACGAAGGCGCGGAGTTGGTGCACGGCTACGGCACGTCGACGCTCCGCTCCACGGGACCGACGCCGCTGACGCGTTGGACCAAGCAGCTCGACGATCTCGATGCCGCCGCGCAGACGGCGCACGGAAAGCGCTTTCGCGACGTGAGCGCTGCCGATCGAACGACGCTCGTCCGTGCGGCGCTCCAGGGCCAACGCGTCGATCGAATGCCGAGCGTGGTCGATGCGAGTCACGTTGCGCTCGCGATGCTCGCGCATTTCTACGAGAGCTCCGCCGCAGCGGATCTCTGCTACGAGGCGCGGATCGGAAAGAATCAGTGTCGGCCGCTCTCGGCCTCGAAGGCGAAGCCGCTGCCGCTTCTCAAGCTGAGTGAGCGATGACTCGGCGCGCCATCGAGAGCGACGTCTGCATCATCGGCTCCGGCATCAGCGCAGCGATGATTGCCGATCGACTCGCGCGAACGACGTCGGCGTCGATCGTCGTCGTGGAGGCGGGCGACGAGACAGTGCCGCTCACCGCGCGCGCGGCCGCGAGAGATCGAACACTGCGCTACGGCGAAAATCCCTGGGGCAAGGATCATCTCGACGGATACGAGATCGAAGGACCTCTTCAGTCGCGATCGATGCAGGTGGGCGGGCTGGCGATGCACTGGGGCGGCGTCACGCCGCGCTTCTCACCTGAGGATTTCAAGCAACGAAGTCTGTTTGGTGTCGGAACGGATTGGCCGATCTCCTACGAGGATCTCGATCCGTTCTATCAGGAAGCGGAAGAGATCATGGGTGTGTCCGGCGAGCAGGGGCCGCCTGACCTCGATCCGCGCAGCAAACGCTTTCCAATGCCGCCGATTCCGCTCACGTACAATCTCGAGCTGTTGAAGGCGTGGGCCGCAAAGGCGGGCATCGCGATGTGGAGTCAACCGTCCGCGAAGAACTCGACGCCGTACCGCGGCCGCGCACAGTGCTGCCGCAACGACACGTGTTCGCCGATTTGCCCGATCGGCGCGAAGTACTCGCCGGATTTCACCTGGTCTGCACTCCGCCGTTCCAACTCGGTGCGGCTCATCCCGCGCACGCTCGTTCGTCGTTTGGTGCTGGCGACGAGCGCAAAGCAGATCTCGCACGCCGTTGCTGTTGATCGCGATCGTCCCAACGATCCCGTAGAGTTTCACGCGAAGCAGTTCGTCGTCACGGCGGGCTACACGTGGTCGTCGCACTTGCTGTTGCTGTCCGCGCAGGACGGCGCGCCGACCGGCGTGGCGAATTCGTCGGGCGTGGTTGGTAAGTATCTCACGGGACACCGCAACGTGCAGGGATATGTCGAGCTGCCACTCAGGTTGTATCCCGGCATGAACGAGCAGCACAGCCTCGTGACGAAACAGTTCATGCGGATCAAGTCGGGAAGTCGCTACATCCGGCACGACCTGCGAGTGTGGGAATCGTCCGTCGGAAAAACACCGCGTCTCATCGACACCGCCGGCAGCCTCATGCTCGGCGACGCGATCCTCGACGACTGGCGCGAACGGACGCGAACGGGCACGGCGCGGGTACGCGCCTACTACGATGTCATTCCGGATCGCTCGAGCGAGCTGACCCTCGACGTTTCGAAGAAAAACGCGTGGGGAGATCCGCTTCCGAAGCTCGCGTTCCGCGATGCGCCGGAGTCCGTGGAATTACGCGGCCCAACTGAGGATTCCATCAAAGCGCTGTTCGACGACATGGCGAGAGCGGGGGGCGGAAAGGTGCTGCGCACGTCGGTCGACAACTTTCAGGATCATCCAGCCGGCGGCTGTCGCATGGGGAACGATCCCGCGACGAGCGTCGTCGACGCGTGGGGTCGGACGCACGATCACGCGAATCTCTTCGTGGCCGGCGCGCCGACGAGCGTGAGTGGAAGCTGCGCGAATGCGACGCTGACGTTCTGTGCGCTGGCGCTCAGATCCGCGCACGAGATCGAACGCGGTTTGCCGAAGCGAGGTGCGCGATGAGACTCACATCCATTGCACTCTGCGTCGCCGCCGCGGCGTCGGCGAGCGCGCAAGCGTCCAACGAATGGCGCGTCTGGGGCGGAGATGCCGGCGCGACGAAATACTCGGCGCTCGCCGACATCCATCGCGGCAACGTGGCCGGGCTCACGCGCGCGTGGGAATGGTCCACCGGCGAGATGCCGAACGCGCAGTACCGCACGCGTCCCGGAAACTTTCAGGCGACGCCGCTGATGGTCGGCGACACGCTCTTCCTCAGTACATCGTACAATCGCGTGGTCGCACTCGACGCGAATACGGGCACCGAGCTGTGGTCGTACGATCCGAAAGCCTACACGGCCGGCCAGCCGCCGAATGGAACGGGTTTCGTCCACCGCGGCGTTGCGACGTGGACCGACGGCCGCGAGCGTCGGATCTTCATGAACAGCCGCTGGAATCTGATCGCGCTCGACGCGGCGACAGGTCATCCGATTCGGAGCTTCGGCGATACGGGCGTCGTCGACCTCACGCGAGACTTGTCTCGCAACGGCAAGCCGGTGAACCGTCTGCACTACACGCAGACCTCGCCGCCTGTCATCTGGCGCGATCTCGTGATCGTCGGCAACGGCGTCGCCGACAAGCTGATCTATCCGAACGATCCGCCCGGCGATGTTCAGGCGTTCGACGTCAAATCCGGGCGCCGCGTCTGGAGCTTCAGCCCAGTGCCGCGCAATCGGCGCGACAAGGCAACGCAGACGTGGGAAGGCGAATCCTGGCGCAATGTCGGCCACACGAACGTCTGGGCGCCGATGAGCGTCGACGACTTGCGCGGCTTCATCTACCTGCCGGTGAGCACGCCGAGCAACGACTGGTACGGCGGCGCCCGCAAGGGCGACAACCTCTTCGCCGAGTCGATCGTGTGTCTCAACGCGCGGAACGGCGAGCGCGTGTGGCATTTTCAGACGGTCCATCACGGACTGTGGGACTACGACATTCCAACCGCGCCCGTTCTCGCGAACGTGAGCGTCGACGGACGCACGCGTCCGATCGTCGCGGTGCCGACGAAGATGGGATTCCTGTTCGTCTTCGATCGCACGGATGGCACACCGATCTGGCCGATCACCGAGCGGTCGGTGTCGGCGAGCGACGTGCCTGGCGAAGCCGCATCGCGCTCGCAGCCCGTGCCGTCGAAACCCAAGCCGTTCGCGAAGCAGGGATTCGGCTTCGACGATCTGGTGGACTTCACGCCCGAGATCAAAGCGCGCGCGCTCGAAGCGATCAAGGATTACCGCGTTGGACCGCTGTTCACGCCGCCATCGCGCGAAGGCACGATCGTGATGCCGGGCGCGATCGGCGGTTCTGGTTGGGGCGGCGCCGCGTTCGATCAAGCGTCGGGAACCATCTACATCAAAGCGACCAACCAGCCGGCGCTGTACAAGATCTTTCAACCGACGAAGACCGACACACTCGATGCGGACTATACCGCGGATCTGTCGGCGCAGGGCCTTCGCGTCACGATTCCCGCGCGCGACAGCACGCAGCGGCCGATCTCATTGCCGATCAACAAGCCGCCGTACGGAACGCTGACTGCCATCGATCTCCACACCGGCGACACCAAGTGGACGATCCCACTCGGCGACACGCCGGCGATCCGAAACAACCCGGCATTGAAGGATTTGAAACTTCCACCGCTCGGTGTGGCGGGCTCGCCCGGTCCCATCGTGACCGCCGGCGGGCTGGTGTTCGCCACTGGCGGTGGCGCGACGCTCTATGCCATCGATTCGAATACCGGAGGAACACTCTGGTCCGCCGACCTCGGGCAGAATGCGTACTCCGTGCCCATGACATATAAAACGCGATCGGGACGTCAGTTCGTGGTGATTGCGACCGGCGCGGCGAACGGCGCAAAACTGGTGGCGTTCGCACTGGCGCAGTGACGCCTGTTCCACGTCGCATCGCACTCGGACAGCTCGCGATCGTCGCCATCGGCACGGCGATTCTCATTCATATCTGGCAGCACAGCCACGATAGCGCGATCATCGCCCTGTTTTGGTGCGCGATCATCATCACGGGCCTCACGCTGTACGGCATGCGAGTGCTCGAGGCGGATCGGCGTGCGACGACGGATCTCACTCGAGTAGTCGCCGAGGAGCGACAGGCCAAAGAAACGCTCGAAGATGCAATCGCGTCGCGCACGACCGAGCTGGAAGACGCGCAACGCGTTTTGCAACGCATGTGGTGGCTCGGCCAGCAGATCACGTTGGAGCTCGAATCACAGCGTGTGATCGACCGCTTTCTCGAAGCCGTCGTCGACATCGCCCAAGCCGACAGCAGCGTGATCGGAATGCTCGAGGAGGACGGACGGATCCGATTCGTCGTCGGCACCGGCAGTGGAGCTCGCGTGGTTGGCACCTCGATCCCCGTTGCCGGCTCGGCGATGGGTCGAGTCATGCGCAGTGGCGTCGCATGGACCGTTGCCGATGTGCGCGCGCACAGCAACGATTTCGATCCGACCCTGTTCGATCAAATGAAGGATCACGTCGCTTCGCTGGCCATCGTTCCCATCTCGCGACGCGGCGAGTGCATTGGGGCGGTGAGCGTGGCGACGACACATCCGCGCGAGTTCTCACCGGCGGACCTCGAGCGCATCGAGGCGATGGGCGATCTCGTCTCGGTTTCGATGGAGAATGCGGAACTGGTGGAAACACTGCGACAGGCGGAGTGGCGTTTTCGCACGCTGTTTCGTGCCGCGCCAGACGCGGTGCTCACGCTTCGCCAGAACGGACTCATTGGCGAAGCCAATGATGCTGTTCGCGACATCACGGGCGTCGACTCGCTGCACGTCGCCGGCCGGCCCATCTCCGAATTCATCGTCGAAGGCGATCGCGACAAGTTGCGTACGGCGCTCAATGCGACATTCGCCGGCGCACCCACGCGCATCGAAGTCGCGTTTCAAATCCAGGCAAGCGGCCCGGTGACTCGCCGCATCGTGGCGCTGGCGATGACACGGCTGCCCGAAGCCGATCCGCCAAGTGTGCTCGTCGTCGGCCGGGATGTCACGAGCGATCGAGAGATGCGCGGGCGATTGATGGAGTCCGACCGGCTCGCCGCCGTGGGCGAGCTCGTGGCTGGCGTCGCGCACGAGGTGAATAACCCACTGAGCAGTATCAGCGCCTTTGCACAATTGCTGTCGCGTGATGGTACACTGACGCCATCGCAGCGCGAATCGGTGGAGGTCATCAAGTCCGAGACACAGCGCGCGAGCCAGGTTGTAAAAGATCTGTTAGCGTTCGCGCGGCGCAGCGACGCGATGCGCGAGCCGCTCGACCTGAACGGCTTGTTGTCACGTACGCTGCGGATGCGTGGGTATCAATTGACGTCGAACACGATTCAGCTCGAGACTGATTTCGCGCCGGACCTTCCGGCGGTGTTGGCCGACGCGCGGCAACTCCAACAAGTCTTTCTCAACCTCGTCACGAATGCGATCCAGGCGATGGTGACGCTCGGCGGCGGTACGCTCTTCGTCACGACGCGCGATGATGAATCGCGAATCGTCGCGGAGGTGCGCGACACCGGACCCGGAATTCCGGATTCGGCCCGTGCGCACATCTTCGAGCCGTTTTTTACGACGAAGGGTGAGGGCGAAGGCACCGGATTGGGGCTGAGCGTCAGTTACGGGATCGTGACGGCGCACGGCGGAACGATCGAGGTGGTGGAGACGTCCGCCGCGGGAACGACTTTTCGTGTCTCACTTCCAGCGGCGGACGACGCGGCCCTCGACCAGCCGGCCGGGGAGTCGAGCGCCATCGGCAAGCGATCGGCGATCGCGGGGACGCGACTGCTGTTCATCGACGACGAGCCGACCCTCCGGTCGGGAATGCAGGCCTTCGGTGAGCTCCGCGGCTTCCGGGTTTTGACGGCTGGAGATGGGCTGGAGGGCCTCGAGATGGTGCGTACATCACAAGTGGACGCAATCGTTTGCGATTTGCGTATGCCTGGAATGGATGGTGCGGCGTTCCACGAGCGGTTGCGCCGGGACCGCCCTGGACTGGCCGCGCGCACGGTGTTCATTACAGGTGACGTGGTTGCGGGCGGCGGACGTGCGTCGTCGCATCGACAGCCCGTACTCACCAAGCCGTTCACGTTCGAAAAGCTCGAGGAGACCCTCGTCGCGCTGATGCGCGGCGCGCCGGCGGCGACGTCGGTCGGATGGCCTTGAGCCGAAGCGACTTCGACGCGAGACGATGCCGACTTTTTTTCCGCATACGACGATCGAGTGGCGAGTCGAAGAGCCGAAAGCATTTCGGAAATTCTCGTTTTCGCTCGTCGAGATGGCGATCGTCACGGGCATTCTGCTGCGCCTGTATCGGGTGCTGGTCCTCACGCATGCGCTGAACAATTGGCTGTACTTCGGTATCGCCATCGCGGTGGGCGCCATCTTCCTGCTTGGTGCCGTGACAGCGCACCTCGCCAATTTCCCGCTGCATCAGTACTTCTGGCGCGCGCCCGCGTTCGCGCTGATCGAAGTCGCCGCGGAGATGGCGACGAGCGCGCTGCTGATCGCGCTACACCATGAGCGAAACGGGAGCGTGCCGGCACATTGGGACGATTGGATCGGCATGGGGTTGAATGCGCTGCTCGTGCGCGGCCTGCCCGTCATCATCTGGGGTCTCGTTCTCGCGGGCGTCGTGCAGCTCGTTCGGAGAACGATCGTGCACGAGGAAGACGAGCCGGAAGTGACGAAGCCTCAGTAGGAGGCACGTCGGAGGTGCAGATCCCTCGCTGTGCTCGGGATGACGACGTAGCTTCGTCGCATGCGCGCACTCCCACTCGCCCTATTAGCCGCTGCGACAACCGTCGCCGGCGCCCAGCAAATTCGTACGTATCGTCCATTCGGGACGCTTCGCGACCAGGCCGCGATGCAGCAGGCATGGCTCGACGAACGAATGAAGACCGTGCTGCCCGCCCTCATGAAAAAGCACGGCGTCGACATGTGGGTCGTGCCGATGCGCGAGTACAACGAGGATCCGGTGTTCTCCTCGATCGTCTCGCCAACGACGTTCGCGGCGAGGCGACGCACGATCTATCTGTTCTACGATCCGTGTGCGTCCGTGCGCGGTGCATGCACCAAGCCGTTCGAGCGGCTCGCGATGGGAGGAACGTCGCAAGGTGGCGTCTATCAGGCGATTCGGTCGACGAAGTCCGCCGCTGGGCCCGCAGGAGGCCAGGTGCAGGCACAGGCCGAGCTGTGGGGAGACGAACAGTGGCAAGTGCTCAAGACGGAAATCGAAAAGCGAAACCCCAAGGCCATCATGATCGATGTCTCACGGGTCTTCGCATTCAACGACGGTCTCTCGGCCGGTGAGCTCGACGGAATGCGGGAGGCGCTCGGTCCCGCGCTCGCCGCGAAGTTCCAGCACGCCGACGACCTCGCACTCGATCTCATTGCCACGCGTCTGCCGAGTGAGACGGCCGCCTATAAGAAGCTGCAGCAAGTCGTGTGGGGCATCATCGACACCGCCTTCTCGCGCGTCGTGATCACGCCGGGCCAGACGCACACGGAAGACGTCGTGTGGTGGATGCGCCAGAAGGTGAACGACCTCGGCTTGGGCACGTGGTTCCATCCGTCGGTCGAGGTGCAGCGCAAGGGCGCCACGGACGAACAGCTCGGCGCCAACCCGATCATTCAAAAGGGCGACGTGCTCCACTGCGATTTCGGCATCACGGCGATGCGCCTCAACACCGACACGCAGCACATGGGCTACGTGCTGCGCGACGGCGAGACGGACGCGCCGGCCGGTCTCAAGGCGGCATTAGCAAACTCGAACAAGCTCCAGGACATCGTCATGGGTGAGATCAAGCCGGGCCGTACCGGCAACGAGATCCTCGCCTCAGCGCGCGTGAAGATGAAAGCCGGCGGGATCGACGGGACGGTGTACTCGCACCCGATCGGCGTGAACGGCCACGGTGCTGGACCATTGATCGGCCTGTGGGATTACCAGGACGGCGTGCCAGGCCGCGGCGACGCGAAGGTGATCCCGAACATGTGGTTCTCGATCGAGCTGCAGGCGACGTCCAAGGTGCCTGAGTGGAACAATCAGCCTGTTCACTCAGCGCAGGAAGAAGATGCGGTGGTCGGCCCGGACGGTTCGATTCATTGGGCGCTGGCGCGTCAGACGACTTTTCATCTCGTGAAGCCGAAGTAAAAGCCTATCACGGATCGGCACGGTCACTGGCGGACGGTCACGGAAAAGCGAAAGATCTTTTAAACGAAACCGCTCGGGACGAGCATCATGGCGTCCCGAGCAGCTT
>Ga0070679_100004281_pt1 | contig 13166 bp, 10 predicted proteins | sample KBSC63BmetaG_FD_65652 | JGI IMG/M metagenome (GOLD analysis project Ga0070679, IMG submission 65652) | Corn rhizosphere microbial communities from Kellogg Biological Station, Michigan, USA - KBS C6-3B metaG | ecosystem: Host-associated > Plants > Roots > Rhizosphere | place: USA: Michigan... | reverse complement strand
TTCAACGGCCTGACCCAGGGCTCCGCGTACGGGGACGACTCGCAGAGCTTCACGAACTATCCGCTGGTCCGCATCACCAACACCGCCAGCGGACACGTCTTCTATGCCCGCACGCACAACCACAACCGCATGGGCGTCGAGGCGCTGGGCAGCACCGAGACCACGTCGACCCAGTTCGACGTCCCCGCGAACATCGAGCAGGGCGCCTGCACGCTGGTGGTGGTAGCGAACGGCATCGCCTCCCAGCCGGCGGCGTGCAACGTGGCTGCCCAGCAGCAACAGGTCGCCTGCGAGGCGAACGGCAGCTTCCTGGTCGACAACAACGCCCAGGTCCAGAACGGCTCGGGTGGTCCTGGCGCCGTGCTGAACAACGGCACGGGCACCACGCGGCTCAGCCCTGACACCCGCTCGGGCGCGATCACCAGCCGCGCGCCCGTCGCGATCCAGCACCGTTCGGTGGTGACCGGCAACGTGCTTTCCGCCGGCTCCGTCACCAAGGACAGCGACGCCACGGTCACCGGCTCCATCACGGCGAATGGCAGCGTGTCGTTGCCGGCGCTGCCGACGCTGCCGTCGTTCCCGCCCCCGACCCTGGGGTCGTTCGCGGTGAACAGCGGCACCGTGTCGAAGGGCCCCGGCTCGTACGTTTCGGGCCAGGTCAACGGCGGCACGCTGGTGCTGGCCGCGGGCGACTACTTCTTCCAGTCGCTGACCATCAACGCCAACGTCACCGTCCGCGCCACGCCGACCACGCGAATCTTCGTGCAGAACTCGTTCTTCTTCAATTCGCCGATCCGGCAGGCGACGGGGACGGCCATCCAGCCTGTCACCGTCGGCTACGCCGGTTCGACGGCGGTCAGTCTGGGCGCTCGTCTGGACGGCTCGTTCACCGCGCCGAACGCCAGCGTCGTCTTCGGCTCCGCCGGCGCGACCACCTACTCGGGCGCGTACTTCGCCCGTTCCATCGAAGTGGCGGCGGGCACCATCCTGGCCTGCCACCAGTAGTCGCGATCACTGCAAGCCGCCGCGCCGGGATCGCCCGGCGCGGCGGCGCGCCGTCTTTCAACTTTTCGAAAGGAACTGCAGCGATGCCCATGCGCCTGTGGCTTCCCACCGCTCTTGGTCTGGTCCTGGCGGCCCTGGTCGCGGCGTACGCGACGACTGGCCGCCGTTCCCCGGCAGCCGACACCGCGCCTCTGGCCGCGCAGGGTTCAGCCGCGGAGCCGCCGCACGACGCCCCTGCGGTCAGCGGCAGGCGCCAGAAATTTCTGCCCAGCGTCCCCGCGGATCCCGCCCTGCCCGCGCCGGCCGCGCCGCCCGACGAGGTCAGCCCGCCCGCGGTGGCCGCGACGCCCGAGGCGCGCGAACGCGATCAGCAGCTGGAGCGCCTGCGGGCCAGCGGTCCCGACGTGGGCGGTCTGATCGGCAAGGTGCAGGCGATGCAAGGGGACTGGCAGGCACTGGCTGCCCGATCCGGCATCGACGTGCAGGTCTCACCCCTCGAGTGCTATCAGGCAGGCTGTTTCTCGACCCTGATCTTCAAGGCCCGCGATTCCATCGAGGACCTGACCAGCAAGATCTTCGATTCCCGGGCCATGGCCGACTGGGCCGGGCCCAAGACGCGCAGCGCCCCGCTGGCCAGGCCAGATGGAGGCGCCGAGGTGACCTGGCTGCTGCTGCCGCCGGCGGACGCTGCCGCGGTCACGAACTGAAGGTGGGGCGACGGCCGGTGCAGGCCACTGCGAGGACGAGCAAGGCGCCCAGCAGGTGAAGCCCCAGCGCGAGGCCCCTCCAGGGCGTGACGGGCAACGGCCCGGCCAGCGCGAACAGCGACAGGCGCGGGATGGTCAGCAAGGTCATCGCGATGACGAGCGCCAGCAGGCGGAGCACCTTCGTGCTGGGCGACCCTGGCGTGCGAACGGCGAGGCTCTCACGCAGCAGCAACGCGCCCGGCAGCACCAGCCAGGTGGCGGTGTGCGTCCAGGTGAGCGGCCCCAGGATGGCAGCCAGCGCCGACCAGGCGGCGAACGCGCGCGCCGGAGGACTGTTCGCCGCGTCGTTGCCCCGCGCCTCGCGCCAGGTCGCGACGACGGCGCATCCGGACAGGGCCAGCGCCACGGCAATCCACAATCCCCGGGCCAGCGCCGGCGCGACCAGGACGGGCCGCGCGAACACGCCCCCGATCAGCAACCGGCTCAGCACCCCCCACAGCGACATCGTGTTCGCGGGCGCGGTCTGCCAGCCGGCCGCGTTCGGGCCCGACGCGGCCAGGAAGTCGGTCCAGTAGCCGGTGCCCATCACCAGGGCCGACGCCGCCGCCAGGCCCGCCGTCGCCGCAGCCGCGCCGGCCAGCGCGCGCCAGCGGCCGGGGCGCGGCAGCAGCGTCACGAGAACGATCGCCGGCGTGATCTTGAAGCATCCCGCCGCGGCGATCAGCGCGCCCGCGCGCGCGGGCCATGGCCTCCGCGCGGCGGCCCATGCCAGCGCCAGCAACGCCGCGATGGGCACCGACCACTGACCCTTCTCGAAGTTGTGCAGCACCGGGGGCCACAGCAGCAGCCCCGCGAACAGCGGCCAGACGCGAACGAACCGGCGGCGCGGTTCGGGGACGAACACGCCGGTCACGATCCAGGCCAGCACGGCCGTCGCCACCAGCGACAGCGCCAGCCAGGCCAGCGCGGCGCCCCGAAATCCCAGCGCCACCAGCGGGCGCACCACCATCACGGCCGGCGGCGGATGCGCCCGGTACGGGGCGCCCACGGGCACGAACGCCGGCGCCCCCGCGGCGCGCGCCTCGGCGTTGCCGGTGACCACGTCGGTGCCAGCGGGCAGCCCGCGCGCGCGCCGCGCCGCCGGCACGAAGTCCGTGGGAAAGTCGCTGGGCGACAGCGCGCCAGCGGCCGCGTCCGTCAACGGGTCCAACCCCGCGGACGCCCAGGCCGCGCAGACGGCGAACACGGCCACCAGCAAAGGTGGCAGCGGCAACGGCGCATGATTGGCCCGTGTGGTCAGGTGTCGGCGCTCCGGCCGGGATCTTATTCGCGCGGTGCCCGCGGCGCGCCTTTCCGAGGCGAGGCAGACGTACATCGGCGCCGCCGCTCCGCCAATTCAGCGGATCCGCGCGGACGCCCTCACGCGCCGGGCCAGGGCCGCCGATATAGTGGCGTAGCCAGCCCCATGTCCTCTGCCTACGTGCAAGCCGCCGCCCCCGCCGTGTCCTCCGCCGTCCCGGCAGCGGCGCCTGCGCGGCCGGGGCGCTTCCTGCTGGGGGCCTGGGCCGACTTCGTGGTGCTGGGCCCCGGCTTCACGCTGGCAGGCAGCGCGCTGCTGGCCGGCCTGGCGATCGCGGGGCAGCTGGCGGTGGCATCGACGATCGCGTTCGCGCTGACGCTGATGTTCGTGGGACCGCACTACGCCGCGACCTACCGCCGGGCCTTCGCGTCGCCGGCGATCCTGCGCGCGCACCCGTTCGTGACGATGGTGGCGCCGGCCGTGCTGCTGGGCTGGGCGGTGGCCGCGGTGCACTGGCCGCGCACCGCCGGGCTGGCGTTCTTCGCCCTCTACGTCACGTGGTCGGGGTATCACTACTCGGGCCAGTCGCTGGGCCTGGCCATGCTGTATCCGCTGCGCCAGGGGGCTCGTCTGGCGCCGCGCGAGAAGCGTCTGGTGGCCTTTCCGCTGTACCTGTCGTGGCTGGTGTCGCTGGTCGGGCTGTTCCGCGTCGGTGCCGCCGCGCGCAACCCCGCCTACGAGTTGACCCGCGCCGCGCTGGCGTCGTCGCCCCTGCCGGCATGGGTGCTGGGCGCGGGCGCGCTGGCGATCGCCGCCAGCCTGTCGTCGGTGGCGATGCTGGCGGTGCGCCGCCGGCGCGCCGGGATGCCGTTGCCCCGCGCCGTGTGGGCCGTGGTCGTCACGCAGTTGCTGTGGTTCGGCATCGGCCTGTGGAACCCGTTCTTCAACGTGGTGCTGGTGCCCATCTTCCACGGCGCGCAGTACCTGGCCATCACCAGCTGGCATCAGGCGCGCGGCCGCAGCCCGGCCGTCTTCGCGCTGTATGTGGTGACGGTGCTGGCGTTGGGCCTGGTCATCAACCCCGGCTTCGCGGCGCTGGGGCGTGCCTGGGGCGGCTCCGGGCCCGTCGTGGCCGCCGCCGTGGTCGCCTTCCTGAACCTGCACCACTTCCTGATGGATGGTCGCATCTGGCGGCTGCGGGAGCGGAAGGTGGCCGAGTCGTTCGCGGTCGCGCCAGCGACCGGACGCCCGTCGTGATCGCCGGTCTTCGCGCGCGCCTGGGGCAGTTGACGTTCGCGCAGACGCGCGTGGCGTTGCTGATGATCGCGGTGGCGGCCACCGCGGCGGTGATGCCCGCGCAGTCCGACTCGTACTGGCACCTGCGCGCCGGCTACGACCTGGTGCGCACGGGCCACGTCCCGCTCGCCGACACGTACTCGTACACGGCGCGCGGCCTGCCCTGGCCGGATCACGAATGGCTGTGGCAGGCGCTGTCGTGGGCCGCGCACCGCGCGGGCGGCATGCCGCTGCTGACGGCGGTGGGCGCGGCGCTGGCGACCGCGGCGTGCGCGGTGGCCTACGGCCTGATGCGGGCGCGGCCGGGCGTCGAGTTCGTGCTGGCCTTGATCGGGATCCCCCTGGCGTCGGTGGTGTGGGCGCTGCGGCCGCAGGTGGCCAGTCTGTTGCTGCTGGTGCTGCTGCTGCGGCTGTTGCTCGACCGGCGTCTGCTGCTGATCCCGCCGCTGTTCCTGCTGTGGGCGAACCTGCACGGCGCGGTGGCGCTGGGGGGCGTGGTGATGGTCGTCGCGACGCTGGTGGCGGCTTTTCACGACCGCCGCCTGGCGGCGCGGCTGGCGCTGGCGACGCTGGTGTGTGGCGCGCTGACGGCGGTCACGCCCATGGGGGTCCACCTGTGGACGTTCATCGGCGAGTCGATGGCGCGCTCGCGCCAGAACCAGATCATGGAGTGGATGCCGTCCTATCCGAAGGGACCGATCGAGATCTCCTTCTGGGTGGCGGCGCTGGTCCTGGTTGGCGTCACGATCAGGCGCTGGCGGCGGCTGTCGCCCTTCGACGATCGGCTGGTGGTGGTGGTGGCGCTGGTGCTGGTGGTGCTGGCCGCGCGCGCGGTGCGAAACATCGCGCCGTTCTGTCTGGTGTGGATGCCGGCCATGAGCCGCCTGATCGGACCGGACGCGCGGCTGCCGGGGGCGCGCGAAGGTTCCGCCAATGAAGAGCAAGAGCATCCCCGCCTGAACCTGGCGCTGGTGGTGTTGATGCTGGTGGGCGCGACGGCGGCGATTGCCGTGTCCTGGCGGGCGCCGCTGCCGCGCCTGGGCTGGCAGCCGATCACGCCGCCGGCCGTCGCCGCCATTCGCGACTGCGGGGGCCCGCTGTACAACCGGTACAACGAAGGCGGCTACCTGATCTGGTTCGTGCCCGAGGTGCCCGTGTTCATCGACAGCCGCCAGGATCCCTACCCGGCGGCGCTGCTGACCGCCGACATCGAGGCCGAGAAGACAGGCGAGTACCGGACCCTGTTCGCCCGCCACGGCGTGCGCTGCGCGGCGCTGCCGCCGCAGTCGCCGGTCAGCAAGCGACTGGCCGCCGACGGCTGGCGCGAGCTGTTTCGCGACGAGGCGTGGGTGGTTCAGGCCGCGCCGCTCAGCTCACGGTGACGTCGAGCAGGCGGCCGATCAGGAACGTCGCGCCCGCGGCCGCCGCGCCGATGAGCAGCATCCGCAGGCCGCCCAACCAGGCGCTGCGCCCCGTGAACAGGCTGATGGCGGCGCCGATGCCGAACAGCGCCACGGCCGTCACGCCCATTGAAGCGAACAGCGCGTGCGGTCCCCGGCCGAGCAAGAACGGCAGCAGCGGCACCAGCGCCCCCAGCGAGAAGGACACGAACGACGCCCCGGCCGCGCCCCAGGGCGAGCCGAGCTGTCCGGGATCGAGCCCCAGTTCCTCGCGCGCCAGCGCGTCCAGCGCGTAGGCTGGGTTCTTGATGATGCTGGCGGCCATGTGGGTCGCGTCATCCAGCGATAGCCCGCGCGCCTGATAGATGGTGGCCAGCTCGGCGGCCTCCGCCTCCGGATACTCCTCCAGTTCGTCGCGCTCGGCGGCGATCTGGTACTCGAACAGCTCGCGCTGCGATCGCACCGACACGTACTCGCCCGACGCCATGGAGAAGGCGCCCGCCAGCAGGCCGGCGATCCCGGAGATGACGACGGCGCGCGCCTCGCCGTTGCCCCCCGTGGCGCCTACCACGCCCAGCATCAGGCCGGCGTTGGACACCAGCCCGTCGTTGGCGCCGAACACGAGCGCGCGCAGGTTTCCGCCGCCCGCGGCGCGGTGGCGCTGTCCGATCTCGGCCGCGTTCTTCGGCAGCGGATGGCCCGTCAGCACCGTGGTGTACACCGACATGCCGCGCACCTTCATCGCCGCCAGCACCGCGCGGACGGACCGCGCCCCGAATTGCCGCACCAGCCCCGCCACCAATCGCGTGCGTAGGCCGGGCCTGAAGTCCGGCACCGCCTTCCCCTCGACGTGCAGCTTCTTGGCCCAGATCTGCGCCTGCGCCTCGGCATCCGCGGCCAGCTTCTTGAACAGCGCGTGCTTCTCGGGTGTCTTCTCCACCTGGGCGATGACCCGGTAGATGAACACCGAGTCCATCTCCTTCTGCCAGCTCTCGAGCGCGCTCATGCGGGCTCGACGATAGCGCGCCGGAGACGACCTGGAGGCTAAGGCACGAGGGGATTTTCTGCGGGGGGGACCGCGGGGTGGGTTCCCCCTCGCCCCATGAAGTAGCCGATCGTGAGCCGGCCTGGGCCGCTGCCGATGAGATCGCTGCCGCTGCCGAGCGCGTATCCCGCGCAGGCCACCAGGTTCCCCGAGGGACCATCCTCCCGCTCGAAGTGCGAGATCCTTCCCCGCGAATCGACGGTGACCGCCAGCACAAGATGGCCTTCCATCCGCGGCCCTTCGAGGCATCGCGATGCGGCGCGGTCCATGCGCCATGCCAGATCCGATTCGGCTCGTCCGTCAATGTGGCCCGTACGTCGCAACGGACCGCGATGCACCGGCGGCGCGGGCATGCATTCACCCCAGGCAAGGTCCAGGAAGGGGTGAACGGGGATGACGACCTGTGGCTGCTTCAACGCCGCCGCGACGGCTGGGGGCGCCTCGGCGAAGGCGGCCACGGCCGGTCCCAGCAGGGCGGCGCCGCCCAGCACCGCCAGGGTTAGGCGGCCCATACGCAGCAGCTGAAATCGGAGGCGCGACATTCCGGTTGGACAACTGTCGGGCGTCGCGGTTCCCGCGACCGCGCGCTACAGAACCTTCTTCAGGAACCGGCCCGTGTAGCTGGCGGCCACGCGGGCCACGTCCTCGGGGGTGCCCTGCGCGACGACGCTGCCGCCGCCGGGGCCGCCCTCGGGGCCAAGGTCGATGATCCAGTCGGCCGTCTTGATGACGTCCAGGTTGTGCTCGATGACGATGACCGTGTTGCCCTGGTCGACCAGGCGGTTCAGCACCGCCAGCAGCTGGGCGATGTCGGCGAAGTGGAGGCCCGTCGTCGGCTCGTCCAGGATGTAGACCGTGCGGCCCGTCGACTTCTTGGCCAGCTCCTTCGACAGCTTGATCCGCTGCGCCTCGCCGCCCGACAGCGTGGTGGCCGACTGGCCGAGGCGCACGTAGCCCAGGCCCACCTCGCGCAAGGTGTCCAGCTTCTGCTTCACCTTGGGGATGTTCTCCAGGAACTCCGCCGCCTGCGACACGGTCATGTCCAGCACGTCGGCGATGCTGCTGTTGCGGTACAGCACCTCCAGCGTCTCGCGGTTGTAGCGGCGGCCGCCGCAGGCCTCGCACTCGACGTAGACGTCGGGCAGGAAGTGCATCTCGATGCGCAGGATGCCGTCGCCCTGGCACGACTCGCAGCGCCCGCCCTTCACGTTGAACGAGTAGCGCCCCGGCTTGTAACCGCGCGCCTTCGACTCGGGCAGGTTCGCGAACAGGTCGCGGATGTGCGTGAACACGCCCGTGTACGTGGCCGGGTTGGACCGCGGCGTGCGCCCGATGGGCGCCTGATCGATGTCGATGACCTTGTCGACGTGCTGCAGGCCGTCCATGCCCTGGAAGGGCTCGGCCGTGTGCTTGGACCCGTGCAGCTTGGCGTTCAGCGCGCGCAGCAGCGTGTCGATCACCAGCGTCGACTTCCCCGACCCTGACACGCCGGTCACGCAGGTCAGCACGCCGATGGGGAAGGGGACGGTGATGCTGCGCAGGTTGTGGCCGCTGGCCTTCTTGATGGTCAGGTTGCGCGCCGCCGCCGAGCGGCGGTGCTTCGGCACCGCGATCACCTTGCGGCCGCTCAGGTAAGCGCCGGTCAGCGACTGCGGGTGGTTCATGATCTCGGCGGGGCGGCCCGCCGCCACCACACGCCCGCCGTGCACGCCCGCCTTCGGGCCCATGTCGATGACGTAATCCGCGGCGCGGATGGTGTCCTCGTCGTGCTCGACCACCAGCACGGTGTTGCCGAGGTCGCGCAGCCGCATCAGGGTGTCCAGCAGCCGCTCGTTGTCGCGCTGGTGCAGGCCGATCGACGGCTCGTCCAGGATGTAGAGCACGCCCACCAGCGAGCTGCCGATCTGCGTGGCCAGGCGGATGCGCTGCGACTCACCGCCCGACAGGGTCACCGCCGTGCGGTCCAGCGACAGGTAGTCGACGCCGACGTTGATGAGAAAAGAAAGCCGGTCGCCCACCTCGCGCAGGATCCGGTCCGCCACCTCTTTCTGCCGCGCTGACAGGGACAGCCCGCCCAGGAAGGCGTGTGCGTCGCGGATGGTGAACGCCGTCATCTCGACGATGTTCTTGCCGCCCACGCGGACGTTGCGCGCCTCCTTGCGCAGGCGCGAGCCGCCGCACTCTTCACAGGGCGTCTGCCCCATGTAGCGGTGGAACTCGTCGTAGATGGCCTCGAAGTCCTGGTCGCTGGTGCGCCCCTGCTCGCGGCGCCGCCGCTCGTACTCGTCGAAGCGGCGCTGCAGGTTCGCCAGCACGCCCTCGAATTCCTTCTTGTACGTGTGCTTGCGGCCGCTCTTCTCGAACGAGAAGTCGACCTCTTGCCCCGCCGATCCGTGCAGCACCAGGTGCCGCGTGGCCGCCGGCAGCTTGTTCCAGGGCAGGTACAGATCGATCTCGAACGCCGCCGCCACCGACTCGAGCAGCTGCTGGAAGAAGGCGCTGTTGCGGCGCTCCCAGGGCTCGATGGCCCCTTCCTTCAGCGACAGATCCTCGTTGGGGACGATCAGCTCGGGGTCGAAGAACATCTTCGCGCCGATGCCGTCGCAGGCCGGGCAGGCGCCGGCCGGGTTGTTGAACGAGAACAGCCGCGGCTCGACCTCGGGGTAGCTGATGCCGCAGGTGGGGCAGGCGAACCGCTCGGAGAAGATCAGGTCGTCGCCTTCCAGCGGCGAGATCTTCACGATTCCGCCGGTCAGCTTGGCGGCCAGCTCGATCGAGTCGGTCAGGCGCTGGCGGATGCCGTCCTTGTTGACCAGACGATCGACGAACACCTCGATGGTGTGCTTCTTGTTCTTGTCGAGCTTGGGCGGCTCGGCCAGCTCGCACAGGTCGCCGTCGATGTTGGCGCGCACGAAGCCGTCCTGGCGCAGCTTGGCCAGCTCTTGCGCGAACTCGCCCTTGCGATCGCGCACCACCGGCGCCAGCACGCTGAAGCGCGCGCCGTCGGGCAGCGCCAGCACCTGGTCGACCATCTGCTGGATGGACTGCGAGCTGATGGGCTGCCCGCAGTTCCAGCAGTGCACCTGACCGACGCGCGCCCACAGCAGGCGCAGGTAATCGTAGATCTCGGTGATGGTGCCCACCGTCGACCGCGGGTTGCGCGAACCCGACTGCTGCTCGATCGAGATGGCCGGCGACAGCCCCTCGATCGAGTCGATGTCGGGCTTGCGCATCTGGTCCAGGAACTGGCGGGCGTACGCCGAGAGCGACTCGACGTAGCGGCGCTGCCCCTCGGCGTAGATCGTGTCGAACGCCAGCGAGGACTTCCCCGAACCCGACAGGCCGGTCACCACCACGAGCTTGTTGCGGGGGATCTCGACGTCGATGTTCTTGAGGTTGTGCTCGCGCGCGCCCTTGACCACGATCTTGTCCATCGCGTGAGTCATCGGCTCGGCGCTGGGCCGATTGAGATTCTGGGCCTTCATGGATGATGTGGAGGGTTGGACGCGGTAAAGCGCCGAGCGTAACTTATCACATTGTCGTGGTAGCGGCGTTACGTCGTAGCCGCGTGGAAAGTTTCGCCGCCAGGTCCAGGGCGGTCAGGAAACTGCCCGGGTTGGCCCGGGCAGGGACACTGCCAGCGATGTCATAGGCGGTTCCATGGTCGGGCGAGGTCCTGACGAAGGGCAGGCCCAGCGTCACGTTCACGCCCTCGTCGAAGTGCAGCAGCTTGACCGGGATCAGCCCCTGATCGTGATAGGGGGCGATGACGGCGTCGTACGCGCCCAGGGCGGCCTGGCGATACACGGCGTCCGGTACGTGCGGCCCGCTGACCTCGGCGGGCAGCTGCTCGCGCGCCAGCTGCGCCCGGGCCGCCTCGATGCCCGGCACGATGATGCGCGCCTCCTCGTCGCCGAAACGCCCGGCCTCGCCCGCGTGTGGATTCAGCGCCGCCACGGCCACCCGGGGGCGGCCCAGGCCGAAGTCGCGCAGCAGCGCGCGCGCCGCCAGAATGCTGGCGCGCGCCACGTCGCTGGCGCGCAGCAGGCGGGGCACGTCGGCCAGCGCCAGGTGCGTCGTGGCCAGCACCACCCGCAGCCGCGGGCCGGCCAGCATCATCGCGAAGTCATCCGTCCCGCACCGGTGGGCCAGGTACTCGGTGTGGCCGGGGAACGTGAAGCCCGCCCGGGCGATCCAGTCCTTCGATATGGGCGCCGTGCACAGGGCGCTGATGCGGCCCGCCAGCGCATCGTCCGTCGCCGTCTGCAGCGCCTCCAGCTGGGCGTGGGCCGCGGCCAGGTTGGGCCGCCCCGGCACGATCTCGCCGCGCGCGGCGACGGCCCGCACCCGCGACGCCGGGGGGGCCGGTAACTTCAGACGCGCCGCCGCGGCCGCCAGGACCGCGGGGTCACCGTAGACCCGCAGCGGCAACTGGGGCCGTTCCTCCAGCGCGCGCACCACGATCTCCGGTCCGATGCCGGCGGGATCTCCCAGCGAGATGCCGATGGGAGCGTCGGCGGCGGGCGAAGTCATCGGGACGTCCATGGAGGGGTCATCATACGGAAGTTTTTCCTGCCGGCCCCGAATTCACGCCGGTCGCAGCCGGCCCAGCAAGAGGCGAATTTTCGGCGGCGCGCGCCAGTCGTACTCCCGTGAACGCGCTGGTCCTGATGATGGCTGTCCGGCTGGCAGGCGGCTCGCTGGCCGGATCGCTCCCTGTCGCGGCCGAGGCCTCGCATGCGACCGCGCCCGTCGCACCGCCCCCGGCGGCGCCGCCCCCGCCCCGGCGGCAGCTGACCCGCTGGCACCGCGCCGATCGCTGGAAGACGGCGATCCCCCCGCACGACGAGACGTTGCGCTACGACGTTCGCTACGGTGTCTTCGGCTCGATCGGATCGCTCCAGGTGTCGTCGGGCGCGCTCGCGGCGCGGCCGGGCGGCGCCCCGACCGTGCGCCTGCGGGGGGCGGGCAGCGGCTCGGTCATGGGCCTCGGCGCCATGAAGAACCAGATCGACGCCGAGTTCGATTCGTGGTCGCGCGGGTCGCGCCGCTGGACGTCGGCGCGCGGCGATGCGGGGGCGCAGACCATCGATACCGGTTCGTGGGACGCCGCCGGGCAGGCCCACCTGCTGCGCCGCAAGCCGGGCACCCGCGACGAGGCTTACAACTTCAGGGCGCCGCTGCAAACGTCGGATCCGCTGGGGCTGATCTGGCGGCTGCGCACGTCACCGCCGCCGCTGGGGGGCAGCGACGTGATCCAGGTGGTCGACGGTCTGGCGATGTACCGGGTGCGGGTGACCACGGTGGCCGCCGCCGATCCCGTGCCCGACGCGGCCGACGGCGTGAGGGCGCTACGCCTGGAAGGACAGATCATGCCCTTTTATTACGATGGCCGCCCCGATCCGGATCGCACGACGCGCCCGTTCACCATGTGGCTGGACCCTCGGGATGGTCACCTGCCGCTGCGCATCGCCGTGCCCTTCGGCCCCGCGGACGTGATCCTCCGCCTGGTCGAGGCCCGTCCGGCGGCGCCTCAGGCGGGCGCGCCGGCGCCCGGGGCCCGCAGCTTGTAGCCGACGTGGCGCACGGTCTCGATCATGGCGCTGCCCGGGCCCAGCTTGGCGCGCAGGCGCCGCACGTGAATGTCGACGGTGCGCGTGCCCCCCGCGTAGCGATAGCCCCACACGCGGGACAGCAGCTGCTCGCGCGTGAACACGCGGCCGGGCCGCTCGGCCAGGAACTTCAGCAGCTGGAACTCTTGCCGCGGCAGCTTCAGGGCGCGGCCACGGAACGAGGCCTCGACGGCCACCGAATCGATCACCAGATCGCCGATCTTGATGCGGCCGGCGGCGCGGAACGAGGACATGCGCCAGTCCAGCTGGCGGATGCGCGCGTAAAGCTCGGGCGCCACGACGGGCGCCAGCACGAAGTCGTCGGCGCCCGCTTCAGGATCCAGGCCCGCCAGCCGAGAGACCTCGACGCACAGGAGCACCGGCACGTCCGACAGCGAAGCGACCTCGCGCACGCGGCGGATGGCGGCGCGGCCTACCTCCAGGTGCGCCCCGGCGTCGACGACGACGACCGACGGGCGGGAGAGCTCGATGTCTTCCGGGAGCTGGTCGATGTCGTAACCGACGGCGACGACCTCGCAGCCGAGGTCATTCAGAGCGGAAGCGGGCGAATCAGGTTCGGATACGGCCGTCGTCGGATTCGACGTGACCACCAAGGCTCTCATTTTGTATCGCTACACTAACAGCGCTAGGTCGCGGTGACCCGAAAAAAAGCGGGCTTGTCACCGTGCGGTGACCGGTGTCTTTTCCAACCGGAAACAATCGCAGGGTCACGCTTGGCGGTACCCGGGGTGGGATGTAATACTGATGACCGATGGATGATTTTCACTGCTCGTTCTGCGG
>Ga0070679_100004280_pt1 | contig 13166 bp, 12 predicted proteins | sample KBSC63BmetaG_FD_65652 | JGI IMG/M metagenome (GOLD analysis project Ga0070679, IMG submission 65652) | Corn rhizosphere microbial communities from Kellogg Biological Station, Michigan, USA - KBS C6-3B metaG | ecosystem: Host-associated > Plants > Roots > Rhizosphere | place: USA: Michigan... | reverse complement strand
CAGTTGCTGCATCTGTCCGTATCTTTAATTTACACAGAGATACTAATAGTCAACAAATCTTAGGTGGACTAACGGTAAATTATGCTCCTGAAGTTGAAAAGGATGTGTGGTTATGGGATGTGAAGAGAAAAGGAAAGAAGATCATCAATGTCGGGTATGGTGATACCTTAGCTGTAATTACTGGAACTGGCAAATCGGTTGAAGAGGCAGTGAGTAGGATGTATCGCAATTTAGAAAAGTTTGCTTTTGTAGGTGCATATTATCGGCCAAAAGCGGATTATTTGTCTCTCGGTTATCCCACATCCATTTTAAACCGATTAAATTATGGCATGGAACGAGGTTTGTATCAGATACCGTTCAATGTGAAAGTTGGAGATCTCGTCTAAAATTACTTCTTAAATACTTCTTCGATAATTTCTCTTGAATCTTCCAGTTTTTCTTCGGATGGATTTTCTTTATGCAGTTCTGATTCAATTTTTCGCATTGCAACTTCAACTGGGGTCGTGTTAATAATTTTATTATGCGCTTTCCAATCAAGACCAAGGTTTTTGATAAATTGTGCTTCTACTCGGTTGGCCATATTATGAAACTTGCTGTAGAGTGCATATTCCTCAGGATGAATATCCTGTGTCTCCGGCTTAGTATCAAAATCATCTATCATCGATACGGGAATACCGGCCGACTTAATCAGTGTGTATTCTATGAACTCATGTAGCATAATTGAATTATTTACAATTGGATCTTTCATATCGAAGGAAATAATTTTATTACCAAAGTAATCGCCTACATCTTCATAGCGCATTTCCTTGCGAATTTCGAATTTTAAGTTGACGTAATCAACCAATCGTTTTTTTAGTTCATCCTGTGTCATTTTCATAGTATAGAAGGATATTAATTAAATATCCAGATTGAAAATCTGTTTAGCATTTTTCCAATAGACAAGTTCACTCTCTCGTTCGTCAAGATCTAATGCATTGATCGCTGAAATATACTCTGCCTGGTTATATAGTGGCCAGTCTGTTCCAAAAAGGAATTTGTCGTAGGAACCTAAAAATAATTCAGCATCCAACATTCGTTCTTTAAAGACAGTAATATCATCATATAGAATTGGCTGGTTCTCTTCGAAAAAAGCTGACATATCTGCATAGACATATTTATTTTTTGCCATAACTGCTGCACAATCGAGTAGCCAAGGGTTACCCATGTGAGCCATAACTATTTTCAAATGAGCAAAACGATTTGCGACTTCATCAATATTTAATGGGTGAGAATATTTAAGTAATCCATGGCTACCAGTTTCTAGGATACCAGTATGAAAGATGACAGGTTTTCCAGATTTTTGACAAAATTCATAAATAGGAGATAATTTCTCATTATTTGGATAATATGGTTCATAGCCTAAATAAAACTTTACTCCTACCACTTTATTTTTTGCCAATAAATCAATAATTCGCTTGGTGTAATCTTCAGTGAGACGCTCAAATGAACAGTCTACAACTGGTTTCAAGCGAGGATTTTTTTCAGCAATTTTCAATATATTATCAATCGATGAGACATCTTCTGAAGTTCCACTTTCGGCCAGAAGAATAGAATAATCGATCTTTGCTTCATCCATAGAAGTAATAAGATCGCCGCTGGTATAAATCTTTCCATTTGATTCTCCGATGTGGGTATGTGCGTCGATAATCATACAATCTATTATACCAGCAGAAACTCTTCTAAGCCAGACAGAGTAATTTTGAGGCTAAATATAGAGTATTTATTATGCTCAATCGCCCCTCCCAGCTATCTTTGAGGTATATTAGTGTTCAAATAGATCTTTTGTCATATGGTGCGAAGATTGAAATACCCGTGCGTTAAGCCATAGTGTAAACGGTTAAGAATGGAAGTTGGATAATCGAGAGATAGAAAATCGGATTCAGAACGATAATATTTCCCAACAGAAGAAAAGAGAGATACGGTACGAAAAAGCCTGTTTACAGCTGTTGTCACAGTGTCTCCACTGCCTGTGATGACGGCTAGATTTGTGTCAAATCCACAGATAAGCATTTGGCCATTTTTTTTATAAATATCCATTGGCCATATATCTTTTTTGTGTTCTTCAGGAAACGTAACGGGAACATCATGCATGATTGCCCGATTATTACTTGTCCGATTGAGATTAAAGATTCGCGTTGAGGCGGCAATTGTTCCGATTTTAAAAGGATTTTTTTTCTGTATAACTTGTTCAAAAAAATAATTGATTGAAGGGAGTTGAGCTAATTGACTATAGAATGGATTGTACCCCGGACGATTAGGGAGAAATTCGCCGAAAAAGATTTCACCAGTTTGCGGATCAGTTAAAAGTGAAATATCCCAAAAAAATAACCCTTTGTGTTGTTTGGCTAACTCGTCAACAATTGGAGGATAAGCAATTTTTTGTATTTTGGAGTCAGGCGAAATCGGAAATACCAAGTCAGCAGAACAACCAGTTTGATAACCGGTATTTCCATTGCCAATTGTCTTATTTTCTATAAATACTGTAGTAGCGACAAGTATTCCGTCATAATACATGCGTTGAGGAGATATTTCGATGACATTAGGAATAAATCGCTCAAGTAAAAACCCGCTTCTTTCATACACTTCTTTATGCTGATCGAGTGCTTGATTGAGTTGTTTTCTTGCAACGTCTATTTGCTCGGGTTCCGGAAGAAACACATTCGCCTCGGGATCAAAACCTTTAATAACCCAGATTACATAGCTTGTTTTAAGAAACCTTTTTGCTTCAGCAATGGTTTGGAAGACATGTGTTTCTTGAATGTTAATATCCTTATAATATTTCGCTACGAAATCTTTGGCTTTTTTTCTGTCAATCTCATACGAATAATCTTCTTCAGTTGGGAAATTACCGTGAAACCCCATGGCTTTTGCTTTCTCTGCATAATAGAAAAGATGATTCATTTCGCAGAAGACGAAATAGTTTTGTTTATCTGCAATTTTCTCCATTTTTTCAAGTAATTCGTCTGCTGGTATTTTTGTAACCATTTGATCAAACAGGTGTAAGCGCTTCTTTTTCTGACTTGGTATTTCTTCACCTGTTCCTCTCTCGCTTTTCGACAGTGTTTTTGTGCTATCTGTTACCATACCTACTGTTACTTCATGTCCTTCTTCCTGTAAATGCCAAGCTACAGGAAGTCCTTCTCCTTCATACACGAACACAATATATTTCATGGCTTTTATTTTAGCAGCTATTGATGTGGTATTATACAGACATGATTATTTTATCAACGCCTGGTTGGGAGGACTATTCGCTTTTGGATAGTGGTGATGGGAAACGGTTAGAAAAATTTGGAGCATATACACTTGTCCGTCCAGATCCTCAGTGTATTTGGCAGCCGCATTTGCCATCTCAAGAATGGGAGAAAGCAGATGCACTATTTATTGAAATAGATAAAAAGGGCCATTGGGGAAAAAAAACGCAGATGCCGGAAAAATGGGAAATGACATATAAACAACTGATATTTTATGCTAAATTGTCACCATTTAAACATACAGGAGTCTTTCCAGAACAACATCAGCATTGGGATTGGCTGGAAACAAAACTCAAAAATAAAAACTCAAATCTCAAATCAAAGGTATTAAATCTATTTGGCTATACGGGGATTGCCTCTCTCGCGTGTGCAGCTGCAGGTGCAGAAGTGACTCATATTGATGCATCTTTCCCGACGATTGGCTGGGCGAGAGAGAATCAAGCAGCGTCAGGATTAAATAATGAAAAAATCCGTTGGATTTTAGATGACTGTCTGAAATTTGTCGAGCGAGAAGTGCGACGGGGAAATAAATATGAAGGTATTATTATGGATCCACCGGTTTTCGGTCATGGGCCCAAAGGTGAGCGTTGGGAGTTTAGCGAAAACTTCCCAATGTTACTTGCAAATTGTCAAAAGATTTTATCCGATCATCCGATCTTTCTTTTGATCAATGCCTATGCTGTCTCAGCATCAGCTATTATGTTAGAGAATGTATTACAAGATGTGACGAAAGGATTAGGTGGTACAGTCGAATCTGGAGAGTTAGCCTTGCAAGAAAAAGATAGCAACCGTTTATTATCTACAGGGATTTTTGGAAGATGGAGCAAATAATACTATAAAAATTTATTCTTGCTGTGAATTTGACATTTAATTTTTAATATGTGACCCATGGAAGAACAACCAAAAACATTAGAACGTTCTCCCAATCCAGATAATCAGCATACGCATAGAGTACTTTTATATGCAGTTGGCGCAATTTTCCTTTCTCTTATTGTAGGAGGTGCAGGATATATGTTGGGAGTAAATAATACTACATCTTCTCAGGCTCAAACACAAAGAGCAACGTTTTCTCAAACACAAGTTGCCCAAACACAAAAAACTACATCTTCTCAAGCGCAAGCTGCACAAGCACAAGGAGCTACTTATTATATTTCTCCAACCATTGCACCTGTAATTACTCCAGTAACGACGACAATAAACTGGAAAACATATACGAACGAAGATGCTGGAATAACATTCCAATACCCCTCAACTTGGTCAGAACAAGATGCGCCGACTGCAACACCGGATTTTGGAGGGGTTACATTTACTGGTGCGGAAGGTAATATTAACGTTCAGTGGGGATCTGGATTTGGTGGAGGTTGTGAGGTTCAATTTCACAAAACCATTCAGTTAAAAAATGAAACACAAGATAGTTGTGATTTAGTACAGACAGATGGTACTGAGGTGTTCAGTCAAATAGGTCATATTAATTCATCTACACAAGGTCTTAATATTAGAGCGACAGTCAATAGTCCTATGGCAACGAACAGAGATATGATTTTAAACGTTCTTAAAACAGTTGCTTTTACAAAAGGTCAATAGCTTCCTCTCGAAACATATTCGATAAGTTCTTCTTTGCTAGTCGGGATGCCCAGAAACGGACTGGGACCTGATCACTACGTTTGAGCAACTGGAGTATTGGTATGAGAAACGATCTTAATCTCAAGCTTTGCATGAAGTGCTTTTGTCACTTTTTCTAGAGTTTTCAGGGTATATCCTGTATAGTCTGCATTTTCAATTCTGGCAATATTAGATTGTTTCGTTCCAACCAACTCTGCAAGCTGTTTTTGTGTCATCTTTGCTTTCTCTCGTAAATCGTGAATCTGAAACGCAATATCCCATGCTTGATCAGCTCTGTCTAATTCTTCTTGGAAAGAAGGATCTTGTTTAAGCAATTTTTCCGTTAGTCTATCTAAATCATCTTTTTTTCTTTTCATATTAATTTTTCTCCTTTGCTTGTATTTCTTTTAATTGTTTTCTGGCAATTTCTAGTTCTCCTGTCGGCGTTTTCTGTTGTTTCTTAATAAATACATGTAAGAGAATAATGATTCTACCTTTATTAAATGTATAGATAATTCGTAATATATTAGTCCCTGTTTTTATTCGTAATTCCCATAAGCTCGCTTCTAGATGTTTTGATAATGGTGCTCTGTGATAAGCTCTGTCTCTGAGTTTTTCAATTCCTTTTCTAGTTTGAAATACTAATACGCTATTGCTTTTTGCGAGTTCAAGTAAAAACTTTTCAATAGGATTGTTCCCATGAACATCTTTATAAAATATTATTTCAAACCCCATACCTATTATATCAAATATGATATGTTAGTCAAGCGATAAAAGATTTGTCGGGATGCCCAGAATCGGACTGGGACAACCGCACCCCCAGCGCGGTGTACTACCACTATACGACATCCCGGTCGAGAAATAATCCAATAATAGAATAACAAATAAGAGGATAATTTGTATATTAATATATTAGTATATTTATCGAAAATTGCCTATTGCATTGTAGCATAATCTGGTATATATTGAGGTCAATCATGGCAAAGTCTTCATCAAATAGCCACAAAGAAATTAGCGTCCAACCTACGGCAGATGCACAAGCTAAGAGTCAAGCAATCCAGATGGCAATGGATCAAATTGAAAAACAATACGGTCGAGGTTCGATCATGCGGTTTGGCGAAGCTGGTCAGAAACTAGATATCTCAGTTGTCTCAACTGGCTGCTTGCCACTAGATATGGCGCTTGGCGTCGGTGGGTTACCACGCGGTAGAATTATTGAAATTTACGGTCCAGAATCTTCCGGGAAAACAACTGTCTGTCTCTCTACAATTGCCCAAGCCCAAAAGCATGGTGGCATTGCCGCGTTTATCGATGCAGAACATGCACTCGATCCACTTTGGGCAGAACGCATTGGCGTGAAGCTTGATGACTTACTAATTTCTCAACCTGATACTGGCGAGCAGGCTTTGGAAATTACCGAAAGTTTAGTTCGTTCAGGAGCAGTTGATATTCTCGTTATTGATTCGGTTGCCGCATTAGTGCCACGCGCTGAAATTGAAGGAGAAATGGGTGATGCAGTGATGGGGTTACAAGCTCGTCTGATGTCACAAGCGCTTCGTAAATTAACCGGCGTTATTTCTAAATCAAAAACTGTGGTAATTTTTACCAATCAATTACGTCAAAAAATTGGTGTGATGTTCGGTAATCCTGAAACAACAACCGGGGGGTTAGCATTGAAATTTTACGCCTCTATTCGTATGGATATTCGTAAAATTGAGACCATCAAAGATGGCGATAAAGCAATCGGCTCCCGACATCGGGTAAAAGTGGTGAAGAATAAAGTCTCAACGCCATTTAGAATTGCTGAGTTTGATGTGTTTGGTGATGGTATTTCTCGAGAAGGTGGCATTGTCGACGTTGGTGTGGAAATGGGTGTTATCTCGAAGTCTGGCGCATTCTATCGCTATAACGATGAAATGCTTGGACAAGGCAAAGCAGCGACTATCGAACGATTAAAAGAAGATAAAGAAATGGCAAAAAAGATTGTGACAGAAATTCAAAATAAAAATAAAGACGGAGCGAAAATGCCAGTAGCAGTAGGAATAGAAGAAGACGAAGATGGAGAAGATAGTAATAAAGCTGCTGCGAATGCTGAATAGATAAAGGTATTATCATTGAGACATCTCTTCTTAAAGTTTGAAAATCATCCGCTATTTTGTTAGTATGTACATATGAATAAGCTTATTCCTTTCTCCAAATTTTTGAAAACAAAAAAGGTGGATATAGATCTATCAGATATTTTAGTGGTTGTTGATGAAAAAGAAGTGCCACTTGGCTTTGTTTTCGGCAGAGAGACATTTATTGATTTTCTCGAAAAAATGGATAGTGCATTCGAAGAGCAAGTGAGTGATAAGAAGAAGGCATATACTAATCCTGCCGGGAAATTGATTGACCTTATAGAAGATCATTTACCTGTACGTGAAGCGTTTGTCATGCAATTACGAGATGCGCTTACAGAAGCAGAGAAGAAAGAGTGGATACCATTTGATGAAGTGATGAAATCATTACATGCTTAAAGTTTATTTTACTCCGCAAGGACAAAAAGACTTACAAAGATTACCTATTGATATACAAAAACGAGTTATTAAAAAAATCAAATTTTTTTCTCAACAACAAAATCCTTTATTCTTCGCTAAGCCATTAACAAATTTGCCACCGACAACTCATCGATTTCGAATTGGTGATTATAGAGTCGCATTTTTCATTACAGTTACGGGAATGTATATAGATCGCATAAAGCATAGAAGAGAGGTATATAACATATAAATATGATTGAAGAACAACTGTTTGAAAAATATCTCCTTTCCGTCTATCGATTTCTGAATTTTCGACTCCGTTCGGAAAAAGAAATTAGGGACAATTTGAAAAAGAAGAATGCTCGGGATGATATTATTGAAAAAATTGTCATAAGATTAAAAGAACAAAAATTTCTTAATGATGAAAACTTTGCTCGTCTATGGGTCGATTCGCGCTCACGAGTGAAGCCACGAAGCCAATTTTTATTGAAAATGGAATTGAAACAAAAAGGAATAAGTGATGAGATTATTGAGAAGGTTCTACAAAGAGTTGAGAACGAAGGGCAAAGTGATGATGTTCAAGCGAGAGCATTAGTTGAAAAAAATATAAAGAAATATAGTGGTATGCAGAAACAAGAGCTCTATCAAAAGCTGGGTGGAGTTTTAGCAAGAAAAGGTTTTAATTGGAATGTAACGAAGAAAGCAATTGACGATGTTTTGAATGAAGAGTATAATGCGAGATAGCAATAGAAGATTGCGGAGTTTTATGAGAATGAATAATCTCTCAACATATAATATATAATAATCTCTAAAGAGCCAATTTCTGATATCTTCTGTTGCATCGTTTATTTACTCTTTACCTTTTAATTTTGCACTTTAATTATATGGCAACACAACAACAGGATTTATTAGAATTAGAAAAAAAACTTATTGATCGTCAAGAAAAGCTTGAGCAGAAACTTGAACAACTTGAACACGACAAAGAAGTATTTGAGAAACAAAAAGAAGAATATAAAAATAAGCTTGAAAAACTTTCAGGCTTAACACGAGATGGTGCAAAAGAAGAGTTACTTCGTGAAACAGAAAAAGATTCCGCACAAATGGTTGCCCGCATTATTAAAGAAGGCGAAGAAGAAGCCAAGCGTACAGCAGATAAAAAAGGCAAAGAAATTTTGGTAGAAAGTATTCGCCATGGAGCTCTTAATTATATTCCCGAATACACTGTATCTATTGTCAAAGTCGCTGAAGAAGAATTAAAAGGACGAATCATCGGAAAAGAAGGAAGAAACATCAGAGCGTTTGAGCAAGCAACAGGTGTGGATGTTGATTTGGATGAAGAAGGCATTATTCGTTTGTCATCCTTTGATCAAATTCGAAGAGAAATTGCACGACGAGCCCTCGAAAAACTTTTACAAGACACTCGTATCCAACCATTTCGAATAGAAGAAGTTATTGATCAAACAAAAAAAGAATTAGAGAAAATTCTTTTTGCTGAAGGAGAGAAAATTGCTGCTGAAGTCAATGTCTATAATCTTCCTGCTGACCTCTATCCGGTTTTGGGGAGATTTAAATTTCGCACATCCTTTGGTCAGAATTTGATTGTCCATTCGTTAGAAGTTGCTAAAGTAGGTATTCATTTAGCGGAAGAAATAGGCGCTGATGTCAATGTCGTTCGTTTGGGCGCACTTTTTCATGATATCGGAAAAGTTGTGGAAGGTGAAGGAAGTCACGTGAAACTGGGAGTCGAATTACTCAAGCGATATAATTTCCCTGAACCTGTTATCAATTGCGTTGCAGAGCATCATGAAGATAAGCCATTTTCAAGTGTTGAATCAATTATTGTACATATTGCTGACGCGGTCTCAGCAGCACGACCGGGTGCTCGCTATGAAGATATCGAGAACTATGCGAAGCGATTGAAGGAAATGGAAGTTATTGCCAAAAAATATGATGGCGTTGAAGATGCCTACGCGTTTGAAGCCGGGAGAGAGCTACGAGTGATTATCAATCCTGGCAAATTAGGTGATGCAGAAACTATTATCCTTGCAAAAAAGATTCAGGAAGATGTGAGTCGATCGCTTGCTGTCCCTGGTGAAGTAAAAGTGACTGTTATCCGAGAACTTCGTGCAGTCTATCCTGAAAACCAAGTAGTTTAACCATTCCTCTTTGACTCTCTCTCGCTCCTCATGCCTCTTGACAAGCATATATAAAGTCTATAGCTTAAGATAAGTAGAATAAAACCTTAACGCAACGTGAAGAAATTATTAACTCATTATAAGAAAAGTATTACTCCTCCCTACACGCAAAAAAAAGATTATCTGACTCTTGGCATCACGCTTATTATTCTCCTCGCTATTCCTCTGATTGTGCTCTTTTTGCAAAACAGAACGAATATGAAAAACTATGCTGCCACGATTTCCTCTCCATCAGATAATTTCACAAGACAAGCCATGGCAAAGTCACAAAAAATTACCCATGAAAAAGTCAGTGTGTCGGATATGAATCAGCAAATAACTGGCCTACTAGATGTTATCAAAGTTCGACCGCAGGATGATGCAAAAACAAATAAAGATATTCAGGATTTGCTTACTGCCAGAAAAGCAGCACTTCTCAGTCTTTTAGATGAAGATCCCACAAATGCTGCTGGTTTGTTTTTGCCTGATACTGTTCTTATGAAATTAGGCGCATTACATGATATTGAAACAAATGTCACGCTTACCGGCGCATATTCAATCCTTCAAATTGACGATTTTGATAATCAGGAAAATAGCAAAACGCTAAATTATCTCACGGTAGATAAGAAACGATATCTATTGACCAGTAAAGACCCGGCTACTCTTGATTCACTCGTTCAAGATCTGCCAGTTACTGTTACGGGTTCTCTCATTGCTAATACAATCTTTGTTACTTCTGCCACTCAATCAAATCAGGCGAACTCTTTTTCGAAGAGCAATAAGGTGAACCAAGCAGTTGCTGGTATATCTACGTCATCAGTCCTTTCTATTGCCGTTATAGCGACACGCTTTACTGATTCTACGACAAATTTTTCACTTGCTGATATCCAAAAGAACTTCAGTGGTGACGTACATAATGATGTCATTGATTACTATAAAGAAGCCTCGTATGGTGAACTAACTATAGTGCCTTCATATTATGGCGTTTATACTCTTCCTGAAACGAGAAATGTTGGCTGCAGCAGTCAGACACTCGCACAAGATAGCGTGAATATAGCAGATACGGATATTGATTTTTCAAAGTTTAATCGGATTGTATTTGTACAGGATTGTAATGGAGACTTTGCTTCAGGATTTAATACGTTGACCACAAATGATGGTACATTTACAAATTTTCGCTATACAGCAGTAAATAGTATAGGCATTACAGCACAAAATGCGCCGGAAAATATAAGCCATGAAATTGCACATACATTAGGAGCGAACGGTTTAATGCATGCAAATTATTATGCATGTCAGCCGGATATATTTGATCCTCCTACAAATTTAGGGAGCAATTTTGATACCGGTTGCATTAACATTAATTATGGTGATATTTATGATGTATTGGGAATAGCGCCTGTATATGGATTTGGTCAGCTTAATGCCTATCATAAATTTCTGAGCGGTTGGTTTGCACCCAGTAATTATCAAACTATAACAACATCAGGCACCTATACACTCTCTCCGCTGGAGAATACTACGACAAATCTTCAAGCTATCTTTATTCCGCGAGGCACAAAAGGAGAAGGATTTACGGTTGAATACCGACAGCCTATTGGATATGATGCATTTATTACCGATACTATACTATGTCCGCTCTGCACTGGATCACAAGGTCCATCAATTCAATTTGTCCATAAGGAAGGTTCAGGCGACATTGAAGGTATAGACATGACACCTTTTAGTGCTAATAGCTCTCAACTCAAAGATGATTACACCAATGGCGCTGCATTATTACCGGGAAACATATTTACCGATCCAGAATATGGTATTAGTATTCAAACAATCTCTGCTGGCAGTACCGGCACAACAGTTGCAGTTACTATTCCGACGCAAGTGTGTGTACATGTCGCACCCACAGTTTCTGTTTCTCAGTCATCTCAGTCAACGACCACTCTTGACCCATTACAATATACAGTAACGATTAAAAATAATGACCCGACATCGTGCCAGCCTATGATGTTTGGCAATACCTTAGCGGTTTTACCTCAACAACTTGGTCTGACCGTTTCTCCCAGTTACCTAACACTTGCACCACAAACCTCAGGGACTGAACAACTTACACTAACACCAAAAGTAACTATATCACAAGGCACCTATATTTCCGTTATTAATGTTGTCCCAAATGCTCCTGAGCTTTCAAGTATAAATGTCAGTCTCAGTTATACCTATACTAGTCCTGCGGATTCGATTGCGCCATCAGCACCAGTGCTCAGCGCAACTGCCCTTGGTTCAGCGGTGATTCGTCTTGATTGGACATCAAGTACAGATGACAATGCAGTTGCTGGGTACAATGTCTATATCAATGGTTCGAAAGCGACCGTGACGAGTTCGCTCAGTTTGCTTGATTATAATCTCTATCAAAACACGACATATTCAGTGTACGTGCAGGCATTCGATCGCTTTGGTAATACGACGAATTCAAATACAGTTACACTTACTACACCCGCAAAAAGTGACTATACGAAACCAAATTGTCTTCCCTTTCTTAAAGAAGCCGCAATCCCGAGCCCTACCAGTGTAACAATATCCTGGGGTGCATCGACTGATAATATCGGCGTCGCGTTATATGCAATCGTTCGCAACGGATCTCTCATTGCGACTGTTCCTTCAAATGTTACATCCTACACTGATGCCGATCTATCATTTTTCAACCAAAAATATTCCTACTCTGTCTATGCTTACGATGGGGATAATAATAACGCTGATTATACATGTGATGGTAATCCGCTCGTTTTCTATTCAGGAACATCAGGACATCTCCCCCCACAACAGGCATCGACTATCCAAGCAACTGCTGTCGGGCCGTATCAAGTCCATCTATCCTGGAACGCAAATTCTGAGACCAATATTGCAGGATATACAGTATTTCGAGAATATGGGTTTGTAAAATTACGACTTGGCAATGTGACAACGACTTCTTATGATGATACACATGTGGCGCCGAATTCGTCTTATTCCTATTTTGTACAAGCCTATGATAGTCTGGGGAATCGTTCTGCTCTGAGTCCTGTCTCGCCATTTATAATAACCCCAGTCAGTTTATCCGGAACACCTTCGCCTACTCCTGCAATTGCAACACCAACGAATACGCCGGTTCTACCTACACCAACCAATACCCCTGTACAACCGACCAACACGCCAACAGCAACACCAATTCCAACCAATACTCCGACGCCAACGAATACACCAATTTCGACTCCTACGCCAACACCGCTTCCACCATTAGCACCACTTATCTCAACTAGTGGCTGTATCGCAGGGCCGCTGAGTGGTACTAATAGTCTCACCATTACCTGGAATGATACCAATGTCACTTGGGTGAATATCAGTCCTGATCAAACGAACAGTACTTATTATGATAAGGCTGTCTCAGGAAGTATCAGTACGCAAGCGCCTCTTGGCTTTACTGGTGCCAGTAGTAACGTCGCAGGATTGCAATTGGTCATTAATCCAAATACGACCTATTACGCAACTGTCTGGGATGGAGTGACGAGTCTTCTCAGTAAACCAACAGCATTCTCGTTGCCACTGTGTCCAAC
>Ga0070679_100004279_pt1 | contig 13167 bp, 14 predicted proteins | sample KBSC63BmetaG_FD_65652 | JGI IMG/M metagenome (GOLD analysis project Ga0070679, IMG submission 65652) | Corn rhizosphere microbial communities from Kellogg Biological Station, Michigan, USA - KBS C6-3B metaG | ecosystem: Host-associated > Plants > Roots > Rhizosphere | place: USA: Michigan... | reverse complement strand
TGCCCCGGCGTCGAGAAGCGGGCCAAGGGTCTCCCCTTCGACTTCGAGCTCGGTGACGAGGCGCCGCCGCTGTGGGCTGAAGAGCTATCGCAGGTCGCGCTGCAGGGGACGCGCGTCATGCGCGAGGTCGCCTTCTTTCACCACGCCAGCCGCACCCTCGTCCTCGTCGACCTCGTCGAGAACTTCACGTCGGCCACGGCCGGAACCAACGGGTTCCTGCGGTTCCTTTTTCGCGCCATCGGCATGTGGAACCGACCCAGCCCGGCGCCCGAGTACCGGTTCGCCTGGGGCGACAAGGCGCAAGTGCGCGACGGCATGGCGCGCATCCTCGCCTGGGACTTCGAGCGTGTGATCCTCTCGCACGGCGACATCATCACGCGCGACGCCAGGCAAGTCGTCGCTCAGGCCTGGCGGAAGATCCTCCACTGAGCGAGCTCAGCCTTTGTCTTCGAGCCGCGCGCCGAGGAGCTCGAGCACGTGCGACAGCTCCGCATCCTCGGGATCGTCCGCGCGCGCCGGCAGGAGCTTCTGCGCCGCCGCGCCGCCGCTCGCCTCGGCCAGCGCCAGACGCCGCCGCCGATCGGCGTACAGCCGCAGCACCGAGCGCCCGTTGAGCTTCTCGTAGATCTTGACGTTGGCGCTGCCGATGACGAGCGCCGAGATCACCCACAGCGCCATCGCCTGCAGCCGATCGAGCACGAGGTAGCTCACCGGCGTCGCCGCGATGAAGCCGACCAGGTAGAGCCAGAACCACTCGCCGTAGAGCCGCTTCTGCATGCGCTTCTCCGCCTCGGCGCGCACCTCGGCACGCACCTCGGGATCGGACAGCGACAGCCGCTCGACGCCGCAACGCGGACACTCGCCGGCGTGCACCGACAGCGAGTGGAAGCAGACCACGCACACGAACTGCGCCTGCGTCGGCTGTGAGCGATAGGGGTCCACGGGCTACCCGATTTTGGACCGCAACCGCCGCAGAGCCAACTCCGTCTTCAGATCGACGATGCGCCCGTCGTCGGCGCGCCCGATGGCCTCGTCGAGGCCGACCCACTCGAGCGACGCGCCCTCCTCGAACGGCGAGCCGTCCGTCGGCGGCACCACCGCGGCCGCCGGATCGCGCACCTCGGCGGCGACGAAGTGGAACAGCTCGCCGAACATGCCCGCCGTCGGAAAGCTGGGCGCGCCCAGCCGCTCGACCGCCTCGGGGGCGACGGTGATGCCCGCCTCCTCGTGCGCCTCGGCCGCCGCCCGTCGCTGGATGGCCGGCCAATCGTCCTCGCCGCGCTCGAGGATCCCGGCCACCACCTCGGTGTGCGCCGCGCCGAGCGCGCGATCGCGAAACCACAACGGCACGCGCGGCGCGTGGCGCAACAGCACCTGCACCGCGCCGCCCGTCGGACGGTGCCACAACATCAGCACCACCGCGTCGCGCCCCATCGGCCGCTCCACGAAGTCGTACAGCCCCTGCCGCGACAACGTGCCGTCGCCGCGCCGCACGCACAGCCGCACGCGCCGCAGCGTCAGAAAGCCGCCTTCGCCGATGCGCTCGTCCGAGACGATCTCGTAGCCGTCGAAGGCGCGCCCGCTCATGCGTCGACGCTCATGCGTAGATGAGCAGCGCGACGTCGAGCCGGTTGGCCGCGGCGAGCTCCAGGCACGCGCGCAGCTCGGCCCAATCGGCGATGAAGCGGTCGAGCTCCTTCTGCCCTTCCTCTTCCTTCGCCTGCCGCCACACCTTGTAGGCGTCGCCCTCGGGCTGCCCGGGCCGGAGCGCGCGATACCACGCGCGCGCGAACGTCTCCGCCGCCATGCCGAGCCGCCGTCCGTCGAGTGCGCGCGCCAGCGACAAGAGGCGCTCGGGCCGCAGCATGAAGATCGATCCCGCGTGCTCCTCGCCCGCCTTGGCCCACGGCGCCAGCGGCCCCAGCTCCGCCGGCGAGAGCTGCGTCAGCACCGGCCCTTCGCCGTCGGGCGGCGCGGCGAACGGCAGCGTCTCGCACATCGCCTCGAGCAGCGACTCGGTCTCGTCGTCGAGATCCTCGGCCTCGCGCGCATCGAGCACCGGCGCCGCCGGCTTGTCCACGCCGCAGATGGAGAACAGCGGCAGCACTCGCTCGTCCCAATACGCAAGCTCGTCGCCGCCGGCCCACGCCAGCGCCGCGCCGAACGCGACGAGCTCGAGCGCGCGCGTCGACAGCTTGGCGTCGGCCACGCTCTTGCCCACCTCGGTCGTCGACAGCTCGGCGAACACCGCCTCGCGCGTCGACTCGAGCGGCCCGAACCAGCCGGCGGGCGCGCCCGACAGCCGCTCCGACCACGCGCGCGCCTCGGTTCCGAAGGTCTCCTTGCGATCGAACGCGAACAGCGCCACGCGCTCCTGCCGATCCTCGAGCGCGTCGCCGCGATCGTGAAAGCGGAACGAGTCGAGCCCCGTCGGCGTCCCCTGCGGCACGGCGAGCACGCGTCCCTTCAGGAGCGCGTGCGTGTTCGACGACGCCACGCCGATGCCGAGCCGCGTGCCGTCGTCGGCGTCGAGGATCGCGGGCAGATCGGCGCCCGCCTCGGCGCGCAGCCGCGCCGCGAAGTCGTCGCCCGGCGCGCCGGCGAAGCCTTCGTTGCCCTGGCCCTCGATGAAGCCGTGCACCATCGCCTGCTTCGCCGAATGGTTCACGTGCACGAACGTCGAGCGCCCGCCGATCGAGAAGCGCCCGACCAGCGCCGGATCCTCCATCGGCATGCCGCGCAGATCGTGCACCTCGATCTGCGTGAGGTTCACCTTCGGCAGCGGCGTCACGCGCACCAGCGCCGCATGACGCCCGCTCTCGCGCACGATCGCGTGCACGCGCTCGACGGTGAGCTGCCCCGCGGGCACCAGCACCGCGGTCAGGTCGCGCTCTTCCACTTTCGTCTCTTCCGGTTTGGTCTCGTCTGCCATCTGTCAGCCCAGGATTGTCAGCCCACGATCGCGTGGAGCTCGCTCGCCAGCGCGCCCTTGTCCCACGGGCGCTGCAACACCACCTCGGCCGCGCCCGACGTGGTCAGCTCCTCGCCGATGCGCTCCTGCTCGGGCGCGATCAGCGCGACGCGCGCGGTGTCGCGATGGCGCGCGTGCACCGCGCGCAAAATGCCGGCGCCGTTGCGCTCGGCGGCGCTGCCCATGCCGTCGGGCGCCATGTCGACCACCACCGCCTCGTAGGGCCGCACGTCGACGAGCGCGAGCGCCTCGTCCCAGCGCGACGCCGTCGACACGTCGAACTCGGCGCGCAGCTCGTCGACGAGCCCGCGCAGCGAGGCCACCTTCTCCGACACGACCAGCACGCGCAAGGCGCGCTCCTTGGTTTCCTGACCGAGCGCGCGGCCGACCACCTCGATGAGCTCGTCCGACGCGGCCGGCTTGTGCAGCACGTGCGGCGTGTCGAGCAGATCCCCGATCGACTCCGGCTCGTAGGCGCCGGTCCACACCACGATCGGCACCCGATCGAGCGGAAACTGCTCGCCGAGCGTGCGCGCGAAGCGCAGCCCGTCCATGCGCGGCACGAACACGTCGAGCAGGATCAGCTCCGGCCGCCGCGTCATGTACGCGATCATCGCCTGCTCGCCGTCGCCGGCGACGTCGAGCGTGTGGCCCTTGTTCTCGAGCAGGTTGCGCGCGTAGCCGACGACTTCGGCGTCGTCCTCGACCAGAAGGATGTGCGCCATGGACCGAGTAATGTAGCATGCTGTGCCGACATGGACTCCGCAGAAGCGAACCGCATGCGTTGGGCGTTCCAACGCGGCCACTACGAGGTCTGGTACGCCACGCTCAGCCACCTCGCGTCGCGCACGGGATTTTGGATCCGCTACACGCTCGAAGCGCCCGAGGAGGGACACGGCGAGCCCTACGCGCAGCTGTGGTTCGCGCGCTTCGACGGCAACGACGCCGCGCAGACCTTCGGCTTCAACAAGAAGTTCCCCATCGCCGAGCTGCGCCAGGAGCCGGCGCCCTTCCGCGTGCGCATCGGTGACAGCGAGCTGACCTCGGCGTCGGCCAAGGGGCACCTCGCCGGCGACGGTCACGACGTGTCGTGGGATCTGCGCTGGACGCCGGCGGAGACGCTGCATCAGCATCTGCCGTCGTCGGTCTACAAGGCCTCGTTCGCCGACACGCTGGTGCAGACGCCGAACCTCAACGTCGCCGCGCGCGGGACGATCACCGTCGACGGCCACACCTACGCGCTCGAGGGCGATCCGCTCGGCCAGACCCACTTGTGGGGCAAGAAGCACGCGTACTCGTGGGCCTGGTCGCACTGCAACGCCTTCGACGGCGACCGCGGCGCCGCGCTCGAGACGCTGTCGGTGCGCCTGCGTCGCGGCCCGGTGGTGCTGCCCAAGCTCACGCTGATCTCGCTCTACCTCGACGGCAACGATCCGCCGGCGCTGCACTTCCGCGACTTCTGGAAGCTGCCGCTGTCACGCAGCGACTACGGCACCGGCCGCTACCACCTGCACGCCGCCGACGCGCAGTGGAAGATCGAAGCCGAGCTGACCTGCCGCCCCGAGGACATGGTGATGGCCGAGTACGTCGACCCCGACGGCGAGCCCGCCTACTGCCACAACACCGAGTGCGCCGACGCGCGTGTGACCGTGTGGCGCCGCTCGCCCTTCGTCGGGCGCTTCCGCCAGCACCGCACGCTGACGTCGCAGAAGGGCGCGCACTTCGAGTGGGCGGCGCGCGCCGGCGATCCGCTCGTGCGCAAGCGCCACGTCCCCCTGCCTTAGGGGCAGGGGTTGCTGCACATGTTCGGCCCGGTGCAGCAGCCGTTGTGGAAGAGGAACACCGGCGTCACGAGGATGATACCCATCCGCACCGCGAGGATCAGGCGGGATGCTATCACGTCCTATCGGCCGATCTGCGCGTGCGAACTGGACGAACGCCCGCTATATTGGAGACTCGGATGTCCCTCGCTCCGACGCCTCGTGCTCCCCGTATGAACCGCGCCACCGTGATCGTCGCGCTCTACAGCGCGCTCGGTCTGGCGGCGATCGGCTGGGGCTGGTGGCGCGGTGATCGCAACATCTACGAGTACGGCGAGCGCAACCTCGTGCTGCTCGCGGTCAGCCCGTTCGTCGGGCTCGCCTTCGGCCTGGCGATGGTCTTCTTGTCGCGGCTCGCGGTGCACTCGATGGAGTGGGCGCGCGTGCTGCATCGCGAGTTTCACGCGGTGGTGCACGAGCTGTCGTCGCGCGAGATCTTCCTGCTCGCGATCTCCTCGGCGGTGGGCGAGGAGCTGTTCTTCCGCGGCGCCATGCTGCCGGCGCTCGGGCTTCTGCCGTCGAGCATCCTGTTCGCGCTCATGCACGTGCGCGCGCAGTGGCGATTTTTGCCGTGGACGATCATGTCGTTCATCATGGGGCTCGCCATGGGCCTCATGTACATGAAGCTCGGAAACCTGGGAGCGCCGATCGTCGCGCACTTCACGATCAACCTCCTCAACCTCAACTACATCGCAAAGCACGAGCTGCGCGCGTGAAGCGCATCGCGCTCGCCGCGTTGTTGGTGGCAGCGAGCGGCGTGTCGGCGGATGAGCTCAGCGGTGCCGACAAGCTGCGCGTCGTCTACTCGAACCAGTTTTCGTGGACGCGCGACGGATTGCCCATCGTCACCGTGCGCGTCATGGAGCATCGCCCGTCGGTGACGCTGAGCGCCGAGGGCATGCGCGTCGTGCCCGACGGCGAAGGCGGCCCCGAGGTCAAGGGCGGCGCGACCTGGACGGTGCGCATCGTCGACGGCAAGCCGGGGCGCGTGGTCACGCACAACGTGGTCGCCTCGTTCGCGCCGTCGGACACCGAGGCGCTGCAGGCCGAGCTGGCCACATGGCGCGCCAAGAAGATCGCGACGCGCACCTTCGAGACCGGCGCGCTCTTCGCGGTCAAAGGGCAGGTGCTCGACTCGCGCAAGATCCTCGTCGCCGCCGCGGGAACGACGGGCGGCACGCCCTTCCCCGAGCTCGTCGATCGCCCGCGCGGCACGGTCGAGGCCGTCGACGAGCGCGGCGTCGTCGTGCGCAACGACTCGATCCTGTGGTTCGAGCCCGGCCCGGCCGGGACGATCGCGCTCGCCGACGTCGACAACGAGCGCGGCGGCAAAGAGACACGCAGGTACTTCGGCAAGATCTACGTCACCGTCGACAACGCCGGCCAGCTCGCCGTCGTCAACGCGGTGCCCGAGGACAAGCTGCTCGCCGGCCTGGTGCCCGCCGAGATGTCGGCGTCGTCGCCGCCCGAAGCGCTCAAGGCGCAAGCCGTCGCCGCGCGCAACGAGCTGCTCGCCAAGATCGGCACGCGCCACCTGACCGATCCCTACCGCCTCTGCTCGACGGTGCACTGCCAGGTCTACGCCGGCGCCGGCCGCGAGGACGCGCGCGCGACCGCCGCGGTGCAGGCCACGCGCGGCGAGCTCCTCGTGCGCGATCACGACGGCGGCCTGGTCGACGCCGTCTACTCCGCGTCGTGCGGCGGCCACGGCGAGAACAACGAGAACGTCTGGGGCGGCACGCCCGATTTGTCGCTGCGCGGCCGACTCGACGCCGATCCGCTCTTGGCCGCGCGGCTGCCCAAGTTCGCCACCATCGGTGACGCCGAGCTGCGCGCGTGGCTGGCGATCGGTCCGTCGGCCGACGGCCCGTGGTGCGCGCGACCCAAAGAAGCGCAGATCAACTTCCGCTGGCAGAAGCCGATCGATCTCGCTGCGCTCGAATCACGCGTCGCCGTAGGCCGCCTGCGCGAGCTCACCGTCCTCGAGCGCGGCGTCTCCGGCCGCGCGACCAGGCTGCGCCTCGTCGGCGATCGCGGCGAGAAGGAGCTCCACGGCGAGCTCGAGATCCGTCGCGCGCTCGGCAACCTCAAGAGCGCCATGTTCGTCCTCGACGCCACGCGCGACGCGTCCGGCCACCTCGCGTCGCTCACCGCGATCGGCGGCGGCCACGGCCACGGCGTCGGCATGTGTCAGGTCGGCGCCGTCGGCATGGCCTCGTCGGGGAAAAGCTACACCGACATCCTGCGGCAATATTATCCAGCCTCCCACGTACGCAAACTGTATTGACATTGACGCGTCGCGCGATATGGTCCCGAAAAAGACACTCGGGATGCTCCGGGTGGGGGTAAGGAGGGTTCGTATGGCACAAGCGCAGGGTCACGTGAAGTGGTTCAACGACGCCAAGGGCTACGGCTTCATCGCGCGCGAAGACGGTCCGGACGTCTTCGTTCACTACAGTGCGATCGCGGGAGACGGGTTCCGCTCGCTCTCGGAGGGCCAGGCCGTGCAGTTCGAGATCACGGAGGGTCCCAAGGGCCTGCAGGCCACCAACGTCACGAAGCTGTAACCGCCCCACACATACGAAGACCGAAGACGCCCGGCCCCGCGCCGGGCGTTTTCTTTTTCAGCACACCCTCCGCGTCAAGAACGCAGGCCCGCCCCCTCGTGGCTATGGAAGCGTCTCGATCCGCCGCCGTCGATCGGCGCTCGGCACTGTTCAGGATTACGCAAACAGCGCCATCCCCCCTTCACCCTCACCTATCGATGCCCGAAACCCGCCACCCCTGCGTCGACTTCTTCAGCAACAAAATGAACTCCTGCCCCCCCGCCTTCCCGACCGCAAACAACATGTCCGACGACTCGCCCCCCGGCGGCAGCCCGCCGAGCTTCCCTCGGATCCCCACCGGCGTCAGCACGTCGAGCCCCACCACCTTCCGATTCCCCGACTTCCCCGACGCCTCGCCGAGCAGCTGCTTGTACATCGCCTTCAGCGCCGCCGCGTCGTGCGCCACCACTTCGCCCGCCGCCGTGAACGGCGTCGCGCTCCAGCCGGCGAGCCATGCCGCGTCGCCGCGGTCGTACGCCGCGAACCAGCCCTCCGCCGCCGCCCTCACCTCGGTCGTCACCTCGGGCACCACCACCGTCGGCGCCGACGGCTTGGCCGACGGGATGTCGCCGTCTTCGCGCGGCCGCTCGGTCACTTCCTTCTCGCGCTGCAACCGCCGCGGCCCTTCGCCCACCGTCGGCTGCCCGAGGTTCAGCGGATTCTTGTTCGCGCCGGCGCTGCCCGCCGCGGCCGCGGCCTTCTGCATCGCCTTCGCCTGCGCGCCCGTCTCCGACGTGTCGTGCTCGCTGTTGTCGCCCGGCGTCGTCAAGATATGCGGGTCGACGCCGAACGTGCCGCACGCGCGCTCGTCGCGGTGGAACTGCCAATCCAGGTACACCTTGCCGTTCGCGCTCTTGATCACCGACGGCGGCGGCGGAAACGGCGCCGCCGACATCACGCTGTCGATCGCCGCCGTGTCGAACGCCAGGAGGCCCGACCCGCGCACGATCCCCACGCGCTCGACGCTGCCGTCGCCCTTGACCACGATCTCGAGCTGCGTCCACAGCTCCTCGTTCGCGTAGGCCGAGTCCTGGCGCGCGTCGATGTCCGAGAGGAACCCGAGCGTGAACAGCTTGTGGATCTGCCGGTGCATCGCGGTGATGTACGCGGCGAACGGCGACGCGCGCGTCCCCAGCTCCGCCTGATTTCCCGGCCGCACCTCGGGCGTGAAGTTCTCGATCGACGAGCGCAGCGCCGCCGCCTTCTTCAGGTAGCGATCGTACCGCCCCTCGACGTGTGACCGCTGCGCCAGCGCCGCCTGTCGCCGCTCCGCCTCGGCCGCCTGGAAGCCCTCGATCTGATCGTACATGTGGTGGTTCAGGTTCAGATTGACCTTCCCACCCATCGACGGCGCCACCGCGCGCTGCCCGTCGTGCCCGACGCGCGCCATCGGCAGATCGCCCTTGCCCACTTCCTGCTTGTCGAGCCCCTCGCGCTGCTTCTGCTCCTTCACTTCGTCGATCGCCGCCTTCGGCGTCAGATCGCGCATCGCCAGCGGCCCGGGCGGCGTCGGCTCGTGCGCCTTGTTGCCGTTGTCGCCCTGCATGAGCGCGTTGCGCGGGAGCTCGTTCTTCTCGCCCTGACGGTTCTGCAGCTCCGCGAGCTTCTGATCCTTGAGCCCCGGATCGGGCTGCTTGTTGTCCGACTTCTCCGACTCCTGCGTCTCTGCCGACTGAACCTCGCGGATGAGGTTCGTGTTCTTGGCGCTCGTCTCCTTCTCGGCCTTGTGGTTCTTCTGCGCGAGAAAGTGCGCGTCCTTGTTGTCCTGCTCGTCGGGGAACTTGTCCTGATCGACCATCTGCATGCGGTGGTCGATGACCGGCTGCGGCGGCGGAGGCGGCTGCGGCGGCGGAGGCGGCTTGATCTCGAGCTCCGCTTCCTTCTTCTTCTCTTCGATCTTCGCGGGCTCGGGCGCCGGCGCTTGCGCCTGGCGCTGCTTTTCCTTCTTCAGCTTCGCCTTGGTCTGCTCGGGCGTCTGCTCCGGCGCCGGCGTCTCGTCCTTCTGCGGCTTGTCGTCCGCGTCGGGGATCCACGCCACCTCGATCGGCGCGGGCGGAATGTCCGAGAGCCCGGCGAAGTGATCGAGAAAGAACGCCCAGTAGACGGCGCTCATGCACGCGGAAAAGGCAGCGGCCTTGGCCAGTCGCCGCCAATGGAACCTTCCGTCGCGCACCGATCTAATCTAGCACCCTATAGGCGCCGGTACACCCCAACCACCAACCCGATCAAGTTAACGGATTTGAAATCTCGGCGTTTGACGACAATCGGTTGCAGCCGCGCGTTGGCCGGCTTGAACACGATTTGGTCGCTCTCGGGATGGAAGTACTTCACGGTCGCTTCGTCGTTGATCATCGCGACCACGATGTCGCCGCGGTTCGCGGTGAGCTGCTTCTTCACGAAGATGAAGTCGCCGTGATAGATGCCGGCCTCGATCATCGAATCGCCGTGCACCTTGAGCGCGAACACTTCCTTGGACGGGCCGAGGAAGAAGCGATCGACCTTGACCGTGTCCTCGGCCTGCTCGATCGCCAGGATCGGCTCGCCCGCCGCCACGCGTCCGAGGAGCGGCACCTCGACGAGATTTCCCGTCGGGCCGGCGCCTTCCAGCGAGATCGGGCGCAGCGCGCGCGACTTCAGATCTTCGCGCTCGAGGTAGCCCTTCTTCTCGAGCGCCTTCAGATGATCGTTCACGCCGTTGGTCGAGCGGATGCCCATGTGCTCGCCGATCTCGCGCAGCGTCGGCGGATAGCCGCGGCTCTCGATCGACTGGCTGATGAACTCCAGCACCGCCTTCTGGCGATCGGTCAACGGCTCTTTGTCGTCTTCCCCGCGGATCTGCATGGGCACCTCTATGTGTACCTGAACAAATGATAGGCTACTGAACGTCTGAATGGTCGTCAAGTTTTTCGCCAGTTACATATGATTCAGTCATGCGCACAGCATTGGTCGTGATGATCCTCGGGTTCGGTGGGCTAGCGCGGGCTGGTGCACCGGGCAGCATGGTGTTGACCTCTGATCAGGTCGACGCGAACGACGCCAACTTCGAAAAGGACGCCAAGGCAAAGCAGATCTCGTCGCTGGCCAAGAGTGGCGACGGGTGGACGCTCTACTTCCTCGCGTTCCTCAAGAAGGCGGCGGGCAGCAAGGAGGTGCAGATCGTCTTCTATGACACTGCGGAGAAGAAGCACGAGCCGACCAACGCGTTCCCCATCGAGACGCAGCCGAGCGCGAAGATCCTGGTCTCGTCGGTGAGCTTCAATGCCGACCAGGGCTTCAAGGCCGGTCACAAGTACAACGTGATGGTGACGCGGCTCATCGGCGGTCACGAAGAAGTGTACGCGCGGTCGGCGATCACGCTGAAGTGAACGCGCTCTTCGTCGTCCTTTTGCTCACGCCGCCCGGCGCGCTGGTGAAGTTGCCGGCGCCGGCGGATCTCGTCACCGCCGTGCGCGGCGGCGACGACGTCGAGATCGAGCGCGTCGCGGCGCGTCTCGGCGCCGTGCGGCTCGAGGCGTGGGCCGAGCACGGCAAGCCGCCCGAGCGGCTGGCGGCGTTGCGCGCGCTGCCGCTCGTCGAGGACGCGTGGTCGGTGCTGCCCGATCTGGCGAAGCTCGTCGGCGATCCCGACGACGAAGTGGCGGCGCACGCGGCCGACACCGCCTTGCGCATCGCCGAGAGCATGACGCCCGAGCGCAAGGCGCTCGACGAGATGCCGGCCGACGTGCCGACGCGCGCGGCGCGCGAGCTGATGGCGATGGCGGGCAAGACGACGCTCAAGCCGGCGCTGCGCGTCAGTACGATCGAGGCGGCGGCGGCGCTGCGCGGCGTGGCGCGGCTCGACGAGAAGGCGCTCGCGGCGCTGCTCGGCGACGGCGACGCGAGCGTGCGGCGCGCGGCGGCCGAGGCGCTCGCCGGCTCGCCGATCGGCGACAAGCCGCTCGCGGAGGCGCTCGTGAAGGACTCGGTGCCGACGGTGGCGGCGGCGGCGGCGGCGGCGTTGTGCCGCGACGTACCGGTGGTCACGCCGTCGAAGCCGGGCGCTGCCGAGCTGCGCGCCGCCAGGCTGCCGCCGCCGGCGCGCGAGCGGCTGCGCGCGCTGGCGCTCGACGAGAGCCTGTCGCTCGCCGATCGGCTCGATCTCGTCGGCTGCCTGCGCGTCGGCAAGAAGGACGCCGATCAAAAGGTGCTCGACGAGCTGGCGCGCAAGCCGCCCGATTCGCTCCGGCGCCGCGCGCGCTCGCTCGGCGGACGTTGATGACGCTGGAGCCGGTCACGGTGATGGTGCGCGGGCGCGCGCACACGGTGCCCGTCGCCGAGCTACGCGCCGAGCTCGACGCCGAAGGGCCGCCGCGCAGCCTGGCATCGCTCGAGGCGATCCTGCGCTGCGGCGATCGCGAGGCGGCGGTGGCGCGCCTGCGCCGCATCGTGCGCCGCGGAGATCCCGGCGTCGGTACGCTGCAGGCGATCTTCGGGCTCGTGCGCCTGCACGCGAGGGATGCGTCCGAGGATCTCGAAGCGCTCGCGGTGCGGCTTGGTGGCTCGCCGGGCGCCATTGCAACAGCCGCCGCGGCGCTCGTGGGAGATCGGGTCGAGAGGCTCGCCGCCGACGTCGCCGACGACGCCACGCTCGCGCACGCCAGCCCGCAGCCGTACCTCCACGAATCGCGCGTGCCCGACGGCGCGCCGGCGCTGTTCGCCGCCTGGATCGCGACGCTGCGGCGCGAGGCGCCCAACGTCGGCGTCACGGCGCTGCGCGCCTTCGTCGGCGACGTGGCCGAGGCGGCGTTCCGCTCGCTGCAGCACGGGGCGCACGCCGGGGCGCTCCTCGGCGACGCCGATCGCGAGTTCCTCGTCGACACGATCTGCGCCGAGCTGCCCGGCACCACCGACTTCATCGCCGCGCGCGGCATGGCGTGGCTGCTCGGCGCGCTCCAGCCCGGCGACGAGACCGCGCGCGCCGCGATCGAGCGCGCGCGCGACCGCTTCCGCGATCCGGAGTTCCAGGCCGACTGCGAGGCGATGCTCCAGGGCGGCGCGTGGCCGCCGCAGCTGCAACCCTGAGCCGACCGTGACATCCGCGTCCGAACCCGGGCGCGCCGCCGTCGCGTAACTGCCGGCAAATGCGTCGCGCCGGCGAAGGCACGGCGTCTGCTTTGTCGCCGCCGCATGCACGCACTCTTCTGCTTGCTGCTCGTCGCCGGCGGCGTCGAGCAGGCCGACGACGCCGAAGTCCCGCCCGCGCCCGTCGCCCAGCCCGCGCCGCCGCAGCCCGCGCCGCCGCAGCCCGCGCCGCCGCCGCCCGTGATCGTGCCGCCCCCGTCGCAGACCGCGCTGCCGCCCGCGCCCCCGGGATGGCGCTACCAGCTCACCGCGGCGCCGCTGGAGCATCCGCGGCGATGGGATCTGTTCACCGCCGGCATCGTCACCTTCAGCGGCGCCTGGACCGCGACGCTGATGGCCGGCATCCCCACGTTCGAGGTCTACCTCGACATCCCGCTCGTCGGACCGCTGCTCGAGGCCGCCCGCTTCGGCAGCGCGGGCGACCCGCTGGTCGGCCTCTTCGACTGGCTGCTCGTCAGCGACGCGCTCGCCCAGCTCGGCGGCGTGGCGATGCTGATCGCCGGCCCGGCGACGCGCAAGAACAAGCCCGCGGCACCGCGCCTCGAGCTCGTCCCCCTCGGCGCCGGCGTCGCCCTGCGCGGCGCGTTCTGAGGCACGCTCGCTACAGCGTCGGATGCTCGTGCACGCGCTCGACGCGTTCCGCGTCGGG
>Ga0070679_100004277_pt1 | contig 13171 bp, 8 predicted proteins | sample KBSC63BmetaG_FD_65652 | JGI IMG/M metagenome (GOLD analysis project Ga0070679, IMG submission 65652) | Corn rhizosphere microbial communities from Kellogg Biological Station, Michigan, USA - KBS C6-3B metaG | ecosystem: Host-associated > Plants > Roots > Rhizosphere | place: USA: Michigan... | reverse complement strand
CGAACATGCTGCGCAACCGCGAGCCGGCGCTGCGCATCCAGTACATGCTGGCGCGGCACCTGCGGCAGGTCTGGCGGGCCAAGGAGCTGGCCGCGGCCGGCGCGCCGCGCGGCGAGATCGCCGGCGCGGTCGGCATCAATCCTTACTTCCTGGACGACATCCTGGTGCCGGCCAAGCGCATGACGCGCGCCTCGCTGGCCGGCGCGTTCGAGCGCCTGTTCCAGGCCGACGTCGACCTCAAGAGCTCGAAGCTGGACCCCGACGTCGCGCTGGCGCGCCTGGTGCAGACGCTGGCCGAGAGCTCCGCCGGGACAGCGGCGCGCTGATTTCGCGCCGACGTCCGGCTGACTTACTTGGCGCTGGCGCGGCCGACCGCCAGGGTCAGGCGCGACACGTGCCGGGACGCGGTCCCCTTCTTGATCACGCCCTTCGACGCGGCCTGATCAATGGCGCGCACGGCGCTCTTCAACAGGGGGCCCAGGTCCTTGGCGGTCTTCGCGCCCATGCCGGCGCGCAGCTTCTTGATCGCCGTGCGCATGGCCGTGGTCTGCGCGGTGTTGCGCGCCGTCCGCTTGATTCGCTGGCGGTTCGCCTTCTCAGATGACTTGATGTTCGCCACTTCGTTTCCTTCGTGAGTTCTGTCCGCAACCCGCGGTTCGGGCGCGCATCATGCTGAGGGGGCCGCGGCTTGTCAAGGCGCCCAGGCCTACTCCAGGCCCAGCTCGGCCAGCTCGCTGTCGGACAGGCCGAAGAAGTGCCCGGTCTCGTGCAGCAGCGTCAGCCGGACCTCGTCGCGCAACTCGTCCGCGTCGGCCGCCCCTCGCTCGAGGTTGCGGCGAAAGAGGACGATCTGCGTCAGGCCCGGCTGCCCGCCCAGCCCCATCGCCGAGTCCGGATGGGCCGTGCCGCTGAACAGCCCGAAGGCGCGCGGATCGAACCCCACGTCCACGTCGGCTTCGGCCGGGTGATCGGCGATCAGGATCGGGATCCCGCGCAAGAGCTCGCGCGCCCGCTCCGGCAGCTCGCGCAACGCCCCCTCGGCCACCGAGGCCAGCTCCTCTTCGGAGAGCTGGCTCTCGTCGGCGCCGTCGCCTGGCGCCGTGTCCAGCGTCCAGGTGCGCTTCCACGCCGACCGCATCTCGTCCTGGTCGTCCAGCTCGGCGGCCACCGCGCCCAGCGCGTACCAGGCGTCGCCCGACTCCGGGTGCTCCTCGGTCAGCACCCGCAGCCGCTGGCGGGCCGTCTCCGCGTCGCCGACCGCCATGTGCAGATCGGCGATCTCCAGCGCCGCGTCGAGATCCCCCAGGCGCACCTCGGGCGGCGGCAGATCCTGCAGCGTCTCGCGGGCGGCGTCGCCGTCGCCCAGCTCGATCTCCAGCCCCGCCTTCAGCGCCAGCGCGGACAGGAACTCCCCCTCGTCGTCGGCCAGATCGAGGGCCCGCTCGACGGCGGCCAGCGCGGCCTCGAGCTGCTCGGGATCGCCGGCCAGCAGCTCGGCTTTCCAGAGCACCGGCGTGGCCCAGTCGGGCGCGGCGGCGGCGGCGCGCGAGGTCAGCGCCAGCGCCTGCGGGCCGTCCCCCTCCTCGCGCGCGCAGGCGGCCAGCAACAGCAGCGTCTCGGCGTCGTCCTGATTCAGCGCGGAGGCCTGGCGCCGCGCGTCCGCCACCTCCCCTTGCTCGAGCGCGGCCCAGGCCGCCTCCAGCCGGGGATCGTCTGCCGCCTCGTCCGTCCCGTCCTGCGGTGGGCGCGAGGTCATGGCGCCAGCTCCGGCGCGGCGGCCAGGACCGCCAGCGACTCGCGCATGTACGTGGCCGCCACATCGGCCGTCAGCCGCGCGTCCTCCGGGCTGCCGATGGAAGGCGCCACCTCGACGACGTCGGCGCCCAGCAGAGGGAAGGCCGCCCCGATCCGGCGGATCAGCGCGCGGACAAATGCCGGCGTCAGTCCGTCCGGCTCGGGCGCGCCCGTCGAGGGCGCCGCCGGACCGTCCGTGGCATCGATGTCGTTGGACAGATAAACCGAACGCACCCCGATTCGTTGCAGGTGCGCAATGATGTCGTCAATCACGGTCTCCCCTTTCGCCCGAACTTCGTCGGCCCAGATTTGTTTGACGCCCAACGTCGACTCCCAATGTTCTTTGGGGCGCGAGGACGCCCGCACCCCGATTTGAACCAGCCGCCCGCCCCGCCCCAGCAGCTCGTTGGCGTGGTAGGCCCAGGTCGCGAAGCAGATCCGGATCCCCAGCCGCTCGGGCAGTAGATCCGTGTGCGCGTCGGCGTGGACGATGGCCCACGGCTCGGGCGCGTGGCGCGCCAGGGCCGCCACCACCGGCCAGGCGACCGAGTGGTCGCCACCCAGCATGAAGATCTTCAAGCCGGGCGCCTCGGCGAGCAGCCGGTCGATCACGCGCTCGGCCGCCGTCAAGGGCGCCACCGGGAGATCCGCGTTGCCCGCGGCGGCCGGCCCGTAGAGCGCCGCGCGCGTGCGGCGCCGCTGATCTTCGCTGAGCATGTCGTCCGTCAACAGCTGCGGCACCACGAACAGGTCGCCGACGTCGACCACGCCGGCTCGGGCGGCGCGCTGCGGAAAGTCGGGACATCCGCGGAGCAGAGCCGCCCGGACCGCTTCCGGGCCGAACGCTGCGCCACGGACCAGGCCCGCGCCGCAGTCGGACGGAATCCCCACCACAGCCACGCGCGCCTGCCGGAGCCCGGCGATCGCCGCCCGCCACTTCGCCTGCACTTCGGCCTCGTCGCGCGCGCCGTAGAGCGACTTTTGCAACGCCTCACGGGCCGCACGCCCGGTGCTGACCGTGTAGATCCCGCCGCCGGCGGGGCGCAAAAGCTGAAAGAAGTCGTCCATTCAACTACATCCGCGGACCGCAACCGCCACCAAGATACGGACGAATCCTGGACAACGAGAGTTTTGGTTTCATCACCGTAGATCGAAACCCGGCGCGGCTGGTCACGCGTCGTGCTTGTCTCGAAACTCGTCCACGTTCAACCCGAAACGTTTCGCCCAGCGGTAGACCAGAGCCGGCTTGCGGTCCAATTCCCGTGCCACGCGCATCATATTGCCGCGAAAGCGGCGGATGAGCGCTTCCAGCTCGGCGGCATCCGGCGGCGGACGCGACTTGCGGCGCCCCTGCTGGCTTCGCATCTTCGGCGCGGCCACCACGTTGGCGGGCAGGTGCTCGACCGAGATGCGGTCCGCGTCACGCGCCAGCGCCTCGGCCGAAGCGATCACCTTGCCCAGCTCGCGCACGTTGCCGGGCCACTGGTAAAGGCACAGAGCCTGGAACGCCGACAGCTCGAGCGGCTTGTTGCGCTCGCCCATGAAATAGGCGGCCAGCGCGCCCAGGTCCTCGATCCGTTCGCGCAAGGGCGGGATCCGGATCGCCTCTGCGCCCAGCCGCGCGGCCAGATCGGCGCGCAGGCCCAGGCTTCCAGACTGGCTGGGGGCCGTGGTGCGGCTGGTGGCGGCCACGATCCGCGTCTCGATCCGCCGCGCCCGCAGCCCGCCCACGGGCGCCAGCATGCGGTCCTGGGTGAAGCGCAGCAGCTTGGTTTGCAGCTCGGGCGACATCTCGCCGATCTCGTCCAGGAACAGCGTGCCGTTCTCGGCCTCTTCGATGATGCCCGGCTTGGCCATGGCCGCCTGCGAGTGGGCGCCACGCGCGTATCCGAACAGCTCGGTCTCGACCAGCTCGCGCGGGATCGCCGCGCAGTTGATGGCCACGAAACGTCCGCTCCGTCCGCTGGCTCGGTGTACCGCGGCCGCGTACACCTCCTTACCGACGCCCGTCTCGCCCGTCAGCAGGACCTCCTCGCCCGCCACCGCCAACTTGCGCAGCTTGCGGGCGATGGTGGCGAGCGCCGGGTTCACGGTGGCCACCGGCCCCATCGGCTTGGCCACCTCGGCTTCGATGGCCGCCGCCTCCGCCATGGTCGCCACGCGGAACACCAGCACGTGACTGCCGACGAAGATCACGGAGCCGTCGCGCAGCTTGACCGTCGTCTCGACCGGCTCGCCGTCGACGACCGTTCCGTTCGTGCTGCTCAGGTCGGTGAGCTCGTAAACCCCGTCTTCGGCCGCCGGGCTGATGGCCATGTGCTGGCCGGAAATCATCTTGTCGACCAGCACCAACGAGGATTGTCCGGGCTCCGTCTGCGTCGCTTCCCGACGTCCCACGACAACTGATCCGCTGAAGGTTGCGACGCGCGCGCGCCCCTGCGGAACGTTTCCCCTGTTGTCTCCGACGATCAACAAAAGCGGTACCTTGACCGCGTCATCTGTCGCTTCGGTCCGGGGTACGAACGTCGTGCTTTCGTTCGGCGTGATCACTCGAACGCCCGCACCTTAAAGCGTAACTTCGCTTGCGTAAACGGATATGAAACCGGACCCATGAAATAGGGGATCGCGCGTCTCAACCCCTTGATTTTCGGCCGTCCCCCCATGGTCCCCGAGTTGCTCCCTGTGGTGGCGAAGACCTCGCTAAACGCGGTGCGTCTTCGCGCTCGACCACGACACCACAAGGAGACGACATGCTCAAGAAGATTGCTCTGGCTGGGCTTTTTGCCATTACGTTTGCGATGGGCATGGGAGCGGCGCAGGCGAATCCGCGCCACCTCGATAAGAAGATCAACACCACCACGACGCCGCAGGGCTTCTGTTTCTGGGCGACTCCCTGCTAATCAGGCTTCCCCGGCGGCGAACCCGGCCGCTCAGCTCGCACCTCCAGCAGTCGCGACTGCTCTGCGCGGACAGTCCAGGTGTGTGCGACAGCGGCCGGGCCAGAGATCCCGGGCGGCCAACAGGGGTCGCCGGGCGCATTTGGAGATCCGGCCGGCAAAGACCGGCCGGTCTTTGCGCCCGAATCCTCGTACTCGAGCCAGCGAAGCTCGCTGTTGGATTGCTCGAGGCTCCAGACCTTGCCCTGTTCCGACCAAATGGGCGGACACTGCCTCACGGAATCCCAGGACGAACGGACCGCCCCATCCGAAACGGACAGGATGCTCACCCGCGGCACGCGCAGCTGGCTCACGATTGCCAGTGACCGGCCGTCGGGGGAAAACGAGGGGCCGGTGGCCACCGCCTCGTTGGACCACAACTTGCGGCAGCTATCATTCGAGAACCCGTCGCAAAGCATGATTGCGCGCTGTGCATAGTCCGCATAGGCCCAACGGGTCCCGGCCGGACTGAACGCCGGCGATACGTCGACGGTTCCGAACGTCAATTGGCGTTCGTCACCAGCGGGCGAAATCTTCCAGATGTTGAGGCGGCCCGATTCCGCGTGCCGACTGACCAGCAGGTCGCCGGACTGCCTGATGGTGGCGCTGTAGGTCCGGCCATCCGTCGTGAGGCGGCGGAGCTGGCCGGACCCTTCGGTCCAGGCGTCGCTGCGCATCCGGCGGGCCACGAGCCAATCATGACCGGCAACGACGCGTACAAACGACAGATCGAAGTCTGAATACTTTCCCACCAACTCCGCCTCACCCGTCTCCATCTTGGTCGACACCAGGCTCGACGACCCGGCTGCCAGGTCGACTGACACCAGCAACTCCCGCCCGTCGGGGTTGAACCGCAGGTGAGAAGCCCCTGACATCTCGAACACCCTCGGTTGCTTGAAGGTGGAGAGATCGAACAACGCGATGGCCCGATCGGCGGAGCCGGTGTAGAGCACGGCCAGCGATCGGCCGTCCGGGCTGACCGCCTTGTCGCCGACCGCGAACGCCGCCGCCATCTTGGCGTCAGCCAGAAGGGCCAGCGCGTGGTTCGCCAACGAGAACACCGCCACGTGAGAGGAATCGATGTCGTAGGCGAACTCCTGGTTGTCGATCCAGACCGGGTTGTTGCCGGACGTCACCACCGCCGAAGTCTGGGCACTGGCGGACTCGGCGATCTTGATGACCGCGCCGCCGGCATCGGACGGCGCCGCGAACAGCAGTCGGCGGCCATCTGGTGCCACTTCCGGGCAGGCCAATCGAAAGGTCTCCTCGGGGAGATTGGCCGGCGAGCGGCGGCCGCTGGTCCAGTCGACGTCTTCCGCGCGGCGGGGCTCGCCCCACACGATCCGCGCCGCGTGTTCGCCGATCGTCGCAAAGCAATGCACGTGGCCGGGGACCTCGGCGACGACGCGTGCCGTGCGTGACCAGTCCCGCGGCGTTCCCTTGAGCGCGACGCGCGGCGCCCCCTCGGGGAGGGCCGACTTGACCGGGCGCCGCGCCCGACGGGCCGAAAACGGAGCCGACCAGAATAGCCAGGTTGACGCGGCGGCCACGATGAAGAGACCTGCCATGACCCGCCCGCGCGTCAGTCGCCGCGGGTGCGCCCGCTCGTTCACGATCTGCTTGAAGCGGCGAGCGACAGCCGGAGCGTCGGACAGCCGGTCCCGGGCATCGTCCTCCAGGCAGTCCTCGACCAACCGAATCAGCGGGCGTTCCTGCGCGCGGGCCGGCGCCAGCTTCGCCCGTTCAGTCCCATCGAAGCTGACCCGCTTCCTCTCCGGCCGCCTTCCGAACAGGATCTCGTGCAGCACGACGCCCAGCGCCCACACGTCGGAGCGCGTGGTGGCAGGCTCGCCGGCCAGCACCTCGGGCGCCATGTAGTGCGGCGTTCCGATCAGGACGGTCACCCCGGGGGCCGTGGCGGCGTCGGTCGCCAGCCCGAAATCGGAAATGACCAGGCGGCCGTCCTCCATGCGCAGGAGGTTGTCCGGCTTGAAGTCGCGATGCACGACGCCGGCCGCGTGAATGGCCGCCAGGCCTTCAATCGCCGCCCGCGCATCACGGAGTCGATCCTCGATGGGCCGCTCGAGCGCCGGCTGGCGCTTCAGCTCGTCGCGCAGAGAGCCCCCCGTCGCCAGCTCCATGGTGAGGAAGCGGTGTCCGTCCGCTTCCCCGATGTCGAAGATGCGGCAGACGTTGGGGTGCTGGATGGGGCGGCCCAGGCGCAGCTCGCGCGAGAACCGCTTGTCCCACTTGGCGTCGCGGGCCAGCTCCGACTTGAGGACCTTCAGCGCGACGACGTTCTGAACCGTGCGGTCGAAGACGCGCAGGACCACGCCGCTGCCGCCCTTGCCGATCACCTCCTCGACCTGGTAACGGCCGGCCAGCACGGCGCCCCGCTCGATCTCCAGCGGCCGCTCGCGGACGAACGACTCCTCGGCGACCTCCGTGACGCTGTCGCGATCCGAGCGCGAGTCACTCATGCGCGGGCTCTCGCAGCGCCAGGCGCAACGGGTTCACGTCCGGAAAGAACCGAAGCTGCGCGCGCGTCCGCCGGACCAGGCGCACCTCAGGAACGACCGGGGCCGCCGGGTCCTCGTTGCCGTCGGTACAATCGGACTGGCCAGCCGACGTACGGCCGGTCCGCGCGCCGCCCGGCAAAGCCAGCTCCGTCCAGACATTCGGACCGCCGCGGCGCCGCGCCACCCATAAGCGGCTGTCGCTCGCCCAGCCCGGGGAGCAGCCGTTCATGGTCTCCTGCAGGTTGGACGTGATCCAGGTCCCCGACGAACGCAACAGTCCGACCACCAGCGACGGATTCCCGAGCGTCAGGACCGCCAGCGTTTGCCCGTCCGGGGACAGGCTGTAGTTGTAGACGTCCTTGGCCATGGTCACGCAGCGGGTCCCCTCACAGCGGCGAAGGGCACCGCCGCGGTCCAGGTAGTAGAGGACCTTTCCGTCCGGCGAGCACTGCGCGATCCTGGCGTCTTCCTCGATGTCGAGATCGCTCCCGATTCGACCGTCCTCGCCGAGGTGAACCAGTCGCATGCGGCCACCCGCCAGGCGCGTTGCCACGATTTCGGATCCGCAGCGGGCTGCGGCAACCACCGTGACGTCGGTCGTCACCTCGCGGCGGCCGGCGATCGCCAGGAGGATGTCCCACCGCTCGCTCCAGAACGCCAGCCCGCCGGCAGCGAAAACCGGTTGGTGCACCGCCTGCCCGGGGATGTGCCCGACCCGACGGGCGACCCCTGCGACCGGATCGACGGCGATGACCGGGCCACCGGCACCCGCGGTGGCGTCCGGCGTCACGAACAACCGATCGTCAAGCGCGTCGATCCAGATGGTAAACAGCGGGAGGCGGAAATGTAGATCTGCGCGGAACGAGGGCGGCGAGAACGCCCGCACGTCGACGGCCCACTGCTGCGAGACACTGGATAACACGACGCGGTCGCCCCTCACGGAATGGAACACCCCGAGGTAGTCGCCCGCCTCGGCCGACAGGACCGCCGTGGTGTTCTTCGACACCGAGAACAGGGCCATGTGTCGAGCGTCAATTTCGTAGAGGAACCGATCGCCGTCGGCGAACCAGGCCGGATCCGACAGCATCGAAGGCTCCGCGATGGGCACCATCGGGACGGCCGCGTGTCCATCCGGGTGCTCCGAGACGAAGGCAAACGGCCGTTCGTCTGCCGTGTGCCCGGCGAACACGATCCGCCGCCCGTCCGGGCTCACGTCCGGACACCCTTCGGCGTATGCCTCCGGAACGAGCGGCGCCGGCGTCCGCGCGCCCGTCTTGACGTTCACGTCCTCGAGCCGCGCGGGCGTCCCCCAGCGGAACCGAACGGACTGGCGGTCGGGCAGCGCGACGATGCAGCCGATGCGGCCGGTGACATCCGCCAGGACCTTCGCGAGGTTGGTCCAGTCGGCCGGTCGCCCCGCCGGCGTGATCATCACGGCATCGGCGTCGGGCGCGGCGGCCACGGATCGCGCCGCCCGGCTTCGACGGGTGATCCCGATCGATGCCATCGCGATCAGCAGCGCCGCCGTGGCGAGGGCAGCCACGACCCCACCCCGCGCGGCCAGCGACCGGGGGCGGCGGCGCTGCGCCAGGCGAAGGCACACCTCCGCGGCGCGGCTCGGCCGCCGCGCGGGATCGGCGGCCAGGCAGGCTCGGCACACCTGAAACAGGACCTGCTCGCCCGGGCTGGCGATTCTCTTGTTGTGGGGCGGCAGGATGTCCCGCCCGTTATTCGACCAAGCCGGCCGAGCCCCGAACACCACCTCGTGCATCGCCAGTCCCAGCGACCAGATGTCCGAGGCGAACGAGGCATGCGCGCCGCGCACGACCTCCGGCGCCATGTAGGCGACCGTCCCCCCGTGCACGCTGCTGGAGGCATCGTACCGGTCCGTCGCGAGTCCGAAGTCGGACAGAGCCAGCGTCCCGTCCGTCCTGCGGAGCACGTTCTGCGGTGCGACGTCCCGGTGGACGATGCCCGCGGCGTGGATGGCGGCCAGCCCGGACGCGATGGCACGCGCGTCCGCCAGGCGCTGCTCCAGCGAGCGCTCGCTCATTCGCCCCGTGGCGATCTCGTCGCGCAGGGTTCCGCCGCCGGCCAGCTCCATGGTCAGGAACGGGTGCGCCTGGGCGACGCAAAAGTCGAACACCCGGCAGACGTGCGGGTGATTGATCTGCCGGGCCAGCTTCACCTCACGCGCCAGACGCTCCGCCCACCCCCGATCGCCCGCGTATTCGGATCGCACGACCTTGAGCGCGATGGCCTGGTCCAGAACGCGATCGTGGGCTTCGAAAACGATCCCCATGCCACCGCGCCCGAGGACGTGTCGCAGCTCGTAACGCTCGAGCAGGACGTCGCCTGGCGAGAACAGCGGGGGGCTCGCCTTGGCTGCCTGGCCCTCTCGCAGGTCCCGAACAGTCCAGCTCTCCCTCCACGCGCTGCCCTGCGTATCTCGCCTCCCGCGGCTCATCAAGTCCTCGATCTCGCCGCATCTTACTCTGCCTGACGGGGCGTTTGACGATGTCGCGCACCACCCTGTCGGGGGGCCGCCAGCCTCAGCTCATCCGCCGTCATCCGCCGTCATCCGCCGTCATCCGCCGTCTCCGCCGTCCTTGCGAAATTTTTGCGGGGAGAGGCCGAGCCGCACCACCCACCTCCACACCACGTTCCACTGTCGGTCCATCGCCCGGGCCACGTCGGCCACGTTCCCGTCGTGGTCCCGCAGAAGCTGCTCCAGCTCGGCGCGTTCCGGCGCGGCGCGCGGCGATCGCCGGCGAACCGCCACCAGGGGGCCGCGCTCCAGCGCCGCCTGAATGCCCGCAGGCAGGTGGTCGAGGCGAAGCTCGCGCCCGCCGGCTAGGGTGAGGGCCGTCCCCGTGACCTTGCGGAGCTCCCGGACGTTGAGCGGCCAGCTGTAAAGGCACAGCGCGCGCAAGGCGGCCGGTTCGACCTTCTCGACCGCGCCGGCGGCGAAATGCTCGAGCAGGGCCGGGACGTCCTCCGGTCGGGCCCGCAACGGGGGAATCTCCACCGGATCTGCTCCCAGCCGCGCGAGCAGGTCCTCCCGCATGCCGGCCGCGCCCCTCGTCGCGTCGATCCGGGTGGTGGCGGCGATCAGACGGATGTGGCGAAGTTGGCGGAAGATCTTGGTCTGCAGGTCGACCGGGAGCACCTCGATCTCGTCCAGCAGCAACGTGCCGCCTTCCGCGGCCCCGACCAGCCCGCGCTGGGTCACGCTCGAGCGGCCCTGGGACGCGTCCCCCCCGAACAGCTCGCTCTCGATCAAGGACGGTGGCACCGACCCGCACTTGAGCGCCACGAAGGGGCCACGTCTCCCCGAGGCCTGGTGCACGGCGCGCGCGTAGACCTCCCGGCCCACCCCCGCCTCGCCGACCAGCAACAACTCAGCGTCCGTGGGCGCCAGCTTCCTCAGGCGCGCGAAGGCCAGCGCCAGCGCCGGAGAGAACGTCGGCAGGGGCCCGAACGGCGCCTCGGCTTCGCGCGCGAGTGCCACCCGAGCCGCCTCGGAGATGCGCCGAAACAGGGCGATCTGGTTTCCGAACAGGAGCGCGCTCCCCTCCGCCAACCGCGCCGGCGAGGAGACGCGCCGGCCGTCGAGGTACGTCCCGTTGCGGCTGCCCAGATCCTCCACGACGTACCCGCCGGCCTGGCGGGCAATCCGCAAGTGCTGACGCGAGAGCAACTCGTCGCCGATCAGCCCGGCCGCCTCAGCGGCGGTCGCCCCGCCCTCGCCCCCTGGCGCGCGGCCGATGACCAGAACCCCCGTCTCCGGAACGTCGATCTGCCGACGCCCGCCGTACGAGGCGACGAGAAGGACCGGACGGCAGGCGAGATCGCCGCCGCCGCGCTCCTCTGGCTTGGTCTTCCCGTGCGAGCACTCGCCCTGCACTGACCCTGGATACAACGACACCACCGGAGGTCGTCAAGCGTTCGAGCGCGCCGTGCCGGCAGCCCATCCACAGTGATGTTGATGAATTGTTGCGCGCACGGAATTCTCCGGGCGCGAACGACGCTGCCGGTCGAGAAAAACATTGCCTCGCAAAGTTTCTGCCCTGGCGTTCGACGGAGATGTTCTTATCAAAGCACTTATCTGTGGCTTCGCCGCTCACGACGAAGTCCAAGGGAGATCATGCGTCGACTCGCTCCTGTCTTGTTGCTGGGGGTCGCCTGTTCGGCGCCCGAGACCACCACCGTCACTCAGTCTGCCGCGCTCGATTCGGCATTAGTGGCTGCCTACAACTGTGACGAAGGCTCGGGGTCGGTGCTTCACGACCTCACGGCGAACCACCTGGACGGGACGCTGGGTGGCCAGACCTGGACGACCTCTGGAAAGTTCGGGGGGGCGCTGAACTTCGGCACCTCCGGGTACGTCACCGTCCCCGACAGCCCCGCCCTGCAACTGACGGCGGGAATGACGCTGGAAGCATGGATTTACCCGACCCGGGTGCGGAGCTCGTCTTTCCAATGCGTTCTGCTCAAGGAGCGGCCGGGCGAGCTGGCGTATTCGTTGTACGCGCAGAGCGCGACCAACAACCCTGAATTCGACTACAGCTCCGGAGCCAGCTCGGCGGTCGAGCACAACCTGGCCGGCGGGCGGCAGGTCGCCGTCAACGCCTGGACGCACCTGGCGGCCACCTATGACGGCGCCACGATGCGGCTCTACATCAATGGGTCGGCGGTCGCGTCGCGCGCCGACTCGGTGCCGGCGGCGGCGGTCAACGGCGCCCTGCGCATCGGTGGCAACAGCGTGTGGGGCGAGTACTTCGCCGGCCGCATCGACGAGGTCCGGATCTACAACCGCGCGCTCAGCGCCGCCGAGATCGCGTCCGACATGAACACCGCGCTCGCCGGCGGTCCCAGCAACGGGACGGGCGGCACGCCGGGAACCGGCGGCGTCACCGCCACGGGCGGCACCACCACGGCCACCGGCGGCACCACCGCGACCGGCGGCGCGATCGGGACGGGCGGCGCCGTGAGCACCGGCGGCACCACGGGAACCGGCGGCGTCGTCGGCACCGGCGGCACCACGCCGACGGGCGGCACCACCGCCACCGGCGGCACGCCGGGAACCGGCGGCGTCGTCGGCACCGGCGGCGTCGTCGGCACCGGCGGCAGCGCGCCGGTCTATCCGTTGAAGCAGGCGGCCGGACAGCGTTACCTGGTCGATCAGAACGGCGCGCCGTTCCTGCTGGTCGGCGACTCGGCCTGGTCGCTGGCCGTCTCCGTCTCGACGGCTGACGCCGACGCCTATCTGGCCGACCGCCAGGCCAGGGGCTTCAACAGCGTGCTGGTCAGCTTGATCGAGCACAAGTTCGCCCCCCGGCCCCCCGCGGATCTGGCCGGCGACCTGCCCTTCACCGGCACCCTGTCCAGCGGCGCCCGGGATTTCACGACACCCAACGAAGCGTACTTCGCGCACATCGACAGCCTGCTGCGGGCGGCCGCCGCGCGCGGGATCCTGGTCCAGTTGGTCCCCGCTTACCTTGGCTACAACGGCGGCGACGAGGGCTGGTACACCGAGATGCAGGCCAACGGCACCTCGCGGCTGACGACCTACGGCACCTACGTCGGGAATCGCTACAAGAGCTTCCCCAACATTCTCTGGGTCGCCGGCGCCGACTACAACCCGCCGGACAAGTCTCTCACCAACGCCGTCGAGTCGGCCATCCGGGCCGCCGATCCCAACCACCTGCACACCGCCCACGCCAACAACGGCACCGCGGCGCAGGATGAATGGGGCGGCTCGTCCTGGCTGACCGTCAACACGATCTACGGCTATCCGGGCAACAGCGAGCAGATCTACGCAATGGCACGGACGCAGTACACGCGGTCCAACTGGATGCCGTTCTACCTGATCGAGTCGACCTACGAGCACAGCCCCTTCTACTCGGCGCCCGCCACCCT
>Ga0070679_100004273_pt1 | contig 13177 bp, 10 predicted proteins | sample KBSC63BmetaG_FD_65652 | JGI IMG/M metagenome (GOLD analysis project Ga0070679, IMG submission 65652) | Corn rhizosphere microbial communities from Kellogg Biological Station, Michigan, USA - KBS C6-3B metaG | ecosystem: Host-associated > Plants > Roots > Rhizosphere | place: USA: Michigan... | reverse complement strand
AAAAGAGGCATTAAAGTTGTGAAAATCTTCGGTCCTGAACATGGCTTTAGAGGAGATGCAGATGCCGGGGAAAAAGTTGGAAACTTTATTGATAAAAAAACAGGAGTGGAGGTCATAAGCCTTTATGGAAAACATAATAAGCCAGATACAGATGACCTTAAGGGTATAGATGTAATGATCTTTGATATACAAGATGTGGGCACAAGGTTTTATACTTACATTTCATCGCTTCAATATTATATAGAAGCGGCGTTTGAAAATTCAAAACCGTTGTTAATACTCGACAGGCCTAATCCTAATGGATTTTATGTTGATGGGCCGGTGCTTGATCTGAAATTTAAGAGCTTTGTAGGCATGCAGCCAATTCCCATCGTTTATGGTATGACGTTAGGCGAATATGCATTTATGATAGCAGGTGAAAAATGGCTGACCGATGCAGCAAATAAAAAATATTCGTATTATCTTAATGCTAAGAATTCAGCAGACACTCCATTTCATTTTTTAGTAATAAAGTGCCTCAATTATGATCACAACAGTAAATATGTTTTACCTGTAAAGCCATCTCCTAACCTGCCTTCAATACAATCTATCTATTGGTATCCTTCTACATGCCTGTTTGAAGGAACATCATTGAGTGAAGGCCGCGGAACGGATAAACCGTTTGAAATTTTTGGAGCGCCATCATTACCAAAAAACTTATATTCATTTACGCCGCACCCTACTGAAGGTGCTAAAAACAGCAAGCATTATGGAGAAGTTTGTTATGGATGGAATCTTTCAGGAACACCGACTGAAGTACTTAAAAAAATTGATAAAAAAATTCAGCTTAAATGGATCATACAAGCTTATAAATTATTTCCTGATAAAGAAAACTTCTTCTTAAAATCAAATGGATTTAACAGGCTTGCAGGTAATGATATATTAATGCAACAAATTAAAGATGAGGTTTCTGAAACTTATATCAGGAAAAGCTGGGAACCTGCTTTAAGCAATTTTAAAAAAATAAGAAAGAAATATTTATTGTATAAAGATTTTGAATAAAATTAATAGAACAAATTATAGCAGTCAAGATAATTTTAATCATGGCAGAAAGATTGAAAGAAAGGATTTTTTTGAAAGACAATATAAAAGTGCATAATTTTTGAAATGACTAATCCCCGAATCATTTTTATGGGAACACCCGAATTTGCTGTTCCTTCATTAGAAAAAATTTATACTGCAGGCTATGAAATAGCCGCCGTTATAACGGCTCCTGATAAGCCTTCTGGCCGTGGTATGCAAATTAAAGAAAGCGCAGTAAAGAAATTTGCATTGTCAAAAAATCTGAAAATCCTTCAACCTGAAAGATTAAAAGCGCCGGAATTTATTGAAGAACTAAAAGGCTTAAACGCGGATTTACAAATTGTAGTAGCCTTTCGTATGCTACCGGAAGTGGTTTGGGATATGCCACCAATGGGCACTATTAATCTTCATGCATCTTTATTACCTCAATATCGCGGCGCCGCTCCTATTAACTGGGTAATTATTAACGGAGAAAAGGAAACAGGAGCAACTACTTTCAAACTGCGGCAAGAAATTGATACCGGGAATATTCTATTACAAAAAAAAATTCCTATCAGGCTAGATGAAACCGCTGGTGAATTGCATGACGAAATGATGGAAGCCGGAGCAGATCTGCTTTTGCAAACTATTGCCGAATTAATAAAAGGCTCTCTTAAAGAAATTCCGCAATCACATCAAAAAGATATTTTACATCAGGCACCGAAAATATTTACAGAAACCTGCCAGATAAACTGGGAAAAAAGTATTGATGATACTTATAACTTAATCAGGGGCTTGTCACCCTATCCCGCAGCTTTTACTTTTTTAAAAGAGAAAAAATTAAAGATATTCAAGTCTGAAAAGGAAATGGGCAATCCGCATGAAAAGCCAGGAGAGTTTATCACTGACAACAAAACCTTTTTAAAGTTTGCGTGTACTAACGGCTATGTGTACACGAAAGAGTTGCAACTGGAAGGGAAAAAGAAAATGACTGTTGAAGAATTTTTAAAGGGCTGGCGAAATAGTTAGTTATCTCCCAACTGTAATAACTATTGGATAATTATAATGATAGCTTATATTCTATTTTATTTTTTCCTTTCCATAATAAAAATTCAAACATTTATCTTGCAGAAAATTTTTAAATGAAAATTGGCATTTTAGGCGGAGGCCAGCTTGGAAGAATGTTATTACAGGCAGGAGCAAATTATAACGCTGAAACTTTTGTAATGGAAAATGATGAAGAATGCCCGGCCGCACATCTTTGCCATCATTTTATAAAAGGAGATATAACCAACTTTGACGATGTTTATAATTTTGGGAAACAACTTGACGCTATAACTATAGAAATCGAATCAGTAAATGTTGAGGCGCTTCAAAAGTTAGAAGATGAACACGTTAAAGTTTATCCCCGTCCATCCGCGTTGGCGATTATTAAAAATAAAATCCTTCAAAAGCAATTTTATGCATCTATAAATGTGCCTTCACCTTCATTTTTAATTACTCAAAATAAAAAAGAACTAAAAAATCATCTTGCTTTTTTACCTGCGGTGCATAAGATAGCTTTAGGTGGCTATGATGGACGCGGGGTTGTAGTTTTAAAGAATGAAAAGCAAATTGAGGAAGGTTTTGATGCTCCTGCAGTATTAGAAAAACTGGTAGATATTAAAAAAGAGATTGCACTGATTGTTGCAATAAATGAGGCAGGCGACACTGCCTTATACCCACCTGCTGAGATGATCTTTAATAAAGATTTTAATTTGCTTCAATACCAGCTAAGCCCCGCGGCTATTGATGAAAAAGTGTTATGGAAGGCAGAAGCAATAGCGCTAACGGTGGTAAAAAATTTGAAAAGCGCTGGCATCTTCGCTGTTGAAATGTTTGTTGATATTAATGATAATGTTTGGGTAAACGAAACAGCGCCACGGGTGCACAATAGCGGGCATCACACCATTGAAGGCAATTATTCCTCCCAGTTTGATATGCTATGGCGAATAGTATCAGGTTACCCCTTAGGGAATACAAAATCTGTGCTATCATCAGCAATGGTAAACCTTATTGGCGAGGAAGGCTTTTCAGGGGATGTAAAGTATGAAGGCCTTAATAATGTTTTACAAATTGATAATGTACATGTTCATCTATATGGCAAAAAACAAACAAGGCCCGGGCGTAAAATGGGGCATGTAACAATACTGAGTAATGAAAGACAGGAATTGATTCATACCGCTAATAAAATAAATCAAACTTTAAAAATAAAAGCTTGAATACATGCGGTAATAAACTGTATCTGAAAATAAATTCTAAAAAGGAATAGCGTTAATAAGCCTTTTTAATTCTATTTCTGAAGATTTTGCGGCGAAACTTAAATTAGTAAAAGCATAAGCCGCCTGTTGATAGCTTTGCTGCGCCTGTGTTAATTCAACAATGGTGGCGGCATGTAATTGAAAGCGAAATAAAGCAAGATCAATTAATTTTTGTGCGAGTTCAACATTTATCTTTTGCGAATCTAATTGTTGTATAGAAGAAATATAAGCTTCATAAGTCTGAACTGCCTGCGCATTATAATTTCTGATAACAATATCTCTTTGTAATGTTGCATTCTGCACATTTATCTCGGCAACTTTTTGCTGACGTTTATATATCGAACCATTATAAATCGGAATTCCAAGCGAAAGCCCTACAAACGGCCCGATACTTTGATTCAAGAGGATATTTCCCGCAGCTGTTTGCGATCTGTTGTAATTGTATCCTACAGAAGCACGAAGAGATGGATAGCGTTGCGCAGCGGTTTCTTTTACAATGAACTGGTTTATTTTAATTTGGTCACCTGCTGCAATTATATCAGAATTGCGATTTATATTGTTTAGAATATCTCCAAGAATTATCGTTTTATCAATAAGTATTGTGTCATCAATATTAATAATTGAGTCAGGCTTTAAATTCAGCAATAATAACAAGCCTGTTTTAGCCTGGTCGATAACAAGTTGCTGTGCCTGCTTTTGTTGCAGAAAGTTATTTAAAGTTATCTGCGACTGAAACAGATCAGCATTATTTGCATAGCCAACACTTTGCTGCGTTTTTACCACTTCTAATTGCTTACGGGCAACATCTATCGATTTATTAATAGTTTTTATATAGGCTTGCTGTCTCACAATATCATAATAGCTTGTCATTACCGAAGCCATAACATTTTGCACTTCTGAATTTAAATATTGTTCACTTTGTGACTGCAACTGTTGCAGCCTGCTCTTGGTTGCAAATACGCGTGAGCCATTATATAACAGCATTCCTCCGCTAACGCCGGAAGTTAAGCTATTGCCCACTGCGCCATTTCTTTTTATTATTGTACCTGAATTTAATTTTTGGTTTACATTAGTAGATTGTTCATTATCGGCAATAGAAGCAGTAACAACAGGAAGGCCACCAGCAACACCGATATAATTATTAATCTCACTTATTTCAACATCGTTTTTTAATAACTGCAAATCGAGGCTTTTCTTTAATGCAATATTTACAGCATCCTGCAGAGTCAACTTCTGGCAGAAGGTTGCATTATTAATTAAAAATATAACAAGTATAAAAACTATTCTTTTCATTAAAAAATTATTAGTTTTTTTCCGAGGTATTGATGTAATTTTCAGTATTAACTGCATCGCTTTTAAATTCTTTATCCTTATCTGCTTCGGTTTTATGTTTGCCAGATATATAAGTATAAACAGCAGGTATTACAAAAAGAGTAAAAATTAAAGAAAATAAAATACCACATACCACCACAATACCCAGTGGCACACGGCTGGCCGAAGAAGCGCCAAGACTTAATGCAATCGGCAATGCGCCTAATGATGTTGCAAGGCTTGTCATAAGAATGGGACGCAACCGATGTGTTGCAGCATCTACTACTGCCTCCATTTTTTTCAAGCCATGCGCTCGCCTTTGATTGGCAAATTCAACAATTAAAATTCCGTTTTTTGTTACAAGGCCAATGAGCATAATCATGCCAATCTCGCTAAAAATATTTAAGGTTTGGCCAAAAACCCATAAGCTCAGCAAAGCCCCAGCGAGTGCCAGCGGCACAGTAAGCATGATAGTAAACGGATCAAAAAAACTTTCGAATTGCGCTGATAAAACAAGGTAAATTAAGATAAGCGCTAATATAAATGCAAACACAATATTCGATGAGCTTTCTGCATAATCTCTTGAGGGCCCGGTTAACGCAGTTTGATAAGATTCATCCAGCAGTTTATTTGCGATTACCTGCATTGCTTTAATACCGTCTCCTATTGTATAGCCATCTGATAAAGATGCAGAAATTGTTGCCGCTTTATACCTGTTATAATGGTAGAGCGTAGCAGGATTGGTGCTTTCTTTTAATGAAATAACTGAAGATAGCGGAATATTTTGCCCCAGGTTATTACGAACGTATAACCTGCTGATATCTTCGGGTTTATTGCGGTCATTTCTTTCTACTTGCGCAATAACATCGTATTGAAAACCATTTTGAATGAAATAAGCAAGACGGCCGCCACTAAACGCTGATTGCATAGTAGCTATAACATCCTGCGTTGATAAACCCAGATCTTTTATTTTCATGCGATCAACAGAAATCTGTAATTCGGGCCGGTTGAATTTCAGATCAACATCAACATTGGAAAATGTTTTATCTTTTTTTGCCTCGTCTAAAAATTTCGGAATAATATCTCTTAATTTATTAAGATCCTGGTTTTGCAAAATAAACTGAACTGGTAATGAACCGCGATGCCCGCCCACAGAAATTGTTTGTTCCTGCGCTGCAAAAATTCTGGCATTATTAAAACGGGACAACTTCTGCTGAAGATCATTAGCTATCTCGTTTTGCGTACGAACCCTTTCTTTTGCAGGGATAAGCCCAATACGTGGTTGAGCAGTATTTGATCCGCTTCCCGCGGGCGTTCTTGCAAATACAAAATCACGCTCCGGAACTGAATCGTATAAATAGTTTGCTATATTATCAGTTATGTTACTCATTGCAGTATAGCTCGTTCCTTCAGGTGCAGTAACCGTAAAGCGTACACTGCTTCTATCTTCCAGCGGAGCCAGTTCACTTTTTAATATTCCCGACATCAGCCAAATTATTATTCCACATGCTGCAATTATTACCCAAGCCATCCACCGTATTTTCATAAACGATTGCAATAATCGGCTGTAACCATTTTCCATTCCGCTAAAGAATGGTTCCGTTTTGCGATAAAACCAGCCATGGCCAGCTTTTTTTCGATGGAGAACAACATTTAGTACAGGCGTTATCGTTAGTGAAACAAAGGCAGATACCAACACTGCAGCAGCAAGTGTTACACCAAATTCCCTGAATAATCTGCCGATAAATCCTTCTAAAAAAATTACCGGAAGAAATACAATGGCAAGCGTAATTGATGTAGATATTACTGCAAAAAATATTTCCCGGCTTCCTTCTAATGCGGCCCGTTTCACGGGTAGTCCCTTTTCTAATTTCTTAAAAATATTTTCTGTTACCACAATACCATCATCTACCACAAGCCCTGTTGCCAGCACAATTGCAAGCAAGGTTAATATGTTAATAGTAAAGCCGGCCAGGTACATTATAAAAAATGTAGAGACCAAGGAAATAGGAATATCTATTAAAGGGCGCAAAGCGATAAGCCAATCCCGAAAGAAAAGAAAAATTACTAATACCACCAATGCAAAAGAGATAGCCAGCGTGTCTTCTACTTCCGCCAGTGACTGACGTATATATTTTGTATTATCAATAAGAACTTTTAATTGAATATCAGATTTGGATTCTTTTTCAATTTGAGCAATACGCTTATTAAACTCATTAGCAATTTCAATATTGTTTGCGCCAGGCTGAGGAATGATTGCAAGCCCAACTGCGTTTACGCCATTATATTTCCAGCTTTGTTCTAACTCTTCAGGTCCCAATTCTACTCTTGCTATATCCCCAAGCCTCACAATGCCTGAGCTATCTTCTCTTATAATTAAATCCCTGAATTGCTTTTCGGTAGTAAGCCTCCCCAAAACCCTAATGGTTAGCTCAGTGTTATTACCATAAATTTTCCCTGGGGGTAATTCTATATTCTCGCTATTGAGTGAAGAACTAACGTCGTTAAACGCGACTTTATATGCATTCATTTTATCAGGATCAAGCCATATCCTCATTGCATAGCGCTTCTCTCCAAAAATATTTATAGCGCTTACCTGGTTAATAGTTTGCAATTGTTGTTGCAAAACATTTTCTGCATAATCACTTAGCTCTAATAAATTTTTAGTCCGGCTTTGAACTGCAAGAATTAAAATAAAATCAGCATTGGCGTCTGACTTTGTAACAACAGGTGGTGCATCTATATCATCAGGAAGACTTCTTGCTGCCTGCCCCACTTTATCTCTTACATCACTTGCTGCAGCTTCAAGGTCAACACCAAGGTTAAATTCAATTGAGATCTGGCTGCTTCCTAAAGAACTTGATGATGTAATTGACCGGATACCGGGAATACCGTTAACCTGCTTTTCAATTGGCTCTGTAATTTGGTTTTCGATAATATCAGCATTAGCGCCGGTGTAGGAGGTTCTTACCGAAATAACAGGTGGGTCAATGGCAGGATAATCTCTGACTGCTAAAAAAGTAAGTCCTACGATTCCAAATAAAATAATTGCAAGGTTCATAACCGTAGCAAACACAGGCCTTCTCAGCGAAAATTCGGATATATTCATACTTCAAAAGATCCTTGCAATTCAAAAAAAATAAGTTCTCATTATTTATTACTATTTAGGGTAATAAACTCAACAGAAAATATTTTTGTTGCAATTTTTGTTCAAAAAAATTACTGTCCTTCTTTATCTATTTCGTCAAGGGTTTTCACGCTTCTGATTTTTACTTCAGCCTTAGGCCTTACAAACAACACACCTGTTACAACAACTGTATCGCCAGCGTTTACACCTTTTGTAATCTCTACATTGTTAGCCAGCCGTATTCCTGTATTGATATTTACAAACTCAGCCTTGCCGTTTTTTATTACCACCAATTGATTGTTTATATCATTGGGGATAATTGTATTTGTGGGAACCATCACAGCCATTTTTCCAGAACCCTGAGCGCCAACATATACTTTTACAAAAGCACCCGGGTTTGCAGTACTGCCTTCAAGGGTAGCTCTTACGGATAGATTCCGTGTTTGCGAATTAGCTTCCGGCTCTACAGCAATTATAGTTGCTTTTTGCAGCGTTTCATGTGCAGCATCCACTTCAACATTTACAATATTGCCTACTTTTACAAGATTGCTATATTCTTCAGGAATAGTAAAATCAATTTTTAATTTGCCAAGTTGTTGCAACGTTACAATTACCGTTGCTGGGGAAACAAAGGCTCCGGGGCTTACCTGCCTTAATCCTAATGTTCCATCGAAGGGGGCACGAACAATGGTTTTATCGATCAGCGTTTGAGTATATGCCATGTCCGCTTTAAGACTATTAACATTATTAACCGCAGCATCATAATCGCTTTGGTTAATGCCGCTTACTGCTAATAATTTATTTAATCTTTCCTGCGTTGTTAATGCCAGGTCTAACTGCACCTTACTTTTTTGATAAGTTGCAACAAGATCTGCACTATTAACTTTTGCCAATACTGTTCCTTTCTTTACAAACCTTCCTTCAGGTATATTTAAATAAGTTAGGAGGCCGGTAGCATCAGGATGAATCTCAACATTCTCATTAGCAATAACGGTTCCGTTTGCTTCTACTGTATTATTAACTTTTTGCAAAGAAGCGACCATTACATCAACAATGACCGGCCCATCATTCTTTGGCTTTGAGAATTTGGTAACTTTTTTATTATCGCAGGAAGAAATTATTATGGAAATCAACACAACGGAAAGTAGCAAATAAGGACGTATGGTATTTAAAAGCATGCATATCTTTTTGAAAAAAAAATCAAATATAGAAACATTCATATTTAGAAAAACAGATTCACAACCAACTTTTTGGATTAATTTCTCAATTTGACGACAAAGGCATACAAAGCCTGCGGCATAAATAAATATTTTTTAAAATCAAAAACGCAATTTTTGTTAGGTTAAAAAATTGTTTCTTTGTTTTAAATACATCGTATGAACGCTCTGGTGGGAATTATCATGGGCAGCGACAGTGATTTAAAAATCATGGAAGCTGCGGCAGAAATTTTAAAAAAATTTGAGATTGATTTCGAGTTGACTATTGTATCAGCGCATCGCACACCAATGCGAATGGTTGATTATGCTATGTCTGCTCGTGACAAGGGGTTAAAGGTTATTATTGCCGGCGCCGGAGGCGCCGCACATTTGCCAGGCATGATTGCATCACTTACTACATTGCCCGTAATCGGCGTACCAATAAAATCTTCAAACTCTATCGATGGCTGGGATTCCATTTTATCAATCCTGCAAATGCCTAATGGCGTTCCCGTTGCGACCGTAGCATTAAATGCCGCAAAAAATGCAGGTATACTGGCCGCTGAAATATTAGCAATTGCTGATAATGATCTCTCTCAAAAACTTATTGCTTTTAAAAACGAAATGACGGCAGAAGTAGAGCAAAAGGCAAAAAACATTCAGAAGAAAAAGTAATTCTTTCAGTAGCTATCGCATAGCTTCTGGCATTCCGAGTATCTTTCCAGCAAACTTCCTTTTACATACCGGATTCATCTCCCAAACAGCGGAAAATTTATAAATAAAAGTGAACTGCAATGAAGTAATCACCTAGCTCAATGCACATAAGATGTGGAGAGCAAGTTACTGGCATTCAATTTCACCGGACACAAAAATTTATTTATCTGCACCGGAGCTTAAAGTACCAGAAACAATATTATTTTGTTGTATCTCTTACTAGCACCGTATGCACTAGCGGGCCACCAAAATCAATGTCTAGAGCGCATGAGTCTTCATAAATTTTTCCCTTGTGAGGATAATTATTGCCGTCAACAGTAACCTGAAAAGAAAAAGAATCACCGGAAACTTTGCCACTATCAATTGGCACTACTCCATACGGGGAACTTGCTGTACCGGTTAGTTTATCGCCATCGGTTGTAAAATTATACGTCGCCTGAATTTCGTTTCCATCCGGTGCTTTAATAATACCCGCCCATTTACCATCCAGACTTGGCAACATAGCCATTAAAAAAATAAAGCCAAAGGCTACTACGCATAAAAGGAATAATTTTTTTTTCATTTGAATTCTTTTTGCTTTATAACTGAAATTTTTTATGAATCTAAGTGATATCTTTTTGGAAACAAAATATGCTTTTGAGATTTATATCCAGACAAAAAAAATGCCACAAAATCTGTGAAAAAACGTGGTTTTTTTATATATAAAATTTTAAAACAAGGTCATAATTATTGGCTTGTAATTTAGCTATCTAAAATCATGACTACTAATGCAACTGGTTTTGTTTATTTTAGTACTACAAAAACAAAACTATGAATAAAACTATAACAGGAAGGGATATACGCAATCAGCTAAAAGCCGATTTGATTGGGAAAGACTCTTATCGCGGAGTTACATTAACTTACACCTGGCTGGCTAATCAATTCGGACATATTTCCCTTGGATTTATTCCAACCTTTATCCTCTATCTAATCCTCTCAAAAAATTATGACGATGAGGCTGCTTCCTTATGGGCAGCGGTCTTTATTTCTGCCGCATGGTTCATTTTCGAGACTTTTAATTTTTTAGGACCGCTATTACTAAGCAGGCCTTTAAAAAAAAAATATTGTCATGGAAACTTCCCAGCAATATATTTTTCAGCCGGCCTGGGGAAATGTAGCTTTTGATACTATTACAGACATAGGTTTTTTTTGGTTCGGAGCTTTTTTTGCAAGCTCACTTTGTAATTATTCATCAACTTCTGTTACCATATTATTGGTTTTAGCTAGCTTGCTAATCTATCCAATTTACTACTGGTACCCCACTAAAATGTATTTGCAGATACCGCAATATCCTTTTCAATTCAGGTTAAGCCAATGGGAAGCGGAACAAATAGGCAAAGAAGCAATAGATAATATAAATCGCTTCTTAAACAATAAGCACAATGGTATGCACTTATTTGTTTTTGGACCGAAGAGCAGTGGTAAAACGAGAATAAGTGTAGGAATTGCTACCGAGCTTTCCATAAAGCACAAGCCATGTTATTATATCACCGCAATGAAATTATTCAGCATGTTCTTTGATCCCGATGAGAGCCCGTCAAGCTTGTGGAACTGGCGCTCATCTTCGGTTTTAGTGATTGACGATATCAATGCGGGCCATCCTGTTAAGCAGGATCTCATTTCACCTGAGCACTTTTTAAAACTGATTGACACCTATTCAGCACAAAACGAGATAAACAGGAATGCAATTAAAAATACAAACACGATTTGGGTTTTGGGAAACAGCGATACCGGAAAAGATCTATACGGAAAGTGGCACGAAATGCTTGAGAATATTGGCGTTGATAAAAAAAATATTCTTTCAGTGCATTTACCATAGACATTTATTCATTCAAATTTTAAAATCTATTTTAAAATATGATTATCGTAAGCAAAACTTATTAAGTGTGTAAGACTTTTTACATTAAATCTTTTGTACATAGGAATTATTCTTTTCTCAATAGCAGATTGGGAAACCTTGAAATGGCTGGCTATCTCTTTAAAAGAATATCCTTTTGCAGCCATTTCCAGCGCTTCCTTTTCTTTCCTGGATATAGCATAATAATTAAATAATTGTTTATTGAGCTCTTCTTCAAATTCAGACTTATCAGGGCCATAAGCAGCATACCGCATAATATTGCCAAGGTTAATGCTTGGGTTAATTTGAGACCTCCCTATAATTGCAGTAACTACCCCATTTTCGCTGTTATAAACGCCAACTTTTGATATTAACGGAACAGGAGTTCCATTTTTATGTAATTTTTTTACTTCTATTGTAAAGCTATATTTCTCCAATTCATCGGTTCTGCTGTTAATAAATTTTAATGCTTTATCATTCAGCTCATTTGAAAATGGCGCATACTCAGGCGTAGTAATGCTTACAATCGTCAGCATTGTTATTTCATCGTCTCTGTAACCAAGAATTTCTTCCCAGCCATCGGCATAAATCATTCTATTTTCCTTAAAAGAATAGATATAAACAGCCTCCTCAGGAAACCTTGGAAATGTTTCCTTAAAAAACAAAGCTTCTTTACTTTTTAAATCGGCGGGTATGTTAGTGATATATGATCTTGTATATTCTCCGGGGGTAGGCATTGCAGAAATTATGAAATTAAAAAAAACAAAAAACAATTTACCTGTGTGTTTTCGCAGTTGTGGTGCTTATCGGATAACGATACTTTTGTATAGTATGTTAAAAGTTTATGTTAGGTTTAAGCAATCATTAGTGCTGCAAAATAATTTCCGGTAAGTCACGAAGAACCCCAAAGAAAAACTTCGTGACTTCACGGGGATTACAACCAGTTTGAAAAAACATAAGATGACTTTTAGCAATTATTACAACATGCAAATTATAACTTATTATTTATAGTAAAATTATCTAATCCTTTAAAAAGCCCCCTTTTTTCTTCCTGAGAAACCACATTCATTTAACTTAAAAATATCCGGCATTAACCATCCGGTATTTTTAGGGCAAATGAATTCTAAGAGGCGGGTTTTAATTGCTGAAGGCCGAACAGCTAAAATTTCTTTGCCATTAAAACTTTCACCAGACTTATGAAAGCTGCGATACTCATATCACTTTGTAAAAGTGCTGGTTTAAAAACAGTTATAAATAATTTTTTGGGCCATTGTATATGGAAGTAACACATTTAACACACGGTGATTCAGTTTCAGAAATGTTTACGGAATTTAAACTGCACACCTAAAAACTATTAGACACCAAAAATCAAGAATATTTAAAAAATTACGATTCCATAATGTAATTGAACTTGATTACTAAGATTAACAACTTGATTTTGTAACCCCCAACCCTTCCATGGTTCGTGAATCACGAACCATGGTTTTTTACCAGTGTCTTGTCCTAAAATAGGTTTACACAAATTAAGTGTAAATGTATAATTCAAATGAGTTTGTAAGTAAGGCTTATTACAGCCTTGAACTAAAGCATCAGATCTGCAAAGATCATATAG
>Ga0070679_100004272_pt1 | contig 13178 bp, 10 predicted proteins | sample KBSC63BmetaG_FD_65652 | JGI IMG/M metagenome (GOLD analysis project Ga0070679, IMG submission 65652) | Corn rhizosphere microbial communities from Kellogg Biological Station, Michigan, USA - KBS C6-3B metaG | ecosystem: Host-associated > Plants > Roots > Rhizosphere | place: USA: Michigan... | reverse complement strand
CGCCGCGCGCGGGCTCACGCAACACGAGCCGCTCGCGCAACCCGCGCTCGCGGAGCGCGTTGACGCGATAGTGGCAATACGGATTGTTGCCGGGGCGACCCAAGAGCGCGTGCGTCGTGAAGCTGCAGCCCGCCATGCACGTCTCAGCGAAGGGGCAGGTGCGACAGAAGCCCCACAGATCGTCCACGGTGCGCCGGCGCGTGAAGGCGAGCGCGGGCGCTTCGTTCCACACCGTGGCGATCGAGCTCGTGCGCACGTTGCCGCCGACGTAGCCGCGCGTCGGCAGCGACGGGCAGCCTTTGATGGCGCCGTTCGACTCGATGCCCATGACGTAGCGGCCGGCCTGGCATCCGCCAAAGTGCTCGCGGCCGTCGGGCGCGAGCGAGCGCAGCTGTTTCTCGTCGCGGCTGAAGTAGCCGACGTTGTTTCCGGGCGCCAGCACGATGCCGTCGCGAAACGCGCGCGCCTTGAGGCGCACCAGGCGCGGCAGCAGCTCGAGGAGCTGCCACGGCTGCAACAGCAGATCGGGCCGATCGGCGGCGCGCCCGAGCGCGGCCATGAGCTGCACCTGCCAGGCGCCGATGCCGGCGGCGGCGAGGCGCTCGTAGATCGCTTCGAGCTCGTCGAGGTTCAGCTGATGGACGACGGTGTTGCAGCCGACGCGCATGCCGGCGGCGCGCGCGTGCGCGATGGCGCGCATCGCCGCGTCGAAGCTGCCGCGCGTGGCGCGAAACAGATCGTGCGTGGCGCCGAGCCCGTCGACGCTGACGGAGACGCTGTACATGCCGGCCGCGGCGAGCTGCGCCGCCAGCTCCGCCGTGAGGCCGCGGCCGCCGGTGGTCATGGTGACGCGGAGCCCACGCGCGGCGGCGGCGGCGACGACGTCGAGGAGGCCCGGGTGCAGATAGGCTTCGCCGCCGATGAGCGCGAGCTCGCGCGTGCCGAGGCTGGCCAGCTCGGCGACGACGTCGAGCGCCTCCGCCGTGGTGAGCTCGCCGGCGCGCGCGTCGCCGGCACGCGAGCCGCAGTGGGTGCAGCGCTGATCGCACGCGAGCGTCAACTCCCAGACGACGTAGCGCGGATGCGGCGCCTGCCGCGGCGACGGGCGGCGCGGCACCTCCGGCGCGCCGCGGTCAGTCGTGGTCGCGCGAAAGATCATGACTGCTGCCGAGGTCGGGCACCGCCGCGTCGACGCCGCCGTCGGGCATGAATCCGGGACCGCCGCCGTAATGCGCGACCGACGGCGAGCCGCAGCCCGCCAGGCCGATCATCGCCGACACGAGCAGGACGACGCGGCGCCACGGCGAATAGCGGCAGTGACAATGCGGGCAGCAGCGCTGCCCGGCGGGCACGAACCCTCCGCACGAGGGGCAATCGACGAGCTTGGCCATGCTGCGCGCAGAGTACCCCAGCGGCGCCGCGATTGGAAAACGGCGCCCTGCCCCGCTCAGGCGGCGCGGGTTCGCACCGTTGCCGTCGCGCGCGGCTCGCGGACGCGCAGCGGGATGACGGTCATCGGCAGGCCCTTCCACTGCAGGCGGCGCTCGACCTGGTACGCCGTCTCGTTGTGCAGGATCCGCTGCGTCCACGTCTCGCGCTGCCACAAGAGCTTGCCGGCGAAGAACATCACGCGCGGAAACTTCGTCGCCAGCTCCAGGCAGACGCGCGTGATCTCCTCGGACGGATCGGTCCCGACGCCGGTGGCGCAATCCGCATTCCACCCAAGGCGTCGCGCCAGCTCGACGTATTTGCGCAGCTGCTCGTTCGTGCTCTGCTTCAGGCGCTCGATCTCCTCGACGCCCTTGAACGATCCCGAGTCGACGACGGCGACCGACACGAAGACGATGTTCTTGAAGTAGCCCGGCACCATCTTGTGAATGGCGAGCATCGAGTGGATGCCGATGCCGCCGTAGCTGCCGACCAGCAGCACCGCGGTCGCCTCGCGCGCGTCGACTTCGCCGCCGGCGTGATCGACGCTCGGCAGCTCTTCGAACTCCTGGTTCAGCTCGGCCAGCCGCCGCGCGACGCCGCGATAGTGGCGCCGCACGAGCACGCACAACGCGATCGCCGCGCCGGTGATGACCAGCGTCAGCCACGCTCCCTGCTTGAACTTCTCGAAGATGGTGACGACGAGGATGCCCGCGCACAGCATCGCCGCCAGGATGTGGATGACGATCTTGCGCCACCAGCCCGGGTGCGCCGCGCGATGTTGGATCCAGTGGCGCGTCATGCCGATGTTCGACAGCGTGAAGCCGACGAAGACGTTGATCGCGTACATGACGACCAGCGCGTCGACCCTGCCGCGCATTCCGACGAGGACGGCGATGGCGCCGATCCCGATGAGGACGACGCCGTCCTTGGTCGTCAGGCGATCGGACAGCGATGCGAAGCGGTGCGGCAGCCACGAGTCGATCGCCATGTTGGCCATGACGCGCGGCCCGTCGATGAAGCCGGTCTGCGCGGCCACGAACAGCAGCGCGCCTTCGGAGGCGAGCGTCGCGTAGACGAACCACTTGCCGACGGGGATGCCGTCGATGTGCCAGTGACCGGCGAAGGCGTCGACGAGCACCGCGTTGAGCGTCTGCCCTTCGACCGGCTCGACGCGGAACAAGAGATAACAGACGAGGATGCCCGTCGCGGTGAAGGCGAGCGACGCCGCCATGTAGACCATCGTTCGCTTGCCGGTCTCGACGTGCGGCTCGCGCATGATCTGCAGGCCGTTCGAGACCGCCTCGATGCCGGTGTACGTACCGCCGCCCATCGAGTACGCACGCAAGAACACCAGCGCCAGGCCGCCGGCGCCGAGCGACGCCACGCCGCTGCCGAGCCCCGTCGCGACCTCGTGCGCCACCTCGGGCGCGCGCGCGCCGTGCACGATGAAGCCGCCGATGATGAGGACGAGGTGGGTCACGCAGAAGACGAGGAAGATCGGAATCAGCGTCGTCACCGACTCCTTGACGCCGCGCAGGTTCATGATGATGAGCAGCACCAGCACCGCGATCTCGACGGGCAGCTTGATCGCGTGCAGCTGCGCCAGGCCCGCCATACTGAAGACGGCGTCGCCGCCCGACGCGATCGAGACGGTGACCGTCAGGATGTAGTCGACGAGCAGCGCGCAGCCGGACACGACGCCGGCCCCGCTGCCGAGCAGCTTCGTCGCCACGACGTAGCCGCCGCCGCCCGTGGGAAACTGCTCGATGACGCGGCTGTACGACCACGAGATGACGAAGACGGTCACGCAGGTGGCGAGCGCGAGCAGCACGGCGAGGTACGCGTGCGCGCCGAGCGCGCGAAACGCCTCGTCGGGGCCGTACGCCGACGACGACAAACCGTCGGCGCCGAGGCCGATCCACGCGAGGAACGGGATCAGCGCCATCTTGTGGAAGATGCCCGGATCCTGAACGTTGCGCGGCGCGCCGAAGATGGCGCGGCGAATGCGGCCGAGCGTGGTCGACGGCTCGGACGTGAGCGTGCTACTGGGAGGTTCTGCGGACATGGGCGCTCCAGTGAGGCGCGCCGTACCCGCGTGCCTTCCAAAGCCGACGAGGTTAGCTGACGGGCTGGGAGGGGAAGGTCTCCCGCGCGGTTGCGCTTCGCCCCAACTGCTTGGGTCCCCCGCTTCTCGCGTGATGCGCGAGAACTAGGCCGAGCAAAGATGCTGATGTGCGGGCGCGTTGTCAAGGCGGGCGCGCATCTCCGCGCGGCGCCACGGTTCGCGGCTCACTGACAGGTGCCGGTGCTCCCCGTCGGCGGGATCGTGCTCGGCGGCGTGCAGCAGCCGTAGCAACCGATGTCCGTGCACGTCGAGCCCTTGGGCAGACAGCAGTACTTCTTGCCGTTGCCGTTGGTCGCCGAGCAGGTCGCCGGCGCGCAGCAGTCGCTGTTGCCGGCGCAGTACGCGGTCAGCCCGGCCGGCTCGCAGCAGAGGCCGTTGTGGCAGCCGCCGCTGCCGCCGATGGAGCAGCAGTCGAGGTTCGACGTGCAGGTGGCGCCGTTCGGCAGCGTGCAGCGCGGCGGAACGCCGTCGTTGCAGCAGCTGAGCCCGCCGCAGCAATAGCGGCTGCCGCACGCCAGCGGCGCCGCGCTGCCCGGATCGGGCGTGGTCGCTCCGCCGTTGACGCCCTGGCAGCAGAGCGTCTGCTGACAATGGCCCGAGCAGCACTGGTTGTTGGCGCTGCACGCCGCGTTGCTGCTGCCGGGCACGGTGATGTAGCAGGCCTCGCAGCTGCCGCTCGCGTCGCAGAAGTCGGTGCCGCAGCACTCGTGCGTCTGATCGCAGCTCCAGCCGGTGCTGGCGCAGCACGAGCGATCGGCGGCGCACTCGCCGCTGCAGCAGAAGTTGCAAATGTCGTTGGGCTGCGACACGGGCATGGCGCCGGTGTCGAAGCAGCCGATGGCGCCGCAGTGTCCGTCGTGGCAGGTGAGCCCGTCGCAGCAGTCGCGGTCGCCGGCGCAGGCGGCGCCGTCGTCGCCGCAGCCGCAGGTGCCGTTGTGGCAGCCAAGGCGCGTGCAGCAGTCCGCGTCGCTCGCGCAGGCGTTGCCCTTGTCGGCGCAGACGCAGCTGCCGCCCTGGCAGGTGCCGCCGCAGCAGTCGCCGTCGGCGCTGCAGTCGCCGCCGGCGAAACGGCACGACTGGCAGGTGCCGGCGCGGCAGCCGAAGCCGCGGCAACACTGGTTGTCGTCGCTGCACGAGAGCCCGACGCCGCGGCAGGTGGCGACGCACAAGCCGAAGCCGCAGACGGCGCCGGCGCAGCACGGCGTCGAGTCGCTGCAGGGCGCGTTGGCGGCGGCGCATCCCGGCTGACAGGTGCCGTGCGCGGTCTGGCTGGCGCCCACGCACGAGAGCTGATCGCAGCACTCGTCGGTGGTGTCGCACGATCCGCCGGCGGCGATGCAGCGCGGCGCGCCGCAGACGCCGCCGATGCAGGCGCCGCTGCAGCAGCTCGCGCCCGCCGACGAGCACGACGCACCGTCGGCGCGGCAGCCGATCGAGCAGTGGCCGAACATGTCGCAGGCGAACATCTCGCAGCAGTCGTTGTCACCGCTGCACGCTTGCGAGAAGCCCTGGCAGGCGCAGAAGCCGCCGCTGCACGAGCCGGAGCAGCAGGCGCTGTTCGTGGTGCAGCCGAGCCCGCCGCTGGTGCACGCGGGGCCGCCGCCGCCGCTGCCGGCCGCGCCGCCGCCACCGTCGGTCGCGCCGCTGTTCTTGCCCTTGCCGCAGCCGGCGAGCGCGAGCACCAACAGGCACGCGGCCGCCGCGAACGCGACGGTCCGAACACTTCCCCCCATCGTGACATTGTACCACGCGGCAAACTGCCGCATGCGCGCCGCTACGTATGCAGGTTGTCGTGCCGTCGCGCAGCCTATCTTCCGCGCCGTGCGTCGGAGCAGCGGCGCCGGGGAGGGAGCATGCGGGCGGTGATGGTTTGTTCATTGGCGATGTTTCTCGTACCGGTCGCCGCCGTCGGCGCGCCACAAGATCCCGACGTACGCATCGATCCGCGCGCCGATGCGGCGATGCGCAGCATGAGCGACTACCTGACCAGCCTCGGCAGCTTTCGCTTTCATGGCTCGTCGGTGACGGATGTGGTCACGCACGACGGACAGAAGATTCAGGTCGTCGCGGCGCAGAACGTCGAATTGAAGCGGCCCAATCGCCTGCGCACCGAACGGCAGGATCCGCGCATGGACGCGGTCGTGCGCTACGACGGCCGGCAGCTCAGCGTCTACGGCAAGCGCACCGGCTATTACGCGACGGCGCCGATGCCGCCGCGCATCGACGATGCCGTCGACGTTGCGCGCCGCCGCTACGGCATCGACGCGCCCGCCGCCGATCTATTCGGCGAGCATCCCTACGATACCCTCATGGAGGACGTCGTCGTCGGCCGCTACATCGGCCTCGAGCCCATCGAGGGGATCCCCTGCCACCACCTCGCCTTCCAGGGTCGTGACGTCGACTGGCAGATCTGGATCGAGGACGGAGAGCGGCCGCTGCCGCGCCGTTACGTGATCACGTCGAAGCACGAGCCGACGCAGCCGGAGTTCGGCGTGATGCTGACGAATTGGGAGCCGAACGCGCGCATTGCCGATCATGACTTCGTCTTTCAGCCGCCGCCCGGTGCGACGCGGATCGAGCTGCTCTCGCTCACGCAGCCGCGCAGCGGGCGCCGTGGAGGTGCGCGATGACCCGGAAGCTTCGCCTCGTCGCCGCGCTCGCCGTCGCGTTGTCCGCCGCCGACGCGTTCGCCGTCGTCGGCCGGCCGCTGACGCCGGTCAGCGTTGCCGGTGTCGCGCGCCGCAGCGTGCGTCGCGACGCCTACGGCACCGCCGCCGTCGGAACCGCGGCCGTCGGCGCCGCCGCGGTCGTCGGCACCGCCGCCGCCGCCGGTGCGACCGCGGCGCGCCCGGCCCTGCCGCCCGGCTGCGCGCCGGGCGTCCCGTGCGGCGGCGTCGTGTACGAGCCGGCCTATCAGGGGACGACGATCGTGTACGTGCCGCGCTAGCCCACAGCTGGCTCGCGCGCCCTTCCAGCGGTCGAACCTCGCGCAGGGCAAGCGACCTTCGCCACGCGCTCACCAAAGATCGGGCAGACAGCTGACGCGCAACACTTGCATGAAGCTCGGAGCTGCCTAGAACGACACCACGAGCACGATTATGCGCTCGTGGTCCGCCGTCGGAGCCCCCACCGATGGCGACTGTCTGCGACGGGGTGTGTGGGCCACAACATGTCGACGGCAGCTTCGACGGAGATCGAGGTCATCGGCGCGCGCGTCGCTGCCGATCGACGCCCCGCCGTGCTCATCGTCGACGATAGCAACGCCAATCTGACCGCGCTGGAAGCGCTGCTGTCGGCCCTCGACGTCGACGTCGTGCGGGCTGCATCCGGCGACGACGCGCTCAAACAGCTGCTGCGCCGCGACTTCGCCGTCGTGCTCATGGACGTGCAGATGCCGGAGCTCGACGGCTTCCAGACGACTGCGCTGATCCGGCAGCGCGATCGCAGCCGTCACACGCCGATCATCTTCTTGACCGCGATCTTCAAGGACGAAGCCTCCGCCAAGCAGGCCTACGCCCTCGGCGCCGTCGACTACCTGACGAAGCCCCTCGACGACGAGGTCCTCAAGGCGAAGGTCGCTGCCCTGGCGAGCCACTATCGCCAGGCCGACCTCGTCGCCCGCCAGGCGGCGGCGCTGCGCTCCAAAGAGCAGGAGGCCGCTCGCGAGCACGCCGCACGCGAAGTCGCCGAAGCCGAGAATCGCACCAAAGACGAATTTCTCGCCATCCTGTCGCACGAGCTGCGGGCGCCGCTCAACGCCATCCTCGGCTGGGCGTCGTTGCTCAAGGACGAGCCGAATCTGTCCGCGCGCGCGGCCAAAGGGGTGGACGCGATCGTTCGCAACGCGCACGCACAATCGAGGCTCGTCGACGACCTCCTGGACGCTTCACAGCTGGTCGCGCACACGCTGACCATCGAATCGCAGCCCGTCGACCTCGCCATCGTCACGCAGTCGGCGATCGCGACCATGCAGCCGGCGGCGGGCGCGCGGCGCATCCGCGTCGACCTCGACGTCGCTCCCGGCGATTACGAGCTCTCCGGCGATGCGCGCCGGCTCGAGCAGCTCGTCTGCAGCCTGCTTTCGAACGCGATCAAGTTCTCGCCGGCGGACGGCGTCGTCACCGTCGAGCTGCTTCGCGGTGGCGCGGGGCTGCAGCTGCGCGTCAAAGACGCCGGCGTCGGCATCTCGCCCGAGCTCCTGCCTCACGTCTTCGAGGCCTTTCGCCAGAGCGACGGCTCGTGGACACGACGCCACGGCGGACTGGGCCTCGGCCTGACGATGGCGCGCCATCTCGCCGAATTGCACGGCGGCACCGTCGAGGCCTTCAGCGCCGGCGAAGGACGAGGCGCCGTCTTCGTGTTGACGTTGCCGCCCGCCGGGCTGGCGCGCGTCCCGGTGGTGCAATCGAACGGGGCGTCCAAAGCTCCGGATCGCGCGCCACCGGAGACGATCGCCGAGGCGCCGACGCCACTGGCCGGGTTGCGCATCCTCGTCGTCGACGATGACGCCGATGCTCGCGAGCTGCTCGCCATGTTGCTGACGGACGCGGGCGCAACGGTGGCGACGGCGGCGTCGGCGCGCGAGGCCGGGGAGCACTTCGAAAACGGCGCCTTCGAGGTCTTGCTGAGCGATCTCGGAATGCCCGACGAAGACGGCCTCTCGCTCGTGAAGACGATCCGCCGCCTCGACGCGAAGCGCGGCGGCTCCCTCGTCGGCATCGCGCTGTCGGGCTATGGAAGCGCCGACGATCGGCAGCGCTCCGCGCAGGCCGGATTCGACGCGCATCTGACGAAGCCTTGCGATCGGCGCAATTTGATCGCCTCGATCGCTCGCCTGACGAAGCGACCGCTCGTCTGACGAAGCGACCGGGTCCTCGAGAACGGAGCGGTGGCGGCGTGGTGGGCATGGCAGAGGCACGCAGGGTCGTTCTCGTGATCAGCGCGGATCGCGGCCTCCGCGAATCGCTCGAGAAGGTCGTCGCCCGCGCGAAGTGCCGCGCGGTCGCGGTGCACGACTGCGCCGCCGCCGACCGGATCATCGTCCACGACCCGCCGGTGCTGATCCTCATCGACCCGACGCAACGGCAGAGCCTCTCTGCGAGCGCGCGAGCCGTCTGCGTCGTCGTCGAGATCCCGGTGCGCACATCGCAGACCGGTGTCCGTCGCCTCGCCAGGCCGGGAAGCGAGGCGGTTCGATGGTTGACCGGCCTCGTTGCACAACGATGCGCGGCGTCCTCGTGAGTCGCTGATCCGCACGCGTCGCAGAACGAGGACGGGCTACGCCTCTCCGGTCACGATCGTGTCTTCGTCTTCGTCATCGCGAATGCGACGGCGCGGGACGAACGTCGGCCGCGGCAACACCGCCGTCGTTTCCCCCTGCTCGTCGGCGCAGCAGAAATCGAGCTTGTCGCTTGCCGCCGTCGAGCGCGCGAGCAGCTCTGCGCGAAGGCTGGCGGCCACCCGCGTCTCGCTGTTCGCGTGATCGATCGAAAAACGAAGCTGCTGCGCCAGATCGTCGCGCTCCCTGGTGACGCGATCGAGCTGCGCGCGCACGGAGTGCATCTCGCGGTCGCGCTCGTCGACGCAGCTTTGCAGCTCCTTCATGACGACGGAGATGGGTCGTTGTCGCGGTCGTGCCATTCATGCCCCTCCGCGGCCCTCTGGGTACAAGTTCCGGGCCACGCGAAAGGGTCCTTTCGCGCACGAATACCGACGAGAAAGCGTGGACGCGCGTCCAGACGCGGAGGGTGCCATCCCGGTGACATTGTGGGCGATTGAACAGACGGTAAGGGTGCCTGCATTGGTTGCAGCGCCCCGGCAGCTCGACGGTGAACGCCTCGTCGAGCCGATGGATCAGTGGCGGGTGGGCACGCCGGCAGGATCCGCGATGCTGGGCAGAGCGCTCGGGAGCGTGAAGCACAAGCAGGCCCCTCCCCCGCGCGATTCCACCCATGCGCGACCTCCATGCGCCTCGACGATGCCCTTGACGATGAACAGCCCCAGACCCGCGCCCGCGCGGCGGCTGTGACTCGCCTGCCAGTATCGGTCGAAGATGTGTTCTCGCTCCGCCTCCGGAATACCGGGCCCGCTATCGCAAACCGCGAATTGCACTTCCGCGCCCAACGAATGCGCGGAGAGCGTGATCGTTCCCTCTGCGGGAGTGAACTTCAGGGCGTTGCCGATCAGATTCGAAAACACCTGCAGGCACCGATGGCGATCGCACACGACCTCCGACGCTGCCGGATCCACTTCGGCGTGGAACGCAATCGACTTTGCGGCGGCCGCGTCACGAAACGAATCGATCGCCTCGCCGACCAGCGACTCGACGGCTTCGCGCTTCGGTTCGACCGAAAAGCTGCCCGACTCGATCTTGGATGCCGAGAGCAGGTCTTCGATCAGATGCAAGATGACGCTGGTGGTTCGCTCGATGCGGTTGGCCAGCTCGACCCGCTTCTGTTCGTCTCGCGCCGCGTCGCGCTTGAGGAGCGCGCTGGCCATGCGAACGGAACCGAGCGGGCTCCTGAGATCGTGGGAGACCATCGCCAAGAGGTCTTCACGCGCTTGCACCGCGCGGCGCGCTTGATGGTGCAGGATCGCATTGTCGATCGAGAGCGCGGCGCGACGCGCGATCTCCTCTGCGAAGCGGACATCGGCCTCGTCGAAGGGCTCGTCTCCGAACGTGAAGAAGGTGATGAGGCCGAGCACTCGCGCGCGACCGATCATCGGAACCGAGAGTCCGCTGCGCATGGGGATTTCGCTCATGAGCGTCCGTCGCTCCACGTCCTCCGCAGCTTCCTGGAGAAACTCCTGGTCGACGGCGAAACGCACGGGGCGTCGTTCGCGCAGCGTTCGCAGGACCATCGGTCGGGCAAGGGGCTCGCCCTGCCGCGTGTTCAGCTCATTGAGAACCAGACGCCAGGCGGGATCGTGCGCCGCCATCACCATGCGCGTGATCGCGCCCTTGTCGTCGGTGACATGGAGGATGCACAGGTCCGCGAATTCCGGCAGCGCCGCCTGCGCCGCCAATTCCAGCGTGCTCTCGTAATCCAGGGAACCGACCATTCGCCCACTGGCGTCGGCGAGCAGGTTCGCCCGCATCCGCTGCTCTTTCAGCTCGTCATAGAGACGGGCGTTCTCCGTCGAGATCGCCGCCTGGGTCGCCAGGAGCTGAATCACATGCTCGTCCTGCTCGGTGAACGCAGGTCGTCCCGGCTTGCGCGCGAGATACAGGTTGCCGGCGCCACGTCCATCGCGGCGAACGGGAACCCCCAAGAAGGCTCCCATCGCCGGATGCCCCTTCGGAAAGCCACCGAAGCGCGGATGGCTGGCGACGTCGTCGACGCGAACCGGATCTCCCTGCGCGATGACGCTTCCAAGCACGCCCACCGGGCGCGGAAAGTGGCCGAGGGCGGTGACCGTTTCCGGGGACATACCGTGGAACACGAAAGGCTCGAAGGGCTTCGCCGGGTCGACGATGAAGCCGAGCGCCGCGTAGTCCGCGTCGATGAGTTGATGCGCCTCCTCGACGATCGAGTTGAGGACGGCGCGTTGGTCGCCGCCATGCGCCCACGTGCTCGTGATTCGCGCCGTCGCTGCGACGATCTCTTCGAGCCGACTACTGAACCGGGCGAGGAGACGCTGCCGCCTTCGCGATTCTCGAACGACGAGCGCAATCAGGAGAATCGCCAGCAATGCGCTCGCGGCGTTGAGAACGTACGTGGCCCGCGCGGCATGGCGACGAAGGCGCGGTATCTCCATCCCCATCCGGTGCTGTTGCGTCGCATTGAACCCAACCAGCGACTCGAGGCGCTGGTCGAGAACCTCCGTCGCAGGTCGCAGCTTGCCGGTGAGAATCTCGCGAGCTTCGTCCATCCGGCCGCGGGCGATCGCGGCAAAGCACACCGCGATTTCCCTCTCGAAGTCGTGCGTCGCTTCGTCGACGGCCGTCCATTGCTCTCGTTCGTCGGGGTAGAACGGCAAGCTCAGATAGCGTTGCTGGTAGGCGCGCAGCTGCGTGAGCGCCTCCTCCGCCGACAAGCGCTCTTGCGCGTCATCGCGGGGCGCCGACTCGAAGGCGCGGGCGACCGCCACCTCGGCACGCAGCGCGGCGCCGCGCGCCGCCGAGAGCGCTTCGATGCTGGGCGACGCGTTTGTCGCGATGCTGGCGGCGTCTTCGTCCAGCCGCGCGGCGATCCGTTGCGAGTACATCGCCGACCCGACGAAGAACGCCACGATCGCGACGGTGACGACGATGAGAGGCCACATCGGCGCTCGCTGTACGGCGAGAAACCGTGGCGCGACGCGCGGGCTCGGGTCCATTGCTTGACACGCTAGGCCCGCGCGACGAGGTAATCAAGCCGCCGCCCTCGCCCGGCTCATGCGAACGGCGCCACGCGGAAGACGATCGACCTCATGGCGTCGGATAGGCGATCGTCGTGTCGTTGTAGTAGTAGCCGAACGTCGGCGAGTAGATGACACCGCTGACGAGCAGCGTCGACACTTTGGTCACGCCGGCGTCGTCCAGGCTCAGGGGTCCATGAAAGACCAGCCTGGCGTCGACGTCATCGCCGGGGCCCGCCTCCTGGCTCTGCGCGAGCTCGATGGTTCCGTCGAACGTGCCATCGATGGCTCCGAGTTCGTCCGGCGCGAGCGGCTCGTTCGAAAAGGCAATCGTCGACGTCGGCGCCGTCGCCGACGAGAGGGTCCAATCGGTGTACATGACGGCGGCGGTAATCTTCGGTTTGTAACCGTCATACGCGATGGTGAGCGTCAGCGTCTCGGCACGATCGGCGGGCTGCGTCGCCGTTCCGGCGATCGTCATGTTTCCGCCGGATACCAGCTGCGCTGCGATGGCTCCGGCCGGAGCGTGCAGAAGCGAGCGCTGCGCGGCTCGCACGGCGTCGGTGATGGACCAGGCGATGGCCACCGACTCGGACAGCGGAAACGCCGTCGCCAGCGGCGTCACCTGCTCGGGCTCGACGATGGGCACGCCGGCGGCGCTGCATCCGCAAACCACGAGCGCGCACGCAAAGAGCCTCATCCGAGATCATTCTATCGGGCGTCGGCGCCGCGATCCGTCACGAAATCAGCGCATCGCACAGCCGCGCGACGCCGCTGGCGTATGGCAATTTTCGACCAACGGAGAAGCGAATCCGATCCGCTGCCCTGAAGCTCGAGGTCGCTGAGCACTTCGCGACACACGTCGTGGAGGTTGGTTCGGTCTTTGTCGAGGTGCAGTCCGCCGCCGTACCTGACGCGCGCGAAATCGAGGATGTGATCGATGAGCCGTTTCATGCGCGCGCAGCTGGAGACGATGCGCGACGCCGTTCGCAGCACGACGTCAGGAATGTTCTCGAGACGAAGCAGATGATGCGCAGCGATGTCGATCGAGTTCAGTGGGTTGCGCAGATCATGCCCGAGCACGGCAACGAACACTTCGCGGTCTTTCTGTTGGCGCGCCATGTCCTCTGCGACTGCTTCCGCCTCGGCGCGTGCGAGGCGCTCGCCTTCGCGCTCCGTCAGATCGCGCGTCACCTTGGCAAAGCCGAGCAGCTGGCCATCGGAGCCGTGCACTGCGGTGATGACGACGTTCGCCCAGAACTTCGAAGTGTCGTCCGACGAT
>Ga0070679_100004269_pt1 | contig 13184 bp, 8 predicted proteins | sample KBSC63BmetaG_FD_65652 | JGI IMG/M metagenome (GOLD analysis project Ga0070679, IMG submission 65652) | Corn rhizosphere microbial communities from Kellogg Biological Station, Michigan, USA - KBS C6-3B metaG | ecosystem: Host-associated > Plants > Roots > Rhizosphere | place: USA: Michigan... | reverse complement strand
AGGCCAGGCGGGCCGCGTGGCCAACGGGGAGTTCTTCGCCCAGGCGGTGCGCGCGATCCTCGAGACCCTCGAGTCGGTCACCGAGGAGGGCCACGTGTTCCGGGTGGACCTGCGCCTGCGCCCCGAGGGGCGCTCGGGGGCCCTCATCCTCTCGCTCGACGGCTACCGCCGCTACTTCGCGGACCGCGCCGAGCTGTGGGAGCGCCAGGCCCTCATCAAGGCGCGCTTCTGCGCGGGCGATCCCACGGTGGCCGCCCGCTTCCTGGACGTGGTGCGCGGCTTCGTCTACCGGCCGGGCCTCGACCCCGCAATCGTGAGCCAGGTGCGCGAGATGAAGCAGCAGATCGACCGCTCGCTGCGTGGCAAGGACGCGAGCCGGCGCAACGTCAAGCTCGGCCGCGGCGGCATCCGCGAGGTGGAGTTCCTGGTGCAGGCGCTCCAGCTCCTCTACGGCGGCGACGACCCGTGGCTGCGCGAGCGCAACAGCCTGCGCGCGATCTTCCGCCTGACCGAGCGCGGCTACCTGCCGCCCGCCCTCGGCCGCGAGCTGGGCCTGGCCCTCGTGTACCTCCGCACCGTCGAGCATCGGCTCCAGATCGTCAACGAGTTCCAGACCCACACCCTGCCGGAGGAGCCCGGTCCCCTCGGCCTGCTCGCCCGCCGCATGGGGGTGACGCTCCCGCCCGCGGCGGCGGCCCGGCGCTTCCTCGCCGAGCACAAGCGCGTCACCGCCCTCGTGCATCGCGCGTTCCGCGGATTCTTCGCGGCCGCGCCGGTGGCGGCCGCCGCCCCGGTGCGCATCCCGACCTACACCGCGCTCAAGGCCACCGGCTTCACGGATCCGGACCGCGCGCGGCAGAACCTGCGCCGGGTGCTGGAGGGCCGCCCGCTGGTGCCGTATCCCGCCGCGACCGGCCGCGCGATGACGCGACTCTTCCCGGTGCTGCTGGAGGCGCTCTGGCAGAGCCCGGACCCGGACGAGGCCCTGGCCCAGTTCGAGCGCTTCGTCTCCGCGGCGGGGCCGCGCACCGCGTACCTCACGCTGCTCGCGGACCAGCCGCCGCTGCTCATCAACCTGGTGCGCCTCTGCGCCCGCGGGGAGCTGCTCACCGAGCTCCTGGTGAGCCAGCCCGAGCTGCTGAACGGCCTCGCGAGCCCGGAGACCTTCGCGGCCCACAAGGACACGCGTCGGTTCCGCGCCGAGCTCGCCCCCACGCTGGCCCCGCGCCTGGACGCGGGCGAGCGGCGCGACCGCCTGCGGCGGCTCAAGCAGGCACAGGAGCTCGGCATCATCTGGCGCATGCTGCTCGCGGTGACCGACGCGGAGCGCTTCTCGCTCGAGATGACCGCGCTGGCCGAGGCCGCCCTCGCGGTGGCGTGGACCCTGGCTCTCGGCGAGACCGCGGAGATCTTCGGCGTGCCGCGCGACCGGCGCGGCCGCTTCGTGCCCGCGGCGATCATCGGCCTCGGCAAGCTCGGCGGGCGCGAGCTCACCACCGGCTCCGACCTCGACCTGTTCGTGGTCTACGGCGGCGACGGGATGACGGACGGCGCACAGCGCATGGAAGCCCACGTCTTCTACGACCGCGCGGTGGAGACGCTCTCCGGCCTGCTCGGCGACATCACCGCCGCCGGCGTGGCGTTCGCGGTGGATCTGCGCCTGCGGCCCGGGTCCAAGGGCAGCGGCTTCGCCTCCGCGGCGGAGGCGCTCGAGCGCTACTACCGAGAGTGGGCCGATCCGTGGGAGCGACAGACCCTGACCCGCGCGCGGCTGGTGGGCGGCGATCCGCGCCTCGGCCGCGAGGTGCGCCGGACGATCCGCGGCCTGCTCTACGGGCCCACCGCGCCGCCGCCCGACTTTGCGGAGATGCGCGCCCTTCGTGCGCGCATGGAGCGCGAGCTGGGCAAGGAGACTCCGGGCCGCTTCCACGTGAAGTTCGGCCGCGGCGGTCTGGTGGACGTGGAGTTCATCACCCAGGCGCTCCAGATGCAGCACGGGGCGCGCCACCCGGGCGTGCGCCGGCCCAACACCCTGGCCGCCATCCGCGGGATCGCGGCCGCGGACCTGCTGCCCGCCGCGGAGTGCGGGACCCTGGCCGAGCAGTACCGGTTCCTGCGGCGCGTCTCGCTCGGCCTGCGTCTGTTCGGCACGCGGCCCTCCGACACCCTGGAGGTGGCGGGGCCGAACCCGGCGCGCCTGGCCACCACGCTCGAGTACCCGTCGCGGAAGGACTTCCTGGAGGACTACCGCCGGCGCACCGCCTGGGTGCGCGCGCTCTACGACCGGGTGGTCCCGCGCTGAGCGCGGACCGCCGTCTCAGGCCGCGCCGTCGCGGGTGATGCGGGCGCCGAGCGCGCGCAGGCGCTCGTCGATCCGCTCGTAGCCGCGGTCGACCTGGTGCGCGTTGGAGATCACCGAGGTGCCGCGGGCGCAGAGGGCGGCCCCGATCAAAGCCATGCCGGCGCGGATGTCGGGGGAGACGATCGGCGCGGCCCGCAGCTCCGAGGGACCCACCACCACCGCCCGGTGCGGGTCGCAGAGCACGATGCGCGCCCCCATCGCGATCAGGCTGTCCACGAAGAAGAGCCGGCTCTCGAAGAGCTTCTCGTGGATCAGCACGGTGCCCCGGCTCTGGGTGGCCAGCACCAGGGCGAGCGACGTGAGGTCGGCCGGGAAGCCCGGCCACGGCGCGTCGTCGACCTTGGGGATCGCCCCGTCGGCGTCCGCGGCCACCCGCAGCTCCTGGGGGCCGGGCACGACCAGCGTGGTGCCGTCCAGGGCGGTCTCCACCCCGAGGCGCCGATAGGCGACCCGGATCATGCGCAGGTCGTCGGGCACCACGTCGCGCACGCGCACCTCGCCGCCGGTCATGGCGGCCAGGGCCACGAAGGATCCGATCTCGATGTGATCGGGGCCCAGCCGATGCCGACCGGGACCGAGCTCGCGGACGCCCTCGATGCGGAGCTGGTTGGTGCCGATGCCGGCGATGCGCGCCCCGAGCGTGTTGAGGAAGCGGCATAGCCCCTGGACGTGGGGCTCGCTCGCCGCGTTCAGGATCACGGTGGTGCCCTCGGCCAGCGCCGCGGCCATCACCGCGTTCTCGGTGGCGGTGACGCTCGCCTCGTCGAGGAAGACCTCCGCGCCGCGGAACCGGCCCTCGAGGGTCAGGCGCAGCGCGGGGCCGGGATCGACGCGGGCGCCGAGCGTGCTGAGAGCCAGCAGGTGGGTGTCCACCCGGCGACGGCCGATGCGATCGCCGCCCGGGGCGGGGAGCGCGGCCCGGCCCGTCCGGGCCAGCAGACCCGGAGCGAGCAGCACCGAGCCGCGCAGCTGCGACATCACCGCGGGATCGGGATCGCGGCTCTCGAGCGCGCGCGCGTCCAGGCGCACCGTCCCGCCCTCTTCGAAGGCGACTTTCACGCCCAGGTGACGCAGCCCCTCCAGCAGCACGGTGACGTCGCGGATGCGCGGAACGTTGTCGACGATCACCTCGGCCCGCGCGAGCACGCAGGCCGCGAGCACGGGCAGGGCCTCGTTCTTGTTGCCCGCGGGCGTGACCGTGCCCCGCAGGGGATGGCCGCCCTCCACCAGGAACCGGTCGCCGGTCACGGGAGTGTCCTCAACGCGGGACCATCATACCCGACCCGATTTTTTGCTCCGACCCGCGAACGCGCGAGGGCCGACCGGCCGCCCGGGCGGGCAGGGGCCGCGCCGGCGGTGTATCATCTGCCCGCATGAGCGAGCGATTCTTCATCCTGGACGGCCCCGGCTTCCTCTTCCGCGCCTACCACGCGCTGCCGTTCCTCTCCACCTCGCGGGGAGTGCCGAGCCACGCGGTGTTCGGCATGTCCACCATGCTGTGGAAGGTGCTGCGGGAAGACAGCCCGGACTACTTCGCGGTGGCCTGGGACCCGCCCGGTCCGACCTTCCGGGAGGAGAAGTTCGCGGCGTACAAGGAGACGCGCTCGCCCACCCCCAGTGACCTGCGGAGCCAGATCCCGTACGTGAAGACCCTCTTCGAGGCCCTGCACCTGCCGGTGCTGGAGGTGCCCGGCTTCGAGGCCGACGACGTGCTCGGCACGGTGGTGGAGCGGACCCGCGACCTGCCGATCGAGCTGGTGCTGGTCACCTCCGACAAGGACATGCTGCAGCTGGTGAGCCCGCGGGTGCGGGTCTTCTCGACCACCGGCCGGGGCGGGGACCGGGTCGTCTTCGACGAGGCGGCGGTGAAGGCCAAGTGGGGCGTGGAGCCCGCGCAGATCCCCGACATCCTGGCCCTCATGGGCGACTCCATCGACAACATCCCCGGAGTGCCCGGAGTCGGCGAGAAGACCGCGGTCAAGCTGATCGGCCAGTTCGGCGGGGTGGAGCGCCTCTACGAGAACCTCTCGCTGGTGCCGGGGAAGCTGCGCGAGACGCTGGCCGCGAACCGCAAGCAGGCCCTGCTCTCGCGCGAGCTCGCCACCGTGAGCACGCGCGTGCCGATCGAGGTGGACCTGGAGGCCTTCCGCCGGCGCGACCCCGACTGGAATCGGCTGCGCGCGCTCTGGACCGAGATGGAGTTCTACACCCTGCTGCGCCAGCTGCCCGCGCCGGCCGCCGCGGCGGTCGCGAGCGGCGTCGACACCACGACCCTCGCCGACGGGGCCGCGCTCGCGGACTACGTGGGCCGCGTGCCGCCGGGCGAGCCGATCGCGATCGAGAGCGTGGTCGACGGCGGGCCGCCCGCGCCGACGATCTCGGTGGTCGGCCTCTACCATCCGGCGGTCGGTGCCGCGACGTTCGCCTGCGCGGGTCCCGGCGCCTCGGGATCGGCGGCGGAGTGCGGGCGCGCGCTCGCCACCGCGCTGGCCGGCCGCACCCTGATCGGCCACGACGCGAAGCCGCTGGTGGAATGGTGGGAGGCGGGCGAGTATCCGGGACGGCCCGCCGTCGAGGACACCGCGGTCGTCGCCTACCTGCTCAACCCGGCGCGCACCAACTACAAGCTGGAGGAGGTGTGCGCGGAGCTGCTCGGCGAGGGCCCCGGGGTGGCGCCGCCCGGCACGCGCGGCAAGTGGGTGTGGGATCTCTGGGCCAAGGCCCCGGGCGCGCTCGCGGAGGTGGGGCTCACGAGCCTCTATCAGGACGTGGAGCGGCCGCTCATCGAGGTGCTGTCGGCCATGGAGCGGCACGGCATCCTGGTCGACCACGTGCGGCTCGCCGAGTTCTCGCGCGAGCTGGAGGTGCACATCGACCGCACCACCCGGGAGATCTACGGGCTGGCCGGTGAGGAGTTCAACATCGGCTCGCCCAAGCAGCTCGCCTACATCCTGTTCGAGAAGCTCAAGCTCCCGCCGGTGAAGCGGACCAAGACCGGCTACTCCACCGACGCAGACGTGCTGGAGCAGCTGGCCCTCGGCCACGAGCTGCCCGCGCGCATCATCGAGCACCGCACCCTGACCAAGCTCAAGTCGACCTACGCGGACGCGCTCCCGACGCTGGTGAACCCGGTGACCGGCCGCATCCACACCTCGTTCAACCAGCTGGTGGCCGCGACCGGGAGGCTTTCGTCGTCGGCGCCAAACTTACAGAACATACCCGTGCGCACCGAGCTGGGCCGGCGCATCCGCGCCGCGTTCGTCCCCGAGAAGGGCTGGCGCTTCCTGGCCGCCGACTACTCGCAGATCGAGCTGCGCATCCTGGCTCACGTCTCGGGCGAGGAGAGCCTGCTCGAGGCCTTTCGCCGCGGCGAGGACATCCACGCCCGCACCGCCTCCGAGGTCTTCGGCGTCACCCTCGACGCGGTGACCCCCGAGCAGCGCGACATCGCCAAGACCACGAACTTCTCCGTGATCTACGGGGTCACCGCCTTCGGGCTCTCGCGCGGCCTCGACATCAGCACCAGGCAGGCGCAGGAGTTCCTCGACCGCTTCTTCGCGCGGCACCCGAAGGTGAAGGCGTACCTCTCCCGCACCGTCGCGGAGGGACGCGAGCGCGGCTTCGTGGCGACCCTGCTCGGCCGGCGGCGCTACCTGCCCGAGCTGCGCAGCGGCAACCCGAACCTGCGCGGCTTCGGCGAGCGCATGGCCACCAACGCCCCGATCCAGGGCACCGCGGCGGACCTGGTCAAGATCGCGATGGTGCGGATGGCGGGCGAGCTGGAGAGCCATCGACTGCGCACCCGCATGCTCCTGCAGGTGCACGACGAGCTCCTGTTCGAGGTGCCCGCCGACGAGGTCGAGCGCCTCCAGGCCCTCGCCACCCAGGTCATGGAGTCCGCGATCACGCTCGAGGTGCCGCTCAAGGTCGACGTCAAGGTCGGCGACGACTGGGCCGCGGTGTGAGGCGCTTCCTCCTGGTCGGCCTCACCGGCGGCATCGCCACCGGGAAGAGCGCCGTGGCCGCCATGCTGGAGGGCCCGGGCGTCCGGATCGTCGACGCCGACGCGCTGGCCCGCGAGGTCGTCGAGCCCGGCACCCCCGCCCTGACCCAGATCGTGTCCGAATTCGGCCACGATGTCCTGCGGCCCGACGGCCGGCTCGACCGCGCGCGCCTGGGCGAGGTCGTCTTCCCCGATCCGGCGCGCCGCAAGCGGCTGGAGGCGATCACCCATCCCGCGATCCGTCAGCGCTTCGAGCAGATCATGGCCGACCTGGAGCGCGCCGGCTTCGAGGGACTGCTGTTCTGGGACGCGGCGCTGCTGGTGGAGTCGGGGGGCAACAACAAGATGGACCGGGTGGTGGTGGTCACCACCGACCCCGCCACCCAGCTCCGCCGGCTGATGGCGCGCGACGGGTGCAGCGAGGAGGCCGCGCGGGCGCGGGTGGCGAGCCAGATGCCGCTCGCGGTCAAGGCGCGCTACGGCGACTACGTCATCGACAACTCGGGGCCGCGTGAGCAGACCGAGGCCCGGGTGCGCGAGGTCCACCGCTCCCTCCTGGAAGACCTGCGCGCGCGCCAGGCCCCGCGCCGGTGAGCCCGCGCCGGAACGCGCGCGCCGCCGCGCCCCGCGCGCCCGTCCATCGGCCCGCCACCCGCGGCCGCACCCGCGCCCTCGGCCAGCACTTCCTGCGGGACCGCACGGTGGTGGACCGCGTGCTGGAGCTGGTCGCGCCGACCGCGCGCGACCTGGTGGTCGAGATCGGCCCCGGCCGCGGCGCGTTGACCGAGTCGCTCGCGGCCCGCGCCGGCCGGCTGCTCGCGCTCGAGATCGACGGAGGTCTGGCCGCCGCGCTGCAGGCGCGCTTCGCGGATGCTCCGTCCGTCGAGATCCTCCAGGCGGACGCGCGCCGCTTCGACTACGCGGGGCTCCGCGCGCGGCGGCCCGACCCCGAAGGGCGCGTGCTGGTGGCGGGCAACCTGCCGTACAGCGTGGGCAAGCCCATCCTGGCCGCGCTGGTCGAGAGCGGGGCCGCCATCGACGAGATGACGCTGATGCTCCAGAAGGAGGTGGCCGACCGGGTGGCCGCGCCGCCCGGGAGCAAGACCTACGGCGCCCTCTCGGTGCTGACCCAGGCCGCGGCCGCGGTGCGGCTCGCGTTTCCGGTGCCGCCGGGGGCCTTCAGCCCGCCGCCCCAGGTGGACTCGGCGGTGCTCCACCTGCGCCCTCACCGCGAGCCCCCGGTGCCGCTGCCGGATCCCCGCCGATTCGCGGCGGTGGTACGCGCCGCGTTCGGCCAGCGGCGCAAGAGCCTGGCCAACGCGCTGGCGGCCGGCCTGGCCGTCCCGGCCGAGACCGCCCGGGACCGCTGCCAGGCCGCCGGCATCGACCCGGGGCGGCGGGCCGAGACCCTCTCGCTGGCCGAGTTCGCCCACCTCGCGCTGGCGTTTCGGGCCTAGTCGGACCCCCCGCCAGCCTCCCCGTTCCTTGGGAGGCGCTGGGGGCCGGTGGTAGGATGAAAAGGCCGTCGTGAACCTCACTTACAGACCAGAGCCCGTTCCCATCGACGTCCCCGGCGAGCCCGCGGTCAGGCTCATTCCGCTCGGCGGCCTGGGCGAGATCGGGCTCAACATGATGCTGATCGAGTCGGGCCCGGACATCCTGGCCGTCGACTGCGGGCTGCTCTTCCCGGACGACGAGATGCCGGGCGTCGACTTCGCGATCCCGGACTTCACCTATCTCCGGGAGCGCCGCGAGGCTTTCCGGGGCGTGGTGCTCACCCACGGCCACGAGGACCACGTCGGCGCGCTCTCGTATCTCCTGCGGGAGTTCTCGGTGCCGGTCTACGGGACGCCGCTGACCCTGGCGATCGCGCGGCACCGGCTGGCCGAGAACGGCCTGCTCGAGCAGGCGGACCTGCGCGCCTACGCCCCGGGCGACCGCCTCGCGATCGGCTCGCTCACGGTGGAGCCCGTCCGCGTGACGCACTCCATCGCCGACGGCATCGGCCTCGTGATCGAGACGCCGCTCGGCACCGTGGTGCACACCGGCGACTTCAAGCTCGACCGCGCCCCGATCGACCGGCAGCAGCCCGACTACTCGCGCTTCGCCGCGCTGGGCGAGCAGGGAGTGCTGGTGCTCTGCTCGGACTCCACCAACGTGGGGCGGCCGGGCCGGACCGGGTCGGAGTCCGAGGTGGGCCAGGCGCTGGCGGGCCGCTTCGCGGCCGCGCCCGGCCGCATCATCGTGGCCACGTTCGCGTCGCACATCCACCGCATCCAGCAGATGCTGGACCTGGCATCGCGCTGCGACCGGTACGTGGCGCTGCTCGGGCGCAGCATGGTCGCCAACGTGGCGGTGGCGGCGGAGCTCGGCTACCTGCGCGTGCCCGAGGGGCTGATCCGGCCGCTCGAGGACCTGGCCGAGCTGCCCGCCCAGCGCCAGGTGATCCTGTCGACGGGCAGCCAGGGCGAGCCCAACTCCGCCATCTCGCTGATCGCGGCCGGCGAGCACAAGTACGTGCAGGCCAGCTCCGGCGACCTCGTGATCTTCTCCTCGCGGGTGATTCCCGGCAACGAGCGGGTCATCGGCCGCGTGATCAACGCGCTGCTGCGGCGGGGGGCCGAGGTGCTCTGGGAGGACGTGGCGTTCGTCCACGTCTCGGGACACGCGAGCCAGGCCGATCTGGAGGAGATGCTCGCGCTCACGCGCCCGCGCTACTTCGTGCCGGTGCACGGCGAGTACCGCCACCTGCTCCAGCACGCGCGGCTGGCCGAGTCCGTCGGCATCCCCAAGGACCGCATCTTCCTCATCGAGGACGGCCTCGGCCTCGAGGTGACCGCGGCCGGCACCCGGGTCCTCGGACCGTACCCCGCGGGGCGGGTGCTGGTGGACGGCAAGGGTGTGGGCGACGTGGGCGACGTGGTGCTGCGCGACCGGCAGCTCCTGGCCGAGGCGGGCATGCTGGTGATCGCGCTGACCGTCGACCGCACCACCGGGTCGATCGTGGCGGGACCCGAGATCGCCTCGCGCGGGTTCGTCTACATGAAGGAGGCCGATGCCCTCATGGAGGAGGTCAAGGCCGCCGTGCGGGAGGCGCTGGCCGCGCGCCGCGCGCCCGAGGTGTTCGACCGCGAGCTGGTGGGCGCCACCGTGCGCAGCGCGGTGCGCCGCTTCGTGAACCAGCGCTTCCAGCGCAAGCCGGTGGTGCTGCCCGTGATCCTGGAGGTGTGATGGCGGAGAAGGCGACGATCGAGAAGATCCTGCCCGAGAAGGCCACCGGCCCGAACGGGCACGGGCCCCGCGAGGCGCCCAAGGACGCGGCCGCGGCCAGGCGGCGGTTGCCGCGCAAGGCCAGGGGCGAGCCCGGCCGCTGGGTCCGGGAGGCCAAGGGCATCCTGGCGCTGGCCCTGGCCGGCTTCGGCTTCGTGGCGCTCTACGCCTACGACCCGACGCTGCATCCGCTGGACCAGGTGAGTCCGGTGGGTCCGGTCGGCGGCTGGCTCGGCTGGGGCTCCTTCCAGGCCTTCGGCTACGCGGGCTATCTCTTCCCGCTGCTGCTCACGCTCTACGGCGTCTCCGCGTTCGTGCGCCCGCGCATGGCCCACGGCTGGCAGGCCGCGGTGGGCCTCGCGATCCTGCTCGTGAGCGCCACCGGCATCCTGGCCCGGGCCTCGGACACGCTGACCGAGTTCCGCCTGCACAAGGGCGGGGTGGTGGGCTGGGCGGTGTCGGAGAGCCTGCGCCTCTCGATCGGCACGGTGGGCACCTGGATCATCCTGCTGGCCCTGATCCCGCTGGGCGTGCTGTTCGTGACCCGCATCCCGTACAGCGTGCTCTCGCGCGGCCTGCGGGCCCGCTTCGGACGGCTGCGGCGGGCCGAGGCGCCCGCCCGGAAGGGTCGAGGCGGCGCGGGGGCGTCGGCCGCCGCGTCCGCCGCGGCCGCTCCGCTGCCGGCCGCGCTCGCCCCGCTCGAGCCGGCGGCGGCGCCCAAGCTCGTGGTGAAGGAGCCCCCGAAGGCCAAGTCCGGCCTCTCCGAGAAGGGGCTCGCGTGGCAGGAGACGTTCGACTTCGGCAAGGGCGGGGCGGAGTCGTTCAAGCTGCCCGCGGTCGGCCTGCTCGCCGCGCCACCCGCGTCCGCGCTCTCGCGCACCCGCGAGGAGCTCGAGACCAACGCCCAGACCCTCAAGAAGAAGCTGCACGACTTCGGGGTCGACGGCCACATCGTGCAGGCGAGCCCGGGGCCGGTCATCACCTCCTACGAGTTCGAGCCCGCCTCCGGCGTGAAGGTGAGCCAGGTGGTGAACCTGGCCGACGACCTGGCCCTGGCCATGAAGGTGGCGGCGGTGCGCATCATCGGGCCGATCCCGGGCCGCGGCACGGTGGCGGTGGAGGTGCCGAACCCCGAGACCGCGACGGTCTACCTGCGCGAGATCCTGGTGAGCCAGGAGTTCGTCACCAACAAGGCGCGGCTGCCGCTCGCCCTGGGCAAGGACACCACCGGCAACGCGGTGATCGCGGACCTCGCCGCGATGCCGCACCTGCTCATCGCGGGCTCGACCGGCAGCGGCAAGTCGGTCGGCCTCAACACCATGATCTGCTCGCTGCTCTACAAGGCCACGCCGGCGGACGTGCGCTTCCTGCTGATCGACCCGAAGCGTCTCGAGCTCGGGGTCTACGAGAAGATCCCGCACCTGCTCGCCCCGGTCGTGACCGACGCCAAGGAGGCCTCCGCCCGGCTCAAGTGGATCGTGGGCAAGATGGACGCGCGCTACAAGCAGCTGCAGGCCAAGGCGGTGCGCAACATCGAGGGCTACAACAAGGAGGTGCCGCCCGAGGAGCGGCTGCCCTACTGGGTGGTGGTGGTCGACGAGCTGGCCGACCTCATGATGGTCTCGGCCGGCGAGGTGCAGAACTCGCTGATCCGCCTGGCCCAGATCGCCAGGGCGGTGGGTATCCATTTGATCGTCGCCACCCAGCGCCCGTCGGTCGACGTGGTGACCGGCCTCATCAAGGCCAACTTCCCCACGCGGATCGCGTTCCAGGTGGCATCGAAGGTAGACTCCCGGACCGTGCTCGACGCCAACGGAGCCGAGCAGCTCCTGGGCCGGGGCGACATGATCTTCGTCCCGCCCGGGCAGAGCCGCCAGATGCGGGTGCACGGCTCGTGGGTTTCCGACAAGGAAGTGAAGGCGATCTGCGAGTTCCTCCGCACCCAGGGCTCCGCGGTGTACGAGCACGTGGAGCTGCCGTCGGAGGAGGCGGGGCCGGGAGGGGGAGGCGAGGACCGCGACGACATCTACTGGGACGCGGTCAACCTCGTGATCGCGCAGCGGGCCGCGTCCATCTCGTTCCTGCAGCGGCGGCTCGGCCTCGGCTACCCCAAGGCGGCGCGGTTCATCGACATGATGGAGCAGGACCACATCATCGGCCCGGGGCAGGGCGCCAAGCCGCGCGAGATCCTGGTGGGACCCGAGTACTTGCAGAAGAGGGGCAAGTAGCAGTGCGAGCCGGAGCCGTCTGTCTGCTCGTGTTCCTCCTGCTTGTCCCCGCGATCGCCCACGCCCAGAGCCTCGACGAGGTGGTCAACGGCGTCGAGAGCACCTACGGCAAGATCACCGACCTGCGCGCCGAGTTCACCCAGACCGCGCGCAACAAATCGCTGGGTCAGGACATCAAGGCCGAGGGCGTGGTGGCGCTGAAGAAGGGCGGCAAGATGCGCTGGGACTACAAGAGCCCGGCCCCGCAGCAGATCGTCTCCGACGGCACCTCGCTCTGGGTCTACACTCCGGAGCTCAACCAGGTGAACAAGGGCAACGCGCCCAAGGCCCTCGCGGGGCCCGCGGGCAGCTTCCTCTCCGGGCTCGGCAAGGTGCGTGAGGAGTTCACGGTGCGCTTCCTGAACCCGGCGAGCCCCCGCGATGGATCCGGGCGGCCGGTGCTCGACCTGACGCCGAAGCAGCCGACCCCCTTGCTCACGCGGCTCGTGCTCACGGTGGACCCCAAGGACTACGTGGTCCGCCAGGCGGTCCTCTACGATCAGTTCCAGAACACGGTCACCATGCAGTTCAACAAGGTCCAGGTCAACCCGGGGCTCAGCGACAGCCTGTTCGTGTTCACCCCGCCCAAGGACGCGGCGGTGGTCCCGCTCGAGCCCCGCTAGCGAGGCAGCCATGGCCGCCGAGAACAGCTTCGACATCGCCTGCAAGATCGACATGCAGGAAGTCACCAACGCCATCGACCAGGCGCGACGGGAGATCGGCACCCGCTACGACCTCAAGGGCGCCAAGAACGAGATCGAGCCCGAGAAGATGGACATCGTGATCTCCTCCACCGACGACATGAAGCTGAAGGCGGTGCTGGACATCCTCCAGTCCAAGCTCCACCGGCGCGGCATCGACCTGAAGGCGCTCACCATCAACGATCCCGAGCCGGCCGGCGGCGGGATCGTCAAGCAGAAGATCACGCTGCAGGACGGCGTGCCGATGGAGAAGGCCAAGGAGATCGTGCGCCTCGTGAAGGACTCCAAGCTCAAGGTGCAGGCCTCCATCCAGGAGAAGCAGGTGAGGGTGGTGGGCAAGAGCCGCGACGACCTCCAGTCCGTGATCGCCCTGCTCAAGGGCAAGGATCTGGGCATCGCGCTGCAGTTCACGAACTACCGCTCCTCCTAGCGCCTCTCCGCCTCCGCGCCGCGCCTTCCCCCGCCTCCGCGGCGGAGAGATCCGATCGCTCGCTCTCGCGCGTAGATCTTCGTTCGCCGCTCGCCGCCCGTCCGCCGCCGTCCCGTCCGGCCAATCCAAAGCGCGCCCGGTCCCGTAGTAG
>Ga0070679_100004265_pt1 | contig 13196 bp, 8 predicted proteins | sample KBSC63BmetaG_FD_65652 | JGI IMG/M metagenome (GOLD analysis project Ga0070679, IMG submission 65652) | Corn rhizosphere microbial communities from Kellogg Biological Station, Michigan, USA - KBS C6-3B metaG | ecosystem: Host-associated > Plants > Roots > Rhizosphere | place: USA: Michigan... | reverse complement strand
GGGGGGACAGTCGCCTACATGGCGCCCGAATTGTCGATCGGTGGCAGGGCCTCGTTCGCGTCCGATGTCTGGTCGCTGGCGGTGGTGATGCACGAGATCGTTCTTGGGAGAAAGCCCATCTGGAACTCCAGCGGGAAGGGGATGCAGCGGCCGAGCAAGCGGCTCACCGGGACCGAACGGGCGGTCTGGAACGTCTGTCGGCAATGCGCAGTTTCGAACCCTGCTCGACGTCCACAGGACGCGACCCTCGTGGCAGCAAGACTGCGGCACCTGGAGGCCGGTCGACCGGCGGCGCACGTTCGCCGCATCGTCATCGCCCTCGTGGTGGCGGCTCTCGCTTTGACGGCCGTCGTGGCGGCTGGGACGGTCTATCGTAACACCTCGGCACAACGCCGCGCGCGCTCCCCCATCGTCACCACCGCCGAGACGGTGACGGTGCGGGGCATGCCAGATGACTGGACGAGATCCTCGCGGGTACTCGCCACTGTGCCAGGACGGATCTCTTGCTTGCTCGCCTTGCCCGATCACCGAACGCTGCGGTTCGTCTGGGGCACCCCTGCGTCCGCGGACGATCTCGATCTGCCGACCGGACGGAGGCGGTCCTCGCCCCTCGTGCCCGCAGCCTATGCAGTTGGCTGTCCGGATCTTTCGCCCGACGGCCAGAACCTGATCTTCGAAGGGTATGATGATGCCCACAGGCCCGTAATCTTCCGATCGCCTCGCCCGGATGGTTCCAATGCGGCGGTCGTCGCACAGACCGATGGGAGACACTTCGGTTCCGGCCCTCGCTGGTTCGCGGATGGGAAGGCGTTCGTCTTCGACGTTGACGGCACCCACGCCGGAATCATCGAAGGAGACGCCGCTCACCTCACGATTGCGTCGGGGACACCCTCCCCGGAGTTTCGCGTCCTGGGATGGACCGCGGGCGGGTCACGAGTCTTTCTTGTCGGGTATTCGACCGGGGCGCGGGCCAGGTTCGAAGCGCTCGACTGGCCGGCCATGACCTCATCGCAGATGCTGGTCGTGCCATTCTTACCCTTCGATTGTCAGCCGATCGATGGCTCCGCACTTTATTGCGCCGAGGCAAACAGCAGCAGGATTCTCGCAGTCCGTCCGTCGGCGCATACCGTGAACCCAGTAGCCGAGTTGCACGGCGAAGGGCTCATCACATTTCTCGCGCCCGAGCCAAATGGTCTCGCTTTTGTCACCCAACGCCGTCACTCCGATCTCTGGTCGACACCCGATGTCGGTCTCCGGCAGAAATTGACCTCGGATGGGACGGTGCTCGAGGCCGCGCCTTGTGGCGATGACACGTACCTCCTGACGAGGGACTTCGGTGAGACGACCTCCATCGTCAGCCGCCGTCAGAAGAACGGGAACCTGGCTGACATGACAGCGCCGTCTTTCTATCAGTCGCCCGTGTGTACCGGCGGAGGCCAGGAGTGGTGGTTCCAGCGTATCGGCCCCCAGAAGCCAGGCTTCTTTCACTGCACGGATGCAGGATGCACCGTCATAAGCCACGAACTGGTCCGGCGGGCTGCCCTGTCGCCTGATGGTACACGCATCGCATACCTGACGATGACAAACCGGGGCATGACAGTTCGCGTGATGTCCACCACCGGACAGAACGCACGCAGCCTGGTCGACAGTGAGACGGCCTGTCCCCCAGGATGGTCCTCGAATGACACCCTGTGGGTCTCGCGACTGCGCAAGGGCAAGGCTCTTTGGATCGAGATCAACGCCACCACGGCAGCCGAGACGCAACGAACCGCGCCGGGAGGCAAAGACTGCACGGACGACGACCCGGACCCCCTGTCGCCGGTGCATTCCGAGGCTCGTGTGATGGTCGAGCGTCAATCGCAAATCCGATGGAAGTCGTTACCGTGACGACGCAGACGGTCCCCGGCGGCGAGGGCCTGAGCGTCGCGCCGCACGACGTGCGCAGTCTGGTCGGAACCGTGCTGGCCGAGCGTTACGAACTGTACAGTGTCCTCGGAAGAGGCGGCACGGGCATCGTGATGGCCGCGCGGGACCGGACACTGGGTTCCGATGTGGCCATCAAGGTCCTTCGGCCCGAGCTGGCATCGGATCGCCGGTGGATCGAACGATTGAGCCGCGAGGTGAAGGTCGCGCGGCAACTCCACCACCCGAACGTGTGCCCGGCCTTCGACCTCGAACGCGCGGACGGACATGCTTTCATAGTCATGCCGCTGGCTGCTGGGTCCTTGCGAGGGGAACTGAGCGGGCAGGGGGCGGCGCGGCCCCTCGAGGATCGTTTGCGAGACGCCGCGGGATTCGCCGCCGGATTGGCGGCCATCCACGAGCGCGGAATCGTGCATCGCGACCTCAGCAGCCAGAACGTTCTTCGCATGAAGACGGGCCATCTGGCGCTGTCGGACTTTGGTCTAGCGATCGAGGCGGACCGAACCGCCGCCAGCATGGAGGGCGGCACCTTCGCTTACATGGCGCCCGAACTGACGCTCGGCGGCCGCGCCTCGTTTGCCTCCGACCTGTGGGCGGCCGGCATCATCATCCACGAGATCGTCTTCGGGGACCGGCCGTCGTGGCGGGATGGCGTTGTTCGCAAGGGCATCTCCCGTCCCGCCGGGCGCTTGAGCCCGGGTGAGGAGGAGCTATTGACGCTCTGTCGGCGATGCACCGCCGAGCAACCCGCGGCCCGTGGGACCTCATCGATGCTGGTCGATTCGATCGCGCGCATCGGGGTCCGGCCTACAGCGGGGGCCCATCGACGCCGGCTGCGAATATCAAGCGTCCTTGCCTTGATCGCGCTGTGCACCTTCCTCGGGTTGCTCCGCGTATCGAGGCGGCGCACGGCGCCACCATCCAAAGCGAACCCGGAGTTGGACGTCCTCACGCTCGACGGTCACCCGGAGGACTGGACGGCCTCCGCACCCGTGGTGGCCGAGGTCCCAGGAAGAGTGCAATGCATGACGGTTCTTCCCGATGGTCACACTCTTCGGTTCGTGTGGGGAAGTGATCCGCGCATCGCACAGGACGTCGACATTCGAACGAGGCGTATGATCCGCTCACCTATCGAGCCACGGACCTACCGCCACGTCTGTCCGTCGCTTTCTCCAGACGGCCGGCACCTCCTCTTCGAGGACTATGACACTAACGGCCGCGCGGCGATCTACAGCTCTGACCAGCCCGACGGCTCCAGACCTTACATAGTCGCGATGACAGACGACATGCGCGGCGGTTCCGAGGCGAAGTGGTTGGCGTCCGGGACGGCAATCGTGATGGACATCGATCAGCAGCACGGCGGCATCATGGACCTGTCATCGAACCACATGACCGTCCTTCCCCGGCAGGCTTATCCCCACGAGCTGCTGGCCGGGTGGATGGCAGGCGGGGACTGGGCGATGGTGCTGACGGTGGTCGATGGCGGACGCGCGTATCTCGATGGGTACCACTGGCCCGAGATGACGAAGTCGACACATGCGGCAATAGAGCTTGAATCCAGCGATCTCCAGACATACGACGGGGCGACCATCTACGGGAATGACCAGCAGAGGTCGGTGGTGGCGATCAGGCCACGCGAGCAAACGATGGAGCGTCTCGGCGAGATCCCAGGACAGTTCATCGGACACCTATCACCCGCCGTCAGTGGGCTGGGATTCGTGAGCTTCACGTTCTCTTCCGACCTGTATGTGATGCGTGAAGGCAAGCTTCACGCCGTGACCACGCGTGGCGACACGTGGGGGGCCGCCCGCTGCGGTTCGCACGGCTTTCTGCCGGCGACCAGGGCGACTGGATATCAGTCGATGAAGGTGGTCCGTCTCGATGAACATGGAGTCCCCTCGGTCGTCGCGGATAGAGGAAGTTACGGCGCGGTAGCCTGTGATCGCACTGGACATACCTGGTGGTACGGACGTGAGGAAGGTGACCGGAGCGGCTTGGTCCGCTGTACACCGGAAGGCTGTTCGGAGCTCAACATTCCCGGGGCGATCGCAGTCCATTTGTCGCCCGACGAGAGCCGTCTAGTGCTCCTCGTCTACACGGTGTCGGGACCCCGCGTTCAGTGGATATCCGCGAAGGGAGGGGGCGCGCACGACGTCGCTCCCAGCGAAACGATCTGCGCGCCGGGGTGGGCCTCGAACTCGGCGTTATGGGTTTCCCGAAAGCTCCATGACTCCGTCTACTGGACCCAGGTTGACGCGGACACGGGTCAGGAGACCGGCCCTCGCCTTGCCGGCGGACACGATTGCAACGACACCGATCCGGATCCCAGCTCGCCGGTCGATCCCGACATGCGCATTATCGTCCACCGGGTTTCGCAGATTCGCTGGAAGGACTTCGCCCAATCGGGCATTGGCGCGGGTCCTCAGAGCGACACGCCATGGCCGACACCGTCCGGGCGCGCTGAACCGCGCTCTCACCACGAGTAGTCCCCGCAGCGTCGCTTCGCTCCGCTCATGATGTCCTGGACGACGCGATCACGATGCCCTGGACGTCGAGATCACGACGGCTGGAATACGCCGGTGGCTCGACCGTGATCGCCGTTCCCGATATCATCGCTCCGATTTGAACGACCAGATCGTGTCGCACGACGCGAGCGTGACCGCCGCGGAACATCGGTCCGGCGTACGCCCGCGCAGACCGAAACTGAGTCCTGGCGATCTTCGGCGCTGGCCCATGCATCATCTGCTCGCCCTGGTCGGCCCGACCGAGCAGCCAGCGTGCCCGAGGGAGGGCTGAGGTGTCGCGCCCCGAGCGATTCGCGGGCAGCGGGACGCACCCCGACCATTCCGGTGCCGACGTCGCGCGACAATTCGAGGGGACGCACCTTGCCGGCCGCTATGATCTGGGCCGCGCTCTCGGACAGGGGGGCATGGGGGTGGTACTTCTCGCCCGCGACCGCGTCCTGAGCGAGGACGTTGCCATAAAGCTGCTCCGGACAGAGTTGGCCGGCGATCGGCGGTGGAGAGAGAGACTGGCTCGTGAGGTGAAGCTAGCCCGACAGCTTCGCCACCCGAATGTCTGCCGTCTCTTCGACTTTGGTCAGACGGAAGATGGGCAAGTGTTCGTCGTGATGGAACTGGCGAGCCACACGCTACGGAGCGAACTGGACGGCGCCGTCAACGTGCAGCGAAGCTTCGCCGATCGCATCGCGGATGTGTGTGCGGTAGCAGCCGGTCTGGCCGCGATCCATCAGGCAGGGATCATCCACGCCGATCTCAGCAGTCGCAACGTCCTCCGTTGCGTTGACGGCCGGCTGATCGTGGCGGACTTTGGGCTGGCTGTCGAAGCCGACGTGACGGCGGCGAGCCTTCAAGGCGGAACGGCCGCCTACATGGCACCGGAGGTGGGGCTGGGTCATCGGGCATCGTTTGGCTCGGATGTCTGGTCGCTGGGAATCTTGATCCACGAGATCATGTTCGGAATGCGGCCCTCCTGGGCCGCCAGCGGCGTCGCGAAGGGAATCGAGCTCCCCGGCCGAAAGATGGGCGCCCAGGAACGCGCCATCTGGCGACTCTGTCGCGCCTGCACGGACCAAGATCCAACACGCAGACCGACCGATGCGGCAGTCGTTCTGACTCGCCTCCAAGGGGGGCGCGGGGCGGTCTTCCCTCACCTCAAGGGGTCCTGGTCAGGCCTGAAAGCGATGCTGATTCTGGGGATGATCAGCCTGGCCGGCGTCGAGGCGCTCCGCGTCCCCGACTGGCTGGCGAGACACAAAGCGAGACCTCGGACGAACGCGAGCGTCATCGTCCCATCCGACGACACCATTCGCGATTGGACCCAGTCGTCAAGACTGTTGGCCGAGGTCCCTGGGCAGATCTGGTGCCTGTTGGCCCTTCCAGGTGGTCGCAGTTTGCGGTTCGTCTGGGGCACGCCACGGCACGCCGAAGACATCGACATCGCGACGGGGCATCGCCGACCATCGCCGCTCGTCCCTGCCTCCTACAGCGAGAGTTGTCCGGATCTCTCGCCGGACGGAAGGCAATTGATCTTCGAGGGCCACGACCCATCCGGGGCGCCGGCCATCTTCCGGTCGCCGCATTCAGATGGTTCGCAAGCAACGCCAGTCGTAAAATCAGCGGAACCAGACATCGCATCGGCGCCGAAGTGGTTCGCCGACGGTGCCGCCTTCGCCTTCTCTATCGACAACAGCCATGTGGGCGTGATCGAAACCGGCTCCGATCGCCTCGTGGTGGCAGGGGCCGACTTCCCGGATGGCTTCGAACCGTATGGTTGGATCGTCGGAGGGGACCGGGTCTACATGCTCGGTTCTTCGACGAGCGGAGAGTCACACGTGGAAACGCTGGCCTGGCCGGCCATGAACATCAGCCAGCACTGGACTGTGAAGCTGGTGCCGAGCGAGTGTTACACAACGGAATCAACGTCCATCTTTTGCACCGACTCGAGGCACACGCTGGTCGTGATTCATCCCGAACAGGGGAAGGCGAGTGCTGCGGGGGCTATCGCCGGCCAAACCATCGGTCCGCTGCTCCTGACGCAGGGCGGGATTGGATTTGTGACTTTCGACCGACGTGGCGATGCCTGGCTCGAAGCGTCGGGACAACCGCGGCGATTGACCTTCGACGGAAGGGCGATCGACATCGCTCGATGCGGAGGGGGCGTGTTCCTTCTGAACGAGGGCACGACCAGCGGCAAATCCGTGCTGGTCCGACGCGCCGCCAGCGGGGAACTGACCCCCCTGACCAGCGAGTCTTCGTTCGGGTCGCCGCTGTGCGCGGAGGGCGGCAAGCAGTGGTGGTTCGGACGCACAGATGCCACCGAGGGAGGATACTTTCACTGCGTCGAATCGAGGTGCGACCGGATCAGCGCCGATCCCATTCACGGGCCGGCCCTGTCCCCGGACGGAACCAGGATCGCTTACCTGGCGGCGGCCAAACGGGGGTTGCGGATCCGGGTGATGTCGACCACGGGGGGCGATGTCCATGACTTGGCCGACAGCGAGACACTTTGCGCACCCGGTTGGTCGTCTGATCACACCCTGTGGGTGTCCAGACACAGACGCGGCAAGTACATCTGGACCGAGGTCGACGACCGTTCAGGTGCCGAGACTGGCCGCTCGAAGCCTGGAAGCAGCAAAGACTGTCACGACGGCGAAAAGGACCCCGCATCCCCGGTCGACCCGGAACTACGAATCATCGTCGAACACAAGTCCCAGGTGCGATGGCAACGGTTTCCAGACGACGCCACCGTGAGCCCCGTCGGGGCAGGGGCGGATGGGGTACATTGAGCCGCTGACTTCGAATAGCAGACCGGTCCACCGTCGGTGTATGTATCGGCCGTGGCCGATAGACCGGACAGTCACACGACCGCGCCCGAACAGACGGCGTCTACCCGGGCCGGTCTCATTCCAGTCATCTTGTTGACCACGCCTGGACGGGACTCGAGCGTACCGGGCGTCATCCGGATCCCGGCTGCGCCTGGCGCGGTGGTGATCGGCCGGGGCGCAGGACGCGCGGGGGGAGATCCCGCCGAGCTCGGGTTGGCCGATCCGCTGCTGTCGCGGCGCCACATGCAGATCGGGTGGAATGCCGGGCGCTGCGAGGTGGTAGACGAGGGGAGCCTGAACGGGACGCTGGTGGACGGGCGCCGGTTGGGAAAGGGGCAGGCGGCCCCGCTATCGGACGGCAGCATCCTTTGCTTCGGTAAGCACGCGGCGGTCTTTCGTCGTGTTTCGCCGGCGTCGCTGGCGGCCCTCGAGGAAGATCAAAGCACTCCCTTCGGTCCCGTCCCGACGTCCTCGCCGGCGCTGGCAGCTTCGCTGGCCATCCTGCGCCGGTTGGCGACCTCGGATGCGGAGATCCTGCTGCTGGGCGAGACCGGCGTTGGGAAGGACGTCTACGCGCGGGCAGTGCACCGCCTGTCCGGTCGGAAGGGACCTTTCGTCGCCGTCAACTGTGCGGCCATCCCCGTCGAACTCGGGGAGAGCGAGCTCTTCGGCTACGCGCGGGGCGCGCACTCGACGGCGACAGACGCGAAGGCGGGCCTGATCCAGGCGGCGCAGGGGGGAACGCTTTTTCTGGACGAGATCGGCGACACCAGCCCGCGCCTACAGACGAAGTTGCTGCGCTTCCTGCAAGATCGCGAGGTCCGGGCCGTTGGAGCGACGCGCGGTGCGAAGGTCGACGTTCGAATCGTGGCCGCGACCCACGAGCCGGCCGTGGGACCGAACGGAACGTTACGCGCCGATGTCGTTGGCCGTCTTGGCGCCGAGGCCGTGACGATCCTGGCTTTGAGGCACCGCATCGAAGACCTGGGACACCTGATCGGACACTTTGCTGGCGCTCGCGCGCACGACTTCGAAGCTGCGGCGCTGCGGGCGATGTTCCTCTACGCTTGGCCCAGAAACGTCCGCGAACTGGAGAGCGTGGTCGAACGCGCGCTGCTGTTGGCCGGCGAGCGGCCGGTGGCCGTGGAGCACCTACCGGAGGCCGTCCGGAAATCGTTACGAGACGGACCGCCGATCGAGGTGACCGATCGACGCCGGCCAACCCCATCGCCGGGGGAATTGAAGCTGTTGCTGGAGGAGCACGAGGGTAATGTCTCGGCCGTGGCGCGAACGCTGGATCGACGCTGGAACGTCGTTTGGCGATGGATCACCAAGCATCAGCTTCGTTCGTCCGTGCGCGGGACAGTCCGAAAGGAATAGGGTGAGGAGGGAGGGAACACGATGACCGATCTGGAGGTACTGGCGTCGCTGCTCCGTCCCGCCGGCGGTGGGATTCACACGGTCAGCACGGGACGCGCCGAGCAGCAGGCGCTGCAGCGGCGCTTGTACCGTGCCGCCACCGACCTGGAGATTGGCGCGCGGTGGCGTGAATCGCTGGCGCGGGTCGCGAACGCTCGCGTGGCGATTCTGGCTGTTCCGTCGGACACGGGAGCGGGCCTGGTGCGGGGAGCGGCGTTCGGGCCGGGAGCACTTCGCTCGGCGTTGCTCGAACTGATACCGGACTTTCCGGAACGCGCTGCGCGCGTCGGGATCGTCGACGTGGGGGATGTGTTCGTCGTCCCTCAGTTGCTGCACGATGAGATGCTGTCCCAGGGGCAACTCGACGCCACGCGCGGCGCCCTCTATTCGCAGCTCGATCCTGCAGACCGGGCGCGCTTGCCGGTCTCGCCGCTCTCCGCGGCGCAGCGGGTCGTCACCGACCTGCTGGCGCTGAACCCCGCGCTCAAGATCTTCGCCCTGGGCGGCGACCACTCCATCACCTGGCCCGTCATCGCGGCGCTGGCCGCCTCGCGGGGGCGGCCGTTCGCGATCGTGCATCCCGACGCGCACACGGATCTGCTGCCGGCGCGGCTGGGCGTGAAGTACTGCTTCGCCACCTGGGCGTACCACGCCAACGACGCCATCGGGCGGTCGCAGCGGCTGGTGCAGGTGGGGGTGCGCGCCTCGGGGAAGCCCCGCGAGCACTGGGAGTCGACGCTGGGTGTGAAGCAGTTCTGGGCCGACCAGATCGCCGCGCGCGGTGACGCCGGCGCCATCGATGACATCGTGGCGCACGTGCGAGGGCTGGGCGTCGACGGCGTCTACCTGTCGAACGACATCGACGGAACAGACGCCGGCGCCGCGCCGGCGACGGGCGCGCCCGAGGGCGGCGGACTCTCGGTTGACTTCATGCGAAGCCTGATCCGCCGGCTGGGTGAAGAGACGGCGCTGATCGGCGCCGATCTGGTGGAGGTCGCCCCCACCGTCGGCGCGCCCGACGCCGTCCGCCGCACCGTCGAAACGGGCGCCGCCTACGTCGCCGATTCGCTGGCCGCCCTGCTGGAGCCCGCCGACCGGCAAGGATTCATAGGCTGACCCAAGGTGCCGGCGAGCAGGACCGCGGGCGCGCGAAGCGTTAGCGGGCGCGTCAAATGCCGCTCGCCGAACGGCGGGGATCTGCTAGAAGTCGCCGCGAGCTGAATCATGACCACTGGTGAAGAAGAGAAGCGGGACGACGACGAGGAAATGGACCCCGGTCTGATGGCAGGCTGGGAGGCGCTGGAGAACGGGGACATCGCGGCGGCCCGGGCCGCCGCGAAGGCCTATCCCGAGGACGGTCCGCTGCGCGTCGAAGCGCTGATGCTGCAGGCGGCCTGCGAGCGCGAGGAAGGGGACCGCGAGGCCGCCATGGCGACGCTGACCAGGGCCGCCGAGGCCGAGCCGGACTTCCCCACGCCCGAGCTGTGGATGGCGGAGATGCTGCTGGACGACGGCGAGGAGCTGGAGGAGGCCCTGAAGCACGCCCGCCGCGCCCTGGATCTGGCCGAGGAAGAAGAAGAGTACCTGGCGGCGCTGAGCACCAAGGCGGCCATCGAGCTGGGCCTGGAGCGCCCCGCCGAGGCGCGCAAGACGCTGAAGGAGCTGCCGCCCGCCGACACGGTGCTGGACGACGTCCCCATGACGCTGGATCTGGCGCAGCTGCTGATGGAGGCGGGGAATGCCAGCGACGCGCGGGCGCGCCTGGAGGCGCTGGTGAAGGCGTCGCCGGACGAAGCGGACGCCTGGTACTACCTGGGCGTGGCCGCCGAGGCGACCGGCGACGAGGAGCGCAAGCGGGCCGCCTGGCTGAAGACGCGCGAGCTGGACGTCGCGGACGCCGAGACGCACGCGCACCATCACCACCACCACCATGACGACGGCGACGGCGGCGAGCACGTCCACGAGCACCTGACCGAGGAGGCGCTGGTCGAGGTGGCCGAGGAGACGCTGGAGGAGATGCCCGAGCAGTTCCGCGAGCTGCTGGGCAACGTGCCCATCGTGGTGGCCGAGCGGCCGGCGCTGGCCGACGTCGAGGCGGGCCTGGACCCGCGGGTGCTGGGGCTGTTCAACGGCGCGCCCCACGGCGAGGCGGGCAGTACGTCCGACGTGCCGGGGGTGACGGAGATCGTGCTGTTCCGGGGGAACCTGGAGCGGGTGGCGGCCGACGACGATGATCTGCGCGACGAGATCCGCATCACCTTGCTGCACGAGGCCGGGCACTTCTTCGGCCTGGACGAAGAAGGGCTGGAGGAGATCGGTCTCGACTGACTGGAAGGGTATGAGGACCGGAGTCCCCGTGACAATGCTTGACATTGTGCGGGGTGGTCCGCATGATGCGCCCCTGCTTTTTGCCTGAAGGAGAATGTCCGAAGTGGCCAACATCAAGTCATCTCAGAAGAAGAACCGCCAGCGCATCACGCACGAGGCCCGCAACCAGGCCCGCAAGAGCGAAATGCGCACGGCCGTGAAGAAGGTTCGCGCGGCCATCGGACGCAAGGACGCCGCCGGCGCGAAGGCCGCGTTGACCGAGGCGATTCCGCTCATCGACCGCGCCGCTTCGCGCGGGACGATCAAGAGCGGCACGGCCTCGCGTCAGGTTTCGCGCCTGACCGTCGCCGTCAGCCACGTCAAGTAAGGGCAGGGGGCGTTTGGCCCCCGACCATACGTAGCACCCCGGCGCGGCCATGCCGCGCCTTTCGTCGTTGTGCGCACCCGCGCCGCTGACGTCGGTCAGGCTGCGCGTGTTCTCGCCGGTTTGCCCTGGGCGTCGACGGCCAGCTGCTCGACCAGACGCGAGATCAGGATCTCGCCGTCGATGCGGGACGACTTCAGCGCCTTGTCCGCCTGATACAGGCGCTCGAAGCCGCGTGCCAGCGCCTGGCGGGACATGCGGCGGGCAGGAACCAGGAAGTCGTCCAGGAAGAAGGGCGGCACGCCGATGGCGCTGGCGATCTCGCCCGGGCTGGCATCCTCCGCCAGCAGCTCCTTGGCGCGCCAGATCTGGCGCAGCTGCCGGGCCAGCATGAACTGCACGCGCAGCGGCGGCTCGCGGTTGCGGAACATGTTGGTCAGGATGCGCAGGGCGCGGCCGGTGTCGCCTTCGCCGATGGCCTTCGTCAGCTCGAAGACGCTGCGCTGCCGCGTCTCGGGGATCAGCGCCTCCACGTCGGCGATCGTGATCGACGCCCGCTCGCCCACGTACAGGGCCAGCTGCTCCAGCGCGCCCGCCAGGCGCGCCATCTCGGGTCCGGCCGACTCGGCCAGCGCGGCGACGGCGTCGGGGGTGATGCTCAGCTTGCGCGCGCGCGCCTCCCGCGCCACCCAGCCCGCCACCTCCCGATCGCGCAGCGCCGCGAACTCGTGCAGGTAGCCGGCCTTGCGCAAGACCTGAAACGCCTTGAACCGGGTGTCGATCTTCTCGCCCACCAGGACCAGGCACGTGGAGGGGTTGGGATCGCCCGCGTAGGCCGTCAGCGGCGCCAGCTCGTCGCTCTTCACGCCGTCGATGCCCTTGCCCACGACAAGGCGGCGCGGCGCCATCATGGGCAGCGTGCGGGCGGTGTCCACCACGGCCGCCAGCGACGTCTCTTTCAGATCGAAAACGTCGTGGTTGAAGGCCGCGAACGCCGCCGCCTTGCCGCCCACCACGGCCTCCCGCAGGGCCACCAGGCACCGGTCCACCTGATATCGCTCGGCGCCGTACAGGCAGTAAATGGGCGCGACCTCGCCCCGCTCGATCGCGGCCACGGGATCTTCGACCGGCTTCGCGCCGCGCGAGACGAATGCCACGCCGTTGTTGTACACCAAGGGACCATGGATGATCGTCTGAAAGCGGCCACGCTGCTGGTGTGCTCGAACGTGTTCATGACCTGCGCCTGGTACGGCCACCTGAAGTTCAAGAAGGCGCCCCTGTTCCTGGCCATCCTCGCCAGCTGGGGGATCGCGTTCTTCGAGTACTGCTTGCAGGTGCCGGCCAACCGCGCCGGTTACAAGGCGCTCTCCGCCTACCAGCTGAAGATCATGCAAGAGGCCATCACCCTGGTGGTCTTCATGCTGTTCGCGGCGCTGTGGTTGGGGGAAGGGTTCCAGCTGAAGTACCTGGCCTCGTTCGGGCTGATCCTGGCAGCCGTGGTGGTGGCCTTCCGTTGACGCCCGCGGCGCTGGCCGAAGGCATCGCGCCGCGCCTGCTGGCCTGGTTCGATCGGCACGCCCGCGATCTGCCGTGGCGGCGGTCCCCCAACGCCTATCGCACGCTGGTCTCGGAGTTCATGCTGCAACAGACGCTGGTGGCGACCGTGGTCCCGTACTTCGAGGCCTTTCTGGCCCGCTGGCCCGACGTCGCGGCGCTGGCCGCGGCGACCCAGGATCAGGTGCTGGCGGCATGGTCGGGGCTGGGCTACTACAGCCGCGCCCGCAACCTGCACCGCGCGGCGGTGGCGGTCGTCGA
>Ga0070679_100004264_pt1 | contig 13197 bp, 11 predicted proteins | sample KBSC63BmetaG_FD_65652 | JGI IMG/M metagenome (GOLD analysis project Ga0070679, IMG submission 65652) | Corn rhizosphere microbial communities from Kellogg Biological Station, Michigan, USA - KBS C6-3B metaG | ecosystem: Host-associated > Plants > Roots > Rhizosphere | place: USA: Michigan... | reverse complement strand
TGCCGGCAGCGAGCGTGCAATACATCGTGCCATGCAGCGTCGGCGCCAGGATCGCGTCGGCCGCGCGGAACGACAGATGTTCGGTCTGCGCGATGAAGGTCGCCGCCGCATTGTTGACCAGCACGTCGATCGGCGCCTCGGCCCAGACCTGCTCCATCATGGCCTCGACCGCGGCACCGTCGCGGATATCGCATCTCGCCACCGAAACCTTAGCCCCCGTTTCGCTGCGCATCTGAGCTGCGGTCGCCTCCAGCAATTCGAGTCGGCGGCCGCAAATGATCAGCGCGGCGCCGAGTTCAAGGAAGCGGCGTCCCATCGCAGCCCCGAGCCCGGAGCCGCCGCCGGTGACCAATATCCGCTTTCCCGCCAGCAGGCCTTTTTCAAACATCGTTTGAATCCCTTTCGAACATTGCCATCCTCATCCCGCCCATAAGGCCATGCATCCGAATCGGATTGTAGCCCGGCTTCAAATCCGGCAAGAAGCATCCAGCCTTCCTTGTGCGTCCGAAACTCAGGTGTGTCCATGAAAGCCATTCTCTGCTCGCAATATTGCCAACCCGACGATCTCGTGCTGGCCGACATACCCGATCCCGTCGCCGAAGCGGGCCAGGCCGTGATCGCGATCAAATCCGCGGCGCTGAATTTCTTCGACATCCTGATGATCCAGGGCAAGTACCAGATCAAACCGCCGTTCCCGTTTTCGCCGGCCGCCGAAGTCGCGGGCGTGATCGAAAGCGTCGGCGCCGGCGTCACCGATCTGAAGGTCGGCGACCGCGTGGTGGCCTCCTGCGGCCACAACGGCGCGCGCGAAAAGATCGCGCTGCCGGCGAATACGATCGTGAAGATTCCCGACAATCTGGATTTCGATCGCGCCGCCGGAATCATCATCATCTACGGCACCGCGCTGCACGCGCTGGAAGATCGCGCCAGCCCGAAGCCCGGCGAGACGCTGGCGGTGCTCGGGGCGGCCGGTGGTACCGGCCTCGCCGCCTGCGAGCTCGGCAAGCTGATGGGCCTCAAGGTGATCGCCTGCGCGTCCTCGGATGAGAAGCTCGAATTCGCCAAGGCCCATGGCGCCGAGCTGACATTGAACTACGCCAAGGAAGATCTGAAGGAAGGCCTGAAGCGGCTGACCGGCGGCAAGGGCGCCGACATCATTTTCGATCCGGTCGGCGGCAGCTATGCCGAAGCAGCGCTGCGCGCCATCGCATGGGAGGGGCGCTTCCTGGTGATCGGCTTTGCCGCCGGCGACATTCCGAAGATGCCGCTCAACCTGGCGCTGCTCAAGGGCTGCGATATTCGCGGCGTATTCTGGGGCGCGTGGACCAGGCTCAACGCGGAAAAGAACCGCGCCAATCTGGAGAAGCTCGTGAAGTGGACGGCGGAAGGCAAGATCTCCTCGCATGTCGATCGCACCTTCCCGCTGGCGCAAACCGCCGAGGCGCTGAAAGTGCTCGCCGGCCGCAAGGCAATGGGCAAGGTGATCCTGCATCCCTGAGCCGCGGCACTTCGCTGAGATAACGACCAGCACCCGACGGCGGCCAACGCCGCCGTATCATTTCAGGACAGTCGGGTGCGTCTGGTGCATTGATCGCGCGCATCTGACCGGACGTCCGCTGCCCATCGCACGGTTTGGTGCGCTCATTTCCGGATAATTGCCTGCAAACCAGTCGCCATTTTAAATCCCTGAATTAGGCGATTACGCCTCAATCAAACCAAAATATCTCCCAATTCGCGCCGGCGAACGTCGTTTTTTGAACCCATTCGGCGTGCGATTTAGAGGCGAGTAAAAGGGTTCCCGCGCGCCAAAAATAATTACAACCATGCCGGGATGCCCTCAGTTGCGTTTGTAGTGGGAGCATCGTCATGGTGGAGAGTACAAGGCAGGTTCATCCGCGGGATCCGTACGACAGGTTCGACGAAGCCATCAGCGATTCCCGGTTGTATGAGACACACCAAGCCGGTCGGGCGGTCGGACTGCCATATGAGGCGCCGGAATACGAGCAGGACCAAGAGCAGGACAACGCCCACGAGCCGGTTCCGCTATTTCTTTCCAACTATGAGTACGAAGAACCCAAACACCGGTTTGGCAGCGGCGGCGAACGGGGCATCAGTCGCGCCCTGCTGTGGTCGCGAATTCTCAAGGGCGGAATTGCAGCAGCAACTGCCGCCGGCATCGCACTCGCGATCATGTCGATGGACAATCCGCTCTCGGTTTTTGCCAACGCGAAAGCCTCGCTCGCCGGTGAAACACCCGGTCAGCTCAGTGCGACGGAGCCGGCGCTACCGCCGCAGAGCGTTGCGGCGCGTTCAGTCAATTCCGCACCGGTGCCGGACAGTGCAACGCCCCGTCGTCTTCAGCCCGCGGGGCTGACGTCGGCGTCGCCGACGCGCGACGAAATCGCTGCCGCCTATCAGGGCGCGATCAAGAGCAAGGTCGTTGCGATCGAACCGGCGACGCAAGTGGCGCCCCCGGTGGAGGCAGCTCCGCCGCCGTCTGCACGGCGTATCGATCCGGAAGAACTCGCGGGGCTGTTGAAGCGGGCGAAGGAACTGCTGGCGATCGGCGACATCGCCTCCGCACGGCTGCTGCTCGAGCGTGCAGCGGATGCACAGGAAGCCGAGGCGGCCCTGATGCTGGCGGGAACCTATGATCCGCAGGTGCTCGGCACCCAGGACATGCGCAGCATCACGCCCGATCCCGCCGCGGCCCGGCTTTGGTACCAGAAGGCGGCACAGCTCGGTTCGGTCGACGCCAGGCGGCGGCTGCAGACTCAAAACTAGGCTTCACTCGAACGCAGGCACTGCGCAGGGGGATACATGCGACGTTTGTTTGGGATGGCACTGGTTGCCATCATGATGGTTTGCGGTCAGACCGCCCGGGCCGAAGAGGCCGAGCTCGATCCGGCCAAGGTCAGCGAAAGCCTCAAGGCCATTTTCCAGTTCGGCTCGGCCGCCACCAAGCAGGCCCTGAACCAGAACACCGTCACGCTGATCTCCGGCACGATCGGCGGCACCTATGTGCAGATCGGCGCCGATCTCGCTTCCGTGCTCGACGACGGTAACAAGTTGCGCGTACTGCCGATCGTCGGGCGCGGGTCGGTACAGAGCGTCGCCGACATTCTGTTCCTGCAGGGCGTCGATCTCGGCATCGTGCGAGCCGACACGCTCGACTATCTCGAGCGGAAAGGCTTTGCGAAGGACATCAAGAAGCAGTTCACCTATGTGACCAAGCTCTACAACGAAGAGATGTATGTCATCGCGCCGAAATCGGTCCACAGCCTCGCCGACCTCAACGGCAAGAGGGTCAGCGTCGATCTTCCCAATGGCGGCACCTTCGTCACGGCGTCGGTCGTGTTCGAGCGGCTCGGTCTCAAGCCGAACCTCGTCTATATCGAGCAGCGCATCGCCATGGAGAAGATGAAGCAGGGCGAGATCGATGCAGTGATCGCCGTCGGCGGCAAGCCGTACAAGTCGGTCAGCGCCTTCAAGGACGACCGCTTCCACTTCGTCCCGGTCGACTACGCCAAGCCGCTGCAGCGCGACTATCTGCCGGCGGTGCTGACCGCGAAGGATTATCCGAACCTGATTGCGGAAGGCGAGCGCGTCGATACCATCGCGGTCCCCGCGGTGCTCGCGGCCTATAACTGGGCGCCGAACACCGAGCGCTATCGCAAGCTCGCGCTGTTCGTCGATGCCTTCTTCACCAAGTTTCCCACGTTCCAGAACCCGCCCTTCCATCCGAAATGGAAGGAAGTCTCGCTCTCGGCGCCGCTGCAGGATTGGCAGCGCCTGCCGGTCGCCGATCAGTGGCTCAAGACCCACAATATCGAAGCGGTAACACGCGCCCGGTTCGACGAATTCCTGAAGCAGAGCCCGACGACCGCCGCCGCCGTGAAAAACGACACCGACCGGGAAGCGCTGTTCAAGCAGTTCCAGGCCTGGGAAGCCGACAAGAACGCACGGGCGCAGGTAGTCCGCCCCGCTCCGGCGAAGTAACCACTGTCGTCGCCCGGCTTGCCGCCTCCGCTAAAGCTCCGGCGGGCCAACATAGGGAAGCCTCGGCGAAGCCTTTGGGCGTAGCCGACACCGGGCGACCCAGTACTCCAGCTCTCCGTCGTTCGACCGATAGGCCGCAGCGTACCGGATACTCCGCCTTCGCGGAGGATGACAGCTCACCCAACTATTCCGCCTCGGGCTGGTCGATCCCGCGCTTCAGCGCGGCGCGGGCGGCGTCGCGATGGTCCTGCGTGATGTGGCCTGCGACCATGCGGATGGCGGTGGCCAGGATCGCCGCATCGTCGGTAAAGCCGAGTACCGGCAGCATGTCGGGAATAAAATCAAATGGCAGGATGAAATAGGCGATGGCGCCGAGCAGCGCCGCCTGCACATGGCGCGGCGTCTGTTTGTCGAACGCGCAATAATAGGCCGCGAGCAGATCCTCGGCGAACGGAAGCTTCGCCACCACCTTCTTCAGCTTGATCCAGAAGCGCCGGCGCACGCTCTCGCGGTCCTGCGCCAGCCGGTCGGCAGGCTCGAAACCCACGGTATGTTCGGACGAGGCCATCACGGCACTCCCTTGAAAGCGCTACGCCCAGGAATTGGGGACGGACGGCTGCTGCCGCAAGGTCGAAAGCAGCGCGGTTTCAACCGACGCCCAATTGCCTCGCGATTCCGTTCATGGCCCGGGCCAGCTCGATATCGAGCCGGGTGACGCCGCCGGCGTCATGGGTCGCCAGCACCACTTCCACCGTCTTGTAGACGTTCTTCCACTCCGGGTGATGGTCTTTCTTTTCGGCGATCAGCGCCACGCGGGTCATGAAACCGAAGGCTTCGTTGAAATCCCTGAAGATGAACGTCCGGGCGATCGCTTCGCGGCCGGTGGTCTCTGACCAGCCGGGCAGTTCCGCCAGCGCCGCCAGGCGCGCCTCCGCCGAAAGCCGTTCTGCCATGGTCACCTCCTTGTTTCACACCGGTTTAACCTAACACCGATGGGCGTCCCGCGGGATCCCCATCCCCGGCCAGCCGCCCGGCGCGTCCAATGGCCACGCGCGGCGCCGGTAACCATGACGTAGATGTAACCCCGGCCAAGCGAGAAATTTGCTAGAATGGCTCGATAAGGACATCGCCGACGTGAGATTGCAGCTCAAACGATTGTTCAGGGATTGATGACCGACGGCTCCGCCTCCGCCGAAAAGCCGGCCCCCGCGTCCCCCCGCCAGGCGAAGCAGCGGCCGACATTCGTCATGCTGGCCGGCGTGCTCGCGATCATCGGCGCGCTGGCGGCGGGCTATTATTTTGCGATGCGCCCGGTGACGCTGCGGATCGCGGTCGGCCCGGCCAACAGCGACGACCTCAAGGTGGTCCAGGCGCTGACGCAGGCCTTCAACAATCAGCAGCACAGTCAGGTCCGGCTGCGTCCGATTCAGAGTGATGGCGCGGCGGCGAGCGCCAATCTGCTCGGCGAAAGCAAGGCCGACCTCGCCATCATCCGCGGCGACCTCGAGGTGCCCAAAAACGCGCAAGCCGTGGCGACGCTGCGCAAGAACGTCGTAGTGCTCTGGGTGCCGCGCGCTCAAAAAGCCAAAGGCAAGAAGGCGGCGCCGAAGATCACGAAAATCGCGCAGCTCGCCGGCCGACGGGTCGGCGTCGTCGGCCGGACGCCAGCCAACGTCAATTTGCTGAAAGTGATCCTGGAGCAATACGGCGTCGACCCGGCCAAGGTCGAGATCATCCAGTTCCCGGCCAACGAGGCCGCCGACGCCATTCGCAACCAGAAAGCGCACGCCTATCTCGCGGCCGGCCCGGTCAACAGCAAGATCACGGCGGATGCGATCGCGGCCTCGACGCGCGACGGCGGAACGCCGAAATTCCTGGCGATCGATCTGGCTGACGCGATCGCGCAGAATCACCCGGCCTATGAGGCTTCCGAAATCCCGGCCGGCACCTTTGGCGGCGCGCCGGACAAGCCCGAGGAGGAGGTCAAGACGATCAGCTTCTCGCACCACATCGTGGCGCGCAAAGGCATTTCGGAATCGACCATCGCCGCCTTCACCCGCCAATTGTTCGCGATCCGGCAGAACCTGAAGACCGAATTTCCGCTGGCCGCGAAGATCGAAACGCCGGACACCGACAAGGACGCCACCATCCCGGTTCATCCCGGCGCCGCCGCCTTTGTCGACGGCGAGGAAAAGACCTTCCTCGATCGCTACAGCGATTTCATCTGGTGGGGCTTGATGGGATTGTCAGCGATGGGCTCCGCCGGTGCGTGGTTTGCCGGCTACCTGAAAAAGGACGAGCGCAGCCTCAACACAACGCAGCGCGACCGGCTGCTGGACATGCTCACCGCCGCCCGCAGCTCAGATTCGATGGACGAGCTCGACCGGATGCAGTCGGAAGCCGACGCCATTCTGCGCGATACGTTGATATGCTTCGAACGCGGCGCGATCGAGGACGGGACGCTGACGGCCTTCAACATCGCGATCGAGCAATTTCACAACGCCGTTGCCGACCGCAAGGCGCTGCTGATCAACATGCCGCAAAACCTGCATCGGGCGAGCGCGCAGTTCCGGGCCGCCGGGACCGCCTGAGCGGGTATTTCTGTAACCTTGGCGTCACAGAATTTCCCTATAGCGTTTGGAAACCGTCATTCCGCGGCGATGCGTAAGCATCGAACCCGGAATGACGAAGCCAAGAACGCGAGGCTCGCATGACGTTCCGCATTTCCCGCCGCATTTCCCGGCGCCGCTTTCTTTCCACCGCGGGTTCTGGCGCCATCGGCGCGCTGGCGATGCCCTATCTCAGCCGCGCCGCCGACCGGCCGCTCGTCACGCACGGCGTGCAATCCGGCGACGTCGGCGCCGATGGCGGCGTGGTGTGGGCGCGCGCCGACCGGCCGTCGCAGATGATGGTCGAGGTCGCCACGTCAGAATCGTTTGCCAATGCGCGGGCGCTGCCGCCGATCGCGGCGCTGCCCGAAAGCGATTTCACCGCAAAAATGCTGCTGGAAAACCTGCCCGCCGGACAGGACATCTTCTACCGCGTCCGCTTCCGCGATCTCTCCCACACCGATATCCAGGGCGAGCCGGTGGTCGGGCGATTCCGTACCGCGCCGGCCGATCGCCGCGATGTCAGCTTCGTCTGGGGCGGCGACGTCGCCGGACAGGGCTGGGGCATCAATCCCGATGACGGCGGCATGTTCACCTTCGCCACCATGCGCAAGCATCGTCCGGATTTCCTGCTGCATTCCGGCGACACCATCTATGCCGACGGCGTGATCGCCTCCGAGGTCAAACTTCCCGACGGCAAGCTCTGGAAGAACGTAACGATTCCCGAAAAGGCAAAAGTCGCCGAGACACTCGACGAATTCCGCGCCGCCCACAAATACAATTTCATGGATGACAATGTCCGCGCCTTCAACGCCGAGGTGCCGATCTTCGTGCAGTGGGACGACCACGAGGTTACCAACAACTGGTCGGCCTCGAAGCAGTTGCCCGCGACCTACAAGGAGCGCGATATCGCGCTGCTGGCTGCGCGCGCCGCGCGCGCGTTCCACGAAATGTATCCGATGCGCGAAAGCATCGTGGAGCCGGGCCGGGTCTATCGCACGCTCAATTACGGCCCGCATCTCGATGTGTTCATGCTGGACGAGCGCAGCTATCGCGGTCCCAACGGTCCGAACCTGCAGACCGCCTACGGACCCGACAGTTATTTCATCGGACCGGCGCAGCTTGCCTGGCTGAAGCGCGCGCTGCTGAACTCGCGCGCGACCTGGAAGGTGATCGCCTCCGATATGCCGCTCAGCATCATCGTCTATGACGATGCGTCCAACAAGAAGGGTTCGGAAGCATTTGCGCAGGGCGACGGCCCGCCGCGCGGGCGCGAACTGGAAATCGCCGATATCCTGCGCTTCATCAAGACGTCGGACATTGTCAACACGGTATGGCTGACGGCGGATGTGCATTACGCCGCCGCGCATTACTACAACCCGGACAAGGCCCAGTTCCAGGAATTCGACCCGTTCTGGGAATTCGTCTCCGGCCCGCTGCATGCCGGCACGTTCGGTCCGAACGAACTCGACAATACGTTCGGTCCCGAGGTGCGATTCATCAAGGCGCCGGGGCTCGACAAGCAGAACCTGCCGCCCTCCGCCGGCATGCAGTTCTTCGGCCACGTCAAGATCGACGGCGCCAGCGGCCAGATGACGGTGACGCTGCGCGACCGCGCCGACGTCGCATTGTGGTCGACGACATTAGATCCGAAGCCGGTTTAGTCCGCACGGTTCAGCGCTTACTCAACAGAGCCTTGAGCGCATCGGTCGAATACGGTTTTGGCAGCCGCGGCTTGTTCGCGAATGCCGCCGGCAGCCTGGCATCGGCGCCATAGCCGGTAACGAAGGCAAACGGGATCTTCAGCGCTTCCAGCCGTTCGGCGACCGCAAAACTCTTTTCGCGGATCAGCCCGACGTCGAGCAAAGCAAATTCCGGCGGGCGTTGTTCGATCAGATCGAGCGCCCTGGCCACGCTGGCCGCGCTACGCACCGTCTTCACGCCGAAGCCGAGAATCGTATCTTCGAAGTCGAGCGCGATAATCGGGTCGTCCTCAACGATCAATACGTCGTTGGGTACGCCATCGATAAAGCCGGGTTCCATGAACGCACCGGATGACAGGTTCAACATTGATGCCTCGGCGGAAGCCCTAAGGGGCGCCTGACGACCGGCGCCTCAGAGGGAGCGCGCCGCAGGTTCCGGAACTGAAGCCACCACATCGGCGTTCAACCGTCTGTTCACTTGTGAACATACCGACGCCCGCAATCCGATTATTGTCACTCGATCGGGAGAAGAAACCTGTCATGCCGGCACGACCAAATGAAGCCGCCGGCGAGCGGCCGTTCAACAACCTGCTGCGCCGCCTGAATAGCGCCGATTTTGCCCTGATCGAACCGCATCTGGTTGCGACCGACGCGAGTCCCAGCGACCTGCTTTACAACCCGGGCGACAATGTCGAGATCGTGCACTTTCCCTGCGGCCCCAGCCTGGCCTCCTACATGGTTCCCAACGAGGACGGCCGCGACGTCGAGACCATCCTGATCGGCCGCGAGGGCGCGGTCGGCGGCATCGTCAGCCAGGGCTTTCTGCCGGCCTATACCCGGATCATGGTCAAATTTGCCGGTCCCTTCGTGCGGCTGCCGGTGAGCAAGCTCGATGCGGCGAAGTCGAAATCACCCACGTTGAGCAATATCTTTGCCCGCTATGCCGACTGCCTGCTGGCCCAGATCTTCCAGTCCACCGCCTGCAACGCCATCCACTCGATCGAACAGCGCACTGCGAAATGGATCATGTCGGCGATGGAGCGCACCGACGGCGACGAGGTCGTGCCGCTGACCCATGAGCAGTTGGCTACCCTGCTCGGGGTCGGGCGCTCCTATACCAGCCGGGTGATCCAGACCTTCAAGGCCGAGGGCATTCTGGAGACTCGCCGCGGCTCGATCCTGGTCCGCAACCCCGATGCCTTGCGGGTCCGGTCCTGCCTTTGCAACGAGGCCGTGAAGACCCATTTCGAAGAAGTTTTGCGGGGGGTCTATCCAGACCCTGAAAAGGGCAATTAGGCCGCTGCCAAGAGACTGCCAAGAGACTGCTATGCCGAAATCGGCTAACCAACCGGCCAATAAACCCTTGTTTTTTGACGTTTTCTGAATATATTGCGCCGCAACGAGTAAGGTGTGCCCGGTCCTTTTGGCCGGGCTTCCTTTTTGGGACCGAGCGTCCCCCGAATTTCAGGTTTTGAGCACGATCCGGAAAAGTGGGTCCCGGTTTTCCGGCGAGATCGCGCTCCAGCCTATGTCCTGATGCAGAAGAGAATCATGAAGCTTCGCAACATCGCCATCATCGCCCACGTCGACCACGGCAAAACCACGCTGGTCGACAAGCTGCTGCAACAATCCGGCACCTATCGCGACAACGAACGTCAGGTAGAGCGCGCGATGGACTCCAACGATCTGGAGCGCGAACGCGGCATCACCATTCTGGCCAAGTGCACTTCGGTGCAGTGGAAAGATACCCAGATCAACATCGTCGACACCCCCGGCCACGCCGATTTCGGCGGTGAGGTCGAGCGCATCCTGTCGATGGTCGACGGCGTGATCGTGCTGGTCGACGCCGCCGAAGGCCCGATGCCGCAGACGAAGTTCGTGGTCGGCAAGGCACTCAAGCTCGGCCTGAAGCCGATCGTCGCCATCAACAAGGTCGATCGTCCGGACGCCCGCATCACCGAAGTCGTGAACGAGGTGTTCGACCTGTTCGCCGCGCTCGACGCTACCGACGACCAGCTCGATTTTCCGATCCTCTACGGTTCAGGCAAGAACGGCTGGATGGGGACCACCCCGGAGGCCTCCCATGAGGACGGCATGCAGCCGCTGTTCGACCTCGTCATCAAGCACGTGGCACCGCCGGTGGTCGAGGAAGGCCCGTTCCGGCTGCTCGGCACCATCCTCGAGGCCAACCCCTATCTCGGCCGCATCATCACTGGCCGCATCGCCTCCGGCTCGGTCAAACCGAACCAGTCGGTGAAGGTGATTTCGCGCGACGGCAAGCTGGTGGAAACCGGCCGCATCACCAAGATCCTGGCGTTCCGCGGCCTTGAACGGCAGCCGGTCGACCTCGCCGAGGCCGGTGACATCGTCGCGATCGCGGGCTTGCCCAAGGGCACCGTCGCCGACACCTTCTGCGATCCCTCCGTCGAAACGCCGATCCAGGCGCAGCCGATCGATCCGCCGACGGTGTCGATGTCGTTCATCGTCAACAACTCCCCGCTCGCCGGCACCGAAGGCGACAAGGTCACCAGCCGCCTGATCCGCGACCGCCTGCTTCGCGAGGCCGAGGGTAACGTCGCGCTCCGCGTCGTCGAATCGCAGGACCGCGATGCCATGGAAGTGTCGGGCCGCGGCGAATTGCAGCTCGCGATCCTGATCGAGACCATGCGCCGCGAAGGTTTCGAGCTGTCGGTGTCGCGCCCGCGCGTGGTGCTGACCAAGGACGAGAACGGCACCTTGCTGGAGCCGGTCGAGGAAGTCGTGATCGACGTCGACGAGGAATTCTCCGGCGTGGTCGTGCAGAAGATGAGCGAGCGCAAGGCCGAGATGATCGAGATGCGCCCGTCCGGCGGCAACCGCCTGCGCCTGGTGTTCTACGCGCCGACCCGCGGCCTGATCGGCTACCAGGGTGAACTGATGACCGACACCAAGGGCACGGCGATCATCAACCGCCTGTTCCACAACTACCTGCCCTACAAAGGCGACATCCAGGGCCGCCGCAACGGCGTCCTGATCTCCAACGATCAGGGCGAGGCCGTGGCCTACGCGATGTTCAAGCTGGAAGACCGCGGTCCGATGATGATCGAGCCGGGCTGGAAGGTCTACAAGGGCATGATCGTCGGCGAGCACACCCGCGACAACGACCTCGAGATCAACATCCTCAAGGGCAAACAGCTCACCAACATCCGCACCACGTCGAAGGACGAAGCGGTGCGCCTGACGCCGCCGATCCGCATGACCCTGGAAAAGGCGCTGGCCTATATCGAGGAAGACGAACTGGTCGAGATCACCCCGAAGTCGATCCGCCTGCGCAAGAAGTTCTTGGATGCCAACGACCGCAAGCGCGCGGAAAAGACCAAGCAGGAAGTCGCGTAAGCTACTTCCTGTCATGCCCCGCGAAGGCGGGGCATCCAGTACGCTGCGGCCTGTCGGCTTGATTCCCACCTTCCCGGATTACTGGATCGTCCGCCTTCGCGGATGATGACAACCCGGGATGGCTTTAGGCCCGCCGCCGAACATGCTAGAGGCGGAGGCATGACGTCCCTCCCCTCCTCAGTTGATGTCGCCATCATCGGCGCGGGCGCCGCGGGCCTCGGCGCCGCGCATGCCCTGAAACATTCAGGCCTCTCCACCCTCGTGCTCGAAGCCCGTGACCGCGTCGGCGGCCGCGCCCACACCATCATGGCGTCGCCGGATGTGGTCTTCGATGTGGGCTGCGGCTGGCTGCATTCGGCCGACCAGAATTCGTTCGTGAAGATCGCCGAACAACTCAACTTCGAGATCAACAAGACCCTGCCGCCGTGGCGCGAACGCGCCTACGGCAAGGCGTTCCCGCAAGCCGAGCGCGACGATTTCATGGCCGCCCTCGAGGCCTTCTACGAACGCGCCGAGCACGCCGCCAACGTCGCAAAGAAGAACCATCGCGACAGCGCCGCCGATCTCAGCCTCGAACCCGGCAATCGCTGGAATCCGATGATCGACGCGATCTCGACCTACATCAATGGCTGCGAACTCGACCAGGTCTCGATCCTGGACATGGACGCCTATGAGGACACCGAGATCAACTGGCGCGTCCGTCGCGGCTATGGCGCGCTGGTGGCGGCCTATGGCGCGTCATGTCCGCTCGCGCTCAATTGCGAAGTGACGCTGATCGAGCATTCCGGCCAGCGCATCCGCATCGAGACCTCGCGGGGCACGCTGACCGCGGCAAAAGTGATCGTCACCGTGCCGACCAATTTGATCGCCGACGAAGCGATCCGCTTCGATCCGCCGTTGCCTGCCAAGCTCGACGCCGCGCGCGGCCTGCCGCTCGGCCTCGCCGACAAGGTCATGCTGGCGCTGGACGAGCCCGAGGCGCTGCCGGCGGAAGGCAACCTGCGTGGCGCCACCATGCGCACCGAGATGGGCACCTATCATCTGCGGCCGTTCGGCCAGCCCTGCATCGAAGGCTTCTTCGGCGGGCGCTTCGCGCAATCGCTGGAAGATGCCGGCCCGGGCGCGTTTGCCGAGCATAGCATCGACGAGATCGTGGGATTTCTCGGCAGCGACTTTCGCCGCAAGCTGAAGCCGCTGGCAGAATCGCGATGGGCCCACGACCCCTTCGCGCGCGGCTCCTACTCCCATGCCCTGCCCGGCCACGCCGACAAGCGCGCGGTGCTGGCAGCGCCGGTCGATGGACGACTGTTCTTCGCGGGCGAGGCGACCTCGCCGGGATTTTTCTCGACCGCGCATGGGGCGCGGGATTCGGGGGAGCGGGCGGCGAAGGAAGTCATGCAGGTGCGCGCTCTCAAGGAATAGTTCAGGTCGGCCCGTCGTCCAGGTTCACCTCTCGCCGCAGAGCAACGATTTGCGGCGCAGCGCGTCCCATGGGGCGTGAGACTTTCCAG